>Ga0079224_100004046_pt1 | contig 18763 bp, 17 predicted proteins | sample Stecom2015_FD_80414 | JGI IMG/M metagenome (GOLD analysis project Ga0079224, IMG submission 80414) | Agricultural soil microbial communities from Utah to study Nitrogen management - Steer compost 2015 | ecosystem: Environmental > Terrestrial > Soil > Agricultural land | place: USA: Utah... | reverse complement strand
TCAGTCAGGAGCGGCGACAACATCTTTCTCGCTACTCGAGCCTTCGCTACAAGACAATGGTGGCACGCGACAAGGGCGCCGCCGGCGTCATTTTCGTAAGCGGACCTCAGTCTCAGGTCAAAGACGAGCTAATCCCTCTTAGGTTTGATGCAGCGGCTTCCTCAACCACACTGGCAGCGATTTCAATTACTGACTCGGCCGCACAGCAATTGCTCTCGTCCGAGAATGACCTGGCGTCCCTGCAGCAAAAGCTGGACAGCGGTGATCCTGTCATGGGATTTCCCTTGCCCTCTGTGAAGTTGGGTGCCTATCTGGACATCCGCCACGAAAAGCGGACGGGCCGAAATGTTCTGGCCCGTTTAGGGTCGAAGGAGCTGGAGGGAAAACCGGTGATTGTTCTGGGAGCACATCTGGACCATCTCGGAAAGGGACCTTCCGCTGATTCACTGGCACGGGATGCGGAAAACGCCGTTCATTACGGAGCCGACGACAATGCATCGGGAGTGGCCGCCTTACTTGAAATCGCCGAATGGCTGGCTGACAGAGAAAAACGCGGGCGGTTATCGCAGGAAAGGAATCTGGTGCTTGGACTCTGGTCTGGTGAAGAGTTGGGTTTGCTCGGGTCCAGCCATTTTGTCAACCGGTTGGATACCAGAAACAGCGAAAGCCTGCAGGATCGAGTTGCTGCTTATCTGAATATGGATATGGTGGGGCGCCTGCGCGATCATTTGATCCTTCAGGGTGTCGGATCCAGCCCATTCTGGGCAGGTGAGATCGAACGAAGAAATATTCCAATCGGTCTCTCGATCAAGACCCAGAATGACAGTTACCTCCCGACCGATTCCACGCCGTTCTACTTGAAAGGGATCCCGGTCCTCAGTGCCTTTACTGGTAACCATCCGGAGTATCACACTCCTCAAGACAAGCCGGAAACGATCAATTACGAAGGACTTGCTCAGATCGCCCATTTCATGGGATTGATGACGGTGTCCCTTCTCGAAACTTCTGAGCTCCCGACCTACGTTGAGATGGAGAGACCGGACGACAGCGGCAGGGCGGGCTTGCGTGCCTATCTTGGCACCATACCCGACTACGCCTCGGGAGACGTTCAGGGGGTCCCGCTAGCAGGCGTCGTCGGAGGAGGTCCGGCAGATAGAGCGGGCCTGGAAGCGGGAGATATCATCGTAGAATTGGCAGGCCGGAAAATCGAGAATATCTATGATTACACTTACGCCATCGATGCACTGAAAATTGGTGAGCCCGCCCGCATCGTCATTGTACGTAAAGGTGAAACGGTCACGCTGGAAGTTGTCCCGGAATCGCGGGAGTGATCAAAGCAGACGACACGATATCACGATAGAGATAGAGAAAGAGAGAGGCGAAAATGGCAAAACTTAAGCCCGGCGATAAAGCACCGGACTTCGAAGCTACATCTGACGACGGAACGACAGTTCGCTTGCGAGACCTGAGAGGACAAAAGGTGATCCTTTATTTCTATCCCAGGGACAACACCAGCGGCTGTACAACCCAGGCTTGTTCATTCCGAGACCACTACCCGGAGATTGAAGCAGCAGGGGCGATCGTTCTGGGTGTGAGCCCGGACCATGCCGAGTCCCATCAGAAATTCAAAGGAAAGCACGACTTGCCTTTTCCGTTGCTGGTCGACTCCGATCATCAGATCGCCGAAAAGTACGGAGCCTGGGGCGAAAAATCGATGTACGGAAGAAAATATATGGGGATCATTCGCAGCCACTTCGTCATCGATGAAGAGGGGACGATCGTGGACGCACAGTATAAGGTCAGTCCGAAAAAGAGTGCGGCACTGGCTCTCGAAAAGGTCTAGCTAGAAATTCTTTCAGAACTACCGTTAATGATAGATGCGAGCAAAGGTCGACCCACTCCGGAAGTGGGACCTTACGGGGGCGCCGTCTCTGTCGCGGTCACTCTCTGTTGCTGTCACACCCGGTTTCTCGTGCCTTTAATTTCCTGGCCGCCTGGGCAACTGCCCGGCCCATTCTGTGCTACAGCGGAACTTCACGGCGCACGATCCTTCCATCCTGTCTATCCAGTACCGTGATGTGATCGACCCCGTGATCCATTAAATACTGGCGAGCCGCATCAAGCCCTGCCCCCACATCATCTACTCCATGGCTGTCGTCACCGAAGCAAAAGCCGATTCCCAGAGCGCCGGCCTCCTCCAGAACCCAGGGTGCCGGATACGGCGTTCCGAGTCCCTTCCGGTAACCGGCTGTGTTCACATCAAGGATTGCACCTTGCCGGGCTACTTCCTGGAGAGCTGCTATACCAAACTCGCGAATTCGGGATGTGTCGACCGGTCCTTCGGCATTCTTACGAATCAGGTCAAAATGAGCCACGACTTCAGGCTGAAGCTGAGCCACCATCTCCTTGACTTTCTCGTAGTATCGAATCGCTAGTGTTTCGAGGTCACTTGCTCTTTTCAGCGCACTCTCAAACGCTTCCTTTTCGCCATCGATCTGAATCTCTTTCACATGGTGTACCGAGCCGACCATGTAATCGAAGCCATACTCCTGCCGATAGCTCTGCATCAGCTCAACATATTGGCGATCAGGGACAACTTCTGCTTCAAATCCCCGTAAAACCGTTAACCGGCCTTCAAATTCCTGCACCAGCTCCCGAATTGCGCTGGCGTACGCCGCAAAGTCTGTACGGAGGCGATCTACGTCATATCCTTTCTCGATCTCCGTCTTATAAAGAAAACGTTCTTCGGTGCGGGGAGCGTGCTCACTGACACCAAAGATGGTGTACCCGGTTTCAACTGCCTTCTCCAGAACCTGGCGCAAAGTATCGCGGGCATGCTCACAGTACTGCCCGCTGTGCCCCCCATGAAGAGACACCTTCCACTGACGCTTCTCAGTCAATTAACTGCTCCCTTCCTTCCCTCCGATCAACTGTTGCTCTTTACTAACTTCTTAAATACCAGTATAGACAGCACCGCAGCGAGACTCGAAAATTTTCCGCTATCCAAGGGCTCTCTCGAGGTCAGAGAGAAGGTCAGATGTTTCCTCTAAACCAACCGAGAAACGGACCAAATTGTCGGGGATTCCAATTTGGGCCCGCTCTTCCCGGGAACAATTCCAGTAGCTCATGACTGCTACCGGTTCTACTAGCGACTCTGCTCCACCGAAACTGGGTGCCAGCCGGGGTATTTCGAGCCGGTCCAGGAAACGAAGCGTCTCCTGGAAATCTCCATCGATGCAAAAAGAAACAACTCCACCGAAACCCGACATCAATCGCTTGGCAATCAAGTGGTGGGGATGGGATGGCAGACCAGGGTAAAAAACACGCTGAATGCGAGGGTGCGCCTCGAGGAACTCCGCTATTGCCAGGGCACTGCTATTGTGCTGATTGACTCTTAAGGCAAGTGTCTTCAAACCCCGCTCCAGGAGGAAGGCAGTATGAGGATCACAGATAGCACCAAGCGTCATCAAAAACTCGGAAACGGGTTCTACCCGCTCTCGGGAGCCTGAAAGCACACCGGCTATCAGATCATTGTGTCCTCCGAGATACTTGGTCGCGGAATGTACCACCAGGTCAATACCGTGCTCGAGGGGACTCAAATTCAACGGTGTCGCGAATGTGGCATCAACGACACTTAGAGCTTGTGCCTCCTTTGCCAGCTGCGAAAGCTCTTCAATATCCAGAACATTGAGATAGGGATTGGTAGGGACTTCCGCGAAGATAAGGCGAGTCTCTGGACGAATGGCTGCAGCGACGCAATCCAGGGAAGCGTCGGCAACCGCATGGCTGATTCCGAATTTCGACAGGGTTGCTGCAAAGTCGCGGGTCCTTCGGTACGAATCCCCCGTAATGATGAGATGGTCACCGGTCTTAAGACTGGAGAGGAACAGAGAAGTCACGGCTGCCATCCCGCTTGCGAAGAGCTGCGACTCTTCGGCACAGTCCAGTTCTGCCAGGCGTCGTCCGACCGACCGAACCGTGGGATTTCCCATCCTCCCGTATTCCGGCTGGACGCGCATAGAGCGTCCCTCCATAAAGTCCATCAGTTCAGCTGTCGAAGCGAACTCAAAAGGAGACGAATACACGACCGGGGTAGTCACTGAATGCGCCTCTTCGTAGCCGCCTCGCCCTCCATGGACACAATCAGTAGAAGTGGGTTTCTTTCTACTCATGAATATTCTATGGACGGCCGCCTTCAATCCCCCTGGACAGCGCTTCAATCAAATCGTCTGCCGATTCGATTCCCACTGACAGGCGGACAAGCTGGTCATCAATTCCCAGGCGTCTGCGCTCCTCCTCAGCATAGCTGAGGTGAGTCATTCTGGCTGGGAGAGTCACAATACTTTCGACTGCGCCCAGACTAACCGCCAGCGACCAGATAGGCAGATTTTCTAGGAAATAGCGGGACGGGATCTCTGGGCTCAGGCGAAAGGAGAGCATGGCGCCACCGCCCTCCGCCTGGCGGAAATGGTCTTCCTTCTGGGGAAAACTATCGAGACCCGGATAATTCACCTCTTCCACCAGGGGATGCTGATCGAGCCACTCAGCGACCCGCTGGGCGTTTTCCTGTGCACGACAGACGCGTACATCCAGCGTTTTCATCCCTCGGATCAAAAGCCAGCAATCGAACGGCGAAGGCACACCCCCCATCGCATTCTGTGTGAAACGAATACGAGACGCCAATCTCGCGTCCGATGTCACTACCAAACCCATGATGAGATCACTGTGTCCGCCCAGATATTTCGTCGCACTATGAACAACGACGTCAGCACCCAGCGTGAGCGGGTTCTGGAACAGAGGAGTCATAAAGGTATTGTCTACGATAACGATCGCTCCACGTGCGAGCGCCAGCTCTGAAACAGCCTTGAGATCAGAAATTCTCATCAGGGGATTGGACGGCGTCTCGAGGAAAACGGCTCGTGTGTTGTCCTGGAAGGCATCCTCCACCCGTTCGAGATCACTGGTGTCGACGAATGAAAAAGAAAGACCGTAGTCCTGGAGAAGACCCGTCAACACCCGGTGTGTTCCGCCATAAAGCTCCTCAGTCACAATCACGTGCTCGCCGCCTTTGAGGAGCATTAAAGATGCGCTGATCGCTGCCATTCCCGACGAGAAAGCATAGCCTCTTTCTCCCTGCTCCAGGCTGGCGATATAGCCTTCCAGCACCTCTCGAGTCGGGTTACCAGACCGCGAATATTCATATCCTTGATTTCGCCCAACCCCTTGCTGCCGAAATGTTGAGACCTGATAAATGGGAACGCTTACCGCACCCGTGTGAGGGCAGATCGATCCTGGGTGATGAATCAGCTTGGTTTGAAACTTCATGGCTATTATTACGCTACCTGGTCCTGGAAGAGCCAGGTAGTTAGATATCTCTCTCCAGTATCCGGCAAAACAACTACGATTTGTTTCCCCTTATTCTCGCTCCGCGCCGCAACCTGCAGTGCTGCCGCAACCGCTGCCCCACAAGAGATACCTCCCAGGATCCCTTCTTGTCGAGCCAGGATTCGGGCCTTTTCTCCGGCTTCCTCGCTGTTGACGGTGACGATTTCATCGATGAGTTCGGTTCGTAGAATATCCGGAATAAAGCCAGCGCCAAGACCCTGAATCCTGTGCGGGCCTGGTTGCCCTCCGGAGAGCACTGGTGATTCTGCCGGTTCAACAGCAATCACCCGGAAACTGGGTTTTCTTGGTTTGATCACCTCGGCAACGCCCGTCAGCGTTCCACCCGTACCTACCCCTGAGACCAGGATGTCAACCTGGCCGTCCGTATCATTCCAGATCTCTTCAGCCGTCGTCTCACGATGAATCTTGGGATTGGCCAGGTTCTTGAATTGCTGAGGAATGAAGGCTTTATCGTACTTATTGTAAAGTTCATGTGCTTTCGCAATGGCTCCATTCATACCTTCTGAACCAGGGGTCAAGACCAGCTCGGCTCCGAAGATGCGCAAAAGGTGCCTTCTCTCCATACTCATGGTGTCGGGCATGGTGAGGATAAGGCGATAACCAAGGGCAGCACAAACAAATGCCAGTGCAATTCCCGTGTTGCCGCTGGTGGGTTCGATAATCACCGTATCGCGATCAATTAAGCCGGCCCTCTCGGCTTCGCGGATCATGCTCACTCCGATGCGATCCTTAACGGAAGAAAGTGGATTAAAGGATTCAAGCTTTGCCAGAATCTCAGCGTCCAGCCCACGGGCCATTCTGTTCAAGCGGACCAGTGGTGTCCGACCTATGGTTTCAGTAATGTCGTTGAAAATTCGTGCCATGTAGTTCCTCCTCGCCCCCGGGTGTACACAGGAGGCGATCAATAGGCTTACTGTAGCCTTTCCACCCAAACCGTGCAGTCACTGCCTCATTGTATGTGAAGCATAAACGCTAAGGCAGGTCCTTTGAAGAGAAGATATGGAGTGGGAAAGGTTTTTCATAGCAGAGGCGCAGGCGATGCCAAGGGATGAAACCGGTGCTCTTCCCGGTGTCCTCCGCCCTCTGAGGTTGAGATTCTGCGCTTCCAATCAGTGCAAAATCGCTTGTCTGACTGCCGATTCCGGCAACGATGCACTGATCAGCTCTGGATAGGTGGAGAGATATCCACCATTTTCTGATTGGAAAACGATTGCCCGATCACGGTTCCTAAAGGCTACGATACTCGGGAGGCAGCGATCCCAGGAAAGTACATACTGCCCGCCCGCCCAATCTTCACGCAAACGCTCAATGGAACAGCAAAGGTGGACGTCACTCCCCACCACGTAGATCGCCTCTTCGGCAGGTAACAGAGCCCCGCTCTCGAAGTCAGCAACTTCCGCTTTCATCAATTCCGAACGGCTGTTCTGAAAATGCAAACCGCAACGAGGGCAACAAACTTCGATCACCTGGTCGGAGTCGAGGTGAATGCGGTAAGTCGTTGCAGAGTGCAACGGGCGTTGGCAAACCCCACAGACGGATTCCCCGGCACCCGCCCAAAAGTAAACGAGCCCGATGCCGAGGCCAATTAAAATCACTGCCAGAATGAGCCTTCGCATTATTTTGCCCGGCTAGAGCGCCATTCAGCCATAACCTGGGAACTAAATCAGCACCAGACTATCAGCCTCAACGCGCAGGAGCCTTCCCTTGTCTGCCATTATAGCGATTTCGACGAAGCAGTCTTGGGATATTTGCGAATTAGTTTTAACTACAGGCGAAGAGGACTCAGAGGGAATACTGTGGGAGACAGGTTGATTGTGTGATTTGCAACAGTCATTTGCGATAGCATGAATATGAAAAAGCTTTGCTACCACAAGTATTGCCGGTCAATTCAACTGGACCGCTCAAAGTGAGGACTTGGCAGGTTTGAGAAGCCACCAGGACACCCAGGAAATTATGGCGTCAGACACAAAACGCATCCTTCTCGTGGACGACGATCGGAACTTCCTCCGGGTTCTCAACTACCACATCGAAGACCTGGGCTTTCATACTGTGGCCCTCTCCAGTCCACGCAAAGCCTTACAGTCATTGCAGGAGCTTGAAATCGACCTGGTAGTCTCCGATCTACGGATGCCCGAAATGGATGGCATCGAACTCCTGAAAGAGATCAAGAAGCTGAGTCCCGAGCTGCCGGTCATCGTACTGACAGCTCACGGATCGATAGACAGGGCGGTAGAGGCGATCAAGAACGGAGCCTTCGACTTTCTGACCAAGCCTTTCGAGAAAGAGGAAGTCTTGCAGACAATCAAGAACGCTCTGCGGATGCAGGATCTCGTTGAGGAAAACAGGCGGTTGTCGGAGGCTGTGCGCAAGCGCTTCGAATTTGAGGGGATCGTTGGCTCGTCGAAAGCCTTCCGAGAGGTTCTTGAAATGGCAGAACAACTCTCGGAAGTGGATACCACCGTGCTGATTCACGGGGAAAGCGGAACCGGCAAGGAACTGTTGGCTCGAGCCATCCACTTTAACAGTAAACGCCGGAATCGACCTTTTGTGGTCGTCAACTGTGCCGCCATCCCCAGAGATTTGGTCGAATCGGAACTGTTCGGATACCGCAGGGGAGCCTTCACGGGCGCTACTACGGACAAAAAAGGCAAATTCGAAATCGCCGATACAGGTTCGCTACTGCTTGACGAAGTCGGTGAACTACCAATCGAAGTGCAGGTCAAACTGCTTCGGGTACTCCAGCAGAAGGAAATCGATGTCCTCGGACAGCCTGCCAGCAAATCGATCGACGTGAGGATTCTTGCCGCTACTAATCGCAACTTACAGGAACTGATACGGGAGGGTCGATTTCGTGAAGACCTGTACTACCGGCTCTCGGTGGCTCCCCTTGTCATTCCCCCATTGCGTGAACGACGCGAAGACATCCCGCTACTTATCCACCACTTGCTGACTCAGCTCCAGGAGCGGCTCTCCAAACGGGTTCAAATGACTGATCGAGCTCTCGAGGTCATGCAAGCCTATGACTGGCCAGGCAATGTTCGGGAGCTTGAAAATATGCTTGAGCGGCTGGTTGTCTTCAACAAATCCGGTGAAATTACGGAATCGGACCTACCTGCCACCCTTCGGCAGGAGATGACAAACCTTGGACGAGTGATCATTCGGCTTCCGGAAGAAGGATTCATCCTTGAGGACCTGGAACGAGATCTAATAAAGGCTGCCCTCGAAAAGCATGACTGGAATCAAACTCACGCGGCCCGCTACCTCGGATTAACACGAAATACCCTGATTTACCGAATGCAGAAATATAAACTCAGGAGTGATGGTGAGGTTGAAAAGGAAAAGCCCCGACTATGACGGGAATGGATCGTAAAGAGGTCGCGAAGTATCTCGTCATCGCTTTGATGATTGGAGGTATCTCGGCGTTCCACTACACGACCAGCATTGATCATCGTTACCTTCACGAGATCTACCAGCGCGCCTATTACATTCCTATCCTGCTGGCAGCTTACTGGTTTGGTCCCTGGAAAGGTCTTCTGTTTGCCTTTGCCACCAGCCTGGTCTACGCCTACCATATCGAACGTGACTGGACACACGTTCCGGTCTATTCATTCAATCAATATGCGGAAATCATTCTCTATCACTTGACCGCCCTCATAATCGGTTTTCTGGCACTCAAGGATCGAAGGCAAAGAGAGAAATTGGAGGCAGCTTCACAGGAACTGACGGCGGCTTATAAGAAGTTGCAGGACACCTTTGAGCAATTGCGCCGAGCCGACCGGCTGGCCGCCCTAGGAGAACTCAGTGCCGGAATCGCTCATGAAATCAGAAACCCTCTGGGCTCGATCAAGGGTTCAGTTGAAATTCTGGAAAATGAAATCCCGGCGAGTCATCCGAAGCGCGAATTCGTACGCATCCTGAAAGAAGAAACAGCTCGGTTGAATTCCATCATCGCCCAATTTCTAAAGTTCGCTCGCCCCCCGCGTCCATCGGTGGAACCGACTGACATTGCGGCTTTGATCGATGAAACGCTGATCCTTGTTGAAAAGGAAGCCGAGCAGGGATCGATCGACATTCGACGGAATCTGGACCGTAACATCCCTCAAATCGAGGTGGATCAGGATCAAATCCGACAGGTCCTTTTAAACCTTTTCCTAAACGGAATCCAAGCGATGCCTGAAGGAGGGGTCCTGCAGGTCCGTTCATTTCAATTGGCCGGCAGGCTGGTGATCGAGGTTGAAGATGAGGGCACCGGTATTTCGAAAGAAATCGCACTGGATCAAATCTTCGATCCATTCTTTACAACCAAATCTCAGGGTACAGGACTGGGTCTGTCGATCTCGCACCAGTTGATTGAGAACCACAACGGAACTCTTACCGCTCACAGAAACAAGCGAAAGGGCCTGACCTTGCGCGTCGAGCTTCCTCTGGAACCCCTTCCCGGTTTGCCGGCAGGAGAAAGGCCTCATCGCGATTCTGTAGTGTTGCATATTGGCTCACAGTAGATTGGTGGTGCAAGAATGGTTGACCGTCAAAGAGAAAGTGACACCAGCCAGACTTCGGTTGGAGCGAACCCATCTTCTGCAGCCAATCAGATTTACGATCTGATTGTGGTGGGAGCTGGCCCCGCAGGGTCTAATGCCGCAGCAGCGGCGCTGCGAGCAGGGCTCAAAGTCGCCCAGCTTGACCGCTCCTCTTTCCCGCGTATCAAGCCCTGCGCTGGGGGGATTACTCCAAGAGGCTTCCACTCATTGCAATACCGGCCTGTCGATACTTCCCCTTGCTGCGAGGTGGAATTTAATACATGGCTCCGCCGAAAGAATCAGTTCAGTCATTCGAGACCTATCATTCACTTCGTTTATCGCCCCGAATTCGACCATTGGTTTATCCGACGAAACCAGGTCTTCGAAAACTTTGAATTTTATGATCGAGCAGAGGTCCGTCAGATTGAGTTCCATAACGGGCTTTTCGAAATTCATACCACCAGCAGAGACTTCGTGGCTCGTCAGCTGGTAGGGGCCGATGGAGCCTACAGCATCGTCAACCGCACTTTCCACATCGCCCACCCACAGGCAATTGCTACAGCTGTCGAGGTGAATATTTCACATGCTGACAGCGAATATCCCGAGCTTGTTTCTGCTTCTTTCGACTATGGAGTGATACCCCGCGGATACGGTTGGGTCTTTCCTAAGCCGGGTCACTGGTCAGCGGGACTCTACACGCTAGAGGGAAAGCTTTCGGGAATACGCGATTTGCTGAGTGACTATCTTAGAAAGCGTGGCTTTCATTTACGCAAAGACCCGCTCGAAGACCTCCACGGCCACCGGATTCCAGTGGGTGGATATCGCGTTACTCCTCCCGAGATTCCCGTTTACGTGACGGGTGATGCGGGAGGATTCGCGGATGCTGTCACCGGTGAGGGGATCTTCCATGCCCTGGAAAGCGGCCGGCTGGCGGGAGAAGCGGCTGTCAAAGTCCATCGAAGAGTGGCCTCCCCCTCCAGCTACTATGAAGCTCTAGCTGAGCGAGTCCTGCCCGATACACGGATCTCGTGGAAGCTCGCCGGCGTTGTTTACTCGGCGCCTGGATTTTCGCTCTTTGCCCTTTCCCGGCTGGGCATCTGGCGCCCCTTGATTCAAGGCTACAGTGAAGGCCTCACGCTGCGTCGTTCCCTCCTTGTCTCTGCCCCTCTCTGGCTTCGATCCTTAGGAAATGCGTCGGCCGTTACATGCAAGTGGCCATCAATAAATAGAAAGTGGCATTGAGAAGGCAGCGATTTTTTTTCTAAAAATTGCGAAACGGTGTGCTATCATACCCCGGTGGCATTCAAAGGTTTTTCAAATAGAAACGAAGTAAAGCGAGAACAACCGGATTTTCGATCCGAGAAGAACCTGGCAGTCGCCATTCTCCGGCAGGCCTGGCACGAAGCAGTCATTGACCTGCAGAGTGTTAAGGAAACCTCTCGGAAGGATTACAGCCTGCTCAAGAAGAAGGCGATTGAATGGATCGGCAGCGACGACGACGGATTTCCTTACTGGTGCCAGCTGGCCGATGTTGACCATACGGCGGTCAGACAAAAGCTCGATGATACGCTGCGCCGCCAGAAGCGACGCGTCGTTCACCCCTTCTTTTCCTGCGAATCTTGAAACTAAATTTTGAAGTTTCAGGCAAGAGCCAGAGCCAGTCTCTGGGGTGCTGTCAATCGGCCGGGGCTTATCTGCTGGTGAAGTTTGCCTGTTAATGGCGAAACTTTGTCGCTATGTCGGTGAGGTCTACCTATTCAGGGCGCGATGCCCGACCAGGAAGAGCTGCCTCTGTGTGTAGCTTTTGATTCTTTTGATACAGGCTGGCTAATCCGGCCGGCTGCGGGCTCCAATAGTCAGAGATGATTCCAGCGTCGTTGTTTCTTTTCGCCCAGCATTACGTCGAGCGACCAGGGGTCTCCCCCTACCAGAATAAGATACAGCGATCCGAGCAGCATGGACCAGTCGGTTCTCATCTCATGGGCCATCGATAAAAATCCGTAAAAGGGAAGATCGCGAACCGTGAATGGGCCGAAGCCATGTCCCATAAGGATGGGGATTTTGGTAGTCACAATAGCCACTAGCATAATGACTACTAGTGGGACTGCAGCCAGTCGGGTCCAGAGACCCAGAAGGACGAGCGCACCGCACACAGTCTCAAACGTCCCGACGAAGTAGCCCCAGAACTCCGGGTTGGGGAAACCGATCTTCTCGAATCGTCCCGCTCCTCGCAGTGCAGGAAATAAGAACTTCTGAAGCCCTTCCGTAAAGAAAACGGCTCCAACCATCAGGCGAACGAGTATCGAAGCATACCAGGCCCTCTGAATTTTGCTTTCCAGAATTCGCATTTAACCCCCTTCATCTCTTCTACATATAGATCTGAAAAGCCCCTGATATCGAATTTATGAGGAGCAGTATTGTGGCGCAAGCAGGCGGACAGGAGCTATCTCAACCTCCGTCAAGCTATTGCTTGCCCTCTATCCTCGGGAGCCGTGACCTACGTTCTCGTAAGATCCTCGCCAACCCGACGACTTCATTACGAGTCCTGGTCGTGGTTCATCCAATGCGTTTTCTTCAACCAGATGCTACCCGGTGGAATTTCTTTGCGGGATCTAAGGCACAACGGCATGTACTTCGAGAACCAATCCCTATGCTTTTTCTGAATATAGGTATTGAAGAGCACGATTTTAAAAGTGGGACAATCAGTCAACATGGCTCGAACAGCGTACACTTCGTTCCACGCGCGTCCTGCGCGAAGCCATCCTTTCGGGTATTCGAACGGATAAAAAACATCGTGGATATGGACGTAGACGCCGGGTTGGAGGCGCGGAAAGATGGAGAACATATAGTAGTGAACGTCGCTGCCGGTTTTCAGCACGTGGGAGCTGTCAATGAAAAGTATATCGCCCGCCTCGAGCTGTTCGAAATCGGAAGCCGGGACTTCTTGCAAACGCTTATTCACGATCTCCACATTGCCTGCCGTTCGCGAACCACTTAGAAGCGACTTGAGCCGAGACACATCGGGATCGATAAATCGGCAGTACGTATTCCCCGAGAGGAAGAGGTCTCGCGTATCAAGCGCACAGACAGACGAGAACCCCGACCCGATTTCAAAGTAGCGCTTCGGTCGAAGGTAGCGCAGCATTGAGTAGAGGAAAACACCATCTGAATATGCATAGAATCCGTTGTCGAGATAATAGCGAGTCGCACTGCCCTGCTCTTCCGGAAACGGAAGCTCACCATAGAATCTACCTAGTCTGCGAAGGAGTCCGAACTGCTCAGACTCATTCATGTCTATGCCTGGAAGCTCACGTAACGTGTCATCGAAGTCGTGCTGTTGAAGCACTTTGTTGAAATCGGGCACTGGTGAGTAAAAGTGGCCGGGCAGGTACGCACCACACTTCCTGCGGACCTCATATAGCCTGTCGCGGTGTTCGAAAACCCTGCGCAGCGGAGGAAGACGTTTTAGGCTACTCTTAAGTTCTTGTATCATATCCGGTGGCGGGGGCAGTCCACCCCGAGAGTTCAGGCTAACAAATGGCAATCCAGTCAACAATTAAACAGGAAAAAAATCGAGGTGCTCACGTCAGCAAGGAACCGAAGCCTCCCAACTCGAAATTCCTGCCTGTCAAAAATGGACCAGGCTGGTCACAGAATGTCCAAGGAGTAGCCCAGGTTCTTGTCTTCGGAAGGAATCTTTGACCTCAAGCGCGTCGGACTACCTGTCGGGCCGCCAGAAACAACTTACGCAGTCTGGCCCTCCCCCGGTGTCCGATTCTTAACTGACTCGCGTGAGTCTTCGTATTGTTGCCAAAAAGCGGGATTGCTTCTCTTAGCGGATTTCCGAGTTGATCGGTGTCAAGTAGCGGAGCCGATTCGAGCGGGATTACCTCGGGTACGGGTCGTCTCCAGAAAAATGACCTAATCCTACGAACATCTTCTTGAAGATCGGGACTCAAAACGGTCCCAGAAGCATGGGTGCCCGAACCATTGACGGTACCCGAACAATTGACCGCGGCTCGTTGTAAGCGGAGGAAACGTGTGAGGACCAGCGATTTTTCCTTTTCACTCAGAGTTTCGGCATCACTAAGAGTCTGTGCCAGGGACTTGAGACCAACTCTGAGCGTCGATAGGTCATCTGCCACCACGTCGAAGAACTGAAGCGGGCCTGTATTAAGTCTCTGGTCGAGTGTGTGTCGCCAGTAAAAGCGCCAGCGTCCGATTTCATCCGGATGAAACTGAACTCTCCAGCGGAAACGGCCCTGGTAGGCGGCGGGGATCTTGTGCTTTTTTCCAGTCGGGGAAATGAAGACCCAGGCCACCATCTGTTGCTCAGGTGGAACTGCTACCACCCAAGTCTCTGACAGTTCTGCTTCAAAGGCTGATCCCAGAAGAACCGGTTCATGGGCAGCCGTTACCTGCAATCCCACGATTTCCTTTCTGACCCTAAAAGGCTTTCCGAACGAGACCGGGTAGGGATCGGCATCGTCATTTTCAAGCGTCATCAGGGTGGGATTCTCGTAACCATCATGTGCCCAGAAGCTAACGGCTGCCATTCGACCGCCATTGAGTTGCTCGGGCCGGCAGTGGTACCTACGTCCGTACTCCAGAAAGATCCGCTCTTCAAAGCATCCCACCTCAGCAAAGCTTTTCCATTCGAGAGTCAGGCGCGGTCTCAAATGGGTGTTATACGCATCACCGTAATCACCCGAGCAAAGCTCCAGCATTGACCCCGGAAGGTCCTCGTGATGATCGCAGGCCTTCAGCAGAAAAAGGAGTGGCTTTCCCTCATTGACGCGGCGGGTAATATAGCTGGCGAGTTGATCTGACGTGAAGAGCAGCCGTGACTTACCTGGATGGTAAAGCGCGTCTGCCAGGGGCATGACATCTGTATCGGCTTCAGGATGCTCTCGCGAGGCGAGGCCAGCGCCCGGCAATCCCCAGCGAGTCTCTCCAAAAAAAGCGTCATTCCACCAGACCTCTCCATCCTTGGGAATACTGATATTGTTGTTGTAGATCCCTCCGCTGCCGGGCCCCCAGTCCTTTTTCACTTCGTACAACAAAATCCGGACCGGCCAGTTCGGTCCCTGGTCTACCACCAGTTCCAACCGGGCACTGAGAACTTCCGTGTGCGGAGGCAACTGGATGTGGCTCCAGCGTTGAAGCGCCCGAAACAACTCATGTTCCCCGTAACGAGGCGGATTCCAGAAGTCCGTCCGTCCCAGGCGCACATGCATCTGTGTCGCCTGGTTCCAAGCCCAGGCAAATCCGCCATCCACAAAGCCGCGCAAGTCGTTATCTTCCAGACCTCCATAGTCGGGTCCGCTTACGTAAACGGAACAATGCGTTCCGGGGGAACTGGCTACGGCTTCCTGACCGAAGGTTGATATTCGAAGGAGGCCTCTAACACCTGGAAGGTCTTCTTGAAAACTGATGTCTCCGGGACTTCTCATGAGTTATCTGCTCTCGTCGCGCTATTGAACTGGTAGTGTACGGAATTGGGCTCTTCATTCTCTGTGGTAGTGTGCGACTCAGCCCGGCCACAGCCGGATGAGCTTCCTCGCGTTCTGCCACGGTGGGCAGCTTAGAATCCAGGCAGACATACGTACAGTTTAGCTGAGCTGAAAAGCGGAGTAAAGAAATCGGCCCTAGTTTGCTCGTTTTCAAACTAATGTTCTATAATCTGAGCTTCTGAGCGGGGTCGTAGTTCAGTTGGTTAGAACGCCGGCCTGTCACGCCGGAGGTCGCGAGTTCGAGTCTCGTCGGCCCCGCCAGCAAAGTTCCGGCAACAACCCTTTGTGATTCGAAATCGATCCCGCGATTGTATCCAGATTGTCCGCGAAACATATCCTGAACCTCCTCCGCGTTGCTGGTAAACTACTCGATAATGTGTCGGCTGAAATCGCTGCGCGGTTCAAGGTGTCTGCTCTTGTACCTCACCTTTACCCTGGGTTGTGTGCCTACCACGTCTCCAGAATCAGACGAAGAACACATCAAAGCCATCGTAGCAGTGAGTGAGGCTCGTGCCGAAGCTTTCAACAACTCGGACGCTGATGGAATCGCCCGGCACTTCACCGAAGATGCTCTGCTGATGCCTCCCGGTCGCCCGGTGATGCGAGGACGAGCCTCGGTGAAAAGTTACTATCAGGCTATCTTCGATGCGTACCGTCCGGAGCTGACCAGTCGGTACGAGGAAGTGAGAGTTTCAGGTGGCCTTGCCTACGGTCGCGGCACTGCCCATGTCAAGCTGACTCCCATTCAAGGTGGTGAACCGCTGGTTTCCACCAGCACGTACCTGAATATTTTGGAGCTTCAACCAGATGGCACCTGGAAGACGACCCACGACATCTGGAACAGCGTTGAAAAGGATGAATAAATGCCGTGCCTTTATGAGCAGGACGCAACAATGCAGCGAATCCTGATTACCGGTATGTCAGGAACCGGCAAATCCACACTGGTCAACAAGCTTGCCAGTTGCGGCTACCGGGCCGTCGATCTGGATGCTCCAGAGTGGTCCGAATGGGTGGAGGTGGACGGAAATCCTACCGGCGCAAAACGGGGACATGATTGGCGGTGGCGAGAGGACCGGGTCCAGCGGCTTCTCGAAACCGAGAAGTCCGAAATCTTGTTTATAAGCGGTTGTGCCGAAAACATGGTGAAGTTCTACCCCCGGTTCGACAAGATCATTTTGCTCAGCGCCCCGGTTCCCGTTATTGTTGAGCGATTGACTAACCGGACCAACAATACCTACGGGCGACGTACCGAGGAGCTTGATCGCGTATTGGAGCATATTCGCACCATCGAACCCAAGCTGAGAAGAAGAGCGGGACACGAAATAGACACGAGCGCACCGCTCGAAGTGGTTGTAGAACAGGTGCTGACAGTTGCTAACCTGGTGCCGTAGGCTGCCGAAAGCGACACGGAATTCGAAAACATACTCTGGCCTTCTCTTGCTGCGTCCGTTAGCCAGCCTCACCAGGCGACGGCCTTGACTGATAGAGTCAACCCTGCTTAAGTTCCACTTGCCGCTAGCCACGTTTCTTGACCCACGGCAGGTTTGCAAATGATGCCGACCCGGAGCAGGCGCGCGAGGCACATTGATTAAAAAAGGAGTTCTCAGTTATGAGAAAAGCTGCAAAATCGCCTTCCAGCAACATCCCGAGGAGACAGTTCATCAAGGATTCATCTCTACTAGCGGCCGGTCTGGCTGCGGGATTTCCATCCATTCTGGCAAGGCCTCAGGAAACCATTCGAGTCGGCCTAGTCGGGTGCGGCGGCCGAGGAACTGGCGCGGTTTTGAACGTCCTCCAGGCCAAGACAGAGGTTATCTATCCACCACCGCGACAGGGATACCACACCGAGAATGCCGCGCCCGGCGCTACTGCTCGGGCTCAGAATGTCGAAGTAGTGGCTCTCGCTGACCTCTTCCGAGACCGCCTGGAGCAATGCCGAGCACAGCTCAAGAAGGTGGGAACCGAGATACCGGAAAACCGCTGCTTCGTCGGCTTCAACGCATACCAGGAACTCATATCGCTTCCGGAAATCAATTACGTGCTGCTTGCCAGTCCTCCCTATTTCAGACCGGCAGAGTTCATGGCTGCCGTGGAGGCCGGCAAACATGTCTTTCTGGAAAAGCCGATTGCCGTAGACGCTCCCGGGGTTCGCTCAGTGATGGAGGCGGGGAAACTGGCAGAGAAGAAAGGCTTGGCCGTGGGGGCCGGAACAGTGCGGCGCCACCGATTAGACCAGATTGAAACGATTAAGAGAATCCATGATGGAGCAATTGGTGATATTCGCGAAGCTCGTGCCTATTTCAATATTGGGGAAATATGGATGATCCCTCGCGAACCAGGCTGGAACGACGTGGAGTGGCATATCCGTAACTGGCCCTATTTCGTCTGGCTGTCGGGTGACATCATCGTCGAACAGCACGTTCATACCCTCGATATGATGAACTGGGCCAAGAATGCCCACCCGGTGAGAGCCTACGGCCTGGGAGGAAGACTCGCCCGTCCCAGTGAAGAGTACGGCAATATCTACGATCACTTCGCCATCGAGTACGAGTACGCAGATGGAACTCGACTCTACAGCCAGAATAGACAGATCGATGGGGGAACGTCCCGGGTTGGAGGGACCGTAGTGGGGACCCGAGGCGAAAGCAATTGCGAAAATGTGATCACAGGCGACCGTGAATGGCGCTACCAGGGAGAGGTGCCGGATCCATATGAGCAATCCCATATTCATGTTATCGAAAGCATACGGGCGGGCAAACCGATCAACGAGTCCCAGGCCATTGCGGAAAGCACACTGACAGCAATCATGGGACGAGAGGCCGCCTATACAGGCCAAGTTATTGAATGGGACCAAGCATTTAATTCCAAGATGAAGTTGGGGCCGGAGAGGTTGGAATTCGGCGACATAGAGTTTCCCGCCGTACCGATGCCCAAGAACCATAAGTTCTTCTAGTAAATTAGGGTCATAGTTTTCTATGATGCTCGACAAACTTTTATGAACACTCCTTTCCAGATCAGACCGCGTCCATCAACCACCTCTATCTGACTGATCTTCAGGGCAGAACAGTCATAGGAAGGGATTCACCGTATCTCTTTGCAGTTCGTTTCATCATCGGGCACATCATTAAAGTTATGAACCGGGTGATTCTAACGAAGTACGCCCGAGCCGCGCTTGTTAGAGTAAGTGCTTTTTACACAGATACTTATAAAACTTCCGCCTCTTCACTTATTGTCTGGCATTTGAAGTGCTTCTAAGTGTCGCTGGGCCAGACCGTCTGGGGATTTCGGCTCGGCCCCCCTTTGAACTTACAGCACACAGTCGCC
>Ga0079224_100004045_pt1 | contig 18767 bp, 16 predicted proteins | sample Stecom2015_FD_80414 | JGI IMG/M metagenome (GOLD analysis project Ga0079224, IMG submission 80414) | Agricultural soil microbial communities from Utah to study Nitrogen management - Steer compost 2015 | ecosystem: Environmental > Terrestrial > Soil > Agricultural land | place: USA: Utah... | reverse complement strand
GTTGCACTTGCCCTCCTCTTTGGTTTGAGGTTTTCTTTCAACCCCTTATTTACCAAAGAGGTAGGGCATTTTTCGTCTCCCCTACTTGCCTGCATCAGACTTTTTATGCAACATCCGGGCTAAGGCTGTTGAAGATACCAGGCGGCCAGCTCACCATAAACTTGGAATCTCAAGCCAGGAAGGCCGCTACGACCCCTGAAAGAACGATTCCGTCAAAGGTGCCAGCGCCGCCTATGCTAGCGACCCCTGTCGAAATTCGATGTATATCTTTCAGGTGGAGCAAGTCTGCACCAATTACAGGGCCGGCTACACCGGCTACGAATGCCACCGGCGGAGCGTAGTTGGGAGCCAGCAAGAGGGCGCCTCCGGCGGCGACGATTGGCGGTACGAGCGCCGGCATCATAATCCCTACACCCGCCACTGGCCGGGCAATGAAGTAGCAGACTGCTACGTTTAGCACACTAATGATGATCGCTGCGGCAAGAATAGTTCCTCCGTATTGAGCTATCCGGATGAGCTGGAAGAGAGCGACCAGGCAGGGGATTACACATCCGCCCAGATTAACAGCAATGAGCGTCGACTGATTCCAGCGTCTGACCTGCGGGAAAAGGCGGCTGATCCCGTAGATCTGGAAGATGTCTACTGCGCACGCTTCTCTCCGTGGTATACGTTTGATGGGAATGTTGACGAAACTCCCGAAGAGAACACCGAATACGATCATCAGAGCGGCGGACGAAGACAGGCCCAGCTTGGCCATGGCCGTGAACATGATTTCGGCATAAAGAAAAGGAACCAAGAACAGGAAGAGTAAGACGATTAAGGCGAGGCACCCCGGGGCAATCAATCATTATCTCCTTTGTTATCCGATGGAAGCGTTGCGCGAGTGAACTGGTCACGATGTGGTCGATCAGGACACTAGCCGGCAAAAGACGCTAAGCTTGCATTTCAGTATCTCAGATCCCATGGCAATGAATAAAACAAACTACTGGAGGAGTCTTCAATGACAGAGAAGAAAATTGTATCGAAGCTTCGTGACCTCAGAATCGCTGATATGACGATCGAACGTGAAGAGAAGAGTGCTCTGGCACTGACCGGAGAACAATGTTTCAAGGGAGTGCGTATCTGGCTCGAGGATGGCAGTAGTTTTTATCTCAGTGAGCTTGTTCGCTTCTATCCCGCTCCTGCTGACCTGAACCAGGCTGCGGAAGTTCATTCTTCGGTCCAGGGACCCTGAATGTGAAAACGTTGTTATCCATCTTTCCAGCGACGCCACTATTGTTCCCGGTAAAGAGCACCGTTGGATTTACAAAGAAGTCGTGCCCAAACAGCGAGCACACTCCGGGGTTATATTCCGGGTACACTCCTCGTTTCGTTGTCATCTTGCCACTGACAGGGGTGAAGCCATGTCGACCCTTGCGAAGCTGTCTCTTGCCGTTGTAGGTATGGTCTCAGGAACCGTGTAGAAGAGTTGCTTTCTGTTTTCCGGAAACATTATCTCTAGTGCCGCGCTCAAATTTCGAAGTGGGTCTTTAAGGGTTAACGCATGCACCGGGTTCATGCAATTCTGACATCCCTGTAACCGGAAGCGACGTTGCGGTGTTTAAGAATATAGAGACAAGAACAATTCGGAGAATAGACACCGATAAATCAGAATGGAGGCAACAGATGAGAAGGTGGTCTCAACGGTTAGGACAGTTGATATCGAAAGGTTCGATTCTGGCTCTCAGCTTTGGCTTAGCGCTATCCATCGCCGCAACGGTAGACAATAGTTTGGCTCAAGCCAGGCGCCACCGGGACAACTCGGCTCGGATGCTGATGAGAGAACCGGGATTTGGGGAAGGTGGCTACCTAATGCGGATGGCTCGATGGCTGGAGCTCACTGAAACTCAGAAAGAACAGATGAAGCTTATCGTTGACCAGTTCCGCACTGAAACTGACGCCCTTAATCGGGAGATCAGAACATTGCGTCGGGAGGTTCATCAATCTGTCTTTGATGGAACTTTCGACGAAGCCCAGGCGTCCGAAAAACTAGCTGAAGTAGGACGGCTTGAGGGTCAAGTGATGGGGTATCGGTATCAGATGATGCAGGAGATGAAGCTCATTCTCACACCCGAGCAACTGGACAAACTGGAACAGGTTCGGGATCGTATGGGAGACCGCAGGTACTTTCGAAGAATTCCAGGCCCCCAGTAAAGCCTATTAGATTGCTTCAGGCCCTCCAGTGTTCAACAGCAGAGGGCCTGAAGTCTTTCGATGGACCGTAAAAGATTTATGGCTGGCGACGGCCCGCTTCCCCTGAGTCGACTAATTGCCGCAGATAGCCTGCTCTGGGGAAACGAGGACGAGTCTTCAGAAACGGGTGTCAAACTGGACCGCGCGCTGGATAACGACACAGACAACGAGCTTATCCGGAAGGCTCTTGAAGGAGATCAGCGAGGTTTCGAGGCCATTATTGAGCGATATGCGGGGCGCGTCTTTCAGGTTGCCGGCCGGTTCTTTCGGCGACAGGACGAAGTGGAGGAAGCAGCCCAACAAACGTTCGTGAGGTTGCACTCCAATCTGACTCACTACAACGGCAAGGCTCCGTTCGAATACTGGTTGATCAGGCTCACACGAAATGTATGTCTGAACATACTTCGGAGTCAAAAGAGGAGAAGAGAAACGGCATTCACGTCTCTAACTCAGGCAGAGAAAGACTGGCTTCTCGATGCTGAACGACGGTCAATGACGCTGTCATCTTCCGGAACAGAGAATCAAGAAGCCACAATGATTGCCCGGCAGCTTGCTGAAAAGCTACTCGACTTGTTGGAGCCAGAGGATCGCCTTGTGCTCAGGTGGTTAGACGCAGAGGGATACACGGTGCAGGAAGTGTCTAATGAACTAGGCTGGACCTCTTCAAAGGTCAAGGTTCGGGCCTTTCGTGCCAGGAAGAAACTACGCGAGAGGATTGAAAAAACCTTGAATGAGGAGAGAAGTCGATGAGACGCACCAGGCATCAGTGTAGTCAAGTCCTAGATAGGCTGGATCGGGCTGGCATTGCGTCTCTGGATAAGTCTCAGCTCGACGAGATCAGACAACATGCCAAACGGTGCGCGAGGTGTCGAAACGCTTTCAGAGCAGCCTGGGTACAGTTTGAGGCGGTGAGTTCTGAGTCCGTGGAAAGCTTTGAGGTTCCGCCATTCTTTGCGCAGCGTGTAATGGCACACGTAAGAAGGAACGAAACCGAAGCGGTAGAAGAATGGTTGACCTGGCAAAGAATTTGGAAAGTTGCTCCTGGGTTGGTTTCTTCATTGATCTTATTCGTGGTTTTCCTTGCAGGTTTCGCCTTTTTTTCTGAAAGCCGACTTCAGGCCGGCTTATCCGGGGAGGAACCGTCTGGGATCTTCTCAGCCGAATTCATTCTCGTTGAAGGGGGACAGGAAGATCAATTTGGCTACGAGGAAGCACTGGCTACTCTTTACGAGAGTGAGGGTGTGAATGGAAGTCAATAGTCAGAAGTCGAAAATCTGGATTTTCGTTCTGGGGATCTTTTTGTTGGGGATGGTGGCCGGCGGTTTCATGTTCAAGATCTACTCCCAGTGGAATGAGCCGCGACTTGGTCTGCGCTATGGCGGAGGTATGGAACGCATTTTAATAAGGCTGGACTTGACTCCCGAACAAAGAAAGGAAGTTGAACGAGTCCTGGAGGATACTCGAGCTGAATTGATTCAGTTGAGGCGATCGTTTTCTCCGCAAATCCGCAGAATACGGCTTGAGACCGAGCAAGAGCTTCGAAAAATCTTAACGGAAAGCCAATGGAAGGAGTTCCAGGAGTTAACTCCGAGGCGGCGAGGTCCGGTTCGAAGAAGGCATATTGATCCGGAACGTTAACTATCCATGCATCGTCTGTCCGGTGACCGAGAAAGACTGTCTTTTTCTTATCGGGCGCGTGCACTCGCTTCAGCAGACAGAGCTGCCGGATGGGTCTCCCTGGCGTGGACTCGGCTTCGTTCCATCACGAAGTAGAGGCAGGGAACGAAAGCGAGAGTGATTAAGGTCGACGTGACGAGTCCTCCCACGATAACTCGGGCCAGCGGAGCCTGTAGTTCGGCTCCCTCACCAATTCCCAGAGCCAAAGGTAGCATCGCCAGCACGGTTGTTGAAGTCGTCATCAAGACAGGACGGAGACGACGCCTCGCGCCCTCGACCAGTGAATCATGAAGAGGCATATCGTATTCTCTGCGGAGAAGATTCACATAGTCGACAAGCAGGATGGAGTTATTCACCATGACACCTACCAGGACGATCGTTCCAAGGAAGGAATTGATATTAAATGTCGTGTTGGTTAGATAAAGGGACAGTATCACTCCAATCAGGCCAAATGGAACGGCCGTCATAATGGCAAAGGGATGTCGTAAAGATTCAAACTGAACTACCATTACGGTGTATACGAGGAAGATGGCTATTAACAGACCGACCAGCAAGTCCCCGAACATTTTCTGTTGCTCCACGTATTCTCCGCCTATACCGATTGAAAAACCCTGAGGAACCGCAATGGGTGCGAGTGCTTCCTGCAAATCGGCCACAATATCCCCCAGAGGGCGGTCTGTGATTCCCGCATTCACGCGAAGAATGCGTTCTTGATTTTCCCGGGATATGGAAGTCGGCCCGTCAGTCTGCTCGATCCTTGCCACCGAAGAAATCGGCAGAAGGCGTCCATCAGGGGAGATTATTGGAAGCTCCGGCAGTTGCTGAATATGTCGTCGATCCATAGGGTCAAGCTGGACTCGAATGTCGTATTCGTAACCAGCCTCTCGCAATCGTGTGGCAACGCGACCGAGCACATAGTGTTCCACTGCATCTGCCACATCGGCGCCGGATAACCCGACTTCGGCCAATCGCTTGCGGTCGGCATAAAGGATGCGTTCGATCTTTCCAGGGTCGCGTCCGATATCGACATCCGCAATTCCTGGTATTGTGGTCATCAGCTTGGCGATGTCCTGAGCCATCCGATCTGCTGTAGCCAGATCGAATCCCCGAATATCAACACTCAAGCGGTCGCCACCCCCTCGCATGATCCTCATCAGGATATTGCTGCTACCCGGTCGAACCTGGTACTCGACGCCCGGGATCTGGGCAAGATGGGGACGAATGGCAGAAGCGATCTCCTCCAACGAACGTTTCCTTTCACTTAGCGACACCAGCGTGAGCTCAAGGGTTCCCTGATTTGCACTCCCCGGTCGCCAAGCTCGAGGGGGGCCGGCCACGGTCATGACATGCTCCAGCTCTCCTGGTTCGAGAACGCTGAGGACTCGATCCTCAATTTCCCTCATGACAGGCACGGTACGTTCCAGGGGGGTGCCGACAGGAAGTTCGACAGTAATATCCAGCCTGCCCTCGTCAGTTTCCGGCATCAGCTCGTAGCCTATAGAAGGTATCAGCAGCAGTGTGGATGCGAGCAACAGGGCGGACAAGGCGATAGTCAGCCAGGGGTATCGGAGTGCCCTTCGGACAAGTCCGCCGTAAAAATCCTCGAGTCGGCTCAGCGCCTTTTCTCCCATCAAGTAAAGGCGTCTCGTCCAAGGGGAGCCGAGGCCGGGCTTCTTGCTCAGCACTGTGGACGAGAGGACCGGTACGAGCGTGAGAGCCACTGCCAGGGAACAGAAAAGTGCAAAGCAAACGACTACGGCCATTTCCTTGAAGAAGATTCCGGCAAAACCAGGAATGAAAACCACTGGGAAAAAGACCGCCACGGTGGTGAGTGTCCCTGCCACCACCGCCATGCCGACTTCCGCCGTTCCTTTGATAGCGCTGCTCTTGTGATCGCTTCCTTGCTCTCGTTTTCTGTAGATATTTTCTAGGACGACGATGGCATTGTCGACCAGCATCCCGATTCCCAGGGCTAGCCCTCCAAAGGAGATAACATTCAACGTGAACCCGTAGAAATACATAAGGGAAAAGGTCGCCAGCACGCTGATCGGGATTGCAGTAGAAATGATGACAGTTGAGCGCCAGTCTCGCAGAAAGACCATCAGGATGATGAGGGCGAGAATTGCCCCGTAGAGAGCAGACGACTGAACGTTGGTGATCGATTGCTTAATGAATTCCGAACTATCCATTAGAAAGGTCAGGGCCAGATGTCCTTCATATTCCTGATTAATCCGCTCCACTTCCTCTCGCAGGTTCTTGATCACCTCAACCGTATTGGCCCCGGATTGCTTTGCAACTCTTAGACGAATTCCCGGATTGCCATCGATCCAAAGCTCGCTTGTTACTTCCTGATAAGAGTCCACGACCTCACCTAGGTCGCTTACACGAATTGCGCGTCCCCGCCGGTAGGTAACGATCGTGTCCCCAATTTCCTGCAGATTCTTAAACTCACCCGAAGCTCGGATCACGACTTCCTTTTGATCCGCAAGCATGTCACCTGCAGAAACATCCCGGTTCTCTCTGGCAAGGGCCGCACTGACCTGCCGCGCGCCTATTCCCAGGGAAGACAACTTATTTGCATCGAGACGAACCTGGATTTCGCGGACTCTTCCCCCGCGTACCTCCACCGACGCGACACCCTGGACTCTTTCCAACCTTCGACTGAGCGTTTCTTCAGCCAGATAGCGCAGTCGACGCACATCTCCGCTGCCACTCAGACCCAAAAAAGCGGCAGGATAGTCTGAGAGGTTAAATTTCCATATTGACGGGGCCTCTGCGTCTTCGGGTAGGTCATCTCGGATACGATCCAGGTAGGTGCGAACTTCGTTAAGTGCTTCTTCGAGATCGGAGCCCCACAAGAATTGAAGTTCTACTCGACTTAATCCTTCTGAGGAGGTAGCCTCGATCCGATCGACGCCTTCGATGGTTGAAACAGCCTGCTCAATAGGGCGGGTAATTAAAGTTTCGATCTCCTGCGGAGCCACTCCTTCATAGCGGGTGGTGATTGAAATTCGAGGAGAGTCCACTTCCGGCATCAGGTCCACGACCAGACGCTGAACCGAGACGTACCCGATTACTACGACGGCAAGAAAGATCATGCCGGTCCCGATTGGACGGCGGACGCATAAGGCTGGCAGATTCATCTGGGAATTCTCCTCTTACTCGGCATTCCACTGCGTTAACGGGCTGGTGGATTCCACGATCGAGACTCGTGCGCCGTCCGCCAAGTTCTGGTGCCCGAAGGTGAGAACCTGCTGCCCTTCTTCAACAGCTCCTTCAATCGCCACGTAGTCACTGTCACGACCCAGAATTGTGACTGGGATCCACCGGGCAGCCTGTTGGTCTACTACGAAGACTCCATCTGTTTCTTTCCCATCCGCATTGACTCGATGTAAAACGGCAGCTCCGGGGACGATCTTTCCCTGCACTCTTCCGCGAGTCACCTGAACCGTGGAATACATACCGGCTCGGAGTGCCTGGTGTGATTCGAGCAGGACACCCTCAACAGCAAGAGTTCGATTGCTGCGATCCATCTCGCCTGCTAATCCTGTGACTCGCCCATTAAAGAAAGTGTTGCCAGTTCCCGGTGTGCTGGCAAAAAAGCGCGTGTCGGACCGAACATAGTCCAACTCCTCCTCGGGAACCCAAAAGAGGACTCGCAAGGGTCCGCTTTCAACGAGGCGAACGATGGGTGTGCCAGGCTGAACGAACTCGCCAGGATTGAGATAACGCTCCGAAACGATACCTGCAAATGGAGCCAGAACACGTGTTTCTTCAAGCTGTTGGGAAAGGAGTTCAACACGAGCCTGAGATTGCAGCTTGCGGGCTTGGATGGCTTGATACTGAGCTTGCAAAGCCTCTTCAGTTGCACGAACGCTCTCTGTGTCTTGAGTGCTAACCAGGCCATCTTCCAGGAGAGTCTCCATCCGGCTTCGTTCCTGTTCAGCCTCGGACAGTCGAGCTTTTATTTCCAGCAAGTTAGCTTCTTCGACTGCTACCTGGGCACGGTATTCTTCGTACTGCCGCTGCAAATCGGCGTCGTCGATAATTGCAATAATGTCACCCGCATTGACGCGATCCCCGATTCGCACCAGTACCTCTTTTAAGCGTCCGGAGATCCGAGACGAAAGATCGCTGACGTCAGCCTGTAGTTCGCCAGGGTAAACTGAAGAGATATCCAGAAATCCCACACTAACGTTAGCTGCGAAGACCGGGGTTGCGCTTATTTCCACAGCTTCAACCGACGAATCCCCGCTCCGACTGATGGCAGGGCGCAATGCCCAGACTGATAGTGCGATAATAACCGGAATCAACAGGAGGAGTAGCCGGCGATGTCGGGATGGGCGCCCTGTCGATTCGGTACTGGTTTCGTCAGTCTCACTCATTACTTAGAACTTTCAAGTTATCTCCAAGGGAGATGGGTGAATGCTTCATTATTATACCGGATACAAGTATTTATAATCCTTTGAAATTGAGCTCTTGTTTCCCAAAGCTTACCTTTTCAGCCTATCTGCTCGGGCTATCGATGAAAGGCTTGGCCGATGAACCGTAACGCATCTCCTATGCCGGTTCTCCAGTATTCCCAGGAATGAGCGCCGTCACGCATTCGGAACTCATGGGGGATTTCGCGGTTACGCAGAACTACGTGTATGGCGGTATTCCCGCGGTATAGAAAGTCGTCGTCTCCGCAGTCGAAATAGTAGCGGACCTTTTTCAGCTCATCCACCGGCAACGATCCGGCTAACTCCAGCGGGCTATTAGCCTTCCAGTGAGCGAGGCGATCGCCAGTCTTGATGTCAGGGCCGAGTACGGGCCCAAGAAGTCGCAGGAATCGTTCCGCCGGCATCTCGGTTAATTCTTGGATGCTGAAGATGCCGGCGCTGAGCGCTGCGCAGGAGGAAAAAAGGTCAGGATACTTCATGGCAAAAAGGAGTGCGCCATGTCCCCCCATCGACAGGCCGGCAACGGCACGGAATTCCTTCTCGGGACGAATTCTGTATTCTGACTCGATGTAGGGAAGAAGCTCCTGTACGAACATATCTTCGTAGCGGATCTTCCCGTCTTGACTGTTCATGTACCAGCTGACACCGGCGTCAGGCATCACGATGATCATCGGAGGAAGTTGGCCGGATTCAATTGCCCGATCAGCGGTCATTTGAACCTCGCCATATTGAATCCAGGCCGATTCGTCGTCGCTAAACCCATGCAGCAGATAGACGACTGGATACCAGCGCTTCGAGGTTTCGTAGTCGGGAGGAAGGTAGATGGCATAGGCTACCGATCTGCCCAGCAACTTACTGGGGAACGCCTGCTTTTCAATTACCTTGCCATGGGTCGGGACGGTGATAGCGCTCCATAGGAGGAGCCACAAGGGCAATACGAACCAATGGCTGCTCGGCTTCTTCGTCATCAAAAGCTCCAGATTGAAGTAGGCTGAACATTTCAACCCAGGAAGTTTCTACGGTCAACCCTCTATTCCTGGGGACTACACCTGTTTTAGCTTCACACAGAAGTTAAAGCCAGAAGAAACCAGGTAAAAATGGGGCCATGGCCTCTACCGCCTTGGGAGCTAAAGTAAAGGAGTGGGGCTAAGGGGCCAGGCCCCATCTCTTTTCCGGGAAACCCAAGTCGAGGGAACGAATCCAAAAGGGGACAGGACTTAGCCGAGTCGGCCGGTCAGGGAGTGAGCTCCTTGATGAGGCTGAAACTACGTGGTAGCTTCTTCTCATCTGGCAGGGCCACCGTGGCAGAAGTACTCCAGGAAACCTGCTTGATCGATCAATTGCCGCGGTAGGTAATTTTCCAGACGCGACCCTGCACCGTCTCCGAAACGTACAGTGAGCCGTCGTGGCCAACTGCCAGGCCAGCCGGGCGGTGGCGAGCCTCACCGGGGCTGCTGATCTTTTCCTGGCCTGCGAAACCATCGGCGAAGCGTTCCCAATCGCCGGAGGGCTTCGCTCCCTCAAAAGGCACAAATGCCACCATATAGCCTTGCTGCTCCAAAGGAGCGCGATTCCAAGAGCCATGAAAAGCTATAAAGGCTCCATTGCGGTACTTTTCAGGAAATTGATCATCGGTATAAAAGACCAAGTCATTGGGAGCCCAGTGACCCGGAAATGCCATGATTGGCTCGTCAAATTCGCCGCAGCGGCCGGTTTGCTTCCCGTCGCCCCCATACTCAGGAGCAAGAATTCTCTTGCTCTGAAACTGATCCTAGTAACAGTAAGGCCATCCAAAATTAGAGCCTTCGGTTACAAGCTGAAATTCTTCGGCGGGCAGTTCGGCACTTTGCTCCTCAGTAAACAAGTCCGGCCACAGCTGATGTAACTGATCCCGACCGTGCTGCACCACATAAAGCTCACCTACTTCGAAGTTCCAGTCGAGAGCAACCGCATGACGAATTCCGGTCGCATAGCGGTAGCCATCAGATTGTTGAGTCTGGCCGGGTCGATCAGCATCGAATCTCCAAATCCCAGCGTGTCTCTCTACTTGCGGACAGGGATCCAGACCTGGACTTCCGGGTGTACGATCCTTCTCCTGGCAGGCGTTGGAAGGTGCCCCAACATCCACGTAGATATGTCCCCGGTCGTCGAAGGTGAAGGGTTTGACGGGATGCGATGACTGCTCGGGAAATCCTTCAATCATCATCTCGGGCGTTTGTTCAGGTAGCAGTTCTCCCTCGCGAAGTCGGTACCGCATCACCGGAGAATCGGTTGAGAAGTAAAGATAACCCTCGTAAATTCCGATGCCGGAACCGGCGAATTCACCAAAGCGTTCAATTTGATCAGCCCTGCCGTCATTATCCGAGTCCCGGAGGGCGACAATTCCGTGACCTTCCGAAAGTCGGCGAAGCGCAATGTAGACATCCCCGTTATCGCGAACCGCGATGTGTCTGGCAACTCCTAGCTGATCGGCGAAGACAGTTGCCGAAAAGCCTTCCGGTAGCTTGAGCTCGGTGTCTGCAGCCGACGATGTCTGCGGGGAGTTCATCGGACGGGCTTCCGATGCCAGAACAACAGTACTAAACAGGATTACAAAGGCACTCCCCAAAGCAAAGAAACGCAGTTTTCCCGATTGTGTGTTCATACTAAGATCTTAACGACTTCGAGATCCGAAGGTCCAAAAGGAGCACTGCTTTTCTGCATCCTTCGGTTAAGGTCCAGACTGAAGCGCTATCCTTATTGCATCATCAACAAAAGACGAGCTGGACTTCGCCGGATCGATCTGACTCGCTTGATCCTTATTGCTGGATTGTCGGGCGAGTGTTCCCTTTAATGTCCTAATTGCATCCTTATAGAGCGGAGGAACTGGGGTCTGCATTTTCCGCCGCAGGAGTTCGGCCGCCTGAATAAGAAGAAGTGCGTTGTGAGTAGACTCCGTTTGGGCCATAACCGCGGCAAGCCCTTCGAGGCACTCTGAGATTCCTCGGCGATCTCGCAGAGCCTTCCGAGCGATCAGGCTAGACTGGAAGTATTCCCGTGCGAGTTCCAGTTCGCCCCTTTTTAGGCAGATTTGCCCCCACACTGCGCGCGCCAGAGCGATCCCCCAGACATTATCAAAGGCCTGCCACCCATGGAGACCTTCTTGTGCACGGGAGGATGCTTCCTCCACCCGCCCCAGGGCCTCCAATGATTGGGCAAGAAGAGTCAGGGACCAGGGCCTTCCGTTGTTATTACCCATCTCCTCCCATCGTTTGATCGCGTCCTGAAGCAGTTCGCAGGCCTGCTTCAGATTTCCTTCATAGAGCTCTAGCGCTCCAGAATTAGTTAATGCCCAGGCAGTCAATAAGCGATCATCCAGCTGATGCAGAAGACGAAGAGCCTCCGTAACGTGAGCCCGAGCACCGGCAAAACGACCCATCTCTCGCTCTGCCCACGAGATGTTGGATAAGGCAAATGCAATCCCTCGAAGGTCTTTGATATCGCGGCGAAATTCCAAGCTTTCTTCATGAAACTTAAGTGCGGCGGAGCAGTCTGATTGATAGTTTGCAATCCAGCCCAGATTGTTGAGTGCGACTGCAACTCCGCGGCGGTCATCCAGCCTTCGGTTCAGGTTCAGGCCTTCGGCAGCCAAGTCTCGAGCCGTGTCGAACTCAGCCATTTCGATCGCTATCCATGCTAGATTGTTGAGTTCGGCAGCCAGTCCGTGCGGGTCATCCAAGTTTCGCCAGAGTTCAAGGGCCTCCTCTAGGGCCTTTCTAGCTTTCCGGTTATCCCCTTCGTTGTTCACGAGTGTTCCGAGCCCGTGAAGAGAGCGTGCCCGCACGACTTTTGAGCCATCCTCCCTCTGACGGTCAAGCAGACGTTCAAACCAACTTCTGCCCTCCTGCAGATGTCCGCGAGAGAGCCAAAAACGCCAGATTGATGAAGCGATTCGCAAAGCACTGTCAATTTCTCTTTGCCCTTCAAACCAGCGTAATGCCAATCGCAGGTTGTCGTGATCTGCCTCAATTTCATGAAGCCAGAGGTTTTGTTGGCTGCCGGTCAGTTCTGGTTCGGCTTGTTCGGCACGTTTTAGGAAATAAAAAGCATGGCGCCTTCTGATTTCTGCTTCCTCTCCTGATTGTTCCAGACGCTCCAGTGCAAATGCACGTATGGTGGCAAGCATTGCGAACCGCTCTTCATCGCCGAACGAATCTTGCCGTCGCAGAAGGTTATGATCGAGTAAGGAAGAGACAGCATCGATGACGTCCAGTTGCCCTTCACCGGAACAGCATACCTCTGATGCCGCTTCCAGGGTAAAGCTACCAAGGAAAATGGAAACCCTCCGAAAGAACGCCTGCTCGTCGGGAGTGAGCAAATCATAGCTCCACCCAACCGCCTGACGTAGAGTCTGATGGCGGTCTGGCTGATCTCGGCCCCCTCCTTTGAGGAGGTCGAGACGGCTGCCAAGTCGGGACAAAATGCTTTGTAGAGAAAGAAGTTTGACTCTGGTGGCCGCAAGTTCAATAGCCAGTGGAAGTCCATCCAGTTTCTGACAGATCTGATAGACCAGCGTTGAGTTCTCACGAGTCAGTTGGAAGGTAGGATTAACGGCACGAGCCCGCTCAACAAACAGTTTGATAGCTTCACATTCCGCAAGCTGAGCCGGGTCAGAAAACGTCGGCTTCGTGGGGAGTTCCAGCGGCGGAACAGGAAACTCGTACTCTCCTCTGACCCTGAGGGCTATGCGACTGGTGACCATGATCTTTAGTTCTGGACAGTGCTCCAGCAGGTCGGCGATGATCGGTGCAGCAGCAACGACCTGTTCAAAATTATCAAGAACGATGAACTTACGAGATCCAGCCAGCGATCGCTTTAGTCGTGTCAGGGGTGCCTCTCCTGAGATGTCACCAATGCCCAGGTTCTGAGCAATGGTCGTCACCACCAGGTCGGGGTCATGAATCGGCGCGAGGGGGACGAAGTAAGCACCTCCTTCAAATAGACGTTCTACCCCCTGTGCGACTTTCAGACTCAATCGCGTCTTTCCCGTTCCAGCTGGTCCAGTGAGAGTCACCAGGCGTGCTCGAGACAGCAATTCCTTTAGATTTCGCAACTCTCTTTCACGGCCAATAAAAGGAGTAAGAGGCGAAGGAATCCGGCGAGCCGAGATCCTATGTTGGATAATTGACGTCGTAGATCCCGACTGGAGGGTCTTACTCAGATCAGATCCCAATTCCTGCATCGTTGGGTATCGATCCTGGCGTGACTTCTCCACAGTCCGGGAGAGGATATGGTCTAAAACCGGCGCAACTCCGTCCCGATAGATCGAGGCTGGCGGAGGACTCTCATGAAGAATTGCATTCAGAATCGCCGCCGGATTCTCCCGATGGAACGGATGCTTACCAGTCAGCATTTCATAAAGGACGACTCCTAGCGACCAGATGTCGGTACGATGATCCGTTTCCTCTCCACGGGCCTGTTCCGGTGACATGTAGCTAATTGTTCCGACACGCGCACCTGGTTCTGTTTGCGGATTGCGACTTTGGAGTTTGGCGATTCCGAAGTCAAGAAGTTTGACTTCTCCGTTGTCACAAACAATGATGTTGGACGGCTTCACATCTCTATGGATTACGCCGGCATCATGAGCACACTGGAGCCCCTCGGAAAGGCGTAAAGCAATCCGTAAGCATTCTTCGATCGGCAGTGTCCGCAAGTTGAGGATTTCTGATAGCGTTTTTCCTCCGTAAAACGCCATAACGATATAAATGCTGCCGTCCTCGGTTTCTCCGACGTCATGAACAGTACAGATCGACTTATGGTCAAGCGCGGAAACGGCCCGGGCTTCAGCAAGCAACCGCTTTCTAGCATCTGCGTCGGTCTGGAGGTGTGCGGGAAGAAACTTCAGGGCGATGTCACGATCGAGCAACTCGTCATGTGCGTGATACACGACCCCCATCCCTCCTCTGCCGAGCTCACGAAAAATACGAAAGCGGTTCTCCAGGTGGCCTAGATCAGGGCCCTGACTCTCAGGGGAGAAAAGGTCGGATATGAGAGTGTCCAGAGGAAGGTCGAGAACGCCCTGCCTCTGATGGGCTTGGAGCATGGCCTCGACCTCACCTCGAAGCTCGGAGTCAGAACCGCAGGTATCCTCCAGCCAGGCCTTCAACGAGCGCGCTGGAACGGCCAGTGCAGCTTCAAAAATTTCCTGAATTCGCGGCCACCGTTCAGCCTTCATCAGGATCCCTCTAGTTCAGGCCGGGGCCTGTGAGAACCCTCTGGTGAATTTCCCTTGAATCCCGCCCTGCCAGCCGGGTACTGGTAGAGATCTCGGTACAGCAAGGCTCGCGCCTTTATCCAGTCTCTTCGGACTGTCTTTTCCGATACGCTAAGCAACCTTGCGATTTCCGGCTCTGTCAATCCTCCAAAGAACTTGTACTCCACAACCTTGTGCAAGCGCTCATCGAGTTCCTCCAATCGCTCAAGGGCTTCATCAAGCGCCACCACTTCATCAAGTCTGTCCTCTTTGGCGATCAATTTTCCTGTGAAGGTTGTCGCTCTCCACTCCTTGCCTCTCTTGACTGCTCGATGTCTGCGCGCCTGATCGACCAGAATCTGTCTCATAGCTCGGGCAGCTATGGCGAAGAAATGTTGCCGGTTCTGGAGACTCAATTCGAACTGATTCACGAGTTTCAGATATACCTCATTGAGTAATCCATTGGTGTCGAGGTGCCCGGCTGGCCACCCTCGCCTCAACTGCGCTCTAGCCAGCTTCTGGAGCTCGCCGTGTACAAGCGCGAAAACTTGATCGAAGGCACTCCGATCTCCGTCCTTGAGCTTGTCGAGGAGTTGCGTTAGTTCATTCTTAACCTGCTGATCGTTCATTCCCCAGAAATCTACTCTCTAAATCTTCAAAATTCATCAGAACAACTCACCTACCCCCCCTGTGTCGCTGAATGATCCTGGTAAAAATAGCTGGACTTGGAAATGGGTGTTTAAACGAATTGTACTCCAACCCGCGGAGAAGGCGTGCAACCGACCTTTCAATTTAGTCTGTGAAAGGTTGTCGGCAAGCCGCTCTAGAATCTGGCTTCCTCAGCTGTGAAAGTCACGGAGCGGAAGCGATCGACATCGTTCACCCGTGGCGTCAAAGATAGCATTTGCAAGTGCTGGTGCAATCGCAATGATGGGTGTCTCGCCGGCTCCCGCTGAAGGTAAATCCGCCCGGTTGATGAGAACCGTTTGCAGTTCCGGAACGTCGCTAAATCGAGGCACGCGGTAGAGAGAAAGTCGAGGATTGAGGATCTGTCCATTCCTGAACCTGATAGCTTCATAGAGTGCCCCGCCAAGTCCCATCAGGACTGCTCCTTCCACTTGATTCTCAAGGTGTCGGGGATTAACAATCGCGCCACATTCATAAGCCGTCACGATCTTCTCTATCTCAAGTTGCCGAGTTGACGGCTCGAACCTAACCGTGACGCAGTTGGCAACGTAGCTCCCCTTTTCGGTCCCTGCCGCGATGCCATGGCCGATCCTTTCTTTCTTTTCCCGATTCGACCAATCAAAAGTCTCGGCAGCTTTGCGAAGGACTGCCAGAAGGCGCTCATCATCGAGATTCTTCAAACGGAAATCAAGCGGGTCAACCCCCACACTAAGGGCGATTTCATCAAGATGAGATTCTCGTGCAAAGTGGTTTGCTGTTGCAGCCAGTGCTCGGTAGGATCCCTGTCGTAAAGGTGAATCCGAGCGATGAAATTCGATTCGGCGGGCTTTGCATAGATAGGGACTCTCAATACCTGCAGATCCGGAATTGATATTCTGGAAATCCCAGGCGAGAAGTTTTCCTTCCCGGGAAACTCCACTTCGAACTCTGATCACGCCTGCAGGCCTAAAGTAAGCCCACGTAAATTCTTCCTTTCGGGTCCAGACGAGTTTCACCGGATATTTGCTATCACGAGCCAGACGAGCTGCTTCGACGGCTGCTTCCCCAGTATGCTTGCCCCCGTATCCGGAACCGGTGTCCGGGACGATAACGCGAACCTTCGTTTCGGCAAGGCCGAAAGCGCCGGCTAACTCAGAGCGCACTCCGAAGGGGCGCTGTGTTCCGGTCCAGACGGTAAGTCTCCCATTTTCCCAGTGCGCTACCGCGGCTCGCGGCTCGAGCGGAACATGTGCAATGTAAGGCACCGTATACGTAGTCTCCAGAATAGCGCGAGACTGATTGAAGGCCTGATCAAGTTCTGGAGTAGTCTGAGCTGGATCGAAGTCGGAGTTCTCTTCCAAATAGCGAAACAGTTCGTCATCAGATGGGTGCGTGACAGTTTCCCAGCGTACGTTCAGCGCGTTGGCGGCCTGCTCGGCTCTTTCTGGATCAGGGGCCGTCACTCCTACAAAGTCACCATCACGAATTATCCTCACTCCCTCGATCCGCCTGGCTTCTTGATCGTCCAGAGTTAGCAGGCGCGCACCATAAGCTGGAGGGCGCAGAACCTTTCCGAAGTGAAGATTCGGCAGTCGAAGATCCGTTGTGAACCGGTGCTTTCCGGTCACAAATTCACGGCCGTTTACCTTGGCATGGGAGTTTCCGAGGACTTTCCACTGTGAAGAATCGGTGAGCGTTGCACCTACTGCGGATATGGCTCGATCGATCTGCTTCTCCTGCGTGAGTTCCCCCAAGGAGAGCTTGCGACCGCTTTTAGGATCTGTGACGGCTCCATCTTCAATTCTTAAGCCTTCGGTCTCAGTTTTCCAGCGCTCAGCCGCTAGCTCTAAAAGAACTTCACGGGCGGCAGCGGCGGCTCTGCGAAGCTGAGGTGCCATATACGGGGTGGTTCGGCTTCCGAAGGTACCACGATCATACGGTGTGCGGTCGGTATCCGCCATGATCATCTTAATTGAGTCGAGTGGTATTCGGAGTTCTTCGGCCACCGCCTGGGCTAGAGATGTTCGGATGTTTTGTCCGACTTCCGCCTTGCCGGTGAAAACGCTGACAGCACCCTGTGAGTCGATGTGCAGCCAGCCACTGACCTCTTCTGGCAGGTCCTGGCTGGCTCGGGTTCGCTGGGCAAATGCGGAGGGGCCTAGCAGTACAACCAAAACCCCGCCGCCAGCGAGTTTCAGAAATTCCCGACGTTGTAACGGGAATGAATAAGTGGATGCTTCTTGAAGTTCGTAGCGTTCGGGCTCCATTAACTTCCCGGTTGGATACTCGCTCACGATTCAGTCCTGTGGAAGTCGGAATCAGCTACTTGCAGGATGGCCTTCAAGATACGAGGATAAGCGCAGCAACGGCAGATGTTGCCTTCCATGAACTCAATGATTTCATCAGACTCCGGACGAGGATTCTTATTCAACAGGGCCAGGGCAGACATGATCATGCCCGGTGTACAATAGCCGCACTGCAAGGCGTCGTGGTCAAGGAAACTCTGCTGAAGCGGATGAAGCTGTCCGTCTTTCTCCAAGCCCTCAATCGTCACTATATCTCGCCCTTTCAGGTCTTCAACACGTCGAATACAGGAGCGGACAGCATCTCCGTCAATAAGAACGGTGCAGGCGCCGCATTGACCCTCACCGCAACCATACTTGGCGCCGATTAGCCCCAAATCCTCTCGTAGGCCGCTTAGCAGGCTTCGACGGGGATTCGTCTTGACCCTGTGCTCCTGTCCGTTGACCCGAAGAGCAATTTCGATGGAGGTGAGCTGCATCCTGATCACCATTACTACCACACTCAGGGAAAACAAGCCAATGGTCGATTAACTAAGTGTCACTTTATGACTTCTGGATAGTAGACGGATTGCTGGGAGAGCTCAGTGAGAATACAGTCCGCAGTCGGTACGATCCGTTTCGAGTATCAGTCCCAACGCCATTTACCGCCCCGGCTATGGCGATTAGTATAGCGATGAGGGTTAAGCGTCATCTAAGCCGTGGAGCGCTAAGATAAGACACGGAATTACCAGTAGATCAGTCAGATTTGTTAGTTGGAGACGCTTGGTTCAGCACTTCGACCAGACCGCTTGCTCCTGCCGGCACTGAAACCGTTCGTTTTAGCACGATATCCTCGGCCGAGATCTGTTGACCGTACAAATCTTCGTTTGCATCATTATCCTGGCGCAGGGTCGTTCCCTCTAGGGAAACTCCGGCAAACAATCCCTTTGAACGGGAGTAAGAAAGGATTTCCGCATTCAACGCTGCGTCGGTTGCAGCCTGCGCCGAGCGGCCCTTGGGGCCGGCCGCGGCAGTGGCATCACCTCCAAGTTTGACATTGCTTTTGAGGACGGAAGAAACGCCTCGCTGGTTCATGATCAGAAGTACGAAGTCAGTTGCTGAGCCTCCCAGCTGCAGGCCAAAACTACCTCCCTCCAGACGGATCATGGAAGGCGGGCCCCATGGGCCGGTGAAGTCATCCCCGCTCCGGCACACCAGAGCGCCTCGACCGTAACT
>Ga0079224_100004044_pt1 | contig 18773 bp, 11 predicted proteins | sample Stecom2015_FD_80414 | JGI IMG/M metagenome (GOLD analysis project Ga0079224, IMG submission 80414) | Agricultural soil microbial communities from Utah to study Nitrogen management - Steer compost 2015 | ecosystem: Environmental > Terrestrial > Soil > Agricultural land | place: USA: Utah... | reverse complement strand
AGCGAACAGGTCGGCTCCACGCCGAGACCGGGGAGCCCCTACCCATTCGGGCCCGATCGCTCACCTGTCGGTCATGGCCCGATACGCGGCATGCTTGCGCACCGCGTCCACGATCCCGAGGATCGCGGTCGCGCCCGCCACGGCCAGGACGATGCCGCCGACCAGGCGTCGCGAGGCACCCGGGTCGTCGAGACCGGCGATCACCGCTGGATTCACGACGTCCTGGGTGCGCACCAGGGCGATCAGGAAGGCCGCGAACACCACGTCGAGCAGGACGCTCAGCACCGTGACCGCCCGGGTCCAGTTGCCGACCACGAACTTGCCGATCTCGAACACCATCGTGACCACGAGCAGACCGACGAGCCCCCAAGCCCAACCGGAGGCCCACAGGTCGGGGGCGAGCATCGGCGCGGGCGACCCGTCCGGTCCGTCCAGCGGCGACCGGAAGTGCTGCCAGGGCAGCCAGGCCAGGATCAGACCCATGAGCCCCGCACCCCACACGAGGTCCGGTACGCCGACCTGGCGCGACCGGGGGAGCTCCGGGAGGTCGTCCGGGCCCCACTCCGCCCGGGAGGCCTCCATCGCGCTGGGCGAGCCGGTCCGCTCCAGGATCCAGAAGACGCCCGTCACCCAGAAGGCGATGTGGATCGCGGCGTTGAACCCGGTCCAGACCGCACCCCCGACCGCGGCGCCCACGGAGGCGCCATCGAGCCCGAGGTCCGCGGCCACCCCGATCAGGACGATCAGCGGCACGACCGTGACGATCAGCGCGCGGACCGTGGTCCACCAGTCGTCGAAGTAGCGCGGACCGATCAGGTGCCGGGGTGCGGCGGCATAGGCGTGGGAGAGCCTGGTCGGCTCCCCCATCTCGGCGAGCACCTCGCGCACGGCGCGCTCGCGGTGCGCCTCCTCGACGGCCGGTCCGGTGCGGTCGTCGACCGAGTCCCAGATGCTCGTCCGCAGCTCGTCGGCCACATCGGAGCGCTGGGCGGCGGGCAGGTGCCGGGCGACGAGGTGGACGTAGCGCTCCACCAGGTCGTCGGCGGTCCCGGGCGGGGTGGTCGTACGTGCGGTCATCGGGAGCTCCCTTCGAGAGCGGTACGGACGCGGTGGTCGAGGGCGGCCCACTCGTGGGCGAGGGCGGCGCGCACCTCGCGTCCCGCCGCGGTGAGGACGTAGAACTTGCGGGGCCGCGACTCCTCGGTGTTCCACTCGCTGGCCAGCAGCCCCTGCTTCTCCAGCCGGCGCAGCAAGGGGTAGAGCGTGTTGGCGTCGACCTCGAACCCGGCGCTCTCGAGCGTGCTCAGCAGGGCGTAGCCGTAGCGCGCCTCGTCCAACACGCACAGACATGCGAGCACGACGGTGCCGCGGCGGAGTTCGGCCACGTGAGCCGCGAGGACGTCATCCATGTCCAGGACAATAGTGTGCGTGACACACTATTGCAACCGACATGGCGCTGTGCGCATCGACGGCGCATCCGTAGGGTGACCGCGTGGGATTCACCAGAGCCGAGCTGGAGGCCTTCCGCGACCGCACCGTCCCCGACGTGGTCGGCCCCGGGCTCCGCCTGCTCTTCGTCGGCATCAACCCCGGGCTGTGGACCGCCGCCACCCGGACGCACTTCGCGCACCCGGGCAACCGCTTCTACCCCGCGCTGCTGCGCGCCGGCATCATCACGCGCCCGATCGACCCCGGCGCGGGGATGACCGCCGAGGACCGGGCCCACCTGCGCGAGCGCGGGATCGGGCTGACCAACCTGGTCGCCCGGGCCACCGCCCGAGCCGACGAGCTGAGCAAGGAGGAGTTGCGCGCCGGCGGCCGTGAGCTGCTCGCCTTCGTGCACGAGCACCGTCCACAGGTGGTCGCCCTCGCCGGGATCACCGCGTACCGCACCGCGTTCGGCGTCCCGGCCGCCAAGGTCGGCGAGCAGCCCGGCACCTTCGGCGGGGCCCGGTTGTGGGTCGTGCCCAACCCCAGCGGCCTCAACGCCCATGCGACCGTGGCCAGCCTCGCCGAGGCCTACGCCGAGCCCGCGCGGGCCGCGGGGGTGCTCAGGGACTGAGCGCGTCGCGGAGGATCTCGGCGTGGTCGAAGGCGAGCCGGTCGGGCGCGCCGAGCAGTGCGTCCGCGTCGTACCACCCGGCGTGCGCGGCGTCGTCGGCGCCGACCGCGGGGAGCTCCTCGGGCACCTGGGCGACGAAGACCACACTGACCGTGCGGCCGCGGGGGTCCCGACCGGGTCGCCCGTAAGCGCCCAGTTGACGCAGGTGCGACGGCTCGATCCGCACCCCGGTCTCCTCGAGCAGCTCCCGCGCTGCCGCCTCGACGAGGTCCTCCTCGAGGTCGACGAAGCCGCCGGGCAGCGCGAGCCGGCCGGCGTACGGCGGGCGGGCACGCTCGACGAGCAGCACCCGGCGTCCGGGTGCCACCACGACCGCGTCGGTGGTGACCGAGAAGATCGGGTACGGGCTGGTGTAGACCACGTACCGAACCTAGTTGTCGCTCCACTGCTGGTAGCGCAGGGCGCTGACGGTGGCGCGCAGGGTGCGATAGCGCACCCGGATCGCGGTCCGGCAGCGCACCCGGACGACCGTCCGCGCGTACTCGCCGCATTCAGCGAGCGCCTCGCTCCGGGTCGGCGTGAACTCCACCCGCCCGTCGTACCGGTCGATCCGGAAGCCGTTGGCGGGGTCGCCGGTGACAGCGACGATCGTGCCCGGTCGGGGCGTCCACCCCGGTGGGACCCCGGTCGCGGCGTCGGCGCGGGTCGAGACGGCGGCGTACACCCCCGCGACGGTCAGGGTGGCGACGAGGACGACGACGAAGGTCACGGCCATGCGGCGCATCCGAACTCCTCGGGACGGGCGGCGCCCGGTGCGCCGCGGACGGCGACCGTAGGGACGACCGGCGCGGACGCGGGCCGGGCGGACCCGAGGGTGTGGACGGCACGGCACGCCCGCCCCGCTGGGGACGAAACGTGGCATATCCCCACGGGTCGGGCGGGGCGTTGTCTACCCTCACCGCATGCCCTCCCTGCGTCACCATGGCCGTTGCCTGTCCGTGCTCGTGTGCGGTCTCGCGCTCGTCCTCGCCCCCGGCTCGGCGCAGAGCGCGACCGCAGCGCCCGATGCGGCCCCGCCGGACGCGGCCTACCGCTACGAGTCCGGGCGGCCGGCGTCGGGCGGGTACGGCACCGCGGGGCTGAAGGCGGACACCCGGCCGGCCGCCCCCCACTTCGACGTCGACGAGGTCGTCACCCCGGTCGCTCCGGGGCTGACGCACTCCCGGTTCGACCGCCTGCTCGCGACCGGCTGGATCCGGGTCAACCTGCTCACCGCCGACCTCGGCACGCCGGGGCTGCGGCTGAACTACGTCGGGGCGCCGCGGGTGTCCTCGACCGAACCGTTGTCGACCATGCTGCGCCGGCACCGCGCCGTGGCGGGGATCAACGGCGACTTCTTCGACATCGGCGACACCGGCGCGGCGCTGGGCGTGGGCCAGCAGCGCGGCCGCGGGCTGCTCCACGCGCCGGCGCAGGGCTGGAACAACTCCTTCCTGCTCGGCCGCAAGCAGCAGGCCCGCATCGCGAGCACCTACCTCAAGGCGACGGTGCGTCGCGCGGGCGGGAAGCTGCTGACGGCGACCAACCTCAACTCCCCCACGATCGCGCGTGACGGGATCGGCATCTACACCCCGGCGTGGGGCGCCGACGCCCGCAGTCGCGTGGTCCCGGGCCAGCGGGCCCGGCAGGTCGTGATCCGCAACGGACGGGTCCGCAGCAACAAGCTCCGCCTGGGCACCGGTGCGATCCCGAGGGGCACGACGGTCCTGATCGGGGTCGGCAAGGGCGCCCGCCGGCTCTCCGGCTGGCGCAAGGGCAACCGGGTCGCGGTCTCCTACGGGCTCGACACCTCCTCGCAGGTCGCGATCAGCGGCAACACCGTCATCCTGCGCAACGGCAAGGTGCTCGGCGGTGACCCGGTGCGGCACCCCCGCACCGCGATCGGGGTCGACGCGACCGGGCGGCGGGTCTTCCTGCTGACCGTGGACGGCCGGGCCGCCCACAGCACGGGCGTGACCCTCGGCGAGACCGCGCGGCTGCTCAAGCAGGCCGGTGCGGTCGATGCCCTGAACCTCGACGGCGGTGGCTCCTCGACGATGATGGCGCGACCGGCGGGCGCGTCGGTCGCGACCATGAACCACACCTCCGACGGTCGGCAGCGGTCGGTGCCCAACGGCCTGATGTTCCGGGTCACGAAGGGGAGCAAGAAGCTCGCGGGCTTCCACGTGCGCACCGCCGGCGGCCATCCCGACGACGACCGGGTGCTGCGCGGACTGGGGCGGACCCTGGTCGCGCGCGGGCACACCGGGCGTCTCGGCCCGGCGGCGGCCAAGCCCCGCTGGCGCGCCGGCCAGGGCGCCCAGGTCGGCGGCGGCCGGTCGCTGCGCAAGGTCGTGGTGGGTCGGTCCACCGGACCGGTGACCGTGGCGGCGCGGCGGGGCAAGGCCCGTGGGACCCTCGGACTCCGGGTGCTCGGACGGGTGCACCGGCTCGAGCCCAGTGTGGGGCGGGTCAAGCTGGCCGGCACCGGCGCGCGGCAGTTCGTCGAACTGCGCGGTTACGACGCCGACGGCCACGGCACGTGGGTGGAGCCCCGCGACGTACGCCTGGGCTTCCCGAAGAAGCGGTTCGCGGTGAAGCGGAGCGGCCGGGGATTCGTCGTGCGGGCGAAGCGGCCCAACGCCCGCGGCAGGCTCACGTTCCGCGCCGGCGGCGTCACGACCCGGATCGGCCTCACCGCGGGTGCCAAGCAGGTCCGCGCGCACGCATTGAACGGCACCGGCGGCTGGCGCGTCCGCGGCAAGCGGGCGAGCGCCGCGCTGAGCGCGGCGCCCAACCGAGCCGGTCGCGCCGGCCGTGCCCTGGCCGTCGACTTCCGGGCGAAGAAGGGCAGGCGGGCGCGCAGCGTCACGCTGCGCCACGCCCCGATCGCGTTGCGGAAGCAGGCCCGGCAGGTGCGGCTGTGGATCCGCGGGGACGGCTCCGGCGCCCGGGTGCGCGTGGCCGTGCGGCCGAGCCGGGGCAAGAGCCGCTGGCTCACCATCGCCCCGCGGGTGACCTGGCGCGGCTGGCGCCAGGTCACCGTCACGATCCCGGCGGCCCTGCGCGGCACGGCCGCCCCGGCCGCCGTCACGCGGATCCGGGTGGTGCCCCGCGCGAAGAAGGCGCACCGCGGCCGGTTGGCCTTCGACGACCTCGGCAGCGCGATGCCGTGGAAGCTGGCACCCCTCCCCACGCTCCCCCGTGACCCGTGGGTCCGCGACTCCGTCCCCGGCACGAAGGCCGGACCGCGCATCGCGGTGCTCGGCGACGTACGGCTCGACGCGTCAGCGCCCCAGAGCACCGCGGTCAAGCGCTTCCGCAGTGCCCTGCGCGCAGCCCGGGCGGCCCGCGTCGACCAGGTCCTGCTCACCGGTGACGTCGTCACCCGCGGCACGAGCGCCAACCTCTCCTTCGCCCGCTCGATCCTCCAGTCCGAGCTGGGTTCGGTGCCGTGGGCCTGGGCGCCGGGCGACTCCGATCGGGCCGGGGACCTCGCGGCCTACCGCAAGGTGCTGGGCGCCCCGGCCGAGGTCTTCGACCGCGCCGGCATCCGGTTCATCCGCCTCAACTCGGCGGCCGGTTCGGTGCGCGCCGGTGGCTTCCAGCAGCTGGTCCGGCTGCGGCAGGCACTCACCCGCTCGGTGAACAACCGCAACGTCCGGGCCGCGGTGGTGCTCATGCACCACCCCGCCCGCGCTCTCGTGCCCGGCGCCGGGCGACGGCTCTCCGACCGCCGCGAGGCCGACCTGATCGAGGACCTGCTCGGGAACGCTGCCGGGCGGGGAACCCCGATCGCGATGGTGACCGGCCACGGCCGTCGGTTCCAGGCCACCCGGTACGACGGCGCCTTCGCCGTCGCCGCCGGCCCGGTGGCCGGCAGCCCGGCCGGTCCGGCGGACGGGGCGTTCACGGGATGGACGCTGCTCGAGCTCACCGGTCAGCAACTGCGCACGACGTTCGTACGCACGGGCCGGTGAGGCTCAGCCGGCGCTGAGCCGCAACCGTCGGCGCAACCCGCTGGCGCGCTGCACCCGGCGCTCGACGGCCGCCCGCACAGCCGCCTCGGTGCCGACGACGCGCACGTGGTCGCGAGCACGGGTGACCGCGGTGTAGAAGAGCTCGCGGGTGAGCAGCAGGGAGTCCTCCGGCGGGAGCAGGACGCTGACCTTCCCGGCCTGGCTGCCCTGCGCCTTGTGGATCGTCATCGCATGCAGGGTCTCGACCTCCCCCAGCCGCGCGGGGGCGATGACCTGACCGCCGGTGAAGAAGGCGCGCGGGCCGTCGGGGGTCTGCACGACCACGCCGGTGTCGCCGTTGAGGACCCCGAGCGCGTAGTCGTTGGCGGTGACCAGCAGCGGTCGTCCGACGCCGCCGCGGGCGTGGTGGTGGCCGGCGCCCTCGGCGAGCCACTGCTCGACCAGCGCGTTCCAGTGGCGTACGCCGGCGGGGCCCTCGCGGTGGGCGCACAGCAGCCGGTGCTGCTCGAGCACGCCGAGCGCGCCGGCCGCGTCGCCGGCGGCGGCCGCGGCGTGCAGGCGTCCCGCCGCGTTCTCGAGCACCGGCCGCAGCACGGGAGCGGGCTCGTCGGTCTCGACGAAGGTCACCCCCGGTGTGCCTGCGCGCAGCACGGCCAGCACCTCCTCGGCGTCGCCGGCCCGGAGCGCCCGGGCCAGAGCGCCGATGTCCTCGCCGTAGCGGTGCACGGTGCGCAGGGCGACCACCGGCGAGCGCGGGTGGTCGGACAGCCCGGCCACGAGGTCGCCGAGGACCACCCCCGCCTCGACGGAGGCCAGCTGATCGGGGTCGCCGACCAGCACGAGGCGAGCATCGGGCCGCACCGCCTCGAGCAGCCGCGCGGTGAGCGTCAACGGCATCATCGAGGTCTCGTCGACGAGCACCACGTCGTAGGGCAGGCGATTGCCACGGTGGTGGCGGAAGCGCGTGGAGTTGTCGGGGCGGGACCCGAGCAGGCGGTGGAGGGTCCGGGCCTCCAGGCCACGGAGCCGGTCACGGTCGGCCGCGGGGAGCTGGGCGGCCGCCTCCTCGATCGCCTCCCGCAGCCGGGCCGCGGCCTTCGCCGTGGGTGCGGCCAGCCCGACCCGCAGCTCCTCGCCGCGCGCCTCGGCCTGTTCGTGCAGCAGCACGAGCAGACCCGCGACCGTCGTCGTCTTGCCGGTGCCGGGCCCGCCGGTGAGCACCGTGGTGGCGTGCCGGACGGCCGCCTCGGCGGCCGCGCGCTGCTCGGCGTACCCCTCGCCGGGGAAGACCCGCGCGGCGCCGGCCCGCAGGATCTCCTCGACGGGCGGGACGACCTCGGCCCCGAGCCGGGCGAGCAGGTCGTCGCAGACCTGCACCTCGAGCGCGTGGTAGCGGTCGAGGTGGAGCAGGTCGTGGTCGAGGTGGAGGACGCCGGCACCCACCAACGGGCTCGCCGCGACCGCAGCCCGCCACGCCTCGGGCGCCGGCCAGGGCAGCTGCCCCCGCTCCTCCTGCGGCAGCGCGCCCTCGAGGACGCCGGCGACGGCGTCGAGGTCGAGGCCGACCGACCCGAAGCGCACGGCGCGGACCGCCAGGGCCACCGCGAGCAGCACGTCGGGGTCGGACTCCCCGCCCAGCCGCCCGACGGTGGTGGCGACGTGGACATCGGCCGCGGTGAGCACCCCGGCGGTGTTGAAGGCGACCAGGGTCGGCGGTAGGTCGTCGGGAACCCCCAGCAGCCGCCGGTCGTACCCGTCGACGGGTTCGAAGAGCTCGCTCATCGCGCACCTCCACCGGGGCGTCCGTCGAGCAGGTCGGAGACCGCCAGCACCAGCGCCACCGGTGGGTCCCAGGCGAAGACGCCGCACGGGCCGCCGTCGAGGACCGGGGTCGTGGGACCACACATGCCGCGCAGGTAGAGGTAGAGCACCCCGCCGAGGTGTTGGTGCGGGTCGTAGTCGGCCAGCCGCCAGCGCAGGTAGCGGTGCAGCACCACGGCGTAGAGCAGGGCCTGCAGCGGATAGTCGGAGGTGCCCATGGCCGCCGCGAGGGCGCGCGGGCGGTAGTCCTCGGCGTGCAGCACCGCCGGGCGGTCGGCCTCGGCAGGGCGCCCGCCGAGCCAGTTGGTCTTGTAGTCGACCACCAGGTAGCGGTGCCCCTCGGCCGCGGGCACGCGGAGCACGACGTCGATCGACCCGGTGAGGTAGCCGCGCAGCTCCTGCTCCCCCAGCACCGGGTCGGCGAGCTGATCGGCGTACGGCAGCACCGGGTCGTCGGCCGGCAGGTGGGCGCGCAGCAGGGGCGCGAGGTCGCCCAGGAGGACCGGGCTGGAGGTGTCGCGGCCGCGGGGGCTGTCGCCGCCGGCCAGCGGCAGCTCGAAGTCGAGTTCGCAGAGCCGGTCGCGCAGCGGGATGCCGGCGAGGGTGAGCTCGCCCGCGAGCGGGCCGAGCGGGCTGGTCAGCACCGCGCCCAGCGCGTCGACGAGCAGCTGCCGGTCGAGGTCGACGGGCCAGTGCACGAGCTGCTCGTCGAGATGACCGTGGAGCTCGGCCCCGAGATCGGGGGCCGCGGGGTCGGCCACCTCGAGGACGGCGTGCACGAGGGACCCGAAGGTGGCGCCCACCGGCAGCGCCGCCATCGGTGACGGGGTGCCCTGCTCCGGATATGTGGCGTCCGGGTCCGGGTCGTCCGGCGTCGGCGCCGGGAGGGGTTCGTCGGGCTCGTCGGAGCGCGGCGCGACCTCGGGTTCGCTGGCCACCCCGGCCGGTTGGTGCTCGATGACCGCGCTCAACGCGCTGTAGGAGGTCCGGCGCCACCGCAGGTCGACCCCACGGTCGAACCGGCGTACGGCGAGCGGGGGCGCGTCGTCCTCGGCCGTCAGTGGCGGCGGCTCGACGGGGTCGGCCCACTCCCACCGGAACGCGCCGGGCACGGCTGCCTCGACCGCGGTCCGCCAGCCGTCGAGCGCGCGGGCGATCGCCGTCTCGTCGCCGACGTCCTGCTCGTCGGGGACCTGCTCCCACCCGGGCAGCCGCCCGAACAGCATGCGGTGCAGCGGGGAGGCCGCGGTGTTGGACCAGGTGGGCGCCCACCAGGCGACGACCTGGGAACGCGCTCGGGTCAGGGCGACGTAGAACAGGCGCAGGGACTCCCCCGACTCCTCGGCGAGGTGTGCCTGCTCGTGCGCGGACCAGTGGTCGTTGCCGGCGGCCCTGCCGCCGACGTCGCGGGCGCGCCGTCCGTCGGCGGTGTGGAACCGGGGCACCGTTGGCTTGCCGACCCAGCGGTCCCACAACTGCGGCAGGTAGACGATGGGGTACTCCAGCCCCTTGCTGCCGTGGATGGTGGCGAGCTGGACCGCGGCGGCGTCGCTGTCGAGGCGCCGGGTGCGTTCGGCCGCGACCTCGAGCCGATCCGCGGCCCGCTGCTCGCGCAGCCACCCCAGGAGGGCGACCAGGCCCAGACCGTCCTCGACGCTCACGGCGTGCAGGGCCTCGGCGAGGTGCCGCAGGTCGGTGAGGTGGCGTTCGCCGCCCGGACGCGCGAGCACGCGTCCGGTCAGCCCGTCGGCCGCCGCCACCTCCATGACCGCCGCCACCCCGCGGGTGGTCAACAGCTCGGCCCACCCGCGCAGGCGGGACGCCACCCGGTCGGTGAGTGCGTCGCCGCCGCGGTCGAGGTCGACCGGGGTGTGGCCGATGAACGGGGTGAGTGCGGCAGCACGCACCCGCGCGGACCGGTGGGGCTGCTCGAGCGCCTCGAGCAGGGTCAGCCAGTCGCCCGCGGCCGGGGTGCCGAAGACGCTCCCGCCGCCGGCGACCACGGCCGGGATCCCGCGGGCGGCCAGCGCCTCGTGGATCGCCTGCAGGGCGGCGTTGGTGCGGGCCAGCACCGCGACGTCGGCGGGGCGTACCGGACGGTCGTCGACCCGGGCGTCGGAGGCGAGCAGCGTCGCGATGTCGCGGACCAGGTCGTCGACGACGTGGGCCCGCACCCGGTCGGCCTCGCCCTTGCCGCGCCGGACGGCGCCGGGGCGCACCGCCCGCAGCCGGAGCGGGGCTCCGGCCCCGCTCAGACGGGCGTGGTCGCGCGCCGCGCTCACCGAGCGGGCGACGATGCGCGGGTCGCCGAGTGCCGCCCCCTGCAGCACGACGTCGAGGGCGTCGACGAGCCCGGGATCGCTGCGCCAGTTGGTCGCCAGGGTCTGGTGCCGGTCGATCGTCGTGGTCGCCTGGAGGTAGGTGGCGACGTCGCCGCCGCGGAAGGCGTAGATCGCCTGCTTGGGGTCGCCGATGAGGACCATCGTGGCGTGCCCGGTGAAGGCTCGGTCGAGCACCTGCCACTGCACCGGGTCGGTGTCCTGGAACTCGTCGACCAGGACCACCGACCACCGCTGCCGCATCCGGGCGCGGGCGGGAGCGTCGGGATCGGCGAGCGCGTCGGCGAGCTGGGAGAGCAGGTCGTCGTAGCTGAGGATGCCGAGTCGCCGCTTGCGCCGGTCGAGCTCGGCGCGCACGGCCTCCGCGAACGCCACCCGGGCCCCGGCCGGCGACTCAGGCGGGGCGTCGGTGGGCTCGAGCACCGCCTGCGGGTCCTCGGTGGCCTCCCGCCCCAGGACGAGCGCCTCCTCGTAGGTCAGCAACGGAGCCTCCTGGCCGGCGTGCAGGCGCAGGTAGAGGTCGTCGACGACCTCTCCACGCAACTCGCTGAGGTCCTCGACCAGTCGGGCCTCGGGGTCGGTGTCGCCGGCGATGCCGAGACCGCGCAGCACCAGCTGGCAGAACTGGTGGGTCGTCACGATCGTCGCGGCGTCGAAGGCGCCGAGCGCGGCCCGGACCCGGATGCGCCGGCGGGTCCGTTCGTCCTCGTCGACGTCGACCAGCAGGCGGATGAGGTCGCTGGGCGACTCCGGGCCCTCCCCGCCGAGTGCCCGCTCGAGCTCGACGAGCTGCTCACGCACCCGATCGCGGAGCTCCTGACTGGCCGCGCGACCGAAGGTCACGATCAGCATCTGGTCGAGCTCGGCGACGCCCTCGGCGACATAGCGCGCCACCAGCGCCCCGATGGTCCAGGTCTTGCCGGTGCCGGCACTGGCCTCGAGCAGCGTCGTGCCCCGGTCCGGCAGCGGTCCGGTGGCATCGAACGCCGGCACCTGCTCGGTCGATGTGCTCACAGCGCCCCCGCCCGCTCGGCCGCCAGCAACGGGGTCCACAGGCGCAGCGCCAGCTGGCCGATCCGGCTGTCCTCGTCGGGGAACCACCACTCGTCGTCGCGCGGGGGGTGTGCCCGCAGCTCGTCGAGGCTCAGCTGACCCCCGAATGCCCGCAGATGATGGGGGTCGAGGTCCTCCTGGGTGAAACCCTCCTCGGCGAACCGCGAGGTCTCCCAGTTGCTGCGGGCCCGCTCCCAGACGTCCTTGACCGGGACGCCCCGACGCTCGGCGTCGCGCTCGGCGGCGTACGCCGCGGCGGTCTTCACCGGCAGCGGCAACGGCTCGCAGGTGCCGCGGTCGAACAGGTCGACCAGCTCGCGCAACCACTGCTCGGCCCGGTGGTCGAGCGGGCCGACCAGGCTCTGGCTGACCTGGCTGCGGGGGCCCCGGCCGATCGCCACCGCGGTCCAGTGCTGGTCGGGCAGACCGACGCTGAGCGCCAGCAGGTCGACCCACGACTGCAGCTTGGGGCGAGGACCGAGCCGGGAGTAGGTCACGGTGGTGCGGCGGTGTCCGCGGATGCCGTCGACGGTGCCGCGCAGTCGGCGACCGTCGCCGAGGTCGACATCGACGTCGACGCTCCGCGGGGCGACCTCGAGCACGGGGGTGACGGCGGCGTGCAGCGGCCGGATCCGGTCGACGACCCGGCGCAGCGCCCGCTGGCCGGCCGCACCGGGCGGGCGCAGTCCACGCAGTTGCTCGGCCAGCATCGCCTGCTGCGGGGTGCCGCCCTCGAGGACGGCGCGCAGCAGCCGATCGCCCACGCCCCACTCCTCCAACGGGTTCAGGGCCAGCGGGATCGCCACCGGCAGCTCCTCGGCCTCCAGCGGGGCGGCGACCTCCAGTCGGCGCCGGAGGAACCACCGCACCGGGTTGCCGACGAACTCGCGCAGGTCGGCGAGCGCGACGGCGTCCCGCGGCGGCGGTGGCAGGGGTGCGGCCAGCAGCGGTTGGCGGACCACGGCGACGGACCCGGCCCTTCGGGCGTCGCGCGCGGCCCGGGCGCCCGCGAGGGCGGTGGGGTCGAACGAGAACGGCGCCGGCGTGAAGTTGCGCTCGTCGAAGGGCTGGAGCGGGTGCCGGCGCACGACGTGGTCGCGCAGCGCGGTGGCGGGGTCGGGCGGGGTCGCGGTGAGGTCGAGGGCGTCGAGCACCTCGCCCAGGGGCACCGCGGGCGGCCGCTCGGTGCCGGTGTGCTCGTTGGCGCCGGTGTAGGTGATGACCAGGTGCTCCCGCGCGGCCAGGACCGCGTCGAGGAGGAGCTGCCGGTCCTCGCTGCGGATGTCGCGCTCCCCCGTGACCGGGGTGCGGGCGAGCACGTCGTCACCGTCGACGGTCTGCAGCCGCGGGAAGACGCCGTCATCGAGTCCGAGCAGGCACACGACGCGATGCGGGACCGACCGCATCGGCACCATCGAGCACACCGTCAGCGTGCCGGTGCGGAAGCTCGACCGGGTCGGCCGACCGGCGAGCAGCTTGCGCAGCAGGACCCGGATGTCGGCGACGAGCAGGTGCTGGTCGGCGCTCGCGGCGGCGACTCGGGCGAGCTCCCGGTCGAGCTGCGAACGCTGCCAGGCCTCGTCGCGCCCGACGTCGGCCAGCGCGTGGACGGTGCTGCCGAGTGCGTCGACCCACGTGCGTACGCTCGCGCCCTCGCCGACCGTACGGACGAACCCGGCGAGCCGCTCCACCACCTCCGCGAGGCGCCCGGCGAGGTCGATCCGGGTCCCCTCGACGTCGTCGAGCGGGAGCGCCGCGCCCAGGTGATGACCGTCCTCGTCGGCGAGCGCGACCCCGAGCAGCAGGCGGTCGAGCCCGGCACGCCAGGAGTTCTCCCCCAGGTCGAGTCCGTAGGCCCGCCGGTGGTCGGCGTCGAGGCCCCACCGGATCGCACCCTCGCGGATCCATGAGGTGAGCTGCGCGAGGTCGTCCTCGTCGAACCCGAAGCGGCGGCGCACCGGCTCACGCGCGACCAGGTCGAGGACCTGCGCGGCCGTGATCCGTCCCCCGGCGAGGTCGACCAGCGCGACCGCGAGGGAGAGCAACGGGTTGGTGCTCAGCGGTGCCCGGTCGGCCAGGCGTACGCGCAGCCCGTGGGCCGGGTGGAGGTCGGGCTCGGGCACCTCGGCGGAGCCGGCGAGTCCGAAGGCGGCATGGATCAGGGGTGCCACCTGCTCGATGTCGGGGCACATCACGATGATGTCGCGCGGCTCGAGCGTGGGGTCGTCGGCGAGCAGACCGAGGAGCACCTCGCGCAGCACCTCGACCTGACGGGCCAGGCCGTGGCAGGCGTGCACCTGGACGCTCCGGTCGTCGGCGCGGACGACGCGCTCGGCGCGCGCGGTCGGCGGCGGCGGGCGGTCGTCGCGCAGGTCGCGCTGCAGCCAACCGAGCAGGGTGTCGCCCGCCGGCGGCGCACCGGCCGGGACGGGCGCGTCCTGCGCCCCCACCTCGCCCAGCACCCGCTGCAGCTCGCGGGCGTCGCGGCCCAACGCCTCCAGGAGCGGGTGCTCGGCGGCGGGGGTGGGCACCGCAGCGCGCGGCACGGGACCACGCGCGGCGTCGGGGGCGAGCCGCTCCCACAGCCGCGCCGAGGACTGGGGCAGCCACAGGTGGACGTCGTGGTGCTCCGCCAGCGCCGCCAGCAGCGCCGCGTCGGACCGGGTGATGCGGGTGTGACCGAACAACGACAGTCGCGGCGGGAGGTCGTCCGGGGTGGTCCCTCCGCGCAGCCGCCCGACCGTCCGCGCCAGCCGGACGGTGGGCGTCTCGACCCCCGAGGCCTCGCGCACGCGCGCCGAGACGCGGCGCCACAGCTCCGGCTGCCAGGTGAGGTCGGGGGCCAGGACCCGGCCCAGCCCGTCGGTCTCACCGCCGGCCTCCCAGTCGGCCACGAGCTCGGGGCGCTGGGCGGCGTACGCGGCGAACAGGCCGGCCACCCGCCGGGCGACGGCATAGCGCCGCTGTCGGCGCAGGGCGCGGGTCTCCGCGTCGCCCTCGCCGGTGAGTCCGAGATGGGTGGCGATGGTGGCGCACCAGGCCTGGCCCGCACACTCCTCCACCACGTCGAGCACCGCCCACACCAGGCGGTCGGGCGACCACGGGTCGTCGCGATCACGGTCGAGCAGCAGCGAGATCAACGAGCCCGGCGCGATCAGCCGTACGCCCGCGCACACGCCGTCGTCGGCACCCGGCTGCGCCGAGGAGCCCAGGTGGTGGGCCAGCGTCTGGGCCAGCCACCGCTCGATGCCGCGCGCCGGCACCACCACGAGCTCCTGCACGAACGGGTCGTCCAGGGGTTCGGCGAGCAGCGCGGCCAGACCGGCGGCGAGGTCGTCGACCCGGTCGGCACGGTGGAGCAGCAGTGTCACGGACGGCAGCCTCGCACGTCCCTCCGACACCGGGGGCCCGGACCCGGCCCGAACGGTCGGGGAGAATGGCGCCATGACCGACGGCTGGCCGGTGGCGTTGGCGTTCGCCTTCCTGACCGCCGTCGGGTTCTGCCGTGCCGGGGCGACCTACCTGGTCGGGCGCGGGGCCCGGCATTGGGGAGCGCGCCGGGGCGGCCGCACCGGCGCATCGACGACCTCGCCCGCGGTGCAGCGCGCCGAGCGGCTCGTCCGCCGGCTGGGACCGGTGGCGGTGCCGCTGAGCTTCCTGACCATCGGGCTGCAGACGGCGATCCACCTGACCGCCGGGGCGCTGCGCATGCCGGTGCGGTACTACGTCCCGGCGCTGCTGGTCGGCGCGCTGATCTGGGCGACGCTCTACACGACGGTGGGCCTGGCCGTGCTCGGTTCGCTGTGGGGCGGGGTCGACCGGTGGGTGCTCGGGCTCGCCGCAGTCGGCGCGCTCGCCGTCGTCGGGGTGAGCCCCGTGCTCCGCCGGCGCGCCGGTGCCCGCGAGCCGAACCGGTGAGCAGGCAGACTGAGCGCGTGACCGACCCGACGCCGCCGACCCACTTCGTGGGCCTGGACCTCGCCTGGGGCACCAGCCGACCCACCGGCATCGCCGTGCTCGACGCCCACGGCCGACTCGTCCACGTCTCCGGGGCGGTCGGCGACGACGCGATCGTGGCGGCGCTGACGCCGTATGTCGAGGGCCCGTGCCTGGTCGCGATCGACGCCCCGCTCGTGGTCACCAACACCGAGGGCAACCGGCCCGCCGAGGCGGCCCTCAACCGCGACTTCCGCGCCTTCGACGCCGGCGCCCACCCGGTGAACCGCGGGCGACCGGAGTTCGACCCGCCCCGCGGCGCGGTGCTCGCCGAACGACTCGGCCTCGACCTCGACCCCGCCTCGCGGGCGCCCCGGCGCGCCATCGAGGTCTATCCGCACCCCGCCACCGTCGCCCTCTTCGAGCTCGGGCGGACCATCAAGTACAAGCACAAGACCGGCCGCTCCTTCGCGCTGCTCCAGTCCGAGCTGCTGCGTCTGGTGGGCCTGATCGAGCAGCTGGCCCGGGCCGACCCGCCGCTGCACCTCGACGGCCCCGCGAGCGACTGGGACGACCTGCGGGCCGCAGTGGAGGACGGCACCCGCAAGAGCGAGCTGCGGCGCGTGGAGGACCGCGTCGACGCGGTGCTGTGCGCGTACGTGGCGCTGTTCGCGGCCCGCCGCCCCGACGCCGTGACGACGTACGGCGACGCGGCCACCGGCGCGATCGTCACGCCGACGTTGCCGCCGGGACTCCGGCCCGGGCCACGCCAGGCCGCGGTGGCGGAGCCGGATCCGGTCTCGCCGGTCGCGTCGGCGGTGCGGGCCTTCGCCGACGCGCTCCCCGGCATCCGGGAGGCCACCGCCGCGATGGTCACCGAGGTGACCGACCTGCTCGACGACGCCGGGGTGAACTATCTCAGCGTCACCGGACGGGCCAAGTCGCTGACCTCCTTCGCGGCGAAGGCCTCGCGCACCGTCGAGGGGGCGCGGCTCTACGCCGACCCGCTCACCGAGATCACCGACCAGCTGGGCGTCCGGGTCGTCACCTACGTCACCGACGACGTGGACGCCGTGGTCGACCTGCTCGGCGAGCACCATCGGATCCTCGACGACCGCGACCTGGGACGCGAGACGGCCAGCGAGGGACGGTTCGGCTACTCCTCCCGGCACCTGCTGCTCTCGGTGCCCGACGCGCCGCCGTACACCCGGGTGCCGTGCCGGGCCGCCTCGGTGCAGGTGCGCACGGTGCTGCAGCACGCCTGGGCCGAGTTCGAGCACGACATCCGCTACAAGGGCACGGTCCCCGAGGCGCACGCGCCCGACCTCGACCGCCGCTTCACCCTGGCGGCGGGGCTGATCGAGCTCGCCGACAAGGAGTTCTCCGCGATCCGGGAGCGGATCGCCTCCTCCGGGGAGGACTCGGCCAGCGACACCGATTCCACCGACCCGCGGATCAGCGGTCAGGAGCTGGCCACCTTCCTCACCGCGCGCTACCCCGACGCGGGGTGGTCGCGCTCGGACCACTACGACTGGATGGCCCGACTGCTGCTGGAGCTCGGGGTGACCTCGCTCGACGAGCTGGCGGTCCTGCTCGAGACCGTCGATCACGCGGCCCTGGATCGGCGGCTCGGCTACAAGCACCCCTCGCGCGCCGTCCGCCGGCTCGACGACGCGCTGCTGGCGCTGTTCGGCGAGCAGTACGTCGGGCTCAGCGGCAACGCCGACCGGCGCGACCTGCTGACCGAACGCCACGCCCGCATCGCCCGTCCCGCCTGAGGCCCACGTGACGCCCGTCACCGACCGGCGGTTTGGTCGTTGACCCCCACGTGTCGCCCTCCCTCCGCCGCCTGTCCGTCCTGACCGTCCTCGCGCTCACCGCCACCACGGTGGCGCTGCTCCCCTCCTCCGCCACCGCGGCCGATCCCCCGCCGGGCACCGTCACCGGCACCCCGGCCAAGCGCGTCGGAGGCGTGGCGCGCACCCACGGCCGGATGCGGATCGTCGTCCTCTCCAACCGCGCCGACCTGATCTCCGGGGGCGATGCGCTGGTGGAGGTGGAGGTGCCCCGGGGCGTCCGCCCGCGCCGGATCCGAGTGCGTGCCGGCAAGCGCGACGTCACCAAGCGCTTCGCCGTGCGCCGCGACGGGCGCTACGTCGGCCTCGTCCGGGGCCTGCGCCTGGGGCGCACCGTGCTCACTGCACGCGCACCGGGACACCGGGCGCGCCGCGTGGTCGTCAACCACCGCATCGGAGGGCCGGTGTTCAGCGGCCCGCAGACGCGGCACTACCGCTGCCAGGAAGGGGCGCGCACCAAGCGCTGCCACCAGCCGCCGACGTACGAGCTCCTCTACAAGTCCAGCAACCCGCTGCGGCCGGGGCTGCGTCCGTACAACCGCAAGAACCCGCCGCGCGACGTAGCGACGACCACCACCGATCAGGGCGTGCGGGTGCCGTTCATCGTGCGCCAGGAGAAGGGCTTCCAGAACCGCGACCGCTACACCATCCTCACGCTGTGGCAGCCGGGCCGGAAGTGGAAGCCGTGGGCGCCGCAGAAGCAGTGGAACCGCAAGCTCCTCGTCACCCACGGCGGCGGGTGTGGCGCGTCGTACGGACCGGCTGATCCGCCGCTGGGCGACTACGCCGGCACGTTCGAGGACATCCCGATCACCGAGGACAGCTATGTGACCGCCCTCGGCCGCGGCTTCGCGGTGATGTCGGCGGCGCTGGCCAACACCGGCCACAACTGCAACGCGGTGCTCAACGCGGAGGCGGTGATGATGGCCAAGGAGCGGGTCGTCGAGCGCTACGGCGAGCTGCGCTACACCATCGGGACGGGCTGCTCGGGCGGCGCGATCGCGCAACAGACGACCGCGAATGCCTACCCGGGCATCTACCAGGGTCTGATCACCACCTGCTCCTACCCCGACGTGCTGACCGCCGGTGCGCAGTTCGCCGACTACCACCTGATGCGCAAGTACTTCGAGAACCCGACCCGGTGGGGTGCCGGGGTGGTCTGGCTGCCGCACCAGGTGGCGGCGGTCGAGGGCCACCTGACCCACCTCAACGCGATCGTCGCCGACGAGGGACTGTTCAAGTCGGCGCTGAACCCGCAGGACGACTGCCGCGGGACGGTCGACACGGTCGCCGGCGACCCCGCGACGCGCTACCACCCGACCCGGAACCCCCGCGGCGTGCGGTGCTCCGTGCTCGATCTGATGATCAACCAGCTCGGGCCGCGGCCCAAGGCGACCTGGACGCCGGCGGAGAAGCGGGCCGGTCGCGGCTTCGCCGGGATCCCGTTCAGCAACACCGGGGTGATGTACGGCCTGAACGCGCTGCGCGCCGGGTTGATCACCCCGGCTCACTTCCTCGACCTCAACGCCAAGATCGGCGGGCTCGACGTCGACTCCCAGCGGACCGACCGGCGGACCCGTGGCAACCGGGCGGCGATCCGGCGCGCCTACCGCACGGGGCTGATCAACACCATGACCAACATGTCGGAGGTCGCGATCATCAACCACGGCGGGCCCGACCCGGGGCT
>Ga0079224_100004043_pt1 | contig 18775 bp, 15 predicted proteins | sample Stecom2015_FD_80414 | JGI IMG/M metagenome (GOLD analysis project Ga0079224, IMG submission 80414) | Agricultural soil microbial communities from Utah to study Nitrogen management - Steer compost 2015 | ecosystem: Environmental > Terrestrial > Soil > Agricultural land | place: USA: Utah... | reverse complement strand
GTGTATTATGACTCGAAGGGGGTTATTACTGCTTGGACTGATGAGCCAGATGTTGTTGGAGAAAGCAGAGAAGAGGTTCTTTCACAGCTCGAGATGATGAAAAAGGATTGTATGAAAACAAGGATCTTATCTGAAGAAAATTTGATGAAAAAATTTGAATCTCAGAAGAAAAAGTAGGCTGTAAAACTGGAATATTTCAGGGAAATATAGTAAAATGCTAACTCGAAATAAAAAATATGTCTGATCTACGTCTCAGAGAGGCTGAGCGTCAGTGGCGTGAAACAGGTACTCTCGATGATGAAGCCCAATTCTTGCTAGAAAGGATCCGCGCAGGAGAACTTTCCACCCGTGCTCTTTTGAGAGCAGCTCTGTTTGGTAGTCCGGCAGCAAGATTGATCAGCTCTCATGTTGGTGAATCTGCATCAGAGGATTTGAGCCAAGACGAAATGGATAAAGTTCTTCGATTGGTATTTGGCAGGATCAATATGCCAAAGGGAATCCGAGAATTTCTCAGCAATATCGTCCAGCATGATCGGAAGGCAAGAGAAATGCTGAGTCATTACGAGCTCGTTCAAGAGGATGACGTTCCTCCGCCTGATTCAGCCATCGCTTTGAAAGCCCTCATGGATGATCTCAGAGAGCACCCAAATCACCGCAAAGCCATCAATGAAATGCTCACACCCGTCTTCCAATTAGTCCCTGTCTACGAATCGGATGGGGCAGGATTCCAGCGTCTGATCCAAGCCATCAATGCCCATCAAATCAATACCCATCAAGTCCATCCCATGAGTCCCCATCATGGAAATACTCATGTTGCACAGCAGTTAAGAACTCGATGGGAGATGGACGCAGAGGCTTCAGGGAGAATTTTAGGATGGCAGGTTGTTGTGACAGAGAGTGCCAAGAACTTACCTTGGGAGCACAATCGCTTTTTAGAAAAATATGGTAGGGTGCAGACACTCGAAGATCAGTTCACTCAATGGCGTGAGTATTGTCAGGAACAAGGTCTTAGACTTTGCAATAACAAATTGTATGCTCTCTTGCAGATGCGGACAATTTGGCAGGTTCCTGAAAGTACGCCATTGATTGAATTAGGTATGGATCTTGAGAGTATGACGATTTTGGAGGATTCAATAGCTCAATCCGGTTATTTTTCCTCCAGCGGATTATGTCGTGAAGGGCAAGTTATCTTTCTTGTGATTAATCCGCGTGAACGGGTGGAATATGCTCGTTTCCGTTTAGCGGTTGTAGTGGACATTCCTTAGGGAATTTCCAATTTTCGAATTATCAATTTTTCAATTGTTGTTTTTGTAAAAAAGAAATCGGAAAAGGGATTTCTCCGCTTCACCATGAGTATAGGCTTCCTACTTCGCCCTCTCCATTCCCTTCCGGTTTCGAAGGAAACGTCGGTTGAAATGACAAAAAGATACTCCGGTAATAAAACGGGATCAGAGCTTCTGCTTCAACCCCTCGATCTCATCTCTCAATTCCGCCGCCTTTTCGAAGTTCAAGTTTTCCACTTCGATCTGCATCTGCTGTTCGAGAGCATGGATGAGTCGTGGGACTTCGTCTTTCGGTACTTTCTTCAGGTAGGCTTCTTTTTCTTTCTTCGATTCTTCCTGTGCTTGTTTCTCAGCATCGACGATGCTCTTCACCGCCTTGATGATGCTCTGCGGGGTGATGCCGTGGTCTTCGTTGTACTTTTGCTGAATGGTCCGGCGTCGGTTGGTTTCGTCGATGGCCGCTTTCATGGCCTTCGTCAGGTGCAGGCCGTCTTCGGTGGCGAAGTGGCCGAGTTCTTTGTCCTTCGGGGTGCTCTTGCGAGTGTAGAGAATCGCGGTTCCTTGCAAGTTACGAGCCGTACGACCGATGGTCTGGATGAGAGCGTCACGTGAACGCAGGAAGCCTTCTTTGTCGGCGTCGAGGATGGCGACGAGGGAGACTTCGGGGAGGTCGAGCCCTTCACGGAGGAGGTTGATTCCCACGATGATGTCAATCTCGCCGGTGCGGAGTTTTTGCAGGATTTGGATGCGTTCGAGGGTTTCCACGTCGGAGTGCAGGTACTGCACTTTCAGGTTGGCTTCTTTCAAGAATTCTGTCAGATCTTCGGATTGTTTTTTCGTCAGTGTGGTGACCAAAATTCGTTCACCGCGTTTGATGCGCGTCTGAATTTCGTTCATCAAATCATCGATCTGGTGTTCCTTCGTTCGCACGTGAACAATCGGATCGAGCAGCCCTGTTGGTCTAATTATTTGTTCAACAATTTGGTCTTTCTTGCAGTGGTCGTACTCATAGGGCCCCGGAGTCGCGGAAACGTAGATGGCTTGATTTACGTGGTCTTCAAATTCTTCGAAGTTCAACGGGCGGTTGTCGTAGGCGGAAGGGAGGCGGAAGCCGTGGCTGACGAGATTATCCTTGCGGGATTTGTTTCCGCCGAACATTCCTCCGATCTGCGGAATACTGATGTGCGATTCGTCGATGATGAAGAGCGAATCTTTCGGGAAATAATCGAGAAGAGTGGCCGGTTGTTCGCCTGGTTCACGGTCGCCGAAGTAGCGCACGTAGTTTTCGATGCCGGAGACGTAGCCGGTTTCCAGGAGCATTTCGATATCGAATTCGGTACGGGTCTTGATGCGTTCCGCTTCGACGATCTTGCCGATGTCTTTGAAGTATTTCACCTGCTGGTCGAGTTCGGCGCGGATGCCTTCGACGGCTTTTTTAATTTTTTCTTCGGTCGTTACGTTGTGTTTGGCCGGGAAGATAGTGACGGCGTCGACTTGTTTCAAGACTTCACCGGTGAAGGCGTCGCACTCGTGAATGCTTTCGATGTCGTCGCCCCAGAAGTCGAGTTTATAGAGGGTGTCTTGCGATGATGGGAAGATTTCCAGGCTGTCGCCGAGGACGTGGAACATCCCTTGTTTGAATTCCAGTGACGAGCGGGTGAACTGGATGTCGGTTAGCTGTCGCAACAGTTTGTCACGAGAGATGCTTTGGCCTTTTTTTAGATTGATCGCCAGACTTTGGTAGTCTTCGACAGGGCCGAGACCATAGATACAGGAGACTGAGGCCACGATGATGACGTCCCTTCGGGTCAGCAGGCTTTGCGTGGCCTGGTGGCGGTACTTGTCGATTTCTTCATTGATGGAGGCGTCTTTTTCGATATATGTATCGCTGTGGGCGATGTAGGCTTCCGGTTGGTAATAGTCATAATACGAGACGAAGTAGCAGACGGAGTTGTTCGGGAAAAATTCGCGGAACTCGCTGCAGAGCTGGGCGGCCAGGGTTTTGTTGTGCGCGAGCACGAGCGTTGGCCGCTGGACTTCATTGATGATGTTGGCCATCGTAAAGGTCTTCCCTGAGCCTGTTACCCCTAGGAGGGTTTGGTGTTTGGTTTTTGAATTCAGTCCCTTGACGAGTTTTTCAATGGCTTGTGGTTGATCGCCGGTGGGCTTGAAGGGTGAATGGAGTTGGAACTTTTGGAACATGAGGTGGGCGTAAGGACCGTTACGACCGTAAGGTGCGTAAGGAAGGGTTCATTATAGCTAAAAGAGTTTACAGATTCTTTTGCTTTTTTCAAGCCTCTTCTTTGCTTTGAAGTTTCTTTTTAGGCATTATCCTAACGGTCTTTACGACCCTTACGTCCCTTACGGTCCTTCCCCATGGCCCTCACCGCCCTTCATCGATTCAGTGAAGACGATCTCAATCCTCATGAGGTCATCATCTATCGCGCCCATCTCAACTTCATTTCTTTTCTGCTGTCGAGCAAATTTTTTATTCTCTCTTTAGCTTTTGGGTTAGCCATTTTACTGCTTTCGTTTCTTTTTCGGGAAACAGTTGGTTTTTTGATCGATGAAACGATTACCATCGGCGTGGTTTTGGTAGCGGGGATCTTTTTGGCTTGGGGTGGTTACAAGTTTTTCTATCGCTCTATCGACTGGTGGTATGACGAAGACATCATTACCAATCAACGGGTTATTGATTACAATCAGAAGTTTCTTTTTTCGAAAGACCTGACAACGGCCAATATGCGGTCGATTGAAAATATCATCCTCATTCAGGACGGATTTTTTCAAACGTTTTTTAATTATGGTGTTTTGGATGTCCAGACATCGGCTACAGGAGGACATGGAGGCTTGGCCGGGAAAGGAAGTTATCTGGTGATGAATGATATTTCCCGGCCAAAACAGGTCCAACAGCTCATTGATGAAATCTCTTATCGCGCGAAGCGCGAAATCGAAATTGATCCGGAGGAAGTTTTGATAAAATCAGGTCTGAAACGAGGGGATTTAACAGAGTATTTCATTGTGAAAAAGACCCGGGGCTGGCAAAACAGGGTTCGAAAATTGATGGGTTGGTAGTTTTAGGTTGAAACAAAAGTATTATCTTATATAATGTTTTTTGTCTTAAGTAAATGGAGATGGTTTCATCAAAGGTTCATGAAAAACCCTTTGTGGTGGGGATTGACCGACACTCGAGTGTTCATTTTTTTCAGGCGACGGATCCGAATCGCTTTTCGGGGACGCCCTTTATGGACGAGAGGAATGGAAATGATTATGCCAATCAGGCGATTTGCAGATTGTTTGGTTCAGTCGGAATCGATTGTGTTTTTTCTTCCTACGCTGAAAGGGTTATCCACTTTATTCGAGAAGAGGCTTGCCGGGCTGTGATGTTTCACACCAGGTTGGAAGAGATGGGCGATACAACGGAGGTTATTTTGAGTCGGCGCCAGCAGCTTCGTCTGATATTCCTCTATAGCCAATCGCAATTAGTGTCGGACAAATACGCCCGAATGTTTGTAGCTGATGGGGGATTTAAACAGGTAAAAAGAGGATTGTATGAAAATGATGAGGGAGACCTCGCGATGGTGAAGCCTGACGGAGTCATTTCCTTGGTAGAACATTTAAAAGACTTATTTCAAGATCTGATTGTAGATGTTTAGGCTTTCCATTTTGAGAGGGTTTGTTACCATTCTCCTGTCTTTTTTGCATATGGAATTAGAAGTCATTATCGGATTGGAAGTTCACGCGCAGGTGGCGACGCAAAGCAAACTCTGGTGCCGATGCAGCAATGATGATTTTGACGCGGAGCCGAATACTTTGGTCTGTCCGGTGTGTGCCGGATATCCTGGAGCTCTTCCTGTGCTGAATGAAAAGGCTTTGGAGCTCGCTTTGAAGACTGCTTTGGCTTTGAATTGTTCCATTCCAAAAAACTCTAAATTTGACCGGAAGAATTATTTTTACCCCGACCTCCCGATGGGGTATCAGATATCGCAGTATGATGAGCCGATCTCGGTTGATGGTTCATTGTTGGTAGTTCATGGAGAAGAAAAGAAGGAAAAGAAAATCGGGATTACGAGACTTCATTTGGAAAATGACGCAGGGAAACTGATGCACGAGGGAGAGTGGAGCTTGGTTGATTTTAATCGATCGGGATCTCCTCTCATGGAAATCGTCACTGAGCCGGATCTGCGGGCTCCAGAGGAAGCGAAGGCATTTGCGGAAGAGCTCCAGAAAATTTTGCAGACGATTGGGTCCAGCGAAGCGAACATGTATAAGGGTCAGATGCGCTTCGATGCTTCAGTCTCGTTGCGGCCTATTGGTGAACAAAAATTGTATCCAAGAGCGGAGATTAAAAACCTCAATTCATTTCGTTCGCTGGAAGCGGCGCTGCACTTTGAAATCCGCCGACAGCGAAAGCTCTGGGAAGAAGGAAACGCTCCAGATAAGGAAATTACTGTGGGATGGATCGAAGAAGAACAGCGCACACAGATGATGCGTGAAAAAGAATCGGCCGCTGATTACCGTTATTTTCCCGAACCGGATGTTCCGCCGCTGATGCTCGAGAAAGAAATGATTGAGCAACTGCGAAAAGAAATTCCGGAATTGCCGGCGGTTTATCGCGAGCGTTTGAAATCTGAATATGGGTTGAGCGAACAGGAAGCAGAAATCGCGGTGGATCAAATTACACTGGGGCGATTCTTCGAAGAGGTGGCGAAAAAATCCGGTGACGCGAAGCAGGCGAGGACCTTTGTGTTTAATATTTTACTGGGGTTTTTGAAGGAAGACGCTTTGGATGTTTCCAAGTCGAAAGTGGCTTCCGAACATGTCATTGAACTCATTCAGTCCATCAACTCCGGAAAAATTTCTTCACGGGTGGCGAAGGAAGTGCTGGAAGAAACTTATATGACGGGAAAAGATCCGCTGGTGATCATTCAAGAAAAAGGGCTGGAGCAGGTGAGTGATACCGCGGCTTTGGAAGCCATTTGCGATCAGGTGCTTGCGGAGAATGCGAAGATTGTGGAAGATTTCAGGAATGGGAAGGATAAAGCTTTTGCGGCACTCGTTGGGAAGGTGATGGCTATGACCAAAGGTCAAGCGAATCCGGGAGTGGTGACGGAATTACTTAAAAAGAAGATAGGGTAAGGTCATTCGCTAATGCTCGTGTCTTCACCTCTCTTCGCTTTGCTTACGCGCGGTATCTCTTTCTCGGAAGGAGAGATCTATTAAATATCCTAAATCTGTGATTCATCTAGAGTCCTCCTTTCAAGGAGGACGAGGAGCGTCAGCGACGGAGGAGGTATGTTCCCCGCCGAGCGGCGGATGTAAACCCATTATTCCAAATTTACGTCAATTCATTCTGCTGACGAAATTTTTTGTACACCGAAAAGAGGAGTATTATGTAGTATGTAAATTTTCTCTATGGAAGGACTCTGGGCTACATCCGCGGACGTACTGAATATGTCGCTGGCGATTGGGATCGGAGCGGTATGTTTTCTGCTGTTGTTTGTGTTGTTTTACGTAATTCTGATTCTGCGAGATGTGAGCTATACCACCAAGAGCGTGCGCGATACGGCTGAAACGATTCATGATTATGTGCAAACACCGGTGCGGGTGGCGATGGATATTTTCAAAGGTGTTCAGGACGTGATGGGCTGGGTGGATAAGAAAACAGGGAGGAAGAAATAGCTTTTTAGATGCTAAGGGGTTAGCTTCTTAGAGGTTTTTTTAGGAAGTTATGAAGTTTTTTCACGATGAGGGCGTCGTGCTGCGCAAGCATGATGTGGGAGAAAAAGATGAAGTCGTAATTCTTTTGACGAAAGCGCATGGGAAGATGCCCTTCGTGGCCAAGGGAAGTCGTGATCCGAAGAGCCGCAAGGCGGGAGCTTTGCAGATTTTTAATACGGTAGCTTTTGAAGCCCGACAAGGGAAAGGAAAAATGCCGTATTTACAGCAGGTGAAATCGTTGGCTTCCCGGAGCTTGGCTATTGTTGGTGCCTCCGAAAACCTTGATTGGTTTTATCGAGCGGCGGAGGTGCTCAAGATCACGGATGCATTGGTGCAGGAAATGCAGTCCGTACAAAGAGTCTATGAAGACCTGAACATCGTCCTAAATGCGGTTTCGGTGCAGTGGATTGTCCTTATTTATTGGATCCGACTTTTTCAAGATTTAGGTTTTGTACCGGATTGGTCCAGCTGTTGCGTGTGTGATGAAGGCCTCTCACTTGAGGAACCGATTGTTTTCTCTGCCGAAAATAAGGGTTTTGCTCACCAGTCATGCGTGTCTCTTCCGCTTCCAACGGTCCATGGCGACGTGATAAAGTTGATGTCCTTCTTTCAGAGGGCTGACCTTTCGGCATCGCTTCGCGTTGAAGTGTCGGAAAAGTTAGCGGTTCAGGTAAAAAACTATTTGGAGGAAATCAAAGCCCATAGTCATTAGTCACCATGCAGAACTGGCAGGCCATCCGTGACGGAAAACTCAGTAAAGAAGCCTTCGTTCAGCGAGCAAGAATTCTCGACCTCATTCGGGAATGGTTCCGGAAGGAAGGATTTTTGGAGGTGGAGACACCGGCTATTGTGAAACATCCTGACCTCGCTCCGGATTTAGATTTGTTTGCAACCGATTTTGTTTCCAAGGATGGGAAATATCGAGAGCGACGGTATTTGCAAACCTCTCCGGAATACGCCATGAAGAAACTGTTGGGGGCCGGGTTTGAGAAGATTTTTCAGATGTCGAAGTCTTTTAGAAATGCGGAATATCTATATGCAACTGAGACACAGATTGCCACGTCGTCTTCGACTCCTCGCAATGACAGTTGCTCCCGGCATAACCCGGAATTCACCATGCTCGAGTGGTATCGGGTGAATGCTGACTATCGCGATATGATGAGCGATACTGAGAATATGATCAAATATGTTGTTCAAGAGTTAGGCATTCTTTTTCCATTTCGACCGGAGTCCTGTACTCAGGGCGGCGGCGTGGAGAAATTCCTTTCCTCGGATTCGCTCTGTCCCCCCGACCCCCTAGCCCCTTTAAAAAGGGGGAACACCCCCTCGACTTCGCTTGAAATGACAAAAGGGGAATGGCAGCGTCTTTCCGTTCGCGACGCCTATCAAAAATACGCGGGATTGAACTTAGATGAACTGCGGACATTAGAGTCGCTGCGCGCGGCGGTTGAAAAAAAGGGATATGAGCTGAGCGCCGAGTACAGCTGGGATGATTTGTTTTTCCTGGTGATGTTGAATGAGATCGAGCCGAAGTTAGGATTTGATGCACCCGTATTCCTCTACGATTATCCGGCGAGTCAGGCGGCGCTGGCGAAAAAGCTTCCACATACCTGTGGTGTAAAGGAAAAAATTGATGGCCGAGACGTCCATTTCTGCGAAGCTGCTGGGCATAAGGTGGGGTGCGAAGCAGAATGGGCGGAACGATTTGAGCTGTATATCAATGGGGTAGAGCTCTGTAATGCCTTCTCTGAATTGGTCAATCCGCTTGAACAGCGAAAACGATTTGAGGGCGAACGAGCGATGCGTGCCAAGATGGGGAAAGAAGAGATTGGGATGGATGAAGGACTTTTGGAAGCGCTCAAGACGATGCCGCCGAGCGGAGGAAATGCGTTAGGCGTGGATCGTCTCGTGATGGTGCTGCTTGGAAAAAAATCGATTGAGGAGGTGATTCTTTTTCCATGGGGAGATGTTTCGTAAAAGAAAAAGTGAAAATTAAAAAGTAAAAAAGAATGCAGTTTGGGTTTTTTCTGGCTCAGCGCTATACTTTCCCCGGATATATTTTTGATTTTTGAGTTTTTATTTTTAAATTTTCATCATGATTATTTCAGATCTTAAAAAGGGAAACGCGATTAACTGGAAGAATGGTGTGTGGATCGCCCAAGATATTACCTTTGTGAATCCAGGAAAAGGTTCGGCTTTTTACCGAGTAAAGCTTCGCAATATTGAAACAGGTCAATCGGTCGAAAATACTTTCAAATCAGGAGAAACCATCGATGAAGCTTCCGTGGTGCGACGAAATGCCCAATTCCTTTATAAGACGGGGACAGAATATAATTTCATGGATAATGAGAATTATGAACAGGTGGCTTTAGATGCTGATGCGGTGGGGAAGGCCGCGGATTTCATGGTGGATGGTTCTGAGGTACAGCTCGTAGTCGTGAATGATCGACCGGTGGGTGTTCAATTACCTCCGAAGATGGTCTTTGAAGTTACCGATGCCCCTCCAGGAGTGAAAGGAGACAGTGCTACCGGGAAGACCATGGCCGTCACTATTTCCACTGGCGCAACCGTTATGGCTCCTTTGTTCGTGAAGACGGGGGACAAAATCCGTATAAATACTGAAACGGGAGAATACGTTGAACGAGCCTAGTCTTGTTTGACAAGTATGGCCTTTTGTTTCTAAAATACTTTTCCGTATTTGGTTTTCTTATCCATGGACGGACGAGTTCATTACGAAATTGGCGCTTATCGTATTTGCCGCGAGGGAAAGATCGACCAAGGTAGAGACGGTCTTCTTTGGTTGCCTGTTGATGAGTCTCGAGAAGATGCCTCAGCAGTCGCTGCGGTGGCGGACGGGATTGGTTTAGAGGGAGAAGGACAGGCTGCTCTGGATGATTTTGAAAGATGTTATACCTGGTGCCAGCATATTCGGATGGCTGTTTTGGAGTTATTGAAGGAACGACATTGTTCTACTTTTGTGGGACTGCAATTGCCTCAAACCATTCATGAGCCAGGTTGGCTGATCTCTGTCGGCGACTCATCTGCCATTCAAGTCCGCCGTGAAGGAGATCGTGTTTCCGAGGTACATCTGCTGCAGAACCCACACACCTTTTTGTACTATCTCTTGGAACAGTTTCCGGAAATAGAAAGTTTTGTACGGCGGCATGAGCAACATCAGCAGCTGACCTTTGAGGAATTGGATCATTTTTATGACATTTTGAAACCGTATCTCAAGAGTGCTTTTTCTTTGAAATCTCACCGGAAGGCTTTTAGAAAGTCTTTGCGCCTGGCTTCTGTCGAGGGAAATGTGCAGCAGTTCCAGGACAAGGTTTTTCTGCTGTTCTATCGTTTGAAGGATTTTATTATCCTGGACCTCGCTTCTTCTAAACGCGATGTCGAGCAGGTGATCGGGTACGGAAAACAGGTGTATTTCCGGCCAGGAGATGATTTTTTGTTGCATACAGATGGCATGGATCTTTCACCAGAAGCGATCGCTAATATTTTAGATCAGTCTTCTCCTTTGGAAGCCGCAGAACGTTTGGTGAAAGCGAGCCAGAAAGAAGATGATCGGGCGGTGATTGTTGTTCGTGTCCGCGAAGGAGTTCCCCAGCAACGGTTTACAGAATCAGTGCGTCGTTCGCTGCTCCCTTCACGTCCTTATCAATCGGAGGCATCCTGATATTCGACGATAAGGGTCCCGTCCTTATCCAGCTTGCAGTAGTCGGGGAGTTTCCAGTCTTTGTTGACCGATTGATAGATTTTTGGAGTGAAAGGGGTTTTGATATACACCGTCGTTTCCCTTCTGACCCCCGCCCCTTTAGAAGGGGAGGAACCTTTCAAACGACGGCTTTTAGATTTTATTATTTCCGAATCGGCGCCGAGTTCGACCTTGCCAATGCGCGTGTCGACGATAAATTTGGGAATGATGCGCGTGCTGACATGAGCCCTCATGTATTTGCGGATACTTTGAAATTTTTCCAGCGTCGTACGGAAATATTCAGTGCCCTGCAGAGGATCAGCCTGATAGATGGCGTAGGGTTCGACGCCGAGCTGGCGCAGCTTGCGAAAGAGATCGATCAGAATTTCCGGGTCATCATTGATCCCTTTCATCATGACGGTCTGACTATAGAGAGGAATGTTGTTTTGGGTGCAGCGGAGGAGAGCACGGATGGTCTGCGGCGATAATTCGTCGGGATGGTTGATGTGGGGGGAGATGGAGATGGGGGCAGGGAGTTGGGAGTTTGTAGTTCGGAGTTGGGAGTTGGAATTCAATTTTTTTTCTTCGAACTGGAGTGTGTTGAATTCTTGAAACGGCTGAACCCACTCTTCCGTGATCAATTCCGGGTCAGATGTAAAAATCCTGGTGCCAATACGAATCCCTGTGAGATGGGGAATGTTCCGCAGTTTTTCGCAGAGTTCGAGGACTTGTTTTGGAAACATCAAAGGGTCGCCGCCGGTGATTAGGACTTCTTTAATCCTTGTATCTTTGCGAATATAACCGATCGCTTTTTCGAAGGTGTCCTGCGGGCTGGCGTAGTCTTGCTTGCGGACATCATGAGAATAATTCTTGCGAAAGCAGAAGCGGCAGTAGGCGAAGCACTGTGAAGTGGGCATAAGAATGACCCGGTCGAGGTACATGCGCTCCAGGCCGGGAATGCCGGTTTTCATGACGCCAGTGAAGGGTTTTTCCAGGCCGATGGGTTCTAATTCACGCGGATCAGGAATGTATTGTTTGGCAATTGCTTTTGAATACTTTATTTGTTCAAGGAGGTAGTCGGTGAAGCGGAGGGGATGCTGGAAAATAAATTTCCCAAAGGCTTCCCGGTCGATGTTTTTGTATTTTTTTCCGAGGAGGGATTCGAGTTTGTCGAGGGAGTTGATGAGGTGGTATTTTTTCAAAATGGATGAATAAAAGCTGCTTCCTTGAGCCCTGACCTCTTCCTACTACGCTCTTCGAGCTCCGAAGGACGCGTACAAGGGGAACACTCCCTCCCAGCTTTTAAAGAAAAAGAAAGGAAGGCTTTCTCCCCTTTTAAGGGGCGGGGGTCAGAGGGGTTTCTTTTTCTTTTTTAGAGTAGGGTAGTTTGTTTTGCCGCATTCTTCTTCACCGGTTCTAATCCCAAATGCAAATAGGCGTGTTCGGTCGCAACGCGTCCTCTGGATTTGCGATCCAGCATGCCCAGCTGAATCAGGAAGGGTTCGTAGACATCTTCGATCGTTCCCGCGTCTTCTCCTGTGGCGGCGGAAAGGGTATTGAGTCCGACGGGACCTCCGTTGAATTTTTCGATGATGGTGCGGATCAAGGTAATGTCCGTCCGATCGAGTCCGATGTGATCGATTCCCAATGCCTGCAGGGATTTTTCGGTTATTTCGACGCTGATCATTTTTTCCGCGGAGTGCAGTTCCATTTCAGCGAAATCTCGAACGCGTTTTAGGAGCCGGTTGGCGATGCGCGGCGTCCGGCGGGAGCAGCTGGATATTTTTTTTGAAGCTCGGGGATCGATCTGGTATTTGAGGATACTGGCTGATCGTTGGATGATTTTTTCGATTTCTTCGTCTGAGTAGAAGTCGAGGCGCATGATATGTCCAAAGCGGTCTCGAAGAGGGGAACTCAGATGGGAAAATTTCGTCGTCGCTCCGATAAGGGTAAAGTCCGGCAGGTTGATGCGCATGGTCCGCGCTGAAGGTCCTTTACCGATCATGATGTCCAGTGCGTAGTCTTCCATGGCGCTGTAGAGGATTTCTTCCACATTTGGTCGGAGTCGGTGGATTTCATCGATGAAGAGCACGTCACCTTTTTTAAGATTGGTGAGGATGGCGGCCAGGTCACCTTGTTTTTCGATGGCCGGTGCTGAGGTGATTTTAAAACTACCCCCCATTTCGTGGGCGATGACGGCTGCCATGGTGGTTTTTCCGAGACCAGGAGGGCCATAGAGCAAGGTGTGTTCCAGGCATTCACCGCGTTTTTTGGCGGCCTGTAAAAAAACCTTTAGGTTTTCTTTGAGCTGCGTTTGACCGATGTATTCTTCTAAGGTTTTTGGTCGGAGGGAATTTTCAAAAACTTCAGCGTCCGTACTGCGGGATTGTCCGCTAATGAGACGAGGGTCGGTGGAGTCGTTTTGTTGATGTGATGATGAAATTGCCATGAGGCGATACAAATTTACGAATGCATACGAATGATACGAATAGAATGCAGGAATTTTGGGTGGGATTTGTAAATTTGAATCATTCGTCTATTCGTATCGGTTATGCTAAGCCTCTGAGGAGGTATCCGATACCATAAGCTACTGTAGCTGCAGCTCCGCCGACGAGCAGCATTTCGAGGCCGGCTTTAAACCAGGTTTTGGCGATGAGCAGGCTGCGAAGTGATCCTACCACAAAAATGCTGAGTGCGGTAACGAGACAGGAGATCAGGAAGGCATTTTCCTCCAGGGCGGGGAAGAAATAAATGAGGACAAAGGTCAGCAGAGGAATCAGTCCGCAGATGAGAAAGGCAGTGAAGGTGACGGCTCCGGCAATAACCGGATTGATATTTTCTTCAATGATTCCCAATTCTTCGACCATCATGGTCTTTAACCAGCGTTCTTTATCGCTGGTAATAATTTCCACGGCCCGTTCCAGGTCTTTCCCTTTAAACCCTTTTTCTTTGTAGATTTGGCGTATTTCATCGGTTTCTCCCTCGGGAAAGTTCTCTACTTCCCATTTTTCCCGATTGTATTCTTCCTTATGGAAATCCCTTTGGGATTTGATCGAGAGATAATTGCTGGCGGCCATCGAGAATCCATCAGCGACCAGGTTGGCAAAGCCGAGGATGAGGATGATGTGCAAGTTCAAATCCGCGCCTACGACCCCGGAAACAACGGCAAAGGTGGTTACGGTGCCATCTAATGCTCCGTAAACAGCCGATCCCAGGTATTTCCCGGCGGAAAGGTGTTCATCGGCATGAGTATGGCTGAGGGCATGCGCTTTTTTCGTCAGTTTGACGTCTTTTTCTTGGTAGGCTTGGCGGACCAGCGATTTCCGTGAACGCATAAGGAGAGGGAGAGATATCAAACGTAGTTTAGCTTTTTTTTAGGCCATTATCTACTCCTGCTAGTTTCTTATTAGTTACCCTTCATTCATTGACTATTTCTAGTTTTAATGATATAACAGGTTACTTCGTAATTTTGGAACATGTTGCTTTTTCATTATTTTCGGTCCTGGAAGGTCTTAGCGTTGTTAGCGCTGTTTCTTGTGGTGATGGTGGGATTCTTTTTTCCTTCTCAAGAACCATCAGAAGGAGGACCGGCCGAAGTCTATAAAACGGTCGAACTCGTTCGTGCCGATCAATTGATCGATGTGCCGGTGGTTTCGACAACGCTGGGGACGGTTCAATCCGATCATGAAGTGGAAATCAGGGCGGAAACTTCCGGTCGTATTGTCTCCATTGGCGTCAAAAAAGGAGATGTGCTGGGAGTGGACCAGGTGCTTTTAGAGCTTGATCATCAAATCCTCGATGCCCAGATGCTTCAGTCTGAAGCCCGGTTGGCTTCGGCGAGGGCCCAGTTGGCGAAACTGCAGAACGGAGAACGGCCCGAGGATGTGGCCATCCTGGAGCAGCAGCTGATTGCTTCGCGCGAGAAGCTGAAAGAAATGAAGAGAGGAGCACGCCCCGAAGAGCTGGCGATCGTTGAAACCCAATTGGAAAACGCCCGGAAGAATTTCGCGGATGTCGAAGTGGAACTCAAAAATACGGAAGAAAAGGCCGGACGTGATTTAGCGACTTCTTTGCAAAGAAATCGAGACGTCATCCAGCTCACCTCTGTCACGATGGACAAGATCCTCAGCAGCAATCTCCAGGACATTATTTATCCGATCCGGACCCCCGTAGACCGGACTTGCCGGCTGCAATTTAATACCATCCTTGATAACCGGATTACGGATTATTGTTTTGAAGCGCTTTTTGCGGCAGAAGCCGTTGAAGATTTTTTGGCTGATCTGCAAAAAGACGATCAAGAGACGCTTTTCAAAAAGCTGGAAGATACCAATGCGAAGATTGGTTTGATGAGAAATTTTCTCGTCCAGCTCTTAGAGGTGGTGAATTCTACGGTGTCGATCGAAGTGGGACGACCGTTGGATGATTCGCTGCTCAATTCTTATAAAAGTTCCATCGCCGCCGGTCAGACCGAGCTCGAAAATGTCGCTTCTCAAGTGAATTTGCAGATCCAGAATTTCCAGACCCAGCTTGTCAATAACAAGGCAGCGGTCGATGCGGCGAAGAATCGTCTCAACCAGGCTGAAAATGCGGTTTTGAATTTAGAAAAAGAACTGGCCCTGAAGACTTCGAGCGCGGCGCCGGAGCAGCTGGTCATCCAGGAAACGCAAATTCGACAGCTGGAACTCCAGCTCGAAATCGCCAAAAACGGCGCGCGTTCCGAAGATATTTTAGCCCAGCAAGCCCAGGTAAAGCAGGCGGAAGCGGATTTGGCGGTGGCAGTGGCGAATAGAAACAAGGCCATCATCAAGTCTCCGTTGAAGGGCACGGTCCTCCAGCTTCCTTTTGAGGTGGGGGATTATGTAAATGTCGGTGAATCGTTGGCGCGCGTGGCGAATCGTGAAGCCCTTCAGGTCAAGACCTATATTACCGAAAAGGAAAAGGATTTGGTGTTGCCCGAGGGGCATGTTTCAGCTGAAAACGGCAAGGTCAAAGGAGTGGTAGAGGAAGTGTCTCCGGCGCTGGAGATTGAAACGAAAAAAATAGAAGTGATGGTCCGTTTGACAGAAGGCACTGAAAATCTCGTCCTTGGACAAACGGTCTTTGTTAATTTCGAAAGCCAGCTTCCGGAAAACACTCTGCGTGTTCCGCTTTCCGCGGTGCGAATCGTGAGGGAAGAAGCATTCGTTTTCACCCTCAATGAAGAGGGATTAGTCCAATCTCTCCCGGTCACTATCGGAACGCTTTTGGAAGATACGATTATTGTTTCCGGAGTACAGGCTGATCAATTGATCATTGCTGATGTGTTGGGTATCAAAGAAGGTGAGAAGGTTCATTCTTCATCCTCCCTATGAGTCGTGTCTGGATTTTTTTCATTGAGCACTTTCGGTTCACCTACGTGATCCTGTTGACGATCGTGCTTTCCGGGCTGGTTTCGGTTTATCTGATGCCCAAAGAATCGGCGCCGGAAGTGGTGGTGCCCATTGGCGTGGTGACGACGGTCTATCCCGGCGCGAGTGCGCTGGATGTGGAAGAACTCGTCACCGCTGAAATCGAGGATGAAATCAGTGATTTGGATGATCTGGATACCTATACTTCGACTTCTTCAGAGGGAATTTCTTCGATTGTCGTGGAATTTGATCCCAATAGTGAAATCGACGGACGGATCCGTGCCCTTAAGGATGCTGTCGATGACGCGCTCCCTGATTTGCCCGATGAAGTGGACCGATCCATCGTGCAGCAGATCACCTTGGCGGACCAGCCCATGATGATTTTTTCGTTTTCAGTGGACGCGCCTGAAGCAGAAGTAAAGCGCATCGCGGAAGAAGTGCAAGAAACCTTAGAAAAACTTCCAGGTCTTTCGGAAGCAAAGCTGGTAGGGGTGCGCGACCGTGAAGTGCAGGTGACCGTCGATCAATCGAAGCTGGAGCTTTACGGGCTCTCACTTGGACAGGTGGTCCGTGCCATTCAGAGCAATGATGCGCAGCTGCCAGTAGGGTCCATCGAACAACAGCAGAAAAACTATACGGTCCGGTTTGAAGGCGGATTGAAGGACCCCAGTCTGATCGGACAGATTCCCGTTACTATTCGAGGTAATCAGCCGGTTTATGTGTCCGATGTCGCGGTGGTGACGGATGGATTTCAGGAAAGGTCCAGTCTTTCGCGCCTGAGTCTCGCAGGACAACCAGCGGAGAACTCGATTTCTGTAGAAATTTTCAAACGCGAGCGAGCGGACATCGTGACCCTGACGAATGCGATTTACGAGGCGTTGGAACGGCTTCAGAAAGACGTTTTGAAGGATGCCGAAGTTTTTATTTCTTTTGATGAAGGGAAAAGGATTCAGGATGATTTGTATGGTTTGCTGAATAATGGCTGGCAGACCATTTTGATCGTCTTTTTACTGCTCTATTTGTTTTTGGGGTGGCGTGAAGCGTTGCTGGCGGGGATCAGTGTGCCAGTGACCTTCATGATTACTTTTATCTTCTTGTCCGCTCTCGGTTTTACCATCAATTTCCTGACGCTCTTTTCGCTCATTCTGGCGCTGGGGATCCTGGTGGATTCGACTATTGTGATTGTCGAAGGGATGCACGGGTATATCAATGAAGGGAAATCACCGATTGAGGCCGCGAAAGCGACGATTTTTGAATTCCAATGGCCGGTGATTTCGGGGATTATGACGACCGTGGCGGCGTTTTTTCCGATGACCTTTGCTTCGGGTATTACGGGGCAGTACATCCGGACCATTCCCGTTACGGTTTCGATTGTTCTGCTGGCATCGCTTTTTGTTGCTCTCACGATTATTCCGGTGATTGGGTCCCGATATCTCAAAAAAAGCGATCGAGCTCATCCGACTCAAGAGGATGTGATTTCAAAAATCGGCTTTGTTCATCGATTGGGGGTTTGGTACCAGCGAGTGCTTCGGAAAATCCTGAGTGACGTGAAGCATCATTGGCAGGTGTTTACAGCCCTGGTGGTTTCTTTTTTCATCAGCATGTCACTCCCGTTTATTGGTGTTTTGGATGCGGTGCTCTTTCCGGTGGTAGACGACGATCGTTTTTCGATCGAGATCGAAACACCCCTTGGCACCGTCCTTGAAAGAACAAATGAGATTGTGGTCCAGGTGGAGAAAGCGCTTTACGAGGACCCTCGTATTGTTTCTTTCGTCACGAGTGTTGGTTCCGCCGGGGGGCAATCTACCGGGGGATCATCTACCAGTGGACATATCGCGCGCATTTCCGTCAGCCTGGTGGAAGAAGGGGAACGCGATGAAAAAAGCTATGAAATCCTGGAGGAATATCGTAATACCTATCGAATGATTACGGATGCCGTCGTCACGGTATCCCAACAGGCCGCCGGACCACCCGCGGGTTCTCCGGTGGAAATTACTTTTGTCGGACATGATTTAGACGAGCTCGATCGTATTTTGCGTCGAGGGGAAGAGATTTTGGCCTCCCTTGAAGGGACGACCTCCATTGAACGATCCATCAAGGACGCGCCGTTTGAGTTTTCTTTTCAGGTCCATCGAGCAAAGGCTGCCCAAGTGGGGCTGACACCCTTGGATATTGCCGATTTTATTCGGACTTCGCTGTTTGGGAGAGATGCGACGACTTTGAAAATAGATGGTGATGACATTGATGTCGTCGTGCAACTCAACTTAAATCCTCAATCGAATGATCCCCACGAAACTCAGAAAGCTTCTATCAATGCTTTGGAAAATCTCACTATCCCTACTTCTCAAGGCACGGTCCCTTTGATGGCTTTGCTCGATACGAGTCTTCGCAGCAGTATTTATTCTATTCAGCACGAGGATGGCGATCGGATTTCCAAGCTGACATCTGACGTCCGGCCGGGGTTTACTTCGCAAGGTATTTTACAGCAGTTTCAGGAACGGATTTCCGAGCTGGAAATGCCATCGAATTATCAGGTCCGGTATGGCGGTGAGGCGGAGGATGTAGCGGAGTACTATCCGAGTATGTACAACGCGATGATCAGTGGCGTGATTTTGATCGCGGCCATTCTGGTGTAGCAGTTCAATTCTATTAAACCACCGCTTTTTATCCTTGCATCTCTCCCCGTC
>Ga0079224_100004041_pt1 | contig 18780 bp, 14 predicted proteins | sample Stecom2015_FD_80414 | JGI IMG/M metagenome (GOLD analysis project Ga0079224, IMG submission 80414) | Agricultural soil microbial communities from Utah to study Nitrogen management - Steer compost 2015 | ecosystem: Environmental > Terrestrial > Soil > Agricultural land | place: USA: Utah... | reverse complement strand
GGAGGCTCTGGGACACGCTGCAAACCGAGAACAAAGAATCGAGCAGAGAATCGAGGACACGCAGCTTAGGGAGAACGAGGACTCGCGACTCCTAAGGCGATCGAGTCCTGCGGAAGACCCCTTTGTGGCCATTCCTGCGTGTCCCATCTTCGTTTGCCTGCGTGTCCCATCTCGATGATCCACCCGCCCCGTCCTACGTCGCCGCCACCCTCCACCTTTGGTGTCTGTCCAAGACACAGTCGTCAAAAACTCAGTCCAAGATTCACCGCCTGTCCAAGGCTCACCCGTCCTCTCGCTTTTTGGTCCATATCCCAACCGCGTGTCCCACGTCGCGCTCGCCAAGTCGCGCTCGACCACCACCTTGGTGCGTGTCCTCTCCCGGCAAGCGCGACTGGGGTCGCTCGCGTGGCCTCACCAGCCCGTCAAGACACCTTTTCGTGCGCCGAAAACGGTCGGTAAGTGTCAGATCGTGCTATGGTCGCGCGCCGGATCGAGTAACGTTTCGACTGTCATGAAATACGCCGCTATCACTGGCTGGGGCAAGTGCATGCCCCCGGCCGTCCTCAGCAACGCAGACCTCGCGACGTTCTTGGACACGAGCGACGAATGGATCACCACGCGCACCGGCATCAAGGAGCGACGCATCTCGCACGTGCCCATGACCGTGTTGTCACACATCGCCGCGGCACGCGCGCTCGCGTGTGCCAGGCTCGATCCCAAGGAGCTCGATCTGATCATCCTCGGCACTTGCTCGGCCGACGAGCAGGTGCCCAACACCGCCTCCGGCGTGCAGTTCATGCTCGGCGCCCACCACGCGGCCGCCATGGACTTGAACACCGCTTGCACGAGCTTCCTGTATGGGCTCTCCACGGCCACGGCGATGGTGCGCACGGGCGTCGTCCGCAATGCACTCGTGATTGGAGTCGAAGTCATCAGTCCGTACATGGACTGGAGCAACCGCAACGTAGCAGTACTCTTCGGCGACGGCGCTGCAGCGGTCGTGATCGAAGCGTCCGACGAGCCTGCCGGCGTCATCGCCGAAAAGCTCGGTTGCGCTGCCGAAGCGCGCCACACGTTACGGGTGCGCGGCATGGGCACCATCTACGGCAACAATGAAGTGCAACTCGGCGATACGCGCTGGGACTTCGACGGACCGGAGATTTTCAAGCGCGCAGTGCAAGGCATGACCGAGGCCACGCTAGCTGCGCTCGAGCGCGCCGGTCTAACCACCGACGACGTGGCTTTGGTCGTGCCTCACCAAGCGAACCTCCGAATCATCGAAGCAGTCGCCAAACGGCTCGGACTCACAATGGAGTCCGTCTATCTCACAGTGCAGCGATACGGGAACATGTCGTCGGCAACCGTGCCAGTCGCGCTAGTGGAAGCGCTTGAAGAAGGCCGTGTGCGACCCGGCTCGCTACTCATCACCCCTGCCTTCGGCGCGGGTCTGACCTGGTGCGCGCATGTCATTCGTTGGGGCAAACGCGTCACGCCGATTGGACAAAGCGAGCTCCAGCTCCCCGAGTGCGACAAGACCGGCTTGGAGCTGGTGCAAGAGATCATGAGACGAAAGGGCAGAACATCGAAGGGCTTCGATGTCTCACTACCCACCCGCTAAGGGTCGGAAGCCGTTGCTCGTCGCCCTCGCACCAAGGAACTCCATACCCTCTTTGCTCGTAAGGGGCAGATACCTCATCAGGATCTGCCATGTCCGAGTTACTACGCTGGGGCACTTTGCTGCTCCTGATCGTGACCTTCACGGTAGCAGCGGATACCAACGATGGGCTCGTCTTGCCACCCGGCTTTCATGCCGACGTTGTCTACGAAGGCAGCGGACCAGCGCGTCACTTGGCAGTACGAGCAAACGGCGACATCTATGTCACGACGCAGCTCCCTCCTTTTTCCACGTACGACCCCGCACTGAATCGAGGCATTCTCGCCTTGCGCGACACCGACAAGGATGGTCGTATCGATCATGTCGAGAGCTTCAGTGACCTTTTGGGGACAGGCATCCGCTTCTACAAAGGCATGCTCTATGTCTCCGATCATGTCGGGGTATATCGCTACCGGTTCCGGGGCAAGGAGCTCGTCCCCAGCCAACCGCGCGAGACGGTGCTCGATGGCTTTGCGCCTCAAGCGCAGCACGCCGACAAGACGTTTGCCTTCGATCGCAAGGGCCGGATGTACGTGAACGTGGGGGCACCATCGAACGCCTGCCAGGAAGAGGACCGTACACCAGGCTCGAAGGGCCTGTTCCCCTGTCCGCTCCTGGAAGAGTACGGCGGCATCTGGGTGTTCGATGCCCTGCGCCTCGGTCAGAAACCATCCGACGGCGTGCGCTATGCGCGTGGCTTGCGTCATGCGGTCGCCATTGACTGGAGTCGCAGCGCCGATGCGTTGTTCGTGGTGATTCACGGAAGAGATCAGCTGGACACCTTGTGGCCCCAGTTCTTCACTGCGCACGACAACGCGGAAACGGTCGCGGAGGAGATGCACCTGGTCCGTGAAGGCGACGATTACGGGTGGCCATATACCTACTTCGACGTACGACGCGGCGAGCGCATGATTGCGCCCGAGTACGGCGGCGACGGCCAGACTCCGGCGCCACCGGGGCGATACGTTGATCCTATGATCGCGTTTCCTGCACACTGGGCACCAGGGGATCTGCTCTTCTACGAGGGTCGAGGGTTTCCACGCGAGTATCGACACGGCGCTTTCATCGCCTTCCACGGCAGTTGGAATCGAGCGCCCCTGCCACAGAGCGGTTATAACGTCACGTTCGTGCCGTTTCGCAAGCAGAAAGTCGCTGGACCCTGGCGTATTTTCGCCGACAACTTCACGCGGGGGCCACTCAAGGACAATCATCCCGCGAACGCTGCACATCGACCCATCGGCCTTGCCACCGACAAGGCGGGTGCACTCTACATCATGGACTCGCAAACCGGCCGCATCTGGCGCATCAACTATCAACGGGACAAGAAGAAAAGAGCGAACTTGCGCGTGTCCTGACAGGCAGTCACCTCATCTCATCTTTAAGCACAGCAAACGATAGCGGCGCTGGCGCGATTCTTAGCGCCCAGATCGCGCGTGTCCCGGCTTGTGCCTAGAATTGTGCTCTGCGCAGACAGTCTCTGCGTCCTTGGATTCCAACATCTGCGGCGCTCGGTATGTTCGACAACGTCAGACTCTGGTTCCACGATTCCGTGTACGCGCTCGGCTCGATTGGCCGCGTATTGCTGATCATCGCTTGTGCATGGGTCTTGCACCGGCTCATGCGCGCCTTCATCGGTCGTCTGGGCGCACGGTCCATCTTTCCCAGTGAGCTGGTCGTCGCTTTCAAGCGAACCTCTTCCCTTCTCATTACGGCGGCTGCACTCCTGCTCGTCTTAGAGCAATTCGGCGTCTCCGCCACGCTACTCTGGACAGCCTTCACGGGATTCGTTGCTGTCGCTGCGATCGCCTTCTTCGCGGCCTGGAGCGTGCTGTCGAACGTATTCTGTATGCTTCTCATCGTGACGACGCGGCCGTTCCGCTTATACGACGAGATCGAGTTGCTGGAGAACGGTGACAAGCCCGGGTTGCGCGGCCAGGTCGTGGACTTGAACCTGATTTACACCACGCTGCGGGAAACGACAGCCGACGGCGAGCCTGGTGCAGTGTTGCAGATACCGAACAGCCTATTCTTCCAGCGCATCGTCCGTCGCTGGGGCGCGCGTCCCACGCGCTTCGAACGACGCCTCCGGCACGGTGATACCCAGCCCACACAACAGCAGCCCGACACAGGCAGTCGGGCACAGGGCACGCGCTCGTAACCGGCTCTCGCTCGCGCCAGCGCACGATCGATCAGGATCACGATCTGGGAAATCAGGATCGGACTACGCAAATCACGCTGGCGCCCGTGGGCTGTGCGATCAGTCCACGCGTGTCCCAAATCTAGAATCCCCACAAGACGCGTACTGGACACCTCGCGCATGCTCACGGCGCCCCCATTGACGTGATCTCGCCTTCCGATGACGGAATGCCCGCCAGGCTCGACATGACGCCTCATCCCACGAAGGAGATGCTTGTCCCAGAAACTCAGAAAAGGAAGTTAGGAAAAAGTTGCCAAAGCGTTCCGAGGAACGGCGCGTTCCCGATCGCGCGCAGACGAGCCCGCGTGTCCCGAAACGCTCAAATCGCGAGAACGCGCCGGATAAATTGCGGCGACCGCTGTAACGAGCCGGGACTCGTGATCGGCTCCAAAACAAGAAACAATGCGTGTCCCCGAACGAGTATCAGGCTCAAAGATCAGGTGCGAGCAATGGGTGTCCAATGTCAGGTATCCAATGTCAGGCATGAATAGACCACCCGGATGAGATTTGGCGCGTGTCCTGAACTAGGCTTGAACCAGGCTCGGATGAGACTTAGTGCGTGGGATTCGTGCGTGTCCCGGATCAGGGTCCTCCCGGATCAGGGTCCCGTGCGTGTCCCGGATCAGGGTCCCCGGATCAGGGTCCGGGCCATGCCAGCGCATGGATCTGTCCGCACTCTGAGGCAGTTATTCCAACGGTCCGCAATCAGTTGAGTGTGTCCCGATGACAGAATCTTCCGGCTATACCCCTCCGCGCGTATGGAAATGGGAAAAGGAAAACGGCGGCAAGTTCGCGAACATCAATCGTCCCGTTGCGGGGCCTACGCATGAGCGCGAATTGCCCGTTGGCCGACACCCTTTGCAGCTCTATTCGCAAGGGACGCCAAACGGCAACAAGGTCACGATCCTGCTCGAGGAGTTGCTCGCCCTGGGTCATAGCGGCGCAGAGTACGATGCCTGGCTGATCCGGATCACCGAGGGCGAGCAGTTCAGCACGGGATTCGTTGCCGTGAATCCCAATTCCAAGATCCCAGCAATGGTGGATCGAAGCGGCGAGCGGCCGATCCGCATATTCGAATCCGGCGCGATCCTCGTCTATCTAGCGGAGAAGTTCGGTGCATTCCTGCCGACAGAGCCAGCGGCGCGAGCCGAATGTCTGTCGTGGCTGTTCTGGCAGGTCGGTAGTGCACCGTACCTCGGCGGCGGTTTCGGGCACTTCTACGTCTACGCGCCCGAGAAGATCGAGTACGCCATCGATCGATTCACGATGGAAGTCAAACGACAGCTCGATGTGCTCAATCGTCGTCTGGCGGAAACGGAGTACCTCGCCGGAGACACTTATACCATTGCCGACATCGCCACCTGGCCATGGTACGGCGAGCTGGTTCTCGGCAATCTCTACGAGGACGCGCACATCTTCCTGAACGTGCAAGAGTATCCGAACGTACGGCGCTGGGCCGAACGCATCGCTGCACGCGAGGCGGTGAAGCGTGGCCGCATGGTCAACCGCACCACTGGCGATCCGGCCACCCAGCTGCACGAACGCCACGACGCCTCGGACTTCGACAAGGTCGGCAAGTAACGGTTACGCAACCGCGCGCACCCGCTATCGCGAAGAAGACGGCGTGTCGCCGCGGCGGCACGCCGCTCGATCAGTGCACCTCGATGGTGATCGGCGGTCCTTCCACGAGACGCCCCTCCTCACAGGTGACGGTGCTGACCGGCGTGAGGGTGACGGTGCCTTTCACCAGCATGGTTGCCACCCGAGTACGATCGAGCCGGTGCTCGGGCGGAAACCAGACCGCGCCTTCGGGCTCCACGATCCAGCGCAAAGTGTCGGCCACTTGCGGCTCCACCTCCGGCGGCGGCCGATAGACCCAGCACCTTCCCCGGACCTCATTCAGCGGCACCTGCTTCCAGTTGCCGGAGGTGCGTCGTTCCACGCTGAGCACGACGGATTCTCCTTCCGCGACACTGTCCGAGGAAACCGATGGAATCAGCGTCACCGACTGCGATCCCTCGAGCACATACACGAGCTTCGGCTTGGATTCACAAGCCGCAAGCGCCAGAGAGAGCACGACAATGGGAACCAGGCAAAACTGTCGTACAGTCATCGTCACCAACTCCATGCGAGCGTGACGGTACGCAAAAAATGCCGTTCCTACAACAATACTTCTACGAACACGAGTAGCCAGATTGCCAGCTCGCGTGCCGTGCAAGCACGCTGGTGCTGAGAACTACAGCTGAGAGCTCGGTGTCACGGTCGCCAGCCCACGAAATCTGCATACTTGGCAACCGTGCCAGACGTCGCCAAGCCGTATCGACCCTCTGCAAAGGTCGTATCGTGCGCCTGCAAGATGAAGCGATCGTCGACATAGACCCGCAACGCATCGCGCACGAGCTCGAGCCTCAATGTGTACCAAACGCTTGGCGATATATCGAGACTCGCGGTCGCGAGCACCGTCGTGACGCCGCCCTCCAACTTGCACAGCGACACTGTGCCGTCTGCACCCAGCGCGACGTAGTAGTAGTTGTTGCCATCCTGGTAGCGGCCGATCAAGCCCAGCCATGCATTGGGAGCGGCGAACGTCTCTGCACGCGCACGCACTTGAACGATCTGCTCGGCGACGCTCACCCCGGTGACAGCCCGGGCCGTCTCGGCTGCCGCCGCTTGGTGGTAGTAGCTGCGACCGGTCGCTTCGTCCCATGCCACGTACCAGTGGCCGTCGATGGTGCTCCACCGTCGTTCCAGCTCCGAATCGAAGCGGTCAGCGGCAATCAGCACTTGCGGATTGGGCGTGATCACTATGTTGTCGTACTCCACGCTCGCCTTGTACATCTGAATACCGGCCTGTCCATGTTCGTGCGTCGTGTCGCGTGCTTCGACAAGTAATTTTCCGTCTACATACGCTCGCAGCCATGTGCCGACCGCCTCAAGTCGCAGCCGGTAAAAGCGATTCCCTTCGAACGTGAACGGAGCGCTGGCGATCTCTTCGAACGTCCCGTCAACCATGCGACGCAACTGTATGAGCTTCGAGCCACGTACCGTGACGTAGTAGTAATTCGCCGGATCGCTCCGCCTGACCACCATGCCGAACCATCCCTTGTCGTCGCTCTCGAGCACGCGAACATCGGCTTGAATGGACTGGTCGGTCCAATCCATACCTGCCACATACGCTCCTGCATCACCGTCGCGACTCGTCTGCTGCAACACGCGCGAGCGGTCTGTCGATTCGATCGCGAGCATGCTCCCTGGCAGCGGCATCCACCCACGAAGCTCTCCCGCCTCGAAGTCATCTTGCATGGTATCTGGTTGTGTCAGATCCTCGGGCAGCTCGAACACGTAGACGGCGCCATTGCTATCGTATCCTGCCGACGCAGCGATCCGCCGCTTGCTGACCGCAATATGTGTTCCGAGCACCAGTCCGGTACGCGCATCACTTGCCAGCAAACGCGCCACTTCCACGTATGAGCCGTCGGCACCCTGCTGGTACACTGGCACGGAGCCAGCAGCCACGCCGCGCTGCGCATCGAACGGATAGGCACCGACCACGAACTCCTCGTTCACATCGAGGATGGGCAGGTTGTACCCGCGCTCGTTGACCAGCGCATCGACGGAGCTCGCGCTACCGACGAACTGCCATGCACCGCTCGTGTCGCGACGATAAATGTGCGCTCCTGGCCGTCGCGAGGCGACCGTCGCAATCGTGTCTCCGTGAACAACCGCTTGCACACCGAAGTACGGATCGAGACCGAAGGGACTGACGAGCGTTGCCGTGGGTGCCGAAGCGAAGCTTGCGTAGATACGAACCTCGCTGGGTGGTGTCGTCATCCAGTTGGAAGGCCCCGCCACAACCACGTCGCCAGAGATATCCAAGCTCGCAAAGCAGTACTGATCGGCCGTTGGGTCGCTTGCGCTCCCAATGACGGTCCACTGTGAAGCAGCGTCTTTGCGATACGCCTTCCAGGCGCAACGGGGTCCGCCTGCCACGATCGTACTGGCGTGCACGTCGACGCTCCCGCCGTACAGGTAGTGGTCGCTCGACGAAGGAAACGCCGCCACCTGCGTCCAGCCACTCGACGGCAGATACTCAAAGATTCGCAGCTCGTCGGCGTCGACAGCTGCTACATTCCCATGCAGCGCCACACGCAGCCCAAGCGCTTCCTGCCACTCCGCGTGCTCTGTCGCGAGCGTCGTCACATGTTGCCATTCGTTTTTTGGAGTGCGATGAAAAACGTACGCGGCCGCATGCGACCATAGGCCGAGCGGATTCTCCTCGATACGCGTTGCCACCACGAGCATGCGGTCGCCGTCGAGCGCCAGATCGGTCACGATCTGCGAGCTTGGACCGGGAAGCTCGACTTGCGCTTGCTCTTCCAACACCCGCGGCGAGGCCCAACCGAGCCCCGTGCTCATCAAGAAGGTTGCGATCAAGACCGCACGACACGGTCTCGATGCACGATCATCGCGTGGCATGGACCTTCCGGAGCGCACCTGAACCCCGTGAAAACTCGCTCCTCTTGCACATGCCACCATGTTTGCCACAAGTACAAGCTACTCGAAGTGCTTCGTGGCAGCTGCCTCGAGGGTCCTCATCGAGGCATCGCTTGCGCCCGCACACTTCGTTGTCTGACTGACGACTTCAATTCACGCCAGCAACGCTCGGTTCCTCCTGAGTGAATGGCCTGCCGGCAGCCAGTACGATGACTTCACGACAGCCACAACCAGCCTTTCCGCGCATACTCACCCTGTAGGCGGAACAAAGCCGCTGTAGTTGATCGTTAGGTGCGTGTCGTCGTGCACTGGCCAGCACGGTCGGTGCAGCCGTCCGCCAGAACAGCAGGAGAAAGGCGTGTACACCTCCAACGATAGCTTCGGTGCCCGCTCGACCTTGAGTGTCGGTTCTCGCGAGTACGAGATCTTCCGCCTCGACAGCCTCGAGCGGCTCGGGTTCGACATAGGCCGTCTGCCGTACTCGATACGAGTACTCCTCGAGAACCTGCTTCGCTGCGAAGACGGCGTCACCGTTCGCCCCGACGACATCCGGGCACTGGCAGCATGGGATCCACAAGTGCGCACGCCACGCGAGATTCCGTTCACGCCGGCGCGCGTCCTGCTACAAGACTTCACGGGCGTGCCGGCGCTCGTGGATCTGGCGGCGATGCGTGACGCGATGCACGCGTTGGGCGGCGATCCCAAGAAGATCAATCCGACGCAACCTGTCGAGCTCGTCATCGATCACTCCATTCAAGTCGATGCCTTTGGTTCGCCCGCGGCTTTCGATATCAACGAGGCGCGTGACTATGAGCGCAATGCCGAGCGTTACGCGTTCATCAAGTGGGGCGCGCAAGCGTTTGAGAATTTCAGCGTGAGCCCGCCGAACGGAGGCATCTGCCATCAGATCAATCTCGAGCACCTGGCACGAGTCGTGTTCGGCACTGGCGCGGATGCCACGTGCGGCCACGATGGTATGCCGCAGGCGTATCCCGATACGCTCGTGGGAACGGATTCGCACACGCCGATGGTCAACGGGCTCGGCGTGCTTGGCTGGGGTGTCGGCGGCATCGAAGCGGAGGCTGCGATGCTCGGTCAGCCGATCTCGATGCTCATACCAGAAGTCATCGGCGTGCGCTTGGTCGGCACCTTGGCACCGGGCGCAACCGCCACCGATCTGGTGCTCACGGTTGCAGAGATGCTCAGAAAGGAAGGCGTCGTCGGCAAATTCGTCGAGTTCTTCGGACCAGGGCTGTCGACGTTGCCGGTGCCTGACAGAGCGACGATCGGCAACATGTCGCCTGAGTACGGCTGCACTTGCTCGATGTTCCCCGTCGATCGCGAAACGCTCCAGTACCTGCGCTTCACCGGGCGGTCAGAAGAGCACATCGCGCTCGTCGAGGCGTATATGCGGGAGCAAGGGCTGTTCCACACGGAGCACTCACCAGAGCCGTTGTTCACGAAAACGTTGGAGCTCGACCTCAGCAAGATCAGACCGAGCATCGCAGGACCGCGGCGTCCCCAGGATCGCATCCCATTGTCGCGAGCGAGGAAATCTTTCGAGCAGGCGCTGCCCACGTTGCTCACACCGAGCGCACGCAGCGAGAAAACGGCTGCGGCTGCGACCCCGAACGGACGCAAGGTCGGTGTGTGGGGCGAATCGTCCGAGGTGGACAGCCAGGCCAGTGGGGCGCAGGACGACGAGCCGCTAGCATTGCATCACGGTTCCGTCGTCATCGCCGCGATCACGAGCTGCACGAATACGTCCAATCCCTCGGTCATGATCGGAGCAGGGCTCCTTGCCCGCAAAGCCGCCGCGCGCGGCCTGACGCCGAAGCCGTGGGTCAAGACTTCTCTGGCGCCCGGCTCGCGTGTCGTCGCCGACTACTACAAGCGCTCCGGATTGCTCACGGACCTCGAAGCGCTTGGTTTTCACATCACCGGATTCGGCTGCACGACTTGCATCGGCAACTCAGGGCCGCTTCCCGAGCCCGTATCCGCTGCGATTCGCGAAAGGTCGTTGGTCGTTGCTGCGGTCCTATCAGGAAACCGCAACTTCGAGGGACGCATCCATTCGGAAGTGCGCGCGAATTACCTCATGTCGCCGCCGCTCGTCATCGCGTTCGCGATCGCAGGTCGCATCGATATCGATCTCGAAACGGAGCCGCTCGGTGTGGATCAAACGGACAGGCCGGTCTACCTGAAGGACATATGGCCATCGCCTGCGGAAGTCGATGAAGTGATTCGCAGCGCCATCGATCCAGCCATGTACGAGCGCAATCGTACCCGCATCTACACAGGTGACGTGCGCTGGCAGGCGTTGCAGGCACCTCAGGCCGAACGCTTTCCATGGGACGAGCGCTCGAACTACATCCGTCGGCCGCCCTATTTCGACGGAATGACGAAAGACGCGCCGCAGAGCTTCGAGGATCTTCGTAACGCGCGCGCGCTGCTCGTGCTGGGCGACAGCGTGACGACGGATCACATCTCACCTGCCGGGTCGATTCAGAAGGATTCGCCCGCCGGACGCTACCTGATCGAGCGCGGCGTTGCGCCACAGGACTTCAACTCCTATGGCTCGCGACGCGGCAACCACGAGGTGATGGTGCGCGGCACGTTTGCAAACGTACGTCTGCGCAACCGGCTGGCTGGCGACTTGGAAGGCCCATTCACCAAACATCTACCGAGTGGCGAGGTGATGCCGATCTACGACGCCGCCATGCGCTATGCCGAGGAAGGCATACCGCTCATCGTGCTGGCCGGCAAGGAATACGGTTCCGGCTCGAGCCGCGACTGGGCTGCCAAAGGCGTCTTTCTGCAGGGTGTGCGCGCCGTGATCGCCGAGAGCTTTGAGCGTATTCATCGTTCCAACTTGGTCGGCATGGGTGTGCTGCCGTTGCAATTTCAAACAGGCGAATCCGCAGCATCATTGCAGCTTTCTGGTGAAGAGATCTTCGACATCGTGGGGCTTGCAGATGCTGTCCGTGCGCACTTCGCGAACGGCAAAGTGCTGACGGTGCGCGCACGTCGCCCGAACGGGGACGTGACCGAGTTTCAGGTGTTCGCTCGTATCGACACGCCCAAGGAAGCGCAGTACTACCGCCATGGCGGCATCCTGCAATATGCACTGCGCCAGCTCATCTCCGGGCCCGAGGAAACACCGAGCCTTGCGATCAGCGAAGTGGACGGCCCCAGCACGAACGTGCCCGACACCCTGATCGACGAAGCTTCCATGCAGTCGTTTCCGGCCAGCGATCCGCCGGCGCTGTAAAGGCTCGAGGCTGGAGGCTGAGGGCTGGAGCGGGCGCAAGATGCGCGTCGCGTCTATCGCCTATTCCCTATTCCCTATCCCCATCTCTTGCTCAGGTCGTAGGCGGTACACACCCGATGTGTACCGATTGAGCAACAGATACGGATGGCCATCCGGTCCGACACTTACGTCGCGAATGCGGCCGAAGCCTTGCAGCAGCAAACGGTCTTCGACAACGGTCGTACCATCAAGCTGCAACAGGCGCAGCTCTTCCTGTCCCAAGCTCGCGACGAGCAGTCGGCCTCGCCAATGTGGAAACGCATCCCCTTCATAGAAAGCGATTTGAGAGATCGCGATCGACGGCGTGAAGTGATAGATCGGCGGCTCGACGCCTTCTCGATATGGGCTCGGCCCGACGGGCGTGCCATCGTAGTGGCGACCGAAGCTGACGAGCGGCCAGCCGTAGTTGGCGCCCTTGCGAATCACATTGATCTCGTCGCCGCCTGCGGGACCGTGCTCAGCCGACCATATCTCTGCGGTGCGAGGGTGAATCGCCATACCCTGTGGATTGCGATGACCGTAGCTCCAGATCGACGGAAGCGCGTCCGCGTGTCCCACGAACGGATTGTCGGTCGGAACACGTCCGTCGTCGTGCAGGCGATGAATCTTGCCGTACGGATGAGCAAGGCTTTGTGCCAACTGCGGTTGCTGACGCTCGCCGATGCTGAAGTACACGTAACCGTCCGCGAGCACCAGGCGCGAGCCGAAGTGCGCATAGTGCTGGGTGTAGAACCGCTCGGGCGCACGATAGATATCCTGCTGCTCGACCCAACGCCGTCCATTCAACTTACCCCGCACGACGCGCGTCATCGCGGTAGAACTGTCGGGACCCGGATCTGAGAAGGTGAGATAGATCCAACCGTTCTGCGCGTACTGCGGATGCAGCTTGACGTCCATGAGACCACCCTGTGCGCCGTTCCAGACCTGCGGCACGCCCTCGACGGGCCCGAGCAGCTTGCCGCTCTTGAACAACAGCAGTTGCCCGTTCTTTTGCGTCACCAGCAACGTCCCGTCCGGGAGGAACGCCATGCTCCACAGCTCCGCAGGCGCCTCGCCCACACGTTCCAGCACGAAACGATGACCCGCGGCTTCGAGCACCGGCGCTGCGGGTTCGTCGAACACCAGCGTGAGCCCATCGTGCTCACCTGGCTCCTCGCTGAGCATGAAACTTTCCAAGTTGAGGATTCCGCCGCCAGCGACACCGTAGAAACAGAGCTCATAGCGGCCGCTCAGCTCGCGGTCCAAGCCAACTCGATGCCGTTGGAAGGTCTCCCATCCGCCCGTGGAGACAGTGTTCTTTTCCGCCAAGTTGAACTGCGCCTTGGCAATGCCGTCGCCTGCCAGGATCGCGAATCGACCGGCTTCGTCGGAGCCCTTCGCGTAGGAAAGCTCGACGCTGCGCACGCCAGTCAAATCGACGTCGGGATAACACAAGGAGCTACGCTCACCGAAGTAGCCGATGTAGGGTAGCCCACTTTCCTGCGCTCGCATCAGCACGAAGCCGGAGGAACGCACCGGATCGAGCGTCTCCGCTCGCACTCGTCGACCGAGCACAGCCCGAGCCGCTACATGCTCGGCGGTCAGCTTGGCAAGCGCATCAATACGCTCCGGTGACAGCTGCAAGCCAAAGGCCGGCATGCCGCGCCGTGCATCGCCGTCGCGGATGGTGGCAGCGAGCCGGTCCACGCTCGGCACGGTCGTACTCTGCAGCGAAAATCTCGTCCCATGACATGTGCTGCACAAGCGGTCGTAGTCATCCTGAGCAGAATCCGCGCTCGCCTTCACGGCCAGCGCGGCTATCGATACCGCCGTAGCGAGGTGAACAATCAGCTTCGCGAACATGCTGCGTGTCTGTCGCCAGAGACTTCAGCATGGACGCTAGCGCAGCTGCGTTCGCTTTGCGATGCAGCTTGCGACGAATAGACATCTACCTGGGACGAACGGAATGGAGACCGGATCCGGGCGCAAAGGCCTAACGCGAACGAGCGCCGCGTTGAGCTCCGTTCGTCTTGCGCTACGTGACAGGGCAAACATCGACCTAGGCAACTGCAGCTCTCCTGGCACCCTTGCGCTCGAGCTTGACAGGCACCGGTCGGCACACTGTGTTGCACACGGGTGAATGCTCGCGCGCAAATGCCAGCAGGTCGTCGAGCTCCTCGTCGCTGCAATCGGCCTGGATGTCCATCCGCATGCGGATCTCTCGATAACCCGCAGGCACGCTCGGATCCAGGTCGAGCAGACCTTGCAGGTCGATCGTGCCTGCGAGCTCGGTGGAGATCGAGCGGATGTTGATGCCGCGCGCAGTCGCATGCAGAACGGTCGTGGTGGTCACGCATCCTGCGAGCGCATGCAGCAAGAACTCGACTGGATTGGCACCTTCGTTGTGCCCCAAGAGCACCGGCGGCTCACCGTTCGTGAACTCGAAAGCCACGCTGCGCGACTGATCCTCCGCGCCCGCACCATAGAACTCCTTGATCGTGGACCGATTTTCGCCCCCGTTGACCCAGACGTTGCGCGCTCGAAACTCGAACTGCGCCAGCGACGGCTGATCCTTGACCAGCTGTACGGTTTTTACCATCTGATCCACGTCCAGGCCGTTTCGTATAGACAAGCTCGACATGATCTGCCCTCCTGCGTTGACTTGAGAACGATTATCCGAACGTTGTCGGACGGCGGGCAGATTAGCGTCGCGACCTTGCTCATATAAGATCGGCTCGTGCCACGACCGAGGCATTCGTGCCATTCGAGATTGTACGATGCAACGAGCAAACAAGACCCCCACACAGGCACTGCTGGTCGCGACGCGGCAAACGGCGGGCTCGGCGCTTTATGGCATGCTCGATGTCTTGAGCGCAGCAGGCAATATCTGGCAAGAGCTCGTTCGCGACCACGACATGTCGCGACTCTTCGAGGTGCGCATCGTCTCCAATCTGCGTGAGCCCTTCACCTGCGGGAACGAGATTCCGGTGCGACCGCACTGCTGCATCGCGGACGATCCTCGAGCGGACATCGTCATCATCCCTGATCTTTGGCTCGATCCCGACGAGAGCCTTCGCGGCCGCGAGACCGAGCTCATGGAGTGGATACGGCGCTGCTATGCACGAGGCAGCGCCATCTATTCGGCTTGCTCGGGTGCGTTGGTGCTTGCCGAGACCGGACTCTGAATGGCCGGTGCGCCACCTCGCATTGGGCGTACCGGGAGCTCTTCGCGCGCGAGTACCCTGAGGTCGATTTCCGGCCCGAGCCCAGCCTGGTATTCGCGGATCGAACGGGCAGGATCGTGACCGCAGGCGGCACAACCTCCTGGCACGATCTCGCGCTGCATATCATCGCTCGCCACGGCAGTCCCGGCGAAGCGCTACGCATCGCGAAGGTCTATCTGCTGAAGTGGCACAGTGAAGGGCAACTGCCCTTCACACCGCTCATCAAACGCACGCTGCATGCAGATGGGCTCGTGAGGCGCTGCGAAGAATGGCTCGCCGACCACTATCGCGAGGATGATGTCATCGCACACGCCGTGCGCCTCTCGCGCATCCCGGAACGCACGCTCAAGCGCCGCTTCAAGGCCGCCACCGGGCATTCACTCATCGAGCACGTGCAGAACTTGCGCGTTGAGGCTGCGAAACGACTGCTGGAAACGAGCGCGGACGCCATCGACGAGATCAGCGCGAGCGTCGGTTATGAAGATGCCTCGTTCTTCCGTCGGCTCTTCCGACGTTCCACTGGGCTCACGCCTGGTGAGTATCGGCGAATGTTCAAGCCGATCGCCGAGGCGCGCGACCGTGAACCGGCGCCTGCAAGCAAAGAATGAGAATGCACAGGGTACAAAGAAGGCACCCAGGGGGCGCCTTCTCTGCTCGCAATGCCAGCGGCGTTACTTACCGAAGCTCCAGCGACCGCCGACGTACCACGTCGTGGCATCGTCGTCGAAGGTCACATCGATGCCGGCGGCGAACGCCTTCGTGAAGAAGTAGCGGCCACCGACGTTGAAGAAAGTGTTGTCGCCACTGTCATCGTAATCGACATGCTTCAGGCCCGCCGTCAACTCGATCTGCGGATGCACGCGACCGCGCAAGCCGATTCCCAAGCCGAAGCCGTCATCGTCGATGTCCCGGCCCCGCGGCACGTCGATCTCGGTCTTCAAGTACGACAATGTGCCCACGACGTCCAAGTTCGGGCTCACCGGCCATGCGTAGCCAGCGCCCACCTCGAAGTCGTTAACATCAATGTTGGCATCCATATCAACATGAGAATACTGGGTGAACACATGCAGGTTCCCCGTCACTTCCAGCGAACCGCGCAGCTGAAAGCCGTCTCCATCGATATTTGAATCATCCAGCTCCGTGTTCACATAGCCGAGCTCGACAAAGGAGTATTCGAAGCTGCTATCGGCCAATGCCGAGCCGAACATGCCCATTGCCGCAATCGATGCAAAGACCAAACCCTTGCGCATAGTATCTCCAGAATTGTTGAACGCATGCTGTTGCGAACACGCATCGTGCGCCGCAACAGCGCGCGCATTGTACGGCAAGGAACCTGAACAAACACCACACAAAAGTGATGCAAGAATGCGACAATGGATCGAAGAACAAACGGTCCGAAGGCACGGGCGTAGCCGCGCGGCCGCGCTCGATGCGCAGAAAACGTGACAGGACTTGAGGGATCTCAGAGATTCGTCTGATCTGCGGGCACACCGGCGGGCAGCTTCGCGCCGTCCGTGCCCTGCTCGCAGCCGACGCTTTCCATGCCAATGCCGAAGCAGGTCATGGAAATCGAGCCCAACGTGCAGCCGCGCAACCAGGCTTGAGCAGCTGTGCCGACTTCGGCGGCGATGCCCGCGACATACAACAGCGGCAGAAAATGATCGGGCGTCGGCACCGCCAGCGCATAGTCGGGATGATCCTGCAGCACGAGCACCTCGCCGGGGTCCTCGGCCATCACCGATACGGCTGCATCATCGAAGCGATGGGCCCATTCTTCGCCGCCTTCGCTTTGCCAGACAACACGTCGCAAGTTGTGCACAAGATTGCCGCTTGCCACGATCAGCACGCCGCGCTCGCGCAGCGGCGCCAAGCGCGCCCCGAGCTCCAGGTGATATTCCATCGGCTTGAGCGCGTTCAGCGACAGCTGCAGCACCGGAACGTCTGCCTGCGGGAACAAATGCGCAAGAACGCTCCACGTGCCATGATCCAAGCCCCACTGATCGCGATCGAGACCGACCCACGTCGGCTTCGCAAGCTCCGCGATCTCCTCTGCCAGCTCAGGCAGACCAGGAGCCGGATACTCGAAGGCAAACAGCTCCTCGGGGAAACCGTAAAAGTCGTGGATCGTGCGCGGCCGCTCCATCGCCGTCACCGCGGTGGCACCGATGAACCAGTGAGCAGATATCGCCAGAATTGCGCGCGGTCGCGGCAAAGCCCGCCCGACGTTGCGCCAGGCTTGCGTGTAGCCGTTGATCTCGAGCGTGTTCATCGGGCTGCCATGCCCGACGAACAATACAGGAAGTGCCGACATGCACTTCTCCTCTGGGCAATCGCCTCAGAGTGTGTCACACGTGCTGACGGACATCTAGCTCCTGCGAGCTGTAGCGAGCATCCAATAGCTGGCGAGCCTCGACCGGGCCCGTCCCATCTTGCGGGGGAGAACGAAGGGTGGCTCCACGCTCAATAAGTCATTTCAAAGCCAAGATTCAATGCAAAGTTACGCGGCATTGAGCGGTCGTCGATCACTGTCGATTTGAGCCCCCACGCCACATCGAGGTGCAGGCGGCGGAAGAACGTCATGCCGAACGTCGCAGTGTCGAGCTTGGTGCCCGCGAGGTTCTTGCGATAGCCAATGCGAACGTCCGGCAGTAATCGCGTCAACGTCTTGTAGCCGAGAGAGACTGCAAAGCTTTGATTCAGATCGCCGACAGGATCTCGTACCTCGTTGAGGTCGAGTGCCCCTGACAGCGTGCCGCGACCATCGGCAAAGAACCACGCACCTTCGACCGTCGCAAGGCGCTCCAAGGTCCACGTTTCGCTCAAAGCGAGACGATCGCTGAAGTATCTGGCCGCATAACAGTTGTGCTGCGCGCTGCCGCTCAATAAATGGCAGTCGTTGCCGATCGTCCCGTACTTGAACTCCGGTTCGGTCAGGTTGGCGAGCGTCAACCCAATGCGATAGTTGTCCGTGCTGTAAATGGCACCGATGTCCAGCGTGACATGGCTTGACTCGTGCTCGTTCGCGTCGTAGGTGTCTTTCACGATGTCCTCGACATCGTCGTCGGCGGTCTGTAACGCCACGACCTGTTTGCTGAGCGCCGCTTGCAAGTACCGTACGTTGGTCCCGACGGTCAGTTGCCGCGAGCGGTCGCTCCACACCGGACGAGCGAAGCCGAGGGCAACTTCGCCCAGGGTGGCACCCTTGACGTACACCGCAGACGCAGTCTCGAGCTCTCCTGCGAGAGCGTTATAGGTGACGGGAGCATCGAGCAGCCCGAGACGAGCCAAGCCGGCGAAACTGGCATTCAGCGTGACGACTCCCCTCTTGCTGCGGATGAGCATGGGAAAGAACGGAACATGTGCTCCCGCGTGCACCTTGGCGTACCCATCCCGCGCCATCGTCCCGAGCAGCGCGTTGAAACGCTGTACGAGCGCCTGGCCTTCCGCAAGCGAGATATCGTCGCGATCGAGCTGCTCGATGAGACTGTCGATCTCGTCGACGAAATCGTCGACGGGGCCGACTTCCACTCCGATGCCCAGCGAGCTCAGCACCCCCATGCGGATCTTGGATTCTGGTGAGATCGAGAACTCGGCGCCGGCAGGATTACGCGTTGCGTACAACGCCGTCCAGTGACTCGATGAGGCGCCATCGGTCAGGGTGGGACCCGCATCACGAAAAGTCGGCGCTGCGAACGACGCACACGAAAGCGTCGCTGCAAGCAAAGTCATCACAATTGTCTTTACATGAGATATCGAACTCTTCATGTTCCAACCGCGCCGTCGAACCACTCATCGATCTCGCTAACGACGTCGTCCGAGTCAAAGAGATCGGGCACTCGACCTCCCATTGCTCACGGACGAACGCCGCGCGGATGTTTCACCACGATCGAATGGCAGAGCAACTACCGCTGCTGGGATTCTT
>Ga0079224_100004040_pt1 | contig 18784 bp, 17 predicted proteins | sample Stecom2015_FD_80414 | JGI IMG/M metagenome (GOLD analysis project Ga0079224, IMG submission 80414) | Agricultural soil microbial communities from Utah to study Nitrogen management - Steer compost 2015 | ecosystem: Environmental > Terrestrial > Soil > Agricultural land | place: USA: Utah... | reverse complement strand
GCGTCCTCCCCGAAATACGTCGGATCGTCGCTGTAGACGCGCGCGTCGAGATAGTAGATGCCGGCCTGGTAATCGACCCTTCCGCCGGCGGGCGACGCGATCCGGACCTCCTGCGAAAGCTGCTCGTTCCAAAGCTGCTGACCGCCGTTATTGATATAGAAGCGCGTCAAGCCGCCGTTCTTGATATCGAAGGTCTGGCGTCGGAACGCGCTGATCGACGTCAGCGTGTGTCCGCTGCCGAGCGTCCATTCGAGCTGGTTCGAGATACCGTGCTGACTCGTCTGCTGGGGTCTCGCCTCCGCGTTCTCGAAGACGGTGGTGCCGAGGAACGGCCGATACGGCGTGCCGTCGGCGTTGTCGAAGTACCTGCGCTCGGCGAAGCGCGTGACGTACGAGCTCGTGCGCGGGGTGCCGTCAGCGTACGTGGACGGGCCGTCGGAAAGCGGAAACACGAGGTTCACGCGCTCGTCGGACCGCATGTAGTCGAGGATCGTCCGGTTTCTGATCCGGTCGCCGGGCGTGACGAGGAGCTGTAACCGCGTGCCGATCCGGTTCTTCTCGTTCCACGTCTCGTCGGATTGGAACACGTTCTCGTACTGGCCGTTCGCACGGTCGACGAAGAACGAGGCACGGTACGCGAGCTTGTCATCGACCAACGGACCGGACGACGAGAAGCGGCCTTGCAGCGACTTCCGGCTGCCGACCTCGACCTGGTACGACGCCTCGGGCTCGAACGTCGGCGCACGCGTCACGATGCTGACCGCGCCGAGCGTCGAGTTCTTTCCGAGCAGCGTGCCCTGCGGACCTCGCAGCACTTCGATGCGCTCGAGATCGACGTAGTTCGCCCACGCCTGACCCGCGTAGAAGAGCGGCACTCCGTCGACGATCGTGCTGACGCTGCTCTCGGCCGAGTCGTTCGCACCGTTGCGGCCGATGCCTCGAATCGAGATGCTGACCTTCCGTGCGTTGTCGCCGACGACGCCGATGTTCGGCGCGAGCTGGGGCACCTCCCACACCGACTTCACGTCGTGACGCTCGACCGACGCGGCATCGATCACCGAGACCGGGACGGGCACGTCCTGCGCCGTTTCGACGCGGTGCCGCGCCGTCACGACGACCTCCTCTACCGTACGGGCCGAAGCCGCCGTTGCCGCGACATCAGCCGCGCGTTGCGCGATGGCTTGACCTCCGACTTGCGCGAGAAGCGCGGCAACTCCTGCGGCCTGTGCCCTTCGACCCATCGCGATGAGAACGAGCTTACGCATCCCGACGCGCATGAACGTTGCTCCTCCGTTCCGTCGAATGCATTGAAATGCTATCGAGGCGCGGTAACGGCGTCGGTCTTTTCGAGGTGACGGCGAGATCTTTTTCTGGGGCCGTCTCGCGTCGAAAATCGTGAGGGAGTTCGACGAGGGACGGAAAGAAGCTTTTCGCCAGTTCCAGATTATCGCTTACAGGGGGGATTGCCGGAAGGCCGGGCTCATGCATCACGATCGCGTCCCTGGGTCGGGAGCAAGCACGAGGAGCCAGTCATGACCGAGCATGCGGTGGTGATCGTCGGCGGTGGACCTACGGGATTGATGCTCGCGGGCGAGCTCGCGCTTGCCGGCGTCGACGTCGCGATCGTCGAACGGCGTCACGACAACTCGCTCGCCGGCTCGCGCGCCGGCGGCCTCCACCCGCGCGCGCTCGAGGTGCTCGATCAGCGCGGAATCGCCGAGCGCTTCGTGTCGCAGGGACAAAAGCATCCGCTAGTGCATTTCCACGTCCCGCTCGACATCAGGGATCTGCCCACACGGCACAACTACACGCTCGCGCTTTGGCAAAACCGCATCGAGCGGATCCTCGCGGAATGGGTCGACGAGCTCGACGTGACGGCGTATCGCGGAACCGAGGCCATTGCGATCGAGCAAGACGACGCGGGCGTCGACGTCCTGCTCTCCGACGATCGCACGCTTCGCGCCGAGTATCTCGTCGGCTGTGACGGAGGCCGCAGCCTGACTCGCAAGGCGGCCGGCATCGGTTTTCCCGGCTCGGATCCGACGACGAGCTGGCTGATCGCCGAGGCCGAGACGGCGAACGAGCCGAAGTGGGGCTTTCACGAGAATGCGTTCGGCACGCATGCGATCGGAAAAGGAGAAAACGGATCGACGCGGATGGTGCTGACCGAGCCCGAGCTGCGCTCGGGCACGGAGCCCACGCCGCGAGACCTTCGCGAGACGCTCGTCGCCGCCTACGGAACGGACTTCGGCGTCCGCCGCCCCACGTGGATCTCCCGCTTCACCGACATGACGCGTCTGGCCGCCGTCTACAGAAAGGAACGCGTGCTGATCGCCGGCGATGCCGCCCACGTGCATCCGCCGATCGGCGGACAAGGCCTCAACATCGGTCTGCAGGATGCGGTGAATCTCGGCTGGAAGCTCGCGCAAGTCGTCAAGCGAACGTCGCCCGAAAGTCTCCTCGATACCTATCATTCGGAGCGTCACCCGGTCGCCGCCCGTGTATTGCGCCACACGATGGCAGCCGTCGCCCTTCGTCGCAGGGACGACCGCACGCGAGCGCTCGGCGAGCACGTCGCGGAGCTCCTCGCAATGGACGAGCCGCGCCGGCATATCGCCGCGGAGATGACCGGTCTCGCGGTTCGCTACGACCTCGGCGACGGACATCCCCTGCGCGGACGCCGCATGCCCGATCTCGACGTTGCGACAGCCGACGGCACACGTCGGGTCTACTCGCTGCTGCACGACGCACGGCCGGTGCTGCTCAACTTGGCCGAGCCCGGTGCAATCGACATCAAGCGCTGGGAAAGCCGCGTTCGTTTGGTCGAGGCCCGCTACGACGGCGTGCTCGAGCTTCCGGTGCTGGGTGCGGTCGAGGCGCCGCCTGCGGTGCTGGTGCGGCCCGACGGTTACGTGGCCTGGGCCGGCGAACGCGGCGAGGTCGGCCTTGCCGATGCGCTCGGAAAGTGGTGCGGCTCGCCCGGCGTCGCGTAGGACGCGGGATCGAATCTCCCTTCCGCGAGCCTATGCGGCGGAGCGCGCGGCGGCAGCACGACGTTTCCTCAGCGGCGTCGCCACCAACCGTCGATACGCGAGCGCGAGGCCCGTCCAGACCATCACGAGGCTCGTGAGCGAGACGAGGCCGGCGATCGTCTGGCCGACGATGCCAAGCGCTTCGCCGGTGTGGAGGAACCTGACCCAGCTCCTCGCCTGCCGCGCAGGCGGCTGGCTGTCGAACGGCTCCCACGATGCGACGGCGCCTGTCGCGGCATCGAGCACGAGCGTGTGCCGCTTCTGAGGTTGACCGCCGTTGCCCTGGTCGATCGTGAACCGCGCGCCGCGCTCGGCCGATATGGGCCAGTCGAGCGTGATTCGTCGCCACGCGTCGACGTGCCCGGCCGCGATCGCGAAGAGCGCGTCCGGAGCGAGCACCGAGCCCTGCGCCGGCAAGATCCTGCCTGCCGGCTGCGACACACCGGTCACCGCAGCACGAGGCGGACCGCCCCGCCCCCGGGCCGGCGGCGCCTCGCCGAAGCTGCGGTAGAGCAGGTCGTTCGCCCACGAGTACGAGAAGACGGTCGCGGTCGCGACGACCACGGCGAGCGGGATTGCAGTCCAGACACCGAACACGTGATGCCAGTTGTAGTCGCGCGCCTGCCCGGTCGCCGCCTTCGGGTTCAGCACCAACCGCGCACGGAATGTGATCCATCGCCACGTCCGCGGCAGCCACAGATAAAGACCGCTCAGAATCAGGAACAGGAACACGAGATTGCTCGCGCCGGTAATCGAGCGCCAGAACGCACGGCTCTCGCCGTCAGCGTTGAACCAGCGGTGCCAGCCGGTCACGGCGCGAAAGAACTCGCGCAAGCGAACCGCACCTTCGCCGAGCACGGCTCCGCTGTAGCCGTTCACATAAACGGCCCCGCTCCGTCCGGCGGAGACCTGCACCGGCGCGGCGGGATCGGCGGAGACGCTGACCGACGTCGGCTCGAACCCGGGCCTGTCGGCCCTGACCGAAGCGACGAGCGCGTCGAGCGGCAACCGCTCGGCGCCTGCCGGCGGCTCGGCGCGCAGATCGCGCTCCGCCCATTCGACGAGCTGGCGCTCGTACGTCAGGATCGCGCCCGTCAGGGACATCATCGCGATCACGAGCCCCGTCGCGACTCCGCACGCGAGGTGCGTCCAGAACAAGACTTTTCGGAACATTCGGGGTCGGGCTTTCCTGGCGCGCGCCTAGAAGTCGACGTTGAGCGTCACGACGGCGGAGCGAGCCTCGCCGAGCGCGGCATAGTGGTTCGAGTACGGCCGCACGAAGTACACCTCGTCCGTCAGGTTCTTCACGTTGATCTGGACTTCGATCCGATCGTTGACGTCGAGCGAGGCCATCGCGTCATAAGTCGTATACGACGGGATCCACACGGTGTTCGCGGCGTTCCCGTAGCGGAGATCGACGTAGCTCGCGCCGGCGCCGAGGGTCAGCCGCGGGGTGACGGCGTAAGTGGCCCACACGCTCGCGCTGTGCTCCGGCGTGTTCGGGAACCGATTCCCGTCGTTGCTTTCGATCGGCCCGTCGTCGACGATCTCGGCATCGAGATACGTGTAGCTCGCAACGAGCTGCAGCCGGTCGCCGACGTTGCCGATCACGCCGAGCTCGACACCGTCGACGACCTGCTTGCCGAGGTTCTGCTGCGGCGCGCCGCGCCCGGGCGCGATCGCGACTCGCGCGTTGTCCTTCTCGGTGCGGAAGACCGCCGTCGTGAGCAGCATGCGCCTGCCGAGCAGCTCCCACTTCGTGCCGAGCTCGAGCGTCCGCGTCCGCTCGGGGCCGAGGTCCGCGTTGGCGTCGGACAGGTTCTCCGTGCCGTCGCCGAGCGTATTGCCGGACGGGCTCGACGACGTGCCGGACGAAAGGTAGATGCTGCCGTTAACGGTCGGCTTGTAAACGATGCCGAGCTGGTGATTCCAGAAGTCGGACTCATTCTCGGCCAGAGCCGGCGAATCGATCGGTCCGGACAGCTGGTGGATCGAGTAGTCGTCGAAGCGGAGCCCGACGTTCAGCAGCCAGCGCGCGCCGAGCTCGACCGTGTCGAACGCGTAGACCGATGTCGTGTCCGCTTCCGCGAAGGTCGCGCTGTCTGAGGGCGCAATCGTGCCGCTCCACGGGTCGTGCGGGTTCGGATCCGCGAGCGTCGTGCAGTTGTAGCCCGACAAGGGCCCCACGGCGCCCGGCGCGCTGCACGAGTTCGCAAAATCCGCGTTGACGTTGGCGTTGAACCGGCTCTCGACGCTGTAGCCGCGGTTGTACATCTCTTCGTCGGCGACCTCTACGCCGACCGCGAAGCGGTGCACGAGCCTGCCCGTTCGCGCATCGCCGAGAAGCGTCATCACGTTCGCCTTCGTCGTGGTCTCGGAATTACGGCTCTTCGCGTTGCGGACGACGAAGCCATTTGCGACGTTGCCCCGGCCGTCGTCCGGGTTCGTCACGATGTAGTCGTTGCTCGTGACGCCGTAGCGCATCGTGTTGCGGAGCGTCAGGCCGCTGCCGAAATCGTGCTCGATCTCGAGCGTGCGGATGTCCGCGCCGGTCTTCTGGAAGTCGCGGTTCAAGAGCCCATAGAAGTTCTCGCGGTCGACGTCGAGCGGAGGACCGAACGCAGCCGTGTTCTCCGCATTGCGGCCGTACGGGATGCTGTAGTCCGGCATGTCGTCGGTGCGGTAGTAGTAATAGTCGAGCGCGATCCGAGTCGGCTTGCCCAAGCCGAACGCGAGCGACGGCGCGGCGCCGCGGTGCGAAAAAAAGACCTCGTCGCGGCCGGGCACGTCGCCCTCGTGACCCATGACGTTCAACCGGAACGCGGCGGCATCGCCGAACGTCCAGTTGCCGTCGAGCGCGGCTCGCGCGTATGCATCCGTGCCCGCGCCGACGCGCGCGACGAGGAACGCTTCGTCGCGCGGTTTCTTCGTCACGAGGTTCACGCTGCCGCCGGCGGCACCGCGGCCGGTATATGCCGAGCCCGGACCTTTGACGACCTCGACCTGCTCGAGCGCGAAGACGTCACGGGTCTGTGAGCCCGCATCCCGTACGCCGTCGACGAACACGTCGGCTCCGGCGTCGAAGCCGCGGATCTTCAGGTTATCGCCGGCAGGGGCTCCGCCCTCGCCCGCGTTGAACGTGATACCGGGGACCGATCGCAACGCGTCGACGAGCGACGTCGCACCGCGCGCGTCGATCAGCGACGCGGGCACGACGGTCACGGACTTCGGCGTATCGAGGAGCGGCGCGGTGAACTTGCCCGAGCGCGGCTCGGCCTCGTGAGCGGGGCCCTCGACGATCAGCGTCTCCATTCGCGCGTCATCGTCCGGCGCCGGCGATTGCGCGTGGACCGATGTCGAGCAGAGCGCGAGACCGACGGCTGCCGCGAGGCAGCCTGGAGCCAGGTCGTTCTTGTCCTTGTTCACGAGAGCCCCCTCCCTGCGGGTCCGCACCGCTTCGAGAAACGATAACGATTCTCATTTCCTGCGTCAATGAGAATCATTCGCACTAGTATTCAGCCAGGGGGGTGTCCGGCACGGCCCCACGACCAGCCCTCGCATGAGCGTCGCGGCATGATCGCCATAGCCCGATGTAATGGTGTGCGCCGCGCCGGCACCTTAAGCTTCGATCTCGAATCCGAGTGACGGGAACGATGTCGAGACGAATCGCGATCATCGCCGGGCTGCTCGCCGCCGCCTTCGTGCTTCCGACGGCGGCGAGCGCGCAGGAGACCGACGCAGCCGCGGATCGGGCGATACGCTCGGCCCAACGGCCGAGTTTCGCGGGCGTATGGGAACCACAAGCGTGGTCGACCGACGAGTGGCCGCTCGAGCCGCCTTACAGCGCGGCCGGACGCGCGGCGCAGGAGCGCTGGGCCGCAAACCCGGACGAGGACCCCTCCTACCGATGCATCATCCCGCTCGGCAGGATCATCTCGGCACCGCTTCCGTTCGAGATCATCGAGCAGCCCGAGCGCATCACGCTGCTCTACGAGTACGATCACCAGGTGCGGCGCGTCTTTCTCGACGGACGCGGACACCCGGACTCCTATCCGACGCTGATGGGACACTCGATCGGCCGGTTCGAGGGCGACACGCTCGTCATCGAGACTGCGAACGTCGAGCCCGGGCTGCTGCGGCCGCAAGGGATGCCCTACTCCGACAAGCTCCGGCTGACCGAGCGCCTGACGCTGCTCGACGGCGGCGAGCGGCTCAGGATCGATCTCTCGATAGACGACCCGGTGTATTACACCGAGACGTGGACCGTCACGAAGCACTACGGCCGCACGAGCGAGGACATCAAGGACTACGAATGCTTCATCCGCGAGCACCTGCCCGCGGAGGAGCCACGGACGGAGGCAGCACGGTGATTCGCAGGCTTTCGATCGTTGTCGGCGCCGGGTTTCTGGGTTTCGTCGCAAGCACGGAGGCGCACCACTCGTTCCTTCGCGAGTACGACCCGCAGAAGATCGAGACGGTCACCGGAACCGTGACGGAAGTGTGGTACCAGAACCCGCACAGCCGCGTGTACCTCGAGGACGCCGACGGCGTGCTGTGGGAAACAGAGACGTATCCGCGGAACATTCTCGACCGCCGCGGCTGGAAGCACGACGACCTCAAGGCCGGCGACGAGGTCGTCGTCACGGGCCGACGGGCGCGGAACGGCAGCCCGCGCCTGCAAATCCTGTCGATCGTGCGGCCGTCGGACGGCTGGGAGGGGGTCGGCTTCAGCGCAGACTCGATCGACTGAGCGAGATCGCGCGCCGCCTCGCCAGAAACGGCGAAGGCGGGCCCCGTCGGGACCCGCCTTCGGTCATGAGCGGGCCGACCCGTGGACGGCCGGCTTCAGTCCGTCGATACGGGACGCGCGGCGGGCCGCAGGCCCCGCTCGAAGCGTGACGCCTCGATGAAGTTTCGCACCGCCGTGTTGCCTTCGTGGCACGCGTACTCGAAGAACTTGTAGTCGGGATCGAGATACATCGGATAGCTGACCGTCCATTTGTCGGTCATCACCTCGAGGTCCTCGACCGTCATCTCGTAGTCGATCTGGGTATCGCTGACGCGCGTGAAGCGCTCCGTGATCTTCATGCCCGGCGTCGTCGGCGTGTCGCCGCGGCGCCCGCCCGGGATTCCGACGATGACCATGCCGACCTTGCCGTTGAAGTTCGTCGTCTCGACGACGAGCGTCGCGCCGTCCCAATAGCCGCGCGATTCGCCCATCCACTGCTTGATCTCGGGATCGAGCGGCGGCCGGCCGTCGACCGGCACGATGCGGGCCTCGTGGATCATCTCGAGCGCGATGATCACGTAACCCGGCGCCTGCATGATCCGGATGCCGTTGTTGTAGTTGTAGGGCAGCATCGACGACGGCAGGCCGCGCGTGATGCAGCGGTCCCACGCATCGAAGTCCGCCGGCGAGTCGAACACGTCCCGCGTGTCGTCGCTTCGGAAGAGCGGCACGAGCTCCTCGCCGCGCGGCGTCAGGTCCGGCAGCCGGCCGTTCGGCGGGTACGAAATCAGCGACGTGAGCCGCGTCGCGGGCGTGCGCGTCGTCGACTCGGCCCAGTGGCCCATGCCGAGACGGCCGCTTTGTATCTCCTCGTGGTAGCGCTGGTCGCGGCTCTCCAGGACCTGCTGGGCGCGCTCGTATTCCTCGTCCGTCAGGAAGCGGCGCTCGCCGTACTGCGGATTGCGCTGCAGCGGCGTCGCGAAGAGATGCATGATCGGCCACATGCCCTGCAAATCCGGATCGCCCCAAGGCGTCATCGGGTGTGGCGTGCCGTCCGGATACGTCAACGCTTCCCGTTGCTGGGCGACCGCAAGCTCGGAGCCCGTGATCGTCGCTAGACTTGCGCTCGCGACAAGCAAAACTCGCGCGAGTATCCGCTCGTTCATTCGCCCCCTCCCCTCCTGGTCGTTCGGGTCGTCATCGAGTCACGCCCCGAAGTATAGGGCTTGGATCAGCGGTCGGTCGAGGCACGCGCCCGCGGGCGGGCTTGCCCGATCAGGCCCGACGGGTCCCGCGCCGACGGCACGCCGCCGTCGAAGGCACGACTTCGCCCCGGCGGACCGGACGAGCCCGCGATTATTGCGACGACAGCTCGAGGAGCATCGAATCGGCGATGCCGACGATCTTGTGCACCGGCAGCACGAACGCCATCCCCCGCCCTTCGGCGTCGAGCTCGGCCGCGGCGACGATCGCTTCGAGGATCGTGTCGACCTGGTCCGAGCGTACCATCGTCAGCACGACTTCCTTCTCGGGCTCGATCGCCATCCCGAAAATCTTCTCCTTCTCGTGCACGCCGACGCCGCGGCCGAGCAGCACGGTGCCGCCGCGCGCGCCCGCTTTCACCGTTGCCTGCAGCACGCTGCTGCCCCAGCCCTTGCGGACGATGCTGACGATGAGCGAAGCGTCAATGTCCATCGCTCGACCCCCCTGACCTGCTGCTCTTAAACCGAACGAAAAGACCGAGCATCATGACCGAGACGATCGGTGCGAGCGCTATGAGCGCGACGAGACCGAGGCCGTGCACGAGCGGGTCGCGGCCCGCGACGGCGGCCGCCGCGCCGAGCGCGAGCGCCAACAGAAACGTGTTCGCGAGCGGGCCGGTCGCAACCCCTCCCGAGTCCACGGCGATCGCGACGAACGCGCGATCGCTCGCCCAGATCAGCGCGATTGCGAGCACGTAGCCGGGCACGAGGATCCAGAGGAGCGGCAGATCGTACGCGATGCGCAGCATCCCGAGCCCGACGGCGACGGCCACGCCGGCGCACACCGCGAACAGCACGACGGGCTGGCGAATCGATCCCGCCGACGCCTGCTCCACCTGATCCGCGAGGATACGCACGGCCGGCTCGCCCCACGTCGTCACGAAGCCGAGCACTGCGCCGAGCAGGGCCACGAGCGCCGTCTGCGGCACGGCTCCGACCGCCTCGCCGATCGCGCGCCCGAACGGCATGAACCCGACCGCAACACCGAGCAGAAACAGGAATAGACCGACCGAAGCCAGCAGCGTGCCGCTCGCGATGCGCGTGACCTCGGCGCGAGGCAGCCGAAGGAAGAACACCTGAAACACCGTGAACAGGACCGCGAGCGGGAGCACCGCGAGCACGACGCCTCGCGCCGTGCGGACGACGTCCGCGAGGAACGGCGCGTCGCTCATTGGGTCAGCCAGCCGATCAGCAGAATGACGATGATCGGCCCGATCGACGCGACGCCGAGCAGACCGAACGCATCGTTCACCGCGGACCGCCCGGCGATCACCGAGCTGACGCCCAACGCGACCGCGAGCACGACGGGACCGGTCAGCGCGCCCGTCGTCACGCTGCCTGCATCGTACGCGAGCGGAGCGACGCTCGCCGGCGCGAGGAACGTCAGCACGATCATCACGCCGTACATCGCCGTGAGCTTCCATTCCATCGAGAACCCGAGGACGACGCGCAGGAACCCGATCGCAACGAAAAGCCCGACGCCGGCCGAAATGACGTAGACGAGCGGCCCGCTGGGCAGCGCGCCCTGCGACGCCTCTTCGACCTGACCGGCGAGGACGAGCACGTCGGGCTCCGCGGCGGTCGTTGCAAAGCCGAGCGCGAAGGCGACGATCAAGAGCCACACGAGCGAGCGCGATTCCGCGAGCTTTCCGCCGATGAACCGGCCCATCGGCAGGATCCCGTAATCGATCCCCGTCAGAAGCAGCAGCAAACCGAGCGTGACCAGCACCGCTCCGAGAGCGAACTGCAGAAACGTCGCGGTCGAGGCGCCGACGACGGTGAATTGCAGCAGACAGACGACGAGGATCAGCGGGCCGACGGCTCGCAGCGTTTCGGAGAGCTTGAGCTTCAGCAGCGTGATCATCGCCTGACCGCCTTGGCCGCCGGTTCAATGAGCAGGAAACGCATAGGTCTCCGATTCTTGCGTGAAGAGCCCGTGAATGGCACCCGGTTACCCGCCCTCCCGGCGGGTCGCCGCACGACGGAACGGCGAGCGCGTCGCGTACGAAGCCGCGTCACCTTACACTTGCACGATCGACGTGTCGATTCGTCACCTCGTGCTCGTCAGGAGTTTCGGATGCGCGCCATTCTCGTTCCCGTTGCCGACCGCCCCGAGTGCCACGCCGCGCTCGACGTCGCGTTCGACGTTGCGACGCGCCTCGGGGCCGACGTGCTCGGCTGCCACTTCCGCGCCGTGCCGATCGAGCCCGGCAACTGGGACTTTGCGGACCTCTGGACGATGCAGCCGCGCCGGGCCTGGCCGGTGCTCGACGAGGAGGCGGCCGCGCGCGCCGCGGAAGCCGCAAAGCGGCTCTTCGAATCGAAGGCGGCCACCGCCGGATTCCCGATGTCGACCGAGCCCGGCAGCAGGGCACGCCCGCACGCGTGCTGGGAGGCGATCGTCGGGGCACCGACCGAGGTGATGGCGGCGGTCGGCGGCAGCAGCGACCTGCTCGTCGTTTCGCGCGCGCCAGAGCACGGCGGCGAGAAGGCGTGGATCGTGCTGACAAGCGCCCTGCTCGACTCGTTGCGCCCCGTGCTCGTCCTGCCGCAGAGCCCGTCCGGCCCGGTCGGACGCCGTGTTGCGATCGCATGGAATCGCGGGCGCACCGAGACGCTCGCGCTGCATGCGGCGCTTCCCGTCGTGAAGGCGGCCGAAGACGTCGTGGTGCTGACCGTCGGCTCCGGCGCGCGCGGGCGCGGCCCGACCGCGGACCAGATCCGCCGATGGCTCGCGCGCCACGGCGTCGACGCGTGCGCGAAGCAGGTGGACGCCGCGAGCGAGGGCGCCGCGCTCGTCGAGCACGCGCGAGCCGAAGGCGCCGACGTCCTCCTCGCGGGCGCGTACACGCGGGGCCGGTTCAGGGAGATGGTGCTCGGCGGCGTGACGGAATACCTGCTATCGAAGACGGACATGCCGGTCGTGCTGATGCACGCGTGACGGTCACGGCGGGCCGAGGGCACTCAGTGCGCGGCGCCGCCCCCGTCGAGATGCATCGTGTAGATCACCTGGTGCACGTCGGCGGGATCGGGCCGCTCCTCGAAGCCCAGGTGGCGTGCAAGCCGGCGCATCCGGTGATTCGTCGCCGAATCGACGGAGTAGAGCCGCTTGACGCCTTTCGCGCGGGCGTGCTCGATCAGACGCCGGAGCAGCAGCGTCGCGAGACCCTTGTGCTGCCACGCGTCGGCGACCGCGACGGAGATCTCGGCCTCCTCGCACGGGGCCTGCGTCGCCGCGTAACGGCAGACGCCGACGTGCTGCTCGCCTTCCGGCGTGCTCGCGACGGCGACATAGGCCATCTCGCGGGTCTCGTCCGGCGCGCAGAGACGCTCGAGCTCCGTGTCGCGGAGCTGAGCGACGCCAGCGAGGAACAACAGGTGCTTGCTCTGCGCGGACAGGTTTTCGAAGAACGCGGCCTGCGCGTCCTTGTCGTCCGGCCGGATCGGCCGTATCGACACGCGAGACCCGTCCCGCAGCGTCTCGACCGTCGCCTCGCTCGTTACCGGTGACATCGGCCCCCCCCGTCCTTTGCGTCAGTCGCGCAGATAGTAGCGCAGCGTCACGCGGGCCGACTCCTCGACACGGCCGTCGGTCACGATCGGCCTGAACCGGCTCGTTTTGATCACATGGACGAGCCGGTCCTGTGCCTCCTTGGTCGCGTTCGCCGCCGAGACGATGTCGACGTTGTCGCTCTCGCCGTACTTCGTGACGTCGAATGCGACCTCGACGTATCCGATCGTGTCCGGCGTCCGCGTCGAAACGAGCGGGCTCGGCAGGAATGCCGGCAGCACGACGGGCACGTCGGGCGAGAAGAGACTCCTGATCGAAGCCTCGTCGACCCCGGCCTTCTCGAGCCGCGCATACGCCTGCCGATACACGTCGAGCGCGGAATTCGCGGCAATGCGGTCCCGCGCGAATTGAAGGTCCCAGTCGGCGATCTGCACGAGAGCATTGGTCTGAGTGACGACCGGCGCCGAGCTCTCGACGGTGTGCGCGAGCATGTATCGGAGGCTGTTCCGGCCGAGCCTCTGCCGTCCGTGCTCGTAGCTGACGCGCGCAAGATACATCAGCATCTCCGGGAGCTCGTCGCTCGAGTAGCCCTCGGTCCGCACGATCGTCTCGACCGCGCTCGCGTAGTACGAAAACGCCTCGCTGAGCAGCGCGGCCTTCGCCCGGCCGCGGCTCCCTGCATGACACTCGCCCGCCCCACGCGTCGCGTAGTAGCAGCCCAGGACGATTTCCGGCGGGAACTCCCCCCGCGAGTACCGCTCGAGAATGTCGAGCCTCCTGTCCCCGATCTCGCGCAGGATCGGCACGACTCGCACGTCGTCCAGGTTGCGCCGGACGAGGTTCAGCAGCCGCTGCTCGACATCCCAGGCGCCCTCGGGGTTCCCTCGCTCCTGCTCCGCGCGGATCCAGGCCTGAAGAAGCGGCGCCTCCTCGAGAGAGAAAAGCCCGTAGTTCACGCGCACGACTTGCCTAGCTTGCTGCAGCGCAGCGATTGCGAGCTCGGGGTCGTTCCTGTCCTGGTAATAGTGCGCGAGAGCCGTCATCGGACCGATCAGCCCGGCCCCGTGAATGCCCTCTCGCTGCCGTGTCTCTTCGATGGAGTCCGTGAGCCGGGCCAGCACTTCATCGGCGCTCGATTCGAGCTGGCCGAACCCCACGGCCGGAATCGCGGCCAGCAACAGCGCGATGGCCGGCACCTTCGGCAGCCGACGTACTTCGAACGAGACCATGGCCCCCTCCGACGCTGTTCCGCGAGTGAATCCGTTTCGAGGATAACGAGGATAGCACTCGCGTCGTAGACGTTCGTTCTGTGCTGATGCCGATGTTGCCGCCGTGCGCGGCGTCGCACGTGCATCCAAGCCTTGCGATGGTTGCACTTCCGGAGCGACCGTGGCTCCATGACCACGCCGCAAGGGACGGAAAAGTCGTAAAACAATCGGAGCGAGGCGCGTCATCGCGACGATACTTTCCGCGCGAAGAGCATCCCGACGCAATTCGCGCAACCCGAAGCGCAACGCAACACTGGTGATCTTCATGCCGTGCGATAGATCGCGACAAACGGAGCACTCGCGCACGTCACCGCGCCCCTCAGCATCACCTCGGCATTGAAGGCGAACGCGACACGCCCCCGCCGATCCACCGCGATGAGCCCGCCTTCGCCGCCGAGAGCCGCCACGCGCTCGTGGATGAGCTTCGCGGCCGCGGTCTCGACGTCGAGACCCGCATACTCCATCAGCGCAGCGACGTCGCGCGCGGCGGTCGCGCGGATGAAGATTTCCCCCTGCCCGGTGCACGAGACGGCACACGACGCATTGCTCGCGAACGTGCCGGCGCCGATGACGGCCGAGTCGCCGACGCGACCGACGGCCTTGTTCGTGAGTCCACCGGTCGACGTCGCGGCCGCCAGGTTGCCGTGAACGTCGAGCGCGACGGCGCCGACGGTGCCGCTCTCGCCGCTCGCCGTCGGCCCCGTGTCCGTCAGTCCGCGCCGTCTCGCCTCGTCGAGCTCACGCACCCGCCGCTCGGTCAAGAAGTACGTGGGATCGACGCGCTCGACGCCATGCCGTTCCGCGAACGCCTCGGCGCCGTCGCCGGCGACGAAGACGTGCGGCGAGCCCTCGAGCACGAGCCGCGCGACGCGGATCGGGTTCTTCACGGTACGGAGCCCGGTCACCGCGCCGGCGCGCAACGACGCACCGTCCATGATCGATGCGTCGAGCTCGGGCTCGCCGCGCTCGTTCAGCACCGCGCCCTTGCCGGCATTGAAAAGCGGCGAATCCTCGAGAAGGACGACCGCGTCCTCGACGGCATCGAGGGCCGCGCCGCCGGCAGATAGCCGACACGCGCCGGCATCGAGCACGGCCGCGAGCGCTGCACGAATCTCGGCCGCGCGCGCCTCAGCGTCCAAGTCTCGACTCACCGCACCGGCACCGCCGTGAATCGCGAGGGCCCAGATGCCCTCGCCGGCCCGACTCGCTGTCATCGTCGCCCGCCTCGCCGGCGCGCGTGCGCCGAACGAACGCCATTGAGAACCTCGGCGGCGCCGGCTGACGAGCGGCTGCCGGCTCCGCTTACGCGCAGAAGGAACGATACCGCAAGCGCAAGCACCACGCTTCCGCCGCCGCGCCTTTCGCACGACGTCCGACGCGATCCGTTCGACCGGGCGCCCCGGTCGGCGTCCCGGGGAGCGGTAGAATCGCCGCATGCGGCGCCTGCTGATTCGTCACCCCGATACGCCCTGCACCGCGCTCGAACGGATCGAAGTCGAGCTCGGCGCGGCCGAGCGCGGCGCGCTACGGCTCGTTTACCGAATGGCCGGGCATCCCGAGCGCGTCGTCGCCCGGAACCTCGCACCGTCCGAGCGGCCCCGACGGCGCGACGAGCTGTGGCGGCATACCTGCTGCGAGCTCTTCGTTCGCGACGCGGCCGGCGACGGGTACCTCGAGTTCAATTTCGCGCCGTGCGGCGACTGGGCGGCGTACCGCTTCAGCGGCTATCGACGGGGCATGACCCCGCTCGAGACGGCCGCACCCGAGATCGCATTCGAGCGCTCGCCGACCGTGCTCGCATTGACCGTAACGCTGCCCGATCAGCCGCTCGCAGCGCTCGACGGCCGCCGCATCGGGCTCGCGAGCGTCGTCGAGACGCCGGACGGACGCAGCTACTGGGCGCTCGCCCATCCGCCCGGCCGGCCGGACTTCCACCACGCGGACGCGTTCGCCGTCACGCTCGCGCTCGCGCATACTGCGGCTTCCACGGCCTAGTCGACACCATCATGCACTTCGGCATCGATCGTCTGCTCGCCGATCCCGAGCTGCGGAAGCCGCTCCGCGGCCGGCGGATTGCGCTGCTCGCCCATCCGGCGTCCGTGACGCACGACCTCACGCATTCGCTCGACGCGCTCGCCGCGTGCGGCGACCTCACGCTCACGGCAGCGTTCGGTCCGCAGCACGGCCTGCGCGGCGACAAGCAGGACAACATGATCGAATCGCCGGACTTCGTGGATCCGGTGCACCGCATCCCGGTCTTCAGCCTGTACGGCTCGGTGCGCCGCCCGACGGCCGAGATGCTCGACGCCTTCGATGTGCTGCTCGTCGACCTGCAGGACGTCGGCTGCCGGGTCTACACGTTCATCACGACGCTGCGTTACGTGCTCGAAGCAGCCGCCGGGGCCGGTAAGGCCGTCTACGTGCTCGACCGCCCGAATCCGGTCGGCCGGCCGGTCGAGGGACCGTTGCTCCGGGCAGGCTGGGAGAGCTTCGTCGGCGCGGGTCCGCTGCCGATGCGGCACGGCCTGACGCTCGGGGAGCTCGGCAGATGGTTCGTCGCCTGGCTCGGCCTCGATGTCGAGTATCGCGTGATCGAGATGCAAGGCTGGGCTCCCGACCGCGGACCCGGCTTCGGCTGGCCGCTCGGCGAGCGTACGTGGGTCAACCCGAGCCCGAACGCACCGAACCTGTGGATGGCGCGCTGCTACGCGGGCACCGTGATGGTCGAAGGCACGACGCTCTCCGAGGGGCGCGGCACGACCCGCCCGCTCGAGCTCTTCGGCGCACCCGACGTCGATGCGCGCGCCGTGATCCGCGAGATGCTGAGGCTCGCGCCCGAGTGGCTTCGGGGGTGCAGGCTCCGCGACTGCTGGTTCGAGCCGACGTTCCATAAGCACGCGGGCACGTTGTGCAACGGCGTGCAGATCCACGTCGAGGACGGGGCCTACGACCACGGCGCGTTCAAGCCGTGGCGGCTCCAGGCGCTCGCGTTCAAGGCGATCCGAATGCTCCGGCCGGACTATCCGCTGTGGCGCGACTTCGCATACGAGTACGAATACGAGCGGCTCGCGATCGACGTGATCAACGGCGGGCCGCTGCTCAGGGAGTGGGTCGACGATTCCGCAGCGACGCCGGCCGACCTCGAGGCCGTGGCGGCCGCGGACGAACGAGCGTGGCTCGAGACGCGCGCCGCGTCACTCCTCTACTGACACCGTCGGGCACGACGCGAAGCCCGGCGGCGCTGTCGCTTCCGGATGGCGCATGCGGTATGCTCAACGCATGCCGCTCTACGAATACCGTTGCCGCAATTGTTCCCACGAGTTCGAGCAGATCGTGAAGCTCGGCGAGACGCCGCCTTGCCCCAGCTGCGGCGCGGCGGATCCGGAGCGCCTGCTGTCGCTGTCGGTCCGGGTGAGCACCGACAAGACCCGCAAACGCGCGCTCGCGGACGGACGTAGGAAAGGCCGCGCCGTGCGGCTCGAGAAAGAGCACGCACAGCGGGAGTACGAGCGGAACTACATCAAAGAGCACAGCTGAGCGTCCGTTCGGACGCGATCGAGCGCGTGCATCGCCATTCGGCCACCGGGCCTCTCTAAGTGATTTCGAGATCGACGTCGTCGGTCACGCTGATCGTGACGCTCGTGCTCGCGACGGCGCTCGGGCCGCTCGCGATGTCGTCGTTCATTCCGGCGATCCCCTTCATTCAAGACGACTTCGCCGTCAGCACGACCACGGCGCAATTGACTCTGACGCTGTCGATGCTCGCGATGGCCGTCGCATCGCTCGGCTACGGCGGTCTTGCCGACCGTTACGGGCGCAGGCCCGTGCTGTTGGGCGGCGTCGCCGTTGCCGTGGGCGGATCGCTGATCTGCGCGGCCGCGCCGAGCGTCTGGATCGTGATCCTCGGCCGCATCCTGCAGTCCGTCGGCGCCTCCTCGGGCCTCGTGATCGCACGCGTGATCGTGCGCGACGTCTACGGCGACGAGCGCTCCGTCAGCGTGCTCGCGCACGTGACCGCAGCGATGGCGATCGCGCCGCTCGCGGGACCGATCCTCGGCGGCTACGTGATCGACTACTTCGGCTGGCGCGTGCTGTTCGTCGCGGTGGCGCTGTTCGCGGTTGCGGTGATGGGCCTGCTCGCGCTGCGACTGCCCGAGACGCGCCCGGCGAGCCTGAACGCGGCTTCCGCCGACCACGACTACGCCGCCGCCCCGTACGTCGCGTTGCTCGCGCACTTCCCGTACGTCCGCTACGCAGTCTACGGCGCGATGATGCAAGGCGTCTTCGTCGCGTTCATCGGCGGCGCACCATACGTCGCGACGGAGGTCTTCGAGATGTCGGCCGCCGCGTACGGGTGGCACTTCATGGTCGCGCCGATCGGCTATCTGATCGGCAGCCTGATCGCGGGCCGCGTCGGGAACCGGTTCTCGCGGGAGCCGCTGCTTACGGCCGGGGCGTGGCTCGCGGTGATCGTGAGCGTGACGACGCTATGGATGACGGTTCAGCCCTGGTTCGGCCCATGGAGCTTCTTCATGCCGATGTGCGTGCTGTCCTGCGTGATCGGCGTCGTGTTCCCGAGCGCGCAGGTCGGGCTCCTGATCACCGGCGGCGAGCAGTCGGGTGCCGCGTCCGGCCTCTTCAGCTTCGTGCAGCTCGCGGCCGGTGCGGTGCTCGCGCAGATCGTCGGCGCGCTGCTCGACCTCGGGCCGCTCGCGGTCAGCAGCGTGATGACCGCCGCCGCGGTGACCGCGCTCGTCGCTATGACGGTCCGTCCGCGCGTACTACCGCAACATACGAGAAGTTGAAGCACATCTCGTCGTCCGATCCGAAGCCGCCGAACACCTCGGCATCCGTGTCGTTCCGGTAGGCGCACTCGACAACGAGCCGCGTCCCGCCGAAGCGCTCGCGCGGGACGACCTTCGGCTCGACGAACGTGAAGTCGCGCTGCCAATTGAGGTCCCAGCGCGGAATCGAGAGCAGCG
>Ga0079224_100004039_pt1 | contig 18789 bp, 16 predicted proteins | sample Stecom2015_FD_80414 | JGI IMG/M metagenome (GOLD analysis project Ga0079224, IMG submission 80414) | Agricultural soil microbial communities from Utah to study Nitrogen management - Steer compost 2015 | ecosystem: Environmental > Terrestrial > Soil > Agricultural land | place: USA: Utah... | reverse complement strand
TCGGGTTCGCAGAACTTCCAGGACCCGGAGAACTTCCCCTACAGCACCTCCGGCCTGATGAACTACCAGTTCGAGGCCCAGGTCTACGGCAAGCAGATCGTCGCGGCGAGCCCGGACGCGAAGATCGGCGTGCTCTACCAGAACGACGACTTCGGCAAGGACTACGTCGCCGGCCTGAAGGCCGGCGCGGGCAAGGCGGTCGTGGCGGAGTTCAGCTACGAGTCGAGCGACCCGACGGTGAGCTCGCAGATCATCTCCCTCAAGAACGCCGGAGTCGACACCGTCCTGCTCGCGGCCTACTCGAAGCAGGTCAGCCAGGCGCTGCGGACGATGGTCGAGATGAACTGGAAGCCGCAGGTCTTCATCAGCCACGTGTCGGCCCAGATCCATCCGACGCTTTCCATCGTCGGGCTCGACAAGCTGGTGGGGCTGCGGACCGCGATGGTCGCCAAGGATCCGACCGACCCGACCTGGAAGGACGATCCCGACATGAAGGCCTACGTCGACTGGATGACCAAGTACCGGCCGGGCGAGGATCTCAAGGTCAGCAGCAACGCATCGGTGATGGCCTTCTGCGCGGCGATCGCCCACGTGCTGGAGAAGGCGGGTGACGACCTGAGCCGCGAGAACATCCTCAAGCAGCTCACGCAGGTGAAGGACTTCAAGGCGCCGATGCTGCTGCCGGGCATCACCATGACGATCTCGCCGGACAACTACAACCCGTTTCGGAAGGTCCAGCTGATGACTTTCGACGGCACGCGCTGGGTGCCCGACGGAGAGCCGGTCGGCCTGTGAGCGGGCCGGTCGCGCGATCCCGGACATCGAGCGCGCCATGAGCACCACGGCGCGCACGAGTCGCCACGGGATCGCGTGCCGCGTCCATTGAGGCCCTGGGCGCATCTCGGCTACCTCTTATTAGGTATGCGAGCGACGGCTGGCGCCCCCGCCGCGCAGCGATTGCGCGGCGGAAATGTTCAAAACACGGCGATTCGGTCCTAGACTGCGGACGACTTCCACCATCGAGCGTGCCGACGCGGGCCATGCCATCCGCCGTCGAGAATCCGCAGCCCGGCGGCCTCGCCGCCTTGCCCGAGGAGCTCCTCGAAGCCCTCGTCGCATGCGGCAGCGTGCGCCGGTTTCCCCGAAACACGATCGTGGTGCTCGAGGGCGAGCCGGCCGAAACGCTCTACATCGTCATGGAGGGCCAGCTGCGCGTCTACGTGTCGGACGAGGACGGACACGAGGCCGAACTCAGCCGCATCGGGCCCAACGAGTACTTCGGCGAGCTCATGCTCGGCAGCCGCGTGCGCACCGCCTCGGTCCGAACCGAATCGCCGGCGCGCCTGTGCATGGTGCAGCGGGTCGATTTCGAGCGCCTGATCCAGACGCGTCCCGACCTGGCGTTCCACCTGATCCGGACGCTGATCCTGCGCATCGTGACGCTGACCGGCAGCGTGCAGAGCCTCGCGCTCATGGACGTCTACGGACGCGTCGCGCGGCTGTTCGTCGAGCTGGCGAGGGACCAGGACGGCCGTCGCATCGTGCCGCGCATGAGCCAGCAGAAGATCGCCGAGCGCATCGGCGCCTCGCGCAGCATGGTCAACCGCATCCTCAAGGATCTCGCCGAGGGCGGGTTCATCTCGGTCGGCCGGGACTTCATCGAGCTGCACCGGGAGCTGCCGCGGCGCTGGTGATCGTCAGCGGACGAAGGCGGGCTGCTCCGAACTTTCCGGCGTGGTGGCTTGACGCGGCCGACGACCTGGTCGAAGCTTACTCTCGCGTCAACTGGTTGTCAGTGGCGTAAGACGAGCGCCGCCCGAGCCGGGCGGGGCCAGGAGACATCGCATGAGCGCGTCCGATTCCGCCCTCCGTGCCGAGGCAGGCACGGGCTTCGAGTTCCTTTCCGAAAGCAGCAGGATGGTTCGCGAGGCTGCGCTGCGCATTTCCCGGGAAGTCATCGAGCCGAGCGCGGCGGCGCGCGATCGCGAGGCCCGCTGGCCCACGGAGGAGTTGCGGGTGCTCGGCGAGCAGGGCTTCATGGGAATGCTGGTTCCCGAGGAGTACGGCGGCAGCGGCTCGAGCTTCACCGACTACTGCATCGCCCTCGAAACGCTGTCGGGCGCCGACTGCGGCCTCGGCACGATCTTCCATGTGCACAACATGTCGCACTATCCGATCGTGCGTTTCGGCACCGAGGAGCAGAAGCGACGCTACCTGCCTCCCGGTGCGCGAGGCGAGCGGATCGGTGCCTGGCTGCTGACGGAGCCGCAGGCGGGATCGGATACCGCCGCGCTGCGGACCACCGCACGACGCGACGGTGATCACTACGTGCTGGCGGGCAGCAAGCAGTTCATCTCGAACGGCAGCGAGGCCGGCACGGCGATGGCGCTCGCGGTGACCGATCCCGCAGCGGGCCGGCGCGGCGTGACGGCGTTCATCGTCGATCCCGGGAGCTCCGGCTTCGAGGTCACGCGCATCGAGGAGAAGATGGGGCAGCGCACCGCGCACACGGCCCAGATCCGTCTCGACGAAGTGCGGGTGCCCGCCGCCAACGTCCTGGGCGAACCGGGCGGCGGCTACCGGATCGCGATGTCCGGCCTCGCCGACGGACGCATCGCGATCGCGGCGCAGGCGGTCGGCGTCGCCCAGGCCGCGCTCGACGCGGCGGTGCGCTATGCGAAGGAGCGCAGCGCCTACGGCGAGCCGATCTTCGAACTGCAGGCGGTGTCGTTCCGGCTCGCGGAGATGGCCGCGGAGGTGGCCGTCGCGCGGCAGTTCTACCTGCATGCCGCGCGGCTGCTCGAGGCGGGCCTGCCTTGCGCGAGGGAGGCCGCGATCGCCAAGCTCCAGGCAAGCGAGATGGCGCAGCGGGTGTGCTCGGGGGCACTGCAGACGTTCGGCGGCTACGGCTACCTGCAGGATTTCCCCATCGAGCGTTACTGCCGCGACGTACGCGTATGTACAATTTACGAAGGCACAAGCGACATCCAGAAGCTCATCATTTCCCGCAATCTCTGAGCCGCCGCGGCGAGCCCATCCAGGGCTTGCCGCGAGTCGTTCCAATCCCTGGCGGTTTCGTTCGTTCGCCATTCCAGACGATGCCCAAGTGAGCAAGACCCGCCTTCCCGAAGCCGCCGATACGAAATCCGATGTCCCCCCGACCCGCCGGCGTCGCCGGGCCGCCGCGTCGTCCACGCCAGTCAAGGCGCCGTCGCGCAGCCGTCGCGGTGCGTCCACCGTCGGCGCGGTCGCACCCGCGCCCGCCGAGCAGGCGGCCGCCGCGCCGAAGCCGCGCCGGAAGGACGGCCAGCGCGGCAAGCGGATGCCCGCCTGGTCCGATGCCATCCAGAGTCCCGACGAGCAGTACGAGCTCAAGCGCCGTGCCCTGATCCATGCCGCCGCGCGTGCCTTCAACGCGCATGGCTACCACAACACCTCGCTCGACGACGTGGCCGCCGAGCTCGGGGTGACGAGGGCGGCGCTCTACCACTACATCAGCAGCAAGGAAGAGATCCTGTTCGAGTGCCACATGCTGGCCTACGACCTCGGCGAGCAGGCGATCGAGTACGCTCGCGCCAATGCGAAGACGGGGCTCGAACGCGGCTGCCTGATGATCCGGCGCTTCATCGAACTCTTCAACGGCTCGATGGGCCGGGTCGCCGTCATGTCGGAGCATGAACCGCTCGAGCCGACCATGCAGGCCCTGATCCAGAAGCGCCGCGACGAGTTCGACCACGAGTTCCGGGCCATCATCGAATCCGGCATCCGAGACGGCAGCATCCGGGCGGTCGATCCCAAGCTTGCGGTCTTCTTCACGATGGGCGCGGTCAACTGGATGTGCACGCGGTGGTACCGTCCCGACGGCCCGCTGAGCCTCGAGCACATCGCGGCCAGCTTCGAGGACATGTTCCGCGCGGCCATGACGGCCTGAGCGCATATCCGCGCCGCCGAATTCCCGTCCTTCCCCTCGGCCGATCTCCCGCCGCTCCGCAGTCCCCGCGGCGCCCCGGCGAGCTCGCGCATCGAGGTGTCGCATCCGGCGCGCGGTCCGCGCGGGCCACACCCGCTTGCGCATTTTCTACTCGTGCGTCAACATGGCTACGTCAGCATCAGACAGAAGACGCGAAAGAGGAAGGACGCGAATTGCTCGTGTTCCCTCGATCCTCGCGGAGGAGACGAAATGCCTGCGCACCGCCCGGTACGAGGGCCCCGATGACGGAACTTGCGCTTCCGGAATCCCGGGACGCGATTCCGCCCGCGTCGGCGGGCCGCCCCGACGTGCTGCTGGCCGAAGGGATCCGCATGAGGTTCGGCGGGGTCGTCGCGCTCGACAATGTCTCGATCTCCGTGCGTGACGACGAGCTCCTCGCCATCATCGGTCCCAACGGCGCCGGCAAGACTTCCCTGATGAACTGCCTGAGCGGCTTCTACCGGCCGCAGGAGGGACGCATCTCGTTCCTCGGCAAGGATGTCCGTTCGATGCCCGTCCATGCCATCGCGCGGGCGGGCCTGGCGCGGACCTTCCAGGGCACGCACATCTTCTCGAGCATGTCGGTGATCGACAACATCATGGTCGGCCGTCATCTCCACATGCGCAGCTCGATCCCGCAGGCGTTCCTCTACTTCCCCTGGACGCAGCGCGAGGAGGTCCGGCATCGCGAGGTCGTCGAGGAGATCATCGAGTTCCTAGAGATCGAGGCCATCCGCCACCAGCCGGTCGGGAGCCTCGGATACGGGCTGCGCAAGCGCGTCGACCTGGGCCGGGCGCTGGCGCAGGAGCCGCGCATCCTGCTCATGGACGAGCCGATGGCCGGGATGAACACCGAGGAGAAGGAGGACCTGGCGCGCTTCATCCTCGACGTGCGCGAGGCGAGGCGATTGCCGGTGGTCCTCGTCGAGCACGACATGGGCGTGGTGATGGACCTGGCCGATCGCGTCGCCGTACTGGATTTCGGCAAGCGCATCGCGATCGGCACGCCGACCGAGGTACAGGCGGATCCGGCCGTCATTGCGGCCTACCTGGGCGGCGAGCACGCAAGCGGGGGCCGGGCCTGATGATCCCGATGATGACGCTGCCCCAGCACCTGCTCGCCCGCGCCCTGGCGGAGCCCGAGCGCATCGCCCAGCGCCACAAGCATCTCGGGATCTGGCGCGAGTACAGCTTCGCGAAGGTCCTCGAGAACGTGCGCGACTTCGCCCTCGGCATGCGGGCGGCCGGCGTCTCGCCCGGCGACACGGTGGCGATCATCGGGGAGAACGAGCCCGAGCACTTCTGGGCCGAGTTCGCCGCGCAGGCGATCGGCGCCAAGGTCGTCTCGATGTATCCCGACCTGACGGCCGAGGAGGCGCACTTCCTTCTCGAGGACAGCGAGGCGGTCTATCTCGTCGCCCAGGACCAGGAGCAGGTGGACAAGGGCCTGGCGATCCGTGACCGGCTGCCGCGGCTGCGGACGATCGTCTTCTGGGACGACACCGGGATGTGGTCCTACCACCAGGACCGCCTCATGACCTTCGAGGCGGTACAGCGCGAGGGGCGTGCCGTCCACGAAGCGGATCCCGGGCTCTTCGCGCAGCTGGTGCAGGCCGGCAAGCCCGACGACATCGCGGTGCTGTCCTACACGTCGGGAACCACCGGCAAGCCCAAGGGCGTGATCCTCACCCACCGCTACCTCATCGACAACGCCCAGCGCCTGATCGACGGCGCCGGAATGACGCCGGGACTCGAGTACCTCACCTACATTGCCCCCGCCTGGGCGACGGAGCAGTTCTTCGGCCTGACGATCGGCGTGACCCTGCCCATGGTGGTCAACTTTCCCGAGGGCCCCGAGCAGGTCCTCGAGAACATCCGCGAACTGGCGGTCGAGGTCATGGTCTTCGCGCCGCGGCAATGGGAGAGCCTCGCCGCGACGGTCCAGGCGAGAATGCTCGATGCCGGGCCCTGGCGCCGACGGATTTTCGACTGGGGCCTGCGCATCGGGCACGAGGTCCACGTGAACCGGCTCGACGGCAAGCCGGTTCCCGCGCTCGCGCGGCTGCTGCTGCCCCTGGCCGACGCGCTGGTCCTGCGTCCCCTGCGCGACCAGCTCGGCCTGGTGCGCCTGAAGGTCGCCATGTGCGGTGGCTCGACGATGGCGCCCGACGTCTTTCGCCTGTTCCACGCGATGGGCGTTCCCCTGCGCAACGTCTACGGCTCGACCGAGATCGGGCTGCTGACGCTGCACCAGGGCGATCGCTACGACCTGGAGACGGTGGGCCACTGGCTGGAGGCGCATCCCGAGGCGGGCCGGCCGCTCGAATGGAAGGTGTCCGAAGCCGGCGAGCTGCTGGTGCGTGGAGGCTGCTTCTTCTCGGGCTACTGGCGGCAGGAGGAGAAGTCCGCCGAGCGCGTGGTCGACGGCTGGTATTGCACGGGCGATGCCGTTTCCACCACCGAGCAGGGCGAGCTCGTCTTCCTGGAGCGAGTCGACGACATGCGCGAGCTGGCGACCGGGGAGACCTTCCCGCCGCAGTTCATCGAGACCCGCCTGCGATTCAGCCCCTTCGTCAAGGACATCATGACGCTGGGCGACTCGACGCGCCCGTACATCGGGGCGCTGATCAACATCGACATGAACGTCGTCTCGCGCTGGGCCGAGGAGCGCAAGCTCGCCTTCTCCACCTTCACGGACCTGTCGCAGAAGCGCGAGGTGGCCGACCTCGTGCGGGCGGAGATCGAGCGGGTCAACCGCTTCCTGCCCGGGGCCTCGCGCATCCGCCGCTTCGCCAACTTTCCCAAGGAGCTCGATCCCGACGAGGGCGAGCTCACGCGGACCCGCAAGCTGCGTCGCGAGTTTCTCGAGCAGCGATACGGCCCCCTGATCGACGCGCTCTACGCGGGCGAGAAGGAAGCCGCGCTCGAGATCCCCGTCACGTACCAGGACGGGCGCAGGGGGATGCTCGCCGCGCGCGTCACCATCCACGACGTCGGCGAGGCCCCCGTAGCGAGCACCGAGCCAGCACTGGAGCGAGCCTGAACGATGGTCGACCTGGTCAACTACGTCATCAACGGCGCCCTGATCGGGCTGCTCTATTCCCTGGTGGGAATGGGCTTCGTCGTGATCTACCGCGCCTCCAAGGTGTTCAACTTCGCGCAGGGCGAGCTCGTCGTGTTCGGCGGCTTCCTGGTGTGGTGGCTCGTCATGCACATCGGAATGCCGCTCGCGATCGGGATCCCGCTCGCGTTCGTCGGCGCGGCGCTCTTCGGGCTGCTGATCGAGCGGGTGTTCTTCGCCCGGCTGGTCGGCGAGTCGGTGTTCGCGATGGTGATGGTGACGATCGGCCTGCTGATCCTGATCCGGGGGCTGATCCTGCTGATCTTCGGCCCGCAGGTACGGCCCTTCCCGATCGTCTTTCCGCTCCAGCCGTTCATCCTCGGTGACATCCTGGTTCCGCGCTCCCTGCTCTACGGCGGGATCCTCACCATCGTCACGGGCCTGGGGCTGTCTTGGTTCTTCAACCGCACCCGCCCGGGCCTGAAGATGACCGCCGTCGCCGAGGACCACCAGGTCGCGCTGTCGCTGGGCATCTCGGTGCGCGCCTCGATCGCCTTCGCCTGGATGCTCGGCGCGGTGCTGTCGACGCTGGGCGCGATCATCTACCTGAGCGGCAAGTCCCTGAACTTCCTCGCCTCCGACGTCGGCCTGATCGCCCTGCCGGTCGTGCTGCTCGCCGGCCTGGAGTCGATCGGCGGCCTGCTCGTCGCGGGCATCATCGTCGGCGTGATCCAGGGCCTGGCCGTGGCCTACCTCGATCCGCTGGTCGGTGGCGCGGTCGGCTCGGTGCTGCCCTTCCTGATCATGCTCGCCATCCTGTTCATCCGCCCGACCGGCATGTTCGGCTGGCGCACCATCGAGAGGGTCTGAACGAATGGATCCGTCCGGCGTCTTCGCGACGCGCTACGAGCGCGACCAGGCACTGGTGCGCACCCGCAAGCAGCTCGCCTGGCTGCTGGCCTTCGCCGTCCTGCTCGTGCTGCTGCCATGGTTCGTCGGGCCGCGGCTCGTGGCGACCGCGACCGTCATGCTCATCACGGCGGTGGTCGTGGTGGGACTGCAGATCAATACCGGCTACGCGGGCCAGGTGAACCTCGGCCAGGCCGCCTTCATGGGGGTGGGCGCCTACACGACCGGGGTGCTCGCGCTCAAGCTCGGGCTTCCCTTCTGGCTGTCGATTCCGCTGGGAGGCCTCGCCGCGGCGGTCTTCGGCTTCATCTTCGGGCTCTCGGCGGTACGCATCAAGGGCTTCTACCTCGCGCTGACGACCATCGCGGCCCAGATGCTCTTCCACTTCATGGTGCTCAACCTGCCGAGCTCCTGGTTCGGGGGATCGAACGGCCTGTCCGTCCCGCCCGCGACCCTCTTCGGCTACCGCATCGCCGACGAAAGCTCGATGTACTGGCTGTGCCTGGCGTTCGCGGCGATCATGATCTACGGCGCCTACGGGATCGCGCGCAGCCGCCACGGACGCGCCTTCATCGCCGTGCGCGACGACGACGTCGCCTCGGGCATGATGGGCATCGACGTCGTCCGGGCAAAGGCGACCGCCTTTCTCGTCGGGGCCTTCTACGCGGGCATCGGTGGCGGCCTGTGGGCCTACTACGTGCGCTTCGTGGCCGTCGACCAGTTCACCCTGCTCCACTCCATCTGGTTCATCGCGATGATCATCGTCGGTGGCATGGGCTCGATCACCGGCGCGCTCATCGGCGCGTTCGCGATCAAGGTCGTGCAGGAGGCGATCACCAGCCTCGGGCCCACGGTGGTCGAACAGTTTCCGTTCCTGAGCGGGGACATCGTCTTCGCGACGATGAACGTCTTTCTCGGAGGAATCATCGCCGCGTTCCTGATGTTCGAGCCGCGCGGCCTGATGCATCGGTGGAACATCATCAAGCGCTCATACCGCCTGTGGCCCTTCCCGTACTGACACCCGGGGGGCGACAAGCAGATACCAGCCTGCCGGCAACGGCGGGACCACGGCCTGACGTCAATCGAGGAGACTAGGATGCCGACACGCAGATCATTCATGGCCGCGGCGGTGCTCGCCGCGGGGCTCGCGACGATGGGCGCTTCGCCCGCAGTCGCGCAGAAGAACTACAACATCGCGTCGATGGCGGACTTCACCGGCCCCTATGCGGACGTGATGACGCAGCTGACCGGGGCACGCTGGGCCGTCGCCCGGTGGTGGAATGCGGAGGTGGGCAAGGACCTGGGCGTCAAGGTCACCCTCAAGGACTACGACCATCGCTATGACGCCGCGCAGGTCTCGAGCCTGTGGCCGGGCATACGCTCGGAGCTCGATCCGATCGTGGTCCTGGGCGTCGGCGGGCCGGACGTGGCCGCGCTGCAGAATCGCCTGCCGGACGACAGGATCCCGATGATCATGTCCACCGCGGGCTACGGCTTCGCGTGGCTGCCCGATCCGTGGATCTTCAATCCGCGCCCGACGTACGGCCACGAGGCCGCCGCGTTCTATCAGTGGTACCACAAGGAGAAGGGCATCGACGGCCCGCTCAAGATCGGCATCATCTCGTCGGAGGCGTCGCCGGCCTACGTCGACATCCACAAGGGATCCCAGCAGTACGCGGCCGACAATCCCGATGTCGTCAAGGTCGTCGAGACCGTCTACACCGAGGTCCAGCCGAGCGACCTGACGACGCAGGTTCATCGCCTGGCCCGCAACGGCGCCCAGGTGATCACGGTCCAGACGAACACGGCGGCGGTGGTGGCGACCAAGCGCGCGCTGCAGGCGATCGGGCGCAAGGACATCCCGATCCTGATGAGTTCGCACAACGGCCTTCCCGCCTCGGGCAAGGCGATCGGCGGGATCGAGCAGCTCGAGGGCGACTACGCGGTGTACGGCATGGCGGTCGCCAGTCAGGACCCGACCACCGCGCGCAAGTTCTACGAGATGCTGCGGGAGAAGTACAACCTGGAAGCCGGCTGGAACGCCATGACCGTCATGGGCCTGAATCAGTCGCTGATCGCGGTGCGGGCGCTCGAAGCCGCGGTCGCGAAGGTCGGGGCGGACAAGGTGAACGGCGAGGCGCTGCGCGAGGCAATGGTCTCCACCACCATCACGAGCGAGCAGACCTTCGGCATCCTGCCGAACGTCGCGTTCAACACCAGCGCGCCGTTCCCGCTCGAAGGGCTGACGGCGAACATCGCCACGGTCAAGGACGGCAAGCACACGATTGCCGCCGAGAACGTTCCGGTGCCGGCCCTCAACAAGTGGTGACGAGCTGAGGCGGACAGGCAATGCTGGTTCTCAACGGTGTCGAAGCCGTCTACAGCGACGTGATCCTGGCGGTCAAGGGGATCTCCCTCCAGGTGCCGGCCGGCAGGTGCGTCGTCCTGCTGGGCGGCAACGGCGCCGGCAAGAGCACGACCCTGAAATCGATCTCGAACGTCATCCGTACCGAGGATGGCCGGGTGACGTCGGGATCGATCGAGTTCGAGGGCACGCGCATCGACAATGCCGATCCAGCCAGCATCGTGCGGCGGGGCCTGGTCCACATCATGGAAGGCCGTCGGGTGCTGCGGCACCTGACGGTCGACCAGAACCTCCTCGTGGGCGGCCACATGCTCGCCTCGGGCACCGAGCTGCGCGAGCAGCTCGACGAGGTCTACGAGCGGATCCCCCGGCTGGCCCAGCTCAGGAGCCGCACCGCGGGCTACCTCTCGGGCGGCGAGCAGCAGATGCTCGTGGTGGGCCGCGCCATGATGGCCAAGCCGAAGCTCATCATGATCGACGAGCCCTCGCTCGGGCTGGCACCGCTCATGGTCGAGGAAGTCTTCGGCCTGCTCGATTCGCTCAAGCGGGCCGGGACGACCTTGCTGATCGTGGAGCAGAACACCCGGGTCGCGCTGGGGATCGCGGACTTCGGGTACGTCATGGAGAACGGCAGGATCGTGCTCGAGGGCTCAGGAGAGGAGCTGAGGAACAACGAGGACGTGCGCGAGTTCTACCTGGGCCTGAATCTCGAAGGCGAGCGCAAGAGCTACCGGGAGGTCAAACACTACCGTCGCCGCAAACGCTGGCTGGGCTGAGCGGCCTTGCGTTCGGGCACATGGCGGCCTTGTGCCGCCTTGCCGTACGACCGTAATGTCTGCGGCGGCCCGCCTCGCCCCGCGCCCGAATCCGAATCCGCGTGCGTACAGCGCTAGCGGCCGGTGAAGCGCGGCTCGCGCTTCTCCTCGAAGGCCGCCAGCCCTTCGCGCATGTCGTGGCTGTGGGCATGGACCTCGCTGGCGAGCAGTTCGAGCCGCAAGGCGGTCTCCAGCGGCTGCTCCAGGCCATCGTCGACCAGCGCCTTCATGCGGCGCAGGACGAGCGGGCTCTTGGTGCGCAGGCGCGCGACGATCTCCCGGGTGGCCTCGAGCAGCGCGTCGTCCTCGACGACCCGGTTGACGAGGCCCGCCGCCAGGAGGTCCTCGGCCGGGACGAACTCGCCGGTGTAGAGGAGGTACTTGGCTCGCGTCGGGCCGATCTTGCGGGGTAGCCGCACCGAACTGCCCCCGCCCGGCAGCAGCCCGTAGTTGGCATGCGCGTCGCCCAGCCGGGCCGAGCGGGCCGCGACCACGAGGTCGCAGCACAGCACCAGCTCGAGGCCGCCGGCGAGCGCAAGGCCGTTGATCGCGGCGATCGTGGGCTTGGGGAACTTCTCCAGCCGGCCCATGACGCCGAGAACGGAATCGAGGAAGCGCGCCACCGCGGTCTCGTCGCCACTGGCGGTCTCCCGGACGTACTTCAGGTCCGCGCCGGCACAGAACGCACGGCCACTGCCGGTGAGGACCACCGCGGAAACGGCCGGGTCGCGCTCGGCCGACGCCAGAGCGGCTTCCAGGTGATCGACCATGCCGGGCGTGATCGCATTGAGCGCCGCCGGGCGGTTGAGCGTGAGCCAGAGCGCGCCATCGCGCGAGTCCGAAAGCAGGGGCGTGTCCGTCATGGCGTGTCTCCGATGGTTTCTCGTCGTGAGCTTGTTGATTTGACGCACGCGTCAGTCAAGTAAGTGTAGAGTAAGCCATCCAACACAAAAGTCGATTCGCGCGAAGCGAGCGAAGGAGGCGAGGCATGCAGGAGACGTCCACCCCAGGGGAAGCCGGACCGACGTCGACTTCGGTTCTCGGGAAGTCGATCGACGATCATGTGCTCACGCTCAGGCTGGACCGGCCCGGGGCCGGCAATGCGCTGTCGCTCGAGATGATCGCCGCCCTGCAGGCCGCACTGGACGAGTCGGCCGACGATCCGCGGGTGCATGTCATCGTCATCGAAGGCGCGGGCGACCGGGTCTTCTGCGCCGGCCACGACCTGCGCGAGGTGCTGGCGAAGAACAGTCCCGCCTTCGGCAAGGAGCTCGCCACCCGGTGCAGCCGGATGATGCAGGCGATCGTCGAGCATCCCAGGCCCGTGATCGCCAAGGTCCGGGGCGTCGCCACGGCTGCCGGACTGCAGATCGTGGCGAGCGCCGACCTCGCCTACGCGGCGCGCAGCGCCCGGTTCGCCACCCCGGGCGTGAACATCGGGCTCTGGTGCCTGACCCCCATGGTCGCCCTGGGGCGGGCGGTGTCGCGCAAGCACGCGATGCAGATGCTCCTGACCGGACGGCTTTTCGATGCGGAGCACGCCTTCCGGATCGGCCTCGTCAACGAAGTCGTCGACGACGAAACCCTGGACGAGGCGGTCGCGACCGTGGTGGCGGAGATCGCCGGCAAGTCGCCGTTCACCGTCGCCCTGGGCAAGCAGGGCTTCCATCGCCAGCTCGGCATGAGCCTGGACGATGCCTACGAGTACGCGGGCGAGCTCGTGGTGCGCAACCTGATGGCCGAGGATGCCACGGAGGGCATCGGCGCATTCATCGAGAAGCGCCACCCCGTATGGCGCGGCCGATAGGAGGACGGAACGATGAAGGACCAGGGCACCACCCCCGACGCCCCGCCCCTGTCCGGCCTGCGTGTCGTCAGCCTTGCCGAGCAGTATCCGGGTCCCTATGCGACCCTGCTGATGGCGGACCTCGGAGCCGACGTGATCCTCGTCGAACGGCCGGGGCAGGGCGATCCCGCGCGTGGCTTCCCCGGCTTTCATGCGGCCCTGAACCGCAACAAGCGGTCCGTGGCCATCGACCTCAAGTCCGATGAGGGGCGTTGCGCGCTGCGCGACCTGCTGGTCGATGCGGACGTCATGCTCGAGGGCTTTCGCCCGGGCACGATGCAGCGCCTCGGCTTCGGCTACGCGGACGTGGCGAGGATCAATCCACGCCTCGTCTACGTGTCGATCACGGGGTTCGGCCAGGATGGCCCCTGCCGCGATCGTCCGGCGCACGATCTCTCGTACCAGGCCATCGCCGGACTGCTTTTCGCGCAGGCGCGCTCCGGGCGCCTCGCGCCGCCGGGCGAGCTGGCGATTGGCGACCTCGCCTCCGGGATGTTCGCGGCGCTGGGCACGCTGGCCGCACTGCACCAGCGCACCCGCACCGGCCAGGGGCAGTACGTCGACGTCTCGATGACGGACGGACTGGTGTCGTGGATGTCCGTCTTCCTGGGGCCGCAGATGAATGGCCAGCCCCAGGCCGACATCGCTGCCGAGCCCGCCTACGGCACGTTTCGCTGCGGCGACGGCAAGCTGCTGACGCTGTCGATCGCCCATGAGGACGGGTTCTGGGCAGCCCTGTGCGGCCTGCTCGACATGCCCGATGCCGCGGCGCTGCGTCGACCCGAGCGCGTCGCCCGGTGCGATGCGCTGCGCGGGCGCATCGAGCGCGCCCTGGCCCGGGAGCCGCGCGATGCGTGGGCCTCGCGTCTGGATGAAGCGGCGGTTCCGTGGGGGCCGGTTAACGACCTGCACGAAGTCGTCGAGGACCCGCATTTCAACGCCCGCGGCCTGTTCCGGGAGATCCCCGATGCGAACGGCCGCAAGCAGCGCTTCGTGGCGCAGCCGCTGAAGTTCGGCGGCCACCATCCCGGGCCGGTGCGCGGCGTGCCGGCGCTGGGCGAAGGCAACGCCGAGCTGCTCGGCAACAGGAGCAAGTGATGGAAGACATCTACGTGGTGGGCGTGGGCATGACGCCGTTCGGCCGGCTGCTCGACCTCGGTATCAAGGACATGACGCGCCAGGCGGTCGAGGCGGCCCTTGCGGACGCGGGCGTCGCGGCCGATGCGCTCCGGGGCGCGTACTTCGCCAACGCTTCGCAGGGCCACATGGAAGGCCAGCAGATGATCCGCGGCCAGGTCGCGCTGCGCTCGATGGGGATCGGCGGCATCCCGGTGGTGAACGTGGAGAACGCCTGCGCGAGCGGCAGCAGCGCGTTCTCGCTTGCGGTGAACTTCCTGCGTGCGGGCGAGGGCGACGTGGCGCTGGCCGTCGGGGCCGAGAAGATGTATTCGCGCGACCGCGACCTGATGTTCTCGGTGTTCGACAGCGCCTGGGACGTCCACGAGGCGGACGCGATCCGCGAGCGCCTGCTCCGGCTCGGCGAGGGCATCGAGCCGCCGCCCGGCACGACGTCGCCCAAGCCGTACAGCGTGTTCATGGACGTGTACGCGGCGTTCGCGCGCTTCCACATGAAGCGCTTCGGTACCACGCAGCGCCAGCTCGCCGCGGTGGCCGCCAAGAACCACGTCCACTCCGTGCACAACCCGCTGTCCCAGTACCGCGAACCCTACACGGTCGAGGAAGTGCTCGCGGCGCCGCCGATCACCTATCCGCTGACGCTGCCGATGTGCTCGCCCATCTCCGACGGGGCCGCGGCCGCCGTGCTGTGCACGGCCGCGGGCCTGCGCCGGCTGGGCCTCGACGCGCGGCGAGCGATCCGGGTGCTCGCCAGCGTGATCGGCACCGGGACGGATCGCGACCCCGCCCGCGTCGAGGACCACTGCACGGCTGTCGCCGCGCGTCGCGCCTACGAGCGCGCCGGCGTGGGTCCGGAGGACGTGTCGGTGGCCGAGGTGCACGACGCGACCGCGATGGGCGAGATCATCCAGGTGGAGAACCTCGGCTTCTGCGCGTTCGGCGATGGCGGTCCCCTCAGCGAACGCGGCGAGACCCGGATCGGCGGCCGCATTCCCGTGAATCCTTCGGGCGGACTGGAATCCAAGGGCCATCCGGTCGGGGCGACCGGGCTCGCGCAGATCCATGAGCTCGTGACCCAGCTGCGCGGCGAGGCGGGCGCGCGCCAGGTGGAAGGGGCGCGGATCGCGCTGGCCGAGAACGGCGGCGGGCTGCAGGGCATCGAGGAGGCAGTGGCCTGCGTGACGATACTCGGCCGATGAGCGCGATCGCGCACCGCCGGGGATGACAGGAGGAGAACGAGGATGAACATCGAATCCACGGTGGCCCTGGTCACGGGCGCCGGATCCGGGCTGGGGCGCGCCACCGCATTGCGCCTGGCGCAGGCGGGCGCGGCGATCGTCGCGGTCGATCGCAACACGGAGGGACTGGCCGAGCTCGGCCAGGCGATCGCGTCCGATCGGCTCCTGACGATGAGCGTCGACGTCACCGATGCCGCCCAGGTCGAGACCGGCGTCAAGGCGGCGGTCGACACCTTCGGCGCGCTGCATGTCGCGGTCAACTGCGCCGGCGTCGCCGATGTGGCCAAGACGCTCAATTCCCGGGGCGAGCCCTTTCCGCTCGCGACCTGGGACACGGTGATCGCGGTCAACCTGACCGGCACGTTCAACGTGATCCGCCTCGCGGCGGCCGCGATGGCGCGAAACGAGCCGAATGCCGACGGCGAGCGGGGCGTCATCATCAACACGGCGTCGGGAGCGGCGTGGCAGGGGCAGATGGGGCAGGCCGCCTACAGCGCGAGCAAGGCGGGGGTCATCGGCCTGACACTGCCGGTGGCGCGCGACCTCGCCGAGCATGGCATCCGCGTCGTGAGCATCGCGCCCGGACTGTTCGACACGGGGATGGTGGCGGGCATGCCCGAGAACGTCTCGCGCGCCATCATCGAGCGCATGATCCTGTTCCCGTCGCGCATGGGCCAGCCGGAGGAGTTCGCCCATCTGGTGGGCTCCATCGTCGAGAACCCCTACTTCAACGCCACGACGATCAGCCTGGACGCCGGGGCGAGGATGGCCTCGAGATGAAGAGGGTCGCCCGCATGCGCGCGGGCGAAGCGCTCTGGCAGGACGGGGTGGTGCGACGCTTTCCGGGGCCGGCCGGCACCGAGCTGGTCGCGAACGCTCACGGACCCGTGGGTGCGCCGACCGTCCTGCTCCTGCATGGCGGTGGACAGACCCGTCACGCCTGGGGCGCGACGGCGCAGCGACTGGGCGAGGCCGGCTGGCAGGCGATCGCGATGGACATGCCGGGCCATGGCGACAGCGGCTGGCCCGCGGACGGCGACTACTCGATGCCCGTGCTGGCGCGTGCGCTCGCCGGTGTCCTGGACGAGCTGCCCCGTCCGGTCGCGGTCGTCGGTGCGTCGCTCGGTGGCCTGGCGGCGATCGCGGCCATCGGGCTCGATCATCCTCCGGCGATCGACAGCCTGGTGCTGGTCGACGTGGCTCCCCGGGTGGAGGCCGACGGGGTGCGGCGCGTCGTCGACTTCATGACCGCGCATCCGGAGGGCTTCGCCACCCTGGAGGAAGCCGCCCTGCATGTCGCCCGCTACAAGGGCCGGGATCGGCCCGGGCCGAACCGGCTCGAGGGCCTGAAGAAGAACCTGCGCCTGAACGCCGCCGGTCGCTGGGTCTGGCATTGGGACCCGCGGCTGATGCATGCGCGCAATCATGACGGGCGGCGCGACTCGCGGGCTCTCGAACGGGCGCTGCGTGGCTGGCGTCGGCCCACCCTGCTGGTACGCGGCGGGCGCAGCGACGTTCTGAGCGTCGAAGGAGCCCGTGCGCTGCAGGCGCTGGTACCCACCGCACGCTTCGTCGACCTCGCGGACGCTGGCCACATGGTCGCGAGCGACGCCAACGACGAGTTCACGCAGACGATCATCGACTTCCTGCGGGAAGTGATGCCCCCGTCGGCGCGACCCTGACGAGCCTTGTTTCCGGAGGGCCCCATCGATGAGCCTCAGAGCATTCACCCTGGACGACCTCGTTCGTCGCAACGCCTTGCTGCACGCCGGGCGCCCGGCGTTCATCCACGAGAGCGGCACGGTCAGCCACGCCGAACATGCCGGGCGGGTGTCGCGGCTGGCGGCGGGCCTGGCCGGGCTCGGCGTCGGCATCGGCGACCGGATCGCGGTGCTCGCGCCGAATTCGCTCGAGTTCTGCGATCTCTTCGGCGCGGCGGCGCGCCTGGGCGCCATCCTGGTGCCGGTCAATGCGCGGCTGTCAGCCGAGGAGATCGGGCATGTGATCGAGGACGTCGAGCCCGCGGTCGTCGTCGCCGCCGATGCCATGCGGGAGCAGATCCCGGCAGCGGCGATCGCGGGATCGCGCCGCATCTCCCTGGGCGAAGCCGGCGGCGGCTGGTCCGCCTTCCGGGAGCTCCATGCAGGCGGCTCGCGCGAAGCGGCCGCCCCGATCGACGACGGTGCGGGCCTGCTGGTCGTGCATACCGCCGCCGTCGGTGGCCGGCCGCGTGGCGCGGTGCTGTCCCACCGGGGGCTGATGGCCGCGGCCCAGCAGGCGGCCGCCTGCTGGGCGCTGCGGCCCGAGGACGTCTGCATCGGGGTGCTGCCGATGTTCCACGTCGCCGGCATCGGCCTGATGCTGGCGGCCCAGTACGCCGGTGGCGCCACGCTGGTCCTGTCGCGCTTCGAGCCCGATGCGCTCGTGGGCGCCATCGACCGGCATCGGGGCAGCATGCTGGCGACCTTCCCGCCGATGCTCGCCGAGACGCTGGCGGCGTCCGAGCGGATCGGCGCCAGCCTCGACAGCCTGCGAATCGTCACCGGCATCGATGCGCCCGAAACGATCCAGGACTTCGAGAAGCGCTGCCCGGGGGCCCGGTTCTGGGTCGGCTACGGGCAGACCGAGACCTCCGGCATGGTGACGATGTCGCCGTTCCGCGAGCGGCCGGGAAGTGCCGGCCGCCCGACCCCGCTCAACACGGTGGCGATCGTCGACGAGGCCGACCGGCCGGTCGCGCCGGGGCAGTCGGGCGAGATCGTGGTACGCGGGCCGATGGTCTTCGCGGGCTACTGGCGACGCGATGCCGACAACGCCGAAACGTTCCGTGGCGGCTGGCACCATACCGGCGACCTCGGCCGGTTCGATGACGACGGCTGCCTCTGGTACCAGGGCAGGTCGCCCGCCAAGGAGCTGATCAAGCCCGGCGGGGAGAACGTCTATCCCGCCGAGGTCGAGCGGACCCTGTGCGAGCATCCCGACGTCCTCGAGGCCGTCGTCTTCGGCGTGCCCGATGCCCGCTGGGGCGAAGCCGTCGAAGCGGCCTGCGTCTGCCGGCCCGGCGCGGCACCCCCCGCACAGGAGCTGATCGAGTTCGTCGGCAGCCGCATCGCGCGGTACAAGAAGCCGGCGCGGATCCATTTCCTGGCCGATCCGCCGCGGACGGACGCGGGCGCGATCGACCGGGTCGCGGTCAAGCGCCTGTACGGCGCCCAGTGAGGCCCGTCCGGTGGCCCTGGCCGCCGGGTCGTCGACCCGATGTCGACGACCCGGCGCGACGCGTCTGCGGACGCGGTAATCTCGCAGGCTTTCCAGGCACAAGGAAACAGCAATGAACGGGCTCGGATCCCTCGAGGGCAAGGTCATCGTCGTCACGGGCGCGGCGCAGGGCATCGGCGCCGCGCTCACCGACCGCTGCATTTCGCTCGGCGCGCGGGTGGTCGCGGTG
>Ga0079224_100004037_pt1 | contig 18791 bp, 19 predicted proteins | sample Stecom2015_FD_80414 | JGI IMG/M metagenome (GOLD analysis project Ga0079224, IMG submission 80414) | Agricultural soil microbial communities from Utah to study Nitrogen management - Steer compost 2015 | ecosystem: Environmental > Terrestrial > Soil > Agricultural land | place: USA: Utah... | reverse complement strand
GTGGAGCGGGTGAAGGGAATCGAACCCTCGTATGCAGCTTGGGAAGCTGCCGTTCTACCATTGAACTACACCCGCTGTCGGCCGCGATTCTACTACGGTTGGAGGCAGGCGCAGCCCTTGCAGGAGTCGGGTATCGCCCATTGGCATACCGCACCCGCGGCAAGGAGGCCACATGAAACGACTCCCAACCATTGCCCTCGTCGCGCTCGGCGCGACCTTCGCCGCCTCGAGCGCACTCGCCCAGCCCGGAGCGGGCGGACAGGCCCCGCGCGGGGCCCAGGCACCCGGCGCCCAGGTTCCCGCGCCGATGTCGAGCGAGGAGGCCGAGCGGGCCACTCGCGATCGCAGGGACCGCAATTTCCTCGAGAACGCCGCGCAGGGCAGCTTCGCCGAGGTCGAGGCAAGCAAGCTGGCGCTGGAGAAGTCGGAGAGCGAGGACGTGAAGGCGTTCGCCCGCAAGATGGTCGAGGACCACGAGAAGATGGCGAGCGACGCCGTGAAGCTCGCCCAGGCCAAGGGCGCGACACCGCCCGAGGGTCCGTCCCTGATGCAGAAGACCGAGATCACGGCCCTGAGGGCGTTGTCCGGTGGCCCGTTCGACAAGATGTACGTGAACCGGATCGGCGTGGCCGCGCATGAATCCACGATCGAGATGTTCGAGAAGGCGAGCCAGGAAACCCGGGATCCGGAGGTCAAGGCCCTGATCGACGAGACGCTGCCGAAGTTGCGCGAGCACCTGAAGATGGCGCAGGCGCTCAACGAGAAGCAGGACAAGGAGTAGAAGGCCGTCATCGAGCCCATGCGACAATCGGGGCGCCGCCGCGTCGACGGCGGCGCGTTCGCATGGAGAGATCGATGGCACAGGACCACACCTTCGAGGGCACGCTGACCTGGTACGGCCAGCCGGCGGATCGCCCGTTCACGTACGAAACCATCGATCGTGCCACGCGGCTGGAGTTCCCCGGTGGCGCGGTCATCGAAGCGTCGGCGCCTGCCGTCTTCATGGGCGACGACTCGCGCGCGAACCCCGAGACCCTGATGCTGGCATCGCTGATGCAATGCCACTTCCTGACCTTCATGGCCGTGGCTGCCAAGGCGGGGGCAACCGTGCTGTCATACAGCGACAGCTGCGTCGGCAAGCTCGGTCGCAAGGAAAACGGCAAGACCGGCTTCGTGTCGGTGACCCTGCGACCGCGGGTCGAGCTCGACGCCGAGCACCAGGATCGCCTCCCGGAGTTCCACGAGCGAGCGCATCGCAACTGCTTCATGTCGAACTCGGTCAACTTCCCGGTCGCCATCGAACCGGCCTGATCCCGCCGCCCGGACGCCCCGCGAGGGCCGGGCCATCCGCCGCCAGACAAGCGCCGCCGACATGGAAACCGTCGACACGATCGTGATCGGCGCCGGGGTCGTGGGACTCGCGGTCGCCGCCGAGCTGGCCTCGCGCGGACTCGCGCCGCTGGTGCTCGAGGCGGAGGCGAGCTTCGGCACCGGTGTGAGTTCGCGCAACAGCGAGGTCATCCACGCCGGCATCTACTATCCGGCGGGATCGCTCAAGGCACGCCTGTGCGTCGAGGGGCGCGAGCGCCTCTATCGCTACTGCGAGGAACACGGCATCGCGCACCGCCGCTGCGGGAAGCTCATCGTCGCCGCCAGCCCGGACGAGCACGCGAAGCTCGAGGCGATCGCGCGGGCGGCGGCCGGCAACGGTGTCGAGGACATGCGCTGGCTCGAAGCGCGGGAGGCGCTTGCGCTCGAGCCGGCGCTCGCGTGCTCCGCGGCCCTGCTCTCCCCTTCCACCGGCATCGTCGACAGCCACGGGCTCATGCTCTCGTTGCTCGCGCGCGTCGAAACGGGAGGAGGACAGCTTGCCACCGGATGCCGCGTGACCGGCATCGAGGCCGCACCGGGCGGCCTCCATGTCGATGTCGAGAGCGGCGGCGAGGCCATCCGGCTGCGGGCGGTGCGCGTGGCCAACTGCGCCGGGCTGGGCGCGGTAGCGCTCGCGGCGTCGGTCGTGGGCGCCAGGCCAGGAACGACACCCACGCCGCACTTCGCCAAGGGCAACTACTTCTCGCTGGTGGGCGCGCGCGCGCCCTTCACGCGACTGGTCTATCCCGTGCCCGAGGCGGCCGGACTCGGCGTGCACCTGACCCTGGACCTCGCCGGCGCGGCCCGCTTCGGACCCGATGTCGAGTGGGTCGAGACCCTCGATTACCACGTGGACCCTCGCCGGGCCGACGGCTTCTACCGCGAGATCCGCCGCTACTGGCCCGGGCTGCCGGACGGCGCCCTCGCGCCGGCCTACGCCGGGATCCGCCCGAAGCTGCACGGACCCGGCGAGCCGCCGGCCGACTTCCTGGTGCAGGGCCCGGACCGGCACGGCGTCGAGGGCCTCGTCCACCTGCTGGGCATCGAGTCACCGGGCCTTACCGCCAGCCTCGCGCTCGCGCGCCACGTGGCGGATCGAATGGCATGAGAGAATCGCGGCCGCACTCATGAGCCCACAGCAAGCCGACGAGCGCGCCGAAGGCGCGCGCACCCATCGCCATATCCGCAGCTACGGCCCGCGCCGGGGCCACTTCACGGCTGCCCAGCGCGACGCCTACGACAGGCTCATGCCGCGTTACGGCATCGCCTACCGCGCGGAACCGATCGACCCCCGGCAGGTGTTCGGCCGAAGCGCGCCGCTCGTGCTCGAGATCGGCTGCGGGATGGGGGAAACGACGGTGGCCATCGCCGCGGAGCGGCCGGACACGGACTTCATCGGCATCGAGGTCTATCCCGCCGGTATCGGCGCCCTGCTGCGACGGATCGAGGACGCCGGCATCGAGAACCTGCGCGTCATCGAGCACGATGCCGTGGAGGTGGTGCGGGACATGATCGCCCCCGCGAGCCTCGCCGGCGTGCACATCTTCTTCCCCGATCCCTGGCCCAAGAAGCGCCACCACAAGCGCCGGCTCATCCAGCCACCGTTCGTCTCCCTGCTCGCGAGCCGGCTCGCCCCCGGGGGCTACCTCCACCTCGCGACCGACTGGGCCCACTACGCCGTCCAGATGCTCGAGGTGCTGGGCGGCGAGCCCCTGCTCGCCAACACCGCCGGTCCGGTGGTCGTCGCCGAATCGGTCGAGGACTGCCGCGGCTTCGCGCCGCGGCCCGCGTATCGGCCGCTCACCAAGTTCGAGCAGCGTGGCCTGCGGCTGGGCCACGGTGTCTGGGACTTGGTGTTCGTGCGCCGGAACGAAAAGCCCTGAGGCAGGGCCCTCGGGCATCCGCGCGCCCCTGGACGGGGTTCGCGCGGCGATGGCGACCGCCGCGTCAGAAGAGCAGGACCTCCCCCTGCACCCGCGGGCCGGAGGCCGGCCGCGACGGATCGGGCTTCGACGCCACGCAACGGTTCCGGCCCTGCTTCTTGGCCTCGTAGAGGGCCTCGTCGGCCCGGTCGAAGGCGCTGCTCGGCGAATCGTTGCGCTCGATCGCGGTGAAGCCGACGCTCACCGTGACCTGGCCGACCTGGGGGAAGCAGTACTCCGCGACCCGTTGCCGAAGCCCGTCGAAGGCCGCCATGGCGCGCTCGAAGGGCGTGGCCGCCATCTGGACCACGAATTCCTCGCCACCGAACCGATAGAGGATGTCTCCCGGCGAGAAGGCCGAGCGCAGGATGCGCGCGATCAGCATCAGCACTTCGTCGCCGAAGAGATGGCCATAGCGGTCGTTGATCCGCTTGAAGTGGTCGATGTCGATCACGCCGATCCAGTGCGGCTCGCCCTTCGCCGCGCGCAGCTCGGCGAGCCGCTTGAGGAACATCGTGTCGAACGTCTTGCGGTTGCGCAGGCCGGTGAGCGTGTCGTGCTCGCCGTAGTCGAGCACCGCCAGATGATTGGCATAGATCCGCAGCAGGCCCGTCGCGGTGCGGCGCTGCTCGCCGTCGAGCGACAACGCCGTCTCGACCTCGATCCAGCCGATCGTGCCGGTGTCGCCCACGATCGGCAGGCTGGTGCTGTAGTACTCCCCCTTGGGCTGGGAGACGGTCGGGTCGTCGGTGGCCCGGCGTCGGGGCGTGGCGCTCGGCATCCGGTCGAGGCCCACCGGCACCGGGTCCGACACCACCACCTCGAGCTCTCCGTTGCCGACGTAGCGGCCGATCGCCGATCGAAGGACGCCCGAACGCCCGGCCGGATCCACCGGCCGGAACAGCTTCAGCCCAAGCGGCCGGAGCATGTCGAACATCACCGACAGCACCGCCACCTCGATTTCGTCGCGGTCGCGACAGGCAGTGATGTCGGCGAGGCTCTCGATCAGGCGCGGGTGGGCCATCGGGTCACGGGTCGGGTGGGCTCGATGCAAACGGCAACGGTTTCCCGTTGCCGCATGGCTTGTCCCCGGTTCTATCGGCCCCGTGCCCGTCGACTTTAGGCCGCCCCGGGCGGCGTGCCCGGTCGTACCGGGGCTCCCCGACGGACGGCTGCCAGGGGCACCAGCATCTCGTCCTCGGTGATCCCGCCGTGCATGCCGATGAAGCAATGCGGCTTCTCGCCCGGGACCGAGTCCGCCAGGGACCAGCCCTCCCGCCCCACGAGGGCCACGCTGCCGGCATGGGCAAGGAAGGCGGGATCCGCCTCGCCCGCCCCGAACCAGCCCGCCGCCGCCAGCTCCGCCACGGGGCGGATCTCCATGGCATGGCCGAGCGCCTCCGTCGCCCTTCCGACGAACTCCTCGAGGGCGCCCGGCAGCGGTTCGGCGAAGGCCACCCGGGGCTCGCCCACGAGGGGCCGGGCGAGCAGGGCCGCGAGGGACGGATGGTCTTCCAGGGCGAGCTGGCACTCCGGCGCGATATCCACGAAGCCATGGTCCGCCGTGGCGAGCAGCAGGGCGTCGTGCCGGCGGAGAGACTCGCCAAGTCGCCCGAACAGGTCCTCGAATCCCGCCAGCACCTGGCCCGGCTCCGGGTGCCGGCAGCCGTGGCGATGCGCCGCGGTGTCGAACTGCGGGGCATAGGCATACACGAAGCCGCCCTGCGCGCCATCGACCGCCTCGACGATCCGGTCGTGCAGGTCGTCGAGCCCCTGGTAGCCGATGCGCCGGGCGCCGCGGTAGGCATAGCGGGAGAAGGCCGAATCGCTGATGGCCTCCGGCTGGAGCGACACCGCCGGGACGTCCATCGAGGCCGTCAGCGGTGCCCAGCGCCACAGCCCTTCGGGATCGACCGGTCCGGTCGGCTCGCCGCGCAGGTCGCTCGGCAGGGTCCGGACCACCCGCCCGAGACCGGGATGCCAGGCGAACCAGCCCGGATTGCCATGGCGATGGGGCGGCAGGCCCGACGCGAGCGCGGTGATCGCCGGGCCGGTGCTGGAAGGGAACACCGAACGCAAGGTCGCAACCCGCGCCTGCGCCAGCGCTCCCGCCGGCGAATGGTCGGCGAGCTGTCGCATGCCGACGCCGTCGAGCAGCAGGAGCACCACGGAACGGCTCTCGGCCAGCGCGGCCGCGAGCCATGCCGGCGCGGGTGTCTCCACGGGCCGGCCGGCCCCGAAGCGCGCGCCCAGCCAGGCCGCGAGGTGCTCGATGCCGGGGCCGCGGCCCGGAACGAAACCGCCGCCCCCGGTCATCGGGCGCGGCGTGCGAATCGGAGGGCTGGCCGGATCCGGCGAACGGGCTCAGCGACGGTGGTGATGGCGGTGGCCATGCCGATGGCCGGGGTGTCCATGACGGTGCCCATGGGGGTGCGGCCGGTAATGGTGATGCCGTTCATGGATGATGATCGTCGGCGGCGGGGCATAGGTGCGGTAGACCGGGTAACCATACACCGGCGGCCGGGGGTGGTAGTGATAGACCCGCACCGGCGGCCGGTGATGATGGTGGTGGACATGCCGGTGGCTCGCGACGCTGGCGCCCGCGGCCGCCCCGATCGCGCCGCCCACGATCGCTCCGTCGCGGCCGCCGAAGGCCTGGCCGAACAGCGCGCCGGCACCGGCGCCGACGACCGCCCCCACGACCGCATCCGAAGCCTTGGCCGGCATGGCCATGGCGAGGCCGCTCGCGACCAGGGAGATCGTGACGAATCGACTGATGCTCATGGGCCGTCTCCATTCACAGGCTTGGATGCCTGCACCATAGTCGCCTCCACCCGCAGTATCCGACGGCACATCCTGTCCATGTGAAAGATGTGTAACAGTGTGTAGCCGGGCCGCACAGCCTCATTCATCCCCGGCCCGGGCGGCCACACGACGTCGGTGGCGCTCCGCAAGCCGCCGCAGCACCCAGCTGCGGGGCGGCTCGGCCCCCGTCAAGGCGAACTCCACGCTGTGCGGGTCGGTGAGGTAGCGCTGCTGGAGCAGGCGCGCCGCCTCGCGGCCGACGAACAGCAGCTGGTCGCCGGGCTTGAGGGGCAGGTCGTCCGGGGGCAGGAGGATCGACTCCTGGCGCCGCTCGCACATGAGGGCGACGGCGGCGAGCCGGGAGGACGGATCGACCGGATTGGCGAGCAGGTGCCGGACCTGCAGCGGCTCGCCCGGCTTCTGGAAGAAGGCCGTGAACATGCCGGGCTGCATCACGTCGCACTGGAAGCGCCAGGCTCGCGGCGCCCCGGAGCCGACCGCGTCGGTGACACGCTCGATGACCTGCCGCGCGAAGTCGCGCCCCTCGACCCGGACCCGCCACACGAAGCGGCCGAGCATCGGCGTCTTCAGGATCTGGAGGCACTCGTGGACCATCAGGTCCGACTGCACGAAGCGCAGGCGGGCACGCGCCGCCTCGATCAGGACCCGGTCCGCGGACTGGTTCTCGCGGATCACGACGAAGATGTCCGGGTTCACCCGGCGCGCGAGCGTGGTGACGCCGAGATTGATCGCGTCCACATCGGTGCCCGCGACGAGTACCTCGGCTTCGGCGATACCCGCCTCGCGCAGCGCCACTTCGGTGTTGTCGCCGCCCAGGAGGTGTTCCGGATCCTCCAGGTCCTCGAGGGAGACCAGGGGATCGATCGCCTTCCAGGCGATCCCGGCGTTGTCGAGCACGCGCGAGATCGCCTGGCCGAAGCGACCGTAGCCGACGAGCACCCACAGTCCGCGCGGGATCTCCACCTTCCGCGGCAAGGGGGTCCCGGGCGAGGCCGTGAGCCACTCCTCGAGCTGCAGCGATTCCGGCGCATCGAGCCCGAGCGCCATGTTGGTGGCGAAGGTCTCGAACGGATTGATCACGTGCATGCCGCCGAAGGCCTCCAGATTGGCCTGCGCGACCCTGGCCTTGACCCGCGCGACCACCTTGAGTTCCTCGGCCAGGGTGCGTCCCCCGATCGCGATCGCCTGGTTGGCGCTGTCGTCACCGGTGAGCGCGATGAGGCCCTCGCACTCGGGCTTCTGGATCCCGGCGTCGGCCAGGACATCGGGCAGGCGGGCGTCGGCCGCCAGCACGAGCGGGGGCGTCCGGTAATCCTCGATCGCGATCTGGGCCGCCCGCTCACGACGCAGCTCCACGATGACCAGCCGCAGTCCGATGCGGTCGAGCGCACGCGCCAGGGTGGCCCCGCTCTGCCCGTAGCCGCAGATGATCACGAAGGGATCGACGATGCCACGCACCCGCCAGGCGAACAGGCTTCGCGCCACGGCGCCCCGGAACGCGACATCGTTGACCAGGGTGAAGACCGACGCAAGCGTGTAGGCCCAGCCGATGACCGAGATGTAGATCGTGAACGTGAGCCAGAGGCGCTGGGCATCCGTGAACGGGTACGGCACCTCGCCGAAGCCGATCGTGGTCGCGGTGTAGGTGACGACGTAGAAGGCATGGAAGAAGCCCAGCCGGGCCGGCGTGCCATCCGGCAGCGTGCCCGGCATGAAGGCGAGCCCGAAGACCGACACCGCATAGACGAGGATCAGGATGATCAGCGGCATCCGCAGGCGCCGCAGGATCATCAACAGGACGTCGGCGACGCTCGGCGCCGGGTGGCGACTGGCCGGCGTGCCCGCCGGCTCCTGTATCGGGGTCGGGGGAATGGCGGCCCCCTCGTCAGCGCCCCTGGCGCAAGGTCTCGCCGATCAGGAGCACCACCGATACCAGGTTCGCGAGCAACGCCCCGCCGGCGATGGATACGATGACCGACATCGCGGCCCCGTCCATCGGCTGGCCGCGCAGGTAGACGTGCCACAGCCACACGCCCGACGCGGCCACAAGCTGCGCCGTCGCCACCAGGCTCGTGGCGAGGTGCGTGGCCCCGAGCTGGGTACGATCTCCGAACTTGAGCACCGTGGCGACCAAGTTGACCACGATCGCGAGGAACAGCTCGGTGGGATCGTGGTGCAGGGGTTCGTCCATGTCGCCGATGAAGAAACCGAAGTTCAGCGTGCAGGCGAGGATGATGACGAACGCGAAGACGACCTTCTCGAGATTCACGGCTGGGCTCCGGCGGCGATCGACGGCGATCAGCTGCGAGGATAAATGAAGACGGCGCTCCCGCCCTCGCCGATTCCGCGGCGTCGCGCCATGGCGGCACCGATCTCCCGGCATTCGTCGGGCCCGAGCCAGCGGCGAGCGGCCTCCAGGATCGTCCCCGACTCGAGCGCGATGTGCTCCCGGTAGGCCCGGGCGAATGCTTCGATCGCCCGGGCCTCGGGACCGCGGGCGGCGTCGATGGCGACGAGCCCGGGACGCAGCCGTGCCCACGCGCGCTCGAGGGGGTCGTGGGCGGTGCCCGCCTCGTCGAGCGCCGCCAGCACGCGTTCGTCGCCGCGACCGGCCGCATGCCGTCGAAGCCGCGGGAACAGGTCCTCGTCCTCGTCGGCATGGTGGTCGGGGGCCGCCTCGTCGAAGTAGCGCACGATTCCCTCCACCGCCCGGGCAAGCTCGGCGTCCGCGCCGTGCGATGCGTAGTGCGCCTCGAGGCGCTCCAGCGTGGCGAGGCGCGCCTCGATGCGGGCGTGGCACGCGTCGATCCAGCCGAGGGGATCCTCGGGCCCGGCTTGCGGCCCGCCGAAAGCGAGCGTGATCATTGGGCTATTGTCCCACCGGGCGCGCCGGGTGGCCGGCGTGCATTGACGGGCGCGGCAGGCGGCCGTTAGGATTAATGACCATGGAGTCAGTTACCCGATGACAGCCGCCAATCCCTCGCCGCGTTGGGAGCGACGCAAGGATTCCCGGCCCGGCGACCTGCTCGCGGCGGCGCTCGTGGAATTCACCGAGCGCGGCTTCGCCGCTACCCGGCTCGACGACGTGGCGGCCAGGGCAGGCGTCAGCAAGGGAACGCTCTACCTCTACTACCCGAGCAAGGAGGCGCTCTTCCAGGCGGTCGTCCGGGAGTCGCTCGTTCCCATGCTGAGCGACTACGAGAGCCGGCTGGCGGACTCCGATGCCTCGTCCGCGGAGCAGCTCGCGGCCTTCTTCCGGGACTGGTGGGAGTACTTCGGATCGACCCAGCTCGCCGGCCTGTGCAAGCTCATCGTGGCCGAGTCGAGCAATTTCCCCGAGGTCGCCCGCTTCTTCCAGGAGGAGGTCGTCGGTCCGGAGATGCGACTGCTGGGCGGCATCATCCAGCGCGGGATCGACCGCGGCGAGTTCCGGCCGGTCGATGTCGAATGCCTCGTGCAGATCAGCCTCTCGCCGATGGTCATGCGGGCCATCTGGCAGCACTCGATCGAGCCGGTCTGCCCCGTTCACCAGGTCGAAATCGGGCGCTTCCTCGACTGCCATCTCGAGCAGCTGCTGGCCTACCTGCGCCGGCCAGGGAGCTAGCGCGATGCCCGTCGCGGCCGTGCACGGGGAGCATCCGGGGCGTCCGGCGAACGCCCCCGAATTGCTAGAATCACGGGTTTGCGACCCCGCGACAAGCACAACGGCGAATTCCATGGATATCGAACAGGCCCGGTTCAACATGGTCGAACAGCAGATTCGGCCCTGGTATGTCCTCGACCAGGATGTGCTCGACCTGCTCTTCGTGGTGCGTCGCGAGGAGTTCGTGCCGCCGGCCTATCGTGCGCTCGCCTTCACCGACATGGAGATTCCGCTCGACGTCGGCGGGGTCCGCACCGGCGAATGCATGCTGGCGCCCAAGGTGGAGGCGCGCCTGCTGCAGCACCTCGAGGTGCGCAAGCACGAGACCGTCGTCGAGGTCGGGGCCGGTTCGGGCTACATGGCGGCGCTGCTCGCCCATCGTGGCCAGCGGGTGCGGACCTACGAGATTCGGCCCGAACTGGCCGATTTCGCCCGCGAGAACCTGCGGCGGGCGGGGATCTCGAACGTGGAGGTAGTGACCGGCAACGGCGCCGTGCTCCTCGAGCCGGGCGACGAGACCGTCGATGTCATCCTGCTGTCGGGCGCGATCCAGTTCATTCCGCCGGCGCTCTTCGACCGGCTCAAGCCGGGCGGCCGCGTCGCAGCGATCGTCGGGGAGGAACCGGTCTTCGCGGCCCAGATCATTCGCAAGCAGGGCGACCGGGTGACGGTGCCCGAACGGCTTTTCGAGACCGCGACCCGGCCGCTGCACGGCTTTCCCCGGCGCGCCGAGTTCGCCTTCTGAGCGCTCGCGCCGCGCGATGCAGCAGATCTCCGCCACCGAACTCGCCCGCCTGCTGGAGGAACCCGGCGCCGAGGCGATCCAGCTTCTCGACGTGCGCGAGGACTGGGAGTTCGAGATCGGTCATCTGCCCTCCAGCATCCATGTCCCGATGCAGCGGATTCCCGCCGAGCTCGACCGCTTCGATCCGCGGCGGCCGGTCGTCTGCATCTGCCATCACGGCATGCGCAGCATGCAGGTCGCGATGTTCCTGTCGCATCACGGCTTCGAGCGCGTCCTGAACCTCGCGGGGGGTATCGACGCATGGTCGCGCGAAGTCGACCCGGCTTGCCCCGCCTACTAGAACGAATCGACCAGGCCGGGCCCCGGGTCCCGGCGAAACCGCGCCCGGCCGCGCCGCCGAACACGTCGGGAAGCCGCAGAGGAGATCCATCGATGAAGACGAAAGTGGTGGTGGCGACGATCGCGATGGTCTTCGGCCTCGGGCTCGGCTCGACCCGTGCCCTTGCCTACGACCTGATGGACGCCTACCGCGACGCGGTGGCCTCGGATGCGCAGCTGCGCAGCGCCCAGGCGGCGCTCGAGGCGGCCCGCGAGCTGGTTCCGCAAGCGAGGGCGGGCCTGCTGCCCCAGGTCGGGGCCTCGGCCGAGGTCCTGGGCAACGCGGTCGACACCAACATGGCGCCGTCGCGGGATTACGTCTCGCAGGTGTACGCGGTCCAGCTCAGCCAGCCGCTGTACCGCCCGCAGAACACCATCGCATACGAGCAGAGCAAGCTGCAGCTCGAGATCGCCAGCCAGCAGTACGAGCTCGCGCGCCAGGATCTCATCCTGCGGGTGGCCGAGGCCTACTTCGACCTGCTCGCCGCCCGCGACAACCTGCGCACGATCCAGGCCCAGAAGCGCGCCATCGCCGAGCAGCTCGCCGCCGCCAAGCGCAATTTCGAGGTCGGCACGGCCACCATCACCGACGAGCAGGAGGCGCAGGCGCGCTACGACCTCGCCACCGCGCAGGAGCTGGCGGCCGAGAGCGAGCTGGAGATCCGGCGCGCGGCGCTCGCGCTGCTGACCGGCAAGCCGGTGAACGAGGTGGATGTGGTCCGCCCCGGTGTCGAGCTGCTGGCGCCGGTGCCCGCGCAGGAAAGCGCCTGGACGGAAGCGGCGCGGGCCAACGCGATCCAGGTCCGGCAGGCGCTGATCGGGGCCGACGTGTTCCGGCAGGAGATCGACCGTCGCCGAAGCGCGCGCGGTCCGACGGTGGACCTCGTCGGCCAGGTCGCGCATTCGCGCAATAGCGTATCGACCATCCCCAACATCCGCAGCAACAGCGCCGCGATCGGGGTCCAGCTTGCCATTCCCCTCTACACCGGCGGGGCGATCGAGGCCAGCGTGCGCGAGGCCGCCGCCGGGCTCGCACAGGCCGAGGCCGACGTGGAGGTGGCGCGGCGTGCGGCCGAACAGGGTTCACGACAGGCCTTCCTCGGCCTGTACAGCGGCCTCGCCCAGGTGCGGGCCCTGGAAGCCGCGGAGCGATCGAGCCAGCTGGCGCTGGCCTCCAACGAGCTCGGCTACCAGGTCGGGGTACGCATCAACATCGACGTCCTGAACGCCCAGCAGCAGCTCTTCACGACGCGGCGCGACCTGCTCGGGGCCCGCTACCAGGTGCTGCTCAACGGCCTGCGGCTGAAGGCGACGACCGGCGCACTCGACGAGTCCTCGCTCGCCCAGGTGAATGCCCTTCTCGTCGATCCCAGGGTCGCCGAGGAGGCGGCCGCCCGCGAGGAGGCCGAGAAGGAACGCGCGGCCGAGGCGCAGCGCCGCCGCCAGATGGAGGCGGTTCCGGCACCGGGCCGTCGCGGCGGCAGGCGCTAGGCGGACAAGCGCCGCCGCGGGTAGCCAGGGCCTCCCGGACGGCTGGCCGGCCTCAGGCCGCGGCGTCCACCAGCGGCAGCAAGCGCGCGAGGATCCGCTCGCTCGCGCCCCGATGGGCGCCCGCGAAGGCGAGGGCGCGCTCGCCCATGCGGGCACGCCGTGGCGCATCGCCGGCGATCTCGAGCGCGGTGGCCACCGCCTGGGCCGCGTCGGCGACCCGCAACGCCGCCCCCGCCTCGATCGCCTGCTCGGCGGCCTCCGCAAAGTTGAAGGTATGGGGCCCGAGCACCACGGGTACGCCGAGCGCGCAGGCCTCGATGAGGTTCTGCCCGCCGAACGGGGCGAGGCTGCCGCCCAGGATCGCCACATCGGCCATCGCATAGTAGGCGGGCATCTCGCCCATCGAATCGCCCAGCAGCCCGAGCGTGCCGGCGGAGGCCAGGCGCGTCGCGAAGGCCTGCCCCGCCCCGTCGTCGCCCTCCCCCAGCCCCGACCGCCGGACCAGCCCCGTGCCGAACCGGGCCGCCATCAGCCTGGCCACTTCCTCGAAGCGCTGCGGATGGCGCGGCACGATCGCGAGCAGCGCCTCCGTCCGGGGCCAGGCATCGAGCAGCATCGCTTCCTCCCCGTCGCGCGTGCTGGCCGCGAGCACCACGGGCCGGGGCGGCACGGGCCGCCAGGCGCGGCCCCGCTCCACGAGCGCCGGGTCGGGATGGACATCGAACTTGAGGTTGCCGGCGACGCTCGCCTCGCTGCCGAGCTCGGCGAGCCGGGCGGCGTCGCCTTCGGTCTGCGCGATCACCGGACCGAGCCGCGCAAGCGCCGGCGCGACCAGCGGCAGGATGCGCCGGGCCTTGGCGAGCGAGCGTGGCGACAGGCGCGCATTGACCAGGGCGAGCGGCATCCCGCGCACGTCGGCGGCCGCGACGAGATTGGGCCAGAGCTCCGTCTCCATCAACACCCCCGCGACGGGGTCGTAGTGACGCAGGAACGCCGACACCGCATGCGGCATGTCGTAGGGCAGCAGGCAACGTTCGACCCGATCGCCGAAGAGTCGCTCGCCGGTCTCCCATCCCGTGGGCGTCATGTGGCTGAGCAAGACCCGCTGTCCGGGTCGCGCCGCGAGGAGACCCTCGACCAGCGGCCGCGCCGCCATGGTCTCGCCCACCGATACCGCATGGATCCATACCGGCCGGCCCGGTCGGCTGGCCGGGGGCCATGCCAGTCCGAACCGGCTGGCCCAGCCCCGTCGATACGCCGGCTGCCGGATGCTGCGCCAGAGCAGGTAGGCGGCTGCGAGCGGCGCGCCGGCATACCAGGCGAGGCTGTAGAAGCCGCGCGCCGCGCGCTGCGGCAGGGTTTCCACGACGCGGGTCATGGCCCCGGCGCGCGGAAGGCCCCGACCTTGCCGAGCGCGGCCATGACCTCGTCCGGCTCGGGCCACCGTCCCGATTCCCCCAGCCCGATGGCCCGGTCCGTCCAGTAAGGCCCGAATCGCCAGGCCGGCGTGGCGGCGAACAGCGCCACGGTCGGCACGTCGAGCGCGCAGGCGAGATGGGTGAGCCCTGTATCCACCCCGACGACGCAGCGGGCGGCGCCCAGCAGCGCCGCGCACTGGGCGAGGCTCATCCGCGGCGCCACCACCGCCGCGGGATTGCCTTCCGCGAGCCGCCGGGCCGCGAGCCGCTCGGCGTCGCTGCCCCACGGCAGGACCGGGACAAGCCCGGACGCGGCCAGCCGGTCGATGAGCGCATGCCAGGACTCCTCCGGCCACTGCTTTTCCGCGCGGGAAGTCGCATGCAGCAGCACCGCGGCCGGCCGGTCGCCACCGGGCGGGTCGAGGCCGACCGCAGCAAGCGCCGGGGCCTTCAGGCCGAAGACCGGTGGCGCGTCGTGCCGGATGCCGAGCGCGGCGCCGGCAAGCTCGCGCAGTCGCTCGATCGCATGGCGCGACATGTCCACGTCATGGCGCCGATGGTAGAAGAGCGAGGCCACCGGTTCCCGGGCGCAGCGCCAGGAGAACCCGGCTCGCGGCCCGCGCGCCCAGCGCGCGACGAGCGCGCTCTTGAGCAGACCCTGGAGGTCGAGGACGAGATCGTAGGGCGCGGCGGCCAGGCGCTCGCGGGCGCGCCTACGCTCCTCGCGAAAGGCTGCGGAGAACCAGGCCCGCCGCCAGCGCCGGATCGCCACCGGGATCACGTCCGCCACGCCCGGATGAAGGCGCGGAAGATCCGCGAAGGATTCCTCGACCACCCAGTCGATGACCGCGTCCGGACGCGCGGCGCGGATGTCGCTCACCACGGGCAACGCATGGATCACGTCGCCCATGGAGCTCGTCTTGATCAGGGCGATACGCAAGCGAGGCGGCGGGTCCGAAGGGCTAGAACGGCAGCGTGGCGTCGGGCGCGACCGCGAGGATCGCACGACGGAAATCGTCCTGTATGCGCGCGAGCGCGGCCTCGTCATCGGCCTCGAATCGCAGGACGACGACGGGCGTGGTGTTCGAAGGCCGTGCCAGCCCGAAGCCGTCCGGGTACTCGGCCCGGACGCCGTCGATGGTGATCACTTCCGTCGCGCGCTCGAACTTCGCCTCGTTGCGCAGCTTCTCGACGAGGGTGAAGTTCTCTCCCTCGGCCGTCTTGAGCTGCAGCTCGGGCGCGGTGGTGGAATCCGGGAGCGCGTTGAGCCTGCGGCTCGGGTCGGCCTCGCGCGAGAGGATCTCGAGCGGCCGGGCGCCGGCGTACAGCCCGTCGTCGAAGCCGTACCAGCGCTCCTTGAAGAAGATGTGGCCGCTCATCTCGCCGGCGAGCGGCGCGCCGGTCTCGCGCAGCTTCGCCTTGACCAGCGAGTGCCCGGTCCGCCACATGAGCGGCTGGCCGCCATGCTTGCGCACGTGCTTCGCGACATTGCGGCTGCACTTCACGTCGTAGATGACCTGCGCGCCGGGGACCCGCGACAGGACGTCCTCCGCGAAGAGCATCAGCTGCCGGTCGGGATAGATGATCTTCCCGTCCTTGGTGACGACCCCGAGCCGGTCGCCGTCGCCGTCGAAGGCCAGGCCAATCTCCGCGTCCGTCTCGCGCAGGCAGCGAATGAGGTCCTCGAGGTTCTCGGGATGCGCCGGGTCCGGATGGTGGTTGGGGAAGTTGCCGTCCACGTCGCAGAAGAGCTCGATCACCTCGCAGCCCAGGCGGCGGTAGAGCTCGGGGGCCAGCGCGCCCGCCACCCCGTTGCCGCAATCGACCGCGATCTTCATCGGCCGCGCGAGCTTCACGTCGCCCGTGATCCGCCCGAGGTAGGCCTCGGCCAGGTCGGTCGAGCGCGTGGTGCCGGGGGCGATGCCCTCGAAACGACGCTCGAAGCCGTCCGCGACGATGGTGTCGTACAGTGCCCGGATCCCGTCGCCGTAGAGGGTGTCGCCGGCGACCATCATCTTCAGGCCGTTGTACTCGGGCGGGTTGTGGCTGCCGGTCACGGCCACGCCCGAGCCCGTGCCGAGTTCGTAAGTAGCGTAGTAGACCACCGGGGTGGGCACCATGCCGATGTCGATCGCATCGACACCCGCCCGATTGATCCCCTCGGCCAGGGCGGCCACCAGGGCAGGGCCGGAAAGCCTCCCGTCGCGGCCGACGACGATCGCCTCGACGCCCCGGTCGCGGGCGGCCAGCCCGAGGGCCGCCCCGATCCGGCGCACCACGGGTTCGGTCAAGGTCTGGCCCACGATGCCGCGGATGTCGTAGGCCTTGAAGATGGACTGCGCTGGAACGCCGGAATCGACCACTGAACCGCTCCCGTTTGCTCTTCGATTGGGGGGAATTATCCTGCGTAGAATACCAAGTCACCCTCAGGACTGATCGCGTGACAATACCAGCGCAACGCAAGCTCGCTGGCCCTTCGGACGGGCGGCCCGCATGATCCTCGTCACCGGCGGCGCCGGCTTCATCGGATCCAATTTCGTTCTCGACTGGCTGGGCAGCGGACTCGGTCCGGTCGTGAACGTCGACAAGCTCACCTACGCCGGCAACCTCGAGAACCTCTCCTCCATCAGCAAGGACCCGGCCCACATCTTCGTGCAGGCCGACATCTGCGACCAGGCGCGCATGTCGGCCCTCCTCGCCGAGCATCGGCCGCGAGCCATCGTGCACTTCGCCGCCGAGAGCCACGTGGACCGTTCGATCAGCGGCCCGGCCGAATTCATCCGGACCAATATCGACGGCACCTTCTCGCTGCTGCAGGCCGCGCTCGGCTACTGGCGTGGCCTCGAGGGCGTGGCCCGGGAGGGCTTCCGCTTCCTGCACGTCTCGACCGACGAGGTCTATGGATCGCTCGGCCCCGACGACCCGCCGTTCACCGAGCGGACGCCGTATGCGCCCAACAGCCCCTATTCGGCCTCCAAGGCCGCCAGCGACCACCTGGTGCGGGCTTACCACCACACCTACGGCCTGCCGACCCTCACCACCAACTGCTCGAACAACTACGGGCCGTTCCAGTTCCCGGAAAAGCTGATCCCGCTGATGATCCTGAACGCGCTCGACGGCAAGGCGCTGCCGGTGTACGGTGACGGCCAGAACGTGCGGGACTGGCTCTACGTCCGGGACCACTGCTCGGGCATCCGCCGCGTCCTGGAGGCCGGGCGGGTCGGCGAAACGTACAACATCGGCGGCAAGAACGAGCTCAAGAACATCGACGTGGTGCATACCATCTGCCGCCTCCTCGACGAGATGCGGCCGCGCGCGTCCGGCTCGTATGCCGAACTGATCGAGTTCGTGAAGGACCGCCCCGGGCACGATCGTCGCTATGCCATCGATCCGAGCAAGATCGAGACGGAGCTCGGCTGGACCCCGGCCGAGACGTTCGAGACCGGCTTCCGAAAGACGGTGGCCTGGTACCTCGAGAATCCCGCCTGGGTCGAGCGCGTTCGGAGCGGCGAATACCGCAACTGGATCGAACAGAACTACGGCGCACGCGGCTGAAGGCGACGGCAAACGAAGCTCCGAAGGGAATCCATGGCCAAGAAGCGCAAGGGAATCATCCTCGCCGGCGGTTCCGGCACCCGGCTGTACCCGGTCACCATGGTGACCTCCAAGCAGCTGCTGCCGGTCTACGACAAGCCGATGATCTACTACCCGCTGACGACGCTCATGCTCGCCGGGCTGCGCGACGTGCTCATCATTTCGACGCCGGCGGACACACCCCGGTTCCGCGAGCTGCTCGGTGACGGTTCCCGCTGGGGCATGAGCTTCCAGTACGCGGTGCAGCCCTCGCCCGACGGGCTCGCGCAGGCGCTGCTGATCGCCCGCGAGTTCCTCGACGGGGCGCCCTCCACGCTGGTCCTCGGCGACAACATCTTCTACGGGCACGATCTCTACTCGCAGCTGCAGCGCAGCGCGGCGCGCGAGACCGGGGCGACGGTGTTCGGATACCGGGTCAACGACCCCGAGCGCTACGGCGTGGTGGAGTTCGACCAGGAAGGCCGGGCCGTCAGCATCGAGGAGAAGCCGAAGCAGCCGAAGTCCAACTACGCCGTGACGGGACTGTACTTCTACGATCACCGGGCGCCGGAGTACGCCGCCGAGATCAGGCCCTCGGCACGCGGCGAGCTCGAGATCACCGACCTCAACAACCGCTACCTCGCCCAGGGCGAGCTGTCGGTGGAGGTCATGGGCCGGGGCTATGCCTGGCTGGACACCGGCACGCACAGCTCGCTGCTCGAGGCCGCCACCTTCATCGAGACGATCGAGAAGCGGCAGGGCCTGAAGGTCGCCTGCCCCGAGGAGATCGCCTACCGCATGGGCTTCATCGACGCGGACCAGCTGCGCGAGCTCGCCCAGCCGCTGCTGAAGAACGACTACGGCCAGTACCTCCTGCGCATGGCCGACGAATACGAGCCGCCCAAGCGCCGCTGACGGCCTCGCCCGGATGCGGCCCGCGGCCGCCCTGCCCCCCGCCGAGACGACGACCCCATGAACATCGTCCCGACCGCCCTGCCCGAAGTCCTGATCCTCGAGCCCAAGGTCTTCGGGGACGACCGAGGCTACTTCTTCGAGAGCTTCAATGCCCGCCGGTTCGCGGAGGCGACCGGCATCGATGCCGCCTTCGTCCAGGACAACCAGTCCGGTTCGGTGGCGGGCGTGCTGCGCGGCCTGCACTACCAGATCCGCAACCCCCAGGGGAAGCTGGTCCGGGTCGCCAGTGGCGCGATCCTGGATGTCGCCGTGGACCTGCGGCGCTCCTCGCCCAACTTCGGGCGGCATGTGGCGGTGGAGCTCACCAGCGCCAACCGTCGCCAGCTCTGGATCCCGCCCGGCTTCGCCCATGGATTCGTGGTCAAGTCCGAGTTCGCCGAGGTGCTCTACAAGACCACCGACTACTGGTACCCCGAGCACGAGCGCTCGCTGCTCTGGAACGACCCGGC
>Ga0079224_100004035_pt1 | contig 18796 bp, 14 predicted proteins | sample Stecom2015_FD_80414 | JGI IMG/M metagenome (GOLD analysis project Ga0079224, IMG submission 80414) | Agricultural soil microbial communities from Utah to study Nitrogen management - Steer compost 2015 | ecosystem: Environmental > Terrestrial > Soil > Agricultural land | place: USA: Utah... | reverse complement strand
AGCGACCGGTCGTCTCCGATCGCGGCGAGATCATCGCCGCGATGCCGACGGGCGTCACGACGCTGCACCGTGAGCCGCAGGCCGAGGCGGCCGAGGAAGCCGCGGCGGCGGTCGACGACGGCGACGCGGACGCGCCTCAGGAGATGAGAGTGCGCCGAGAGGCGACGCGGCTCGCCTCGAAAAAGGCGGCGGCGGACGCGCCGCCGATGGCCCCGCCGGCACCCTCCCCGGGGGCCGCCGGTCTCGCGACGCCGATGTCCGGAAACGTTGCGACTCTGAGCGCGCCCCGGCGGCTCGAAGACCTCGCCGCGGTCGCGCTGCAAGCCGGCACGACCCGCTACGAGATCCCGACGCGCGTCACGGTGCCGAACGACTCGGCCACCATGGTCCTGCTCCTGAGCCAGCGCATCCCGGGCGAAGCGGTGCTCCTGTTCTCGCCCGACGGCGCCGTGAGCGCGTCGGCGCGCCATCCGTATCGCGTGGCGCGGTTCACGAACTCGACGCGCGGGCTGTTGGAGCGGGGCCCGATCGCCGTGTTCGAGCGCGGCTCGTTCCTCGGTCAAGGCCTGGTCGAGCCGCTGCCGCCCAAGGCGACCGCCACGGTGCCGTTCGCGCTCGAGCGCGGCGTCGCCGTGACGAGTCATCGCCGCTACGACGAGCAGGGAAGTCGGCTGCACCGCGTGGAGGCGGGCCAGCTCTTCATCGAGCGCGACCACGCGACGCGCACCCACTACGAGATCGAGAACGGCGAGAACCGACGCAACAAGCTCTTGATCCGCCATCCGCGGATCTCGGGGACGCGCTTGCACGCTCCGCCAAAGGGCACGGAAGAAGAGTCCGGCGGCGCGAGCGCGCTCGTCCCGGTCCAGCTCGCCCCCAGCGGGAAGACGGAGCTCGTCGTCGACGAGCGCCGGCCGACGCAGCAGCACGTCGAGTGGCTGTCCCCCTTGGCGGATGAAGCCGTGCAGGCGTACCTTGCCGATCCGAAGGCGGACCAGGAAGCGGCGAAGCGGCTGCGGGAGGCGTTCAAGATCCGGGAAGTGTTGAAGCGCGCGGTGGACGAGCGCACGAAGCTCGAGCGCGAGCAGAACGAGCTCGAGAACCTGTCCCACGAAACGCGAAAGAGCCTGCGCGCGATCGAGAAGAACGCGCAAGCCGCCGACCTGCGCCAGAAGCTCACCGCGCGGCTCGCCGACGCCACCGAGCGGCTCGATCGCATCACGAAGCGGTTGATCGAAGTCGGACTCACGATCAGCGAGCACGAGGTCCGTTTCCGCGACGCCGTTCAAGGCATCCGCATCGACGCGCCGCCGCAGAGGAAGAGCCGGTAACTCGCCGCGTCAGCTCGAGGCCGCTCGTCGCGTCAGGCCGATTCGACGGGGCGCATTGCGACGGCGACGAGGGAGGCCCCGAAAGCCCCCGAGCGCCGGCGGTCGGCGATTCGGGAGAGGCACGCGGCTTGCCTCGAACGAGTGGGTCCTTCTCGAGATTCGGAGTTGCTCTCCGCGACGAAGGGTTCGGAAGGCTCACTCGTACACTCAACCGGAGGATCCATCATGGCGAATAGAGTCCAGCAGCCGGTGCCGGGCTTCGCGAGCGCTCCGTCGCGGAGCGGTCTTTGGGCGCGCTACGTGAACGCGGCGCTCGGTGTGTGGCTGTTCATTTCCGCGTTCGCCTGGCCGCACACGCAGGCGTCGGGCACCAACACCTGGATCGTCGGCGCCCTGATCGCGATCTGTGCCCTCTGGGCGATCCGCTCGCCCTCGGTGCGCTGGGCGAACACCGTGCTCGCGATTTGGTTGCTTCTCTCCACCTTCTTCATCGAGCACGTCACCGCCGCCACGGTGTGGAACAACGCCATCGTCGCGATCGTCGTCTTCTTGCTCTCGCTCGTCCCGAACACCGTCGGCGGCCAGCGCACGATGGGCGGCCCGCGACGCGAGGCCCGCTCGATACCCTGACGGCCGACGAACCGGTCCTCGCGTTCGGTGCGGGGCGGCGCGAGCCGCCCCGCGTGTCTGGCTCGTAGCTCTGCCGCCCGGGGGCGATTCGAAAATCGCCGAGGACCCGGCTCAGTTGTTCTGAGCGCCCTCGGCGATCCAGCGGCGCAGGACGTCGATCTCGGCGTCCGTGAGCGGGTCGTAGTGCATGGGCATGGGGGCGCCGTTCTCGTCGGTGGTCGTCGTTGCTTCGACCTTCACGATGAGGAAGCTCGTCTCCGGGGAGCCCGGGTCGACGCGCGGCATGCTGGGGCGACGGATGCTCGCCACGCCGACGAGCCCGGTCTCGGCGTCGAAGGGATCCGTCAGATTGGGCGGCATTCCGGTCGAGTGGTGGCAGTAGGAGCACTTGCCAGCGCCGGCGCCGAGACGGGTTTCGTCGCCGAAAATGGGACGAATCTGCGCTCGAAAGAAGTCGTCGTCCTGAGCGCCATCGGTGATCCACTGGCGCAGGGCCGCCACTTCGTCGGAGGTGAGCCGCGGCATTTGGAGCGGCATGAAGCCTCCGGCGACGGCGGTATCGATGGCCTCGTTCTCGACCTTCTCGATCAAGAAGCTGTTCTCCGGCTCGAACGGGACCACGTTGAACTCGGGGGTGTTGCCCTCCGGGTGCGCAACCGCCCACGTGTTGACGGAGCCGACGAGGCCGTTTTCGGGATCGAAGGGGTCGACGAGGTTCACGCCGATGGGGCTCGTCGGGTGGTGGCAGTACGTGCACCGCCCGGCGAAGATCGGCTGAACGTCGCGCTGATAGCTGACCTGTGCCGCGCCGCCCGTGTTCCCACCGGCGCCGCCCGTTCCCGACGTGCCCCCTTGGCTCGAGCTCGTGCCGCCCGTGCCGTTGTTCTCTTCGCTCGGAGTGCCGGAGCACCCGAGAAGAACGAGAGCCGGATAGAGCGCCTTGAACGTGAAACCCGCGCGAGCACGCATCGGCCGACCCATCATAGTCGACTGCCGGGAAAGGTCTCCACGAAAAAACCTTCCGAATCCTGACGCGCTGTGATCACTCGCTCGGAGCGCGACAGTGTCGAGCGCGATCGCATTTCGAACCAAGGCGAGGAGCGCTGCTCGCTTTCGGGCTGGACGGCGGAGGGGGAGGCCGGGCCGATGCGGATCTCCAGACGAGGTCGCGTTCGGCGCGCGCAGCGATAGCCGCGCTCTCGCGAGCACGACCGGCGCAAAAGCAGCGGAAAGATGCAAGAATCGGCCTTCGCAGACTAGGGAGCCCGAAATCTAGGCATACTGGCCGCGAGATGCTCGCGACCGCAACGCCCGCGTTCGTGCCCACCGACTACGAGTGGCTGCGCCTGCGATTCGAAGCCGATCGGCGGAGTCGATCGGACGCCCTCCTCTCACGGGTACGAGAACACTGCACGGGACGCCCCACGCTGCGGGTCTTGGATCTCGGTGCGGGCGCCGGCGCCAATCTCGTCTATCTCGCCCCGCGACTGCCCGTCGACGAGCAGGACTGGGTGCTCGTCGATCGTGACGGCGCGCTGCTCGATCGCGTGCCTGCATGCTGCAGAGCGCTCGGCAGCGCGAGCCCCTCGATGGAGGTCGAGCCGGGTCGGTTGCGTGTGGGCGGCCAGCGCGTCCGCTACCAGACGATCGTCGGCGACTTCGTCACGGATGCTCGGGTGTACGAGGGACGCTGGGATCTCGTCGTCGCGAATGCGGTGTTCGATTTGCTCCCCGAGCCAGCGATCGCTCGCTTCTTCGAGCGCGCTCGTTGGGCGTTTGGTGATGGCTGTCCGCCGCTGTACTTCACGCTCAACCTCGACGCGGGCCCCGCGTTCCATCCCGAGAGCCCGGAGGATGAGCCGGTCCGCGCGCTCTTCCATGCCCACATGCGCAGACCGCAGGCGCTCGGACGGGCCCTGGGCCCGGAGAGCGCGCGCGCGGTCGCGCGCATCGCCGAGCGCTTTGGCTTCATCGTCCACGCGGAGCAGAGCCCGTGGCAGCTCGGACCAAGCGAGGCTCGCATGCTTCACGCGAAGCTCGACTTCGTCGAGAACGCGGTGACGGAGATGGTGAACGCGGAGCGCGGAACCGCTCGCCTCGGCTTCGGCATCGACGCGCTCGCCCGTTGGATGGCGGCGCGACGCGCGCAGGTCGACCGCGGGGAGCTCAGCCTCACAGTGGCACACCGAGATCTGTGGCTCACTCCGGGATTCGGCGCGCTCGCGCGCTGAGAGTCCCATCGGCCGAACATGGATGTCCCCGATACGCTGCGGTTCGTGCTCCCTCCGGGAAGCGAGGGCATTTCCGGCGGTAATCTCTACAACGCGGCGCTGATCGCGGCGCTCCGCGGCGTCGCTCGCGTCGATACGCTCGGGATCGAGGCGCTCCCGGCCGCCATCGACCACGGCGAGCCCGGGCTCTACTTCATCGACACCCTGTGCCTGCCCGAAGCCGCCGGCGTGCTCGGCCGGCGCCGGCGAGGCCAGTCGTTCGTGCTCGTCGTGCATCACCTGCCGAGCCTCGAGCCGGAGCTCGCTCCGAACGACGCGCGGCTCGAGCGCGAACGCGCGCTCCTCCCGCGCTTCGATCTATTCTTGAGCACGAGCGCGTTCACGACCGAGCTCCTCGCGGCGCGTGGGATTGCGAGAGCGCGGGTGCTCACGGTGCCCCCTGCCCCGCCGCGGGTCGCGTCGCGGCGCCGCGACTACCGGCCGCCCCTCGTCGCGCTCCTCGTCGGAAACCTGATCCCGCGCAAGGCCCTTCATCCCTTCTTGCGGGCCCTCGACGAGCGGCTTCCGGCGGAGCTCGAGCTGCGACTCGACGTTCTCGGCCGCCTCGATCTCGATCCGGAGTACGCGCGCGCGTGCCTCGACTGTGTGCGGACGTCCGTGGCGCTCGCGCGCACCGTACGCCTCCGCGGGCCCGTCGAGCCGCACGCGATGGACGCGGCCTACGCCGCGGCGCACCTCTTCGTCTCCGCGTCGCGCATGGAGACGTTCGGCATGGCCGTGCAGGAGGCGCGCGCCCACGGTCTGCCGATCCTCGCCGTCCGCGCCGGGTACGTGCAGCATCACTTCGTCGAGGGAGAGACCGGGCTCGCGTTCGAGTCGGTGTCCGCGCTCGCCGATGCGCTCGTGGAGCTGGCTCGAGACCCGCGACGCATGGGAGCGTTCTTCGCGCGCGCTCAGGAGCGACGATCGCAGCTCGACACCACGTGGTCTGGTGCCGCGACATCGCTGCTCGCGCAGCTCGCGACGGCGCGCGCCGCGGGCGGGCTGGATTTTGCGCGGTAGCGCTGCTCACGAGCGAGCCACGACGACTCCGAAGCCACGCGTTCGGGTCGCTACTCGGCGCAGCACCCATCTCCGACGCCGCGGCGCCGCTCAGCGGCGCAGGGTCGTGAAGGGCCAAATCGTGCGCGCGCACGCGAGAAACGGTGCGACCAGATCGCTCCGCACGTACAGGGGGCTGCTCGAGGCGTCGACGACGCGCGTGTAGCCGCGGAGGCACTCACCCTGCATGAGCTCGCGGTTCGCCGCGGCGTACACACGATGCGGCAAGAACAGCACCTCGGGTCGGTCGCGCCGGCACAAGGCGTCGAGACGTGGGCGCTCGAAGGTGAGCTCGTTGCTCATCAGGCCGGCGAGATCGGTGATCCGCGCGGCGGGGAGGACCACGCCGGGGACGCCGATCTCCGAGTGATACACGTGGATGTTCGAAGGCAGGCACGCCTCGACGTCGAACAAGCCGCGCACGGTGGTCACGCCCTGGGCGGCGCGCTCGACGAAGCCCCGATCGGCGAGCGCCCGCGGAACGCGGGGCGGGAGCCAGCTCACTCCACAAGCGACGAGCAGTGCGCCCACCAGCCAGGCGCCCGTGCCGCGCAGGCGCTCCGGCGCCGCGATCGCGATGCCGACGCCCGCCAGCCACGCGCCGATGCTGCCGAGCGGCAACGCGCTGTGAACGGGGCTCGCTCCCGTATCGAGGAGCTCGAGCCGAAACGCGACGAGGGCCAGCGCCGCCCAGGCGACCGCGAACACGCGCCGGGCGATTCGGGACGACCGGACGCGAAACTTCGGCCAAGCGAACGCCGCGGCCACGGCGAGCGGCACGAGCGCGGGGACGTAAAAGCGCGCCCGATAGCCCATCACCTCGTTGGTCATGAGCGCGTGGTACGCGACGAACCCGGCAACGGCGACGAGCAGGGGGCGGCTCTTTCCCGCACGCGCTGCCACGGCGACCCAGACGAGCGGCGCCGCGAACAGGCCGAACGTGAGCAGGTATCGCCGTTTCCAGATCTCGCCCGCCGCGACGAAGCTCGGGTCGTAGCGCTCGAAGGCGAGCGTCTTCCAGTACGCCGCGAGCGGGAGGGCGGAGCCGTAATAGACGTGGAACGCGAGCAGGAACGCCCCGAGACCGAGGCCGAGCGCGACGGCATAGAGCGCCGCGGCGCGCGGTCGCCCCCGCGCTTGCCCGAAGAGGGTCGAGAGCGCCGGCAAGAGCACGGCGTCGGGGCGCGCCAGGTACACGAGCGTGGTGAGCCCGGCGGCGCGAAACGGCTCGAAACGTCGCGCTGGATCGAGCGGGACGAAGCGATGAACGAGCGCGAGCACGAAGAGCACGAGCGCGGTTTCCATGCCCGTGTGCACGACCCCGAGCACGATCGGCGTGGCGAGCCCGAAGAGCAGGATCCCCGGGTTACCCCCGCGCCGCCGCACGAGCCGCACGAGCAGCGCGAAGGCACAGACGAGCAGCACCGCCGAGAGCGTCTTCGTCGCAAGGAGATACCAATCCCCGGCGAGCGCCGCGACGCCGGTGGCGAGCCCCTGAAAGAGCTGACTCGTGTTGCCGTGAACGGGCCCCTCCTCCGCGTTCCAAGCGAACACGCCGTGGTTCGAAAAGTTTCGGGCGAAGCGCTTGAAGAAGAGAGCATCGTCGTAAACGCTGGTCTCCATCCCGACGACGAGCACGTAGGCAACGACGCCGGCGAAGAGGGCAACCGGGAACCAGCGAGACCTCGCGAAGCGACGCATCTCCCCTTCACGCCGCCGTGAGCCGCGGCGCTGCGGACCGACCGAGCGCGTCGGTGTCCACGAAGAGCGTCGCCGCGAACGCCGCCGCGGCGTTCGCGAGGAGCGCTCGCCGCAGGCGCGACGGCTCGAGAGCGCGGCGTGACCTCAAGCGTGTCCCGGCAGCGCCGCCGTGTACGCCGCCCACGCCACGTGCGACTCGCGCAAGGTGACCTTCATGCGGCACAGCTCGGTCGAGCCGGGCCCGAGCTCGCCCGCGCGCAGGCGCTCCGCCATGCGGTCGAAGATCACGCGCGCCAGAAACTCGGTCGTCGTGTTTTTGCCGGCGAAGGCGGGGTCGTCGTCCAGGTTTCGGTAGTCGAGCTCGCCGAGCACGCGAGAGAGCGCCGTGGTGGCGCGCCCGATGTCCACCACGACGCCCTCGGGCCCGAGCTCCTTGCGATCGAGCTCGACGTCCACGACGTAGGTGGCGCCGTGCAGGCGCTGCGCCGGCCCGAAGAGCTCTCCGCGGAAGCTGTGCGCGATCATCATGTGGCCTCGAACGCAAACCGTGTACATCTCTCCTCACTCCGTCGGGGTCAGTAGCGAATGCGATGGCAGAGCGCGTCGTAGTCGGGATCCGCGAGGCGCGCGAGCGTCCGCGGCAAGTCGGTGAACGCGCCCTCCTCCGTGAACAAGACGTCGAGCGCGGAGTCGGCGGTGAGCCGGACCGCGAGCGCGAGCCGCTCGCGGTGCGAAAACCGGCGGCGGGCGTTGGGGCTCACGGTGCCGACCTGCGAGGAGCGCAGCGTGAGGCGCTCGACGTGAAAGGCGCCCCCGAGGGATAGCTCCACCGGGCGATCGCCGTACCACGAGAGCTCGATCACGGTTGCGTCGCGGCTCGTGAGCTCGAGCGCGGTTTCGAGGCCAGCGGGGTTGCCGCTCGCGTGAAACACGAGATCCCGCCCGCGCGCCGCGCGCTCGGGGGTGGCGAACGTGGCCCCAAGCGCGGCCGCGACCGCGGCGCGCTGCGGGCGCACATCGACGAGCTCGACCTCTGCGCCTGGGATCTTCGCGGCCAGGAACGCGACGAGACAACCGACCACTCCGGCGCCGACCACGCTGACGCGATCCCCGGCGAGCGGGCGCGCGTCCCAGAGGGCGTTGAGCGCCGTCTCGAGGTTCGCGGCGAGCACGGCGCGCTCGGCGGGCACCGCGTCCGGAAGGATCGTCACTGCCCCCGCCTCGACGACGTACTCGGTCTGATGCGGGTGGAGACAGAAGACGCGCGCGCCGACGAGCGCCGGCGCGCCGGCGAGCACGCGGCCGACGCTCGAGTAGCCGTACTTGACGGGTCCTGGAAAATTCCCGACTTGATGCGGGCACCGCATGCGCTCGCGCTCGCTCTCGGGGACACCACCGCGGAACACGAGCGTTTCGGTGCCGCGACTCACCGCGCCGAAGAGCGCCCGAACGAGCACTTGATCCGCTGCGGGCGCGGGCACGGGCTCCTCGCGGAGCGCGCCGATCGACGGCGCATCGACCCAAAAAGCCCGAGCAACCCGGGACGTCACGCCGCCTTCGAGCCGAGCCACGAGACGCTCATAGCACGGAGCGCCGCCGCTCCGCGTCGCGACGCTCGTCGATCAGCGTGTACACTGCTCAGCGCGCGCCGGCTCCCGAGGGTCGCCCGCTCCGCCATGTCTCCCGCAGCGATCCTCCCCGCATCCGCGTCGCTCGACCTGCTCGAGCGCTGGAGTCGCGTGCACGCGTTCGCGATGCTGGCCGCAACCGGGATTGCCCTGGTCGCGCGGGAGGCCTGGCCGATCGCGCTCGTCGGATTGAGCTCCGTCGCTGCGCTCGTCATCACCGGGGCGCGCTCCGGCGCGCGCGTGGGGACCGCCGCCAACGGCGTCACCGCCCTCCGGCTCCTCTTCGTGACGAGCCTCGGCCTCGCCGCGCTCGCGCCTCCCTCGGGGCTGCTCGTCGCGCTCGCGGTGCTCGGCATCTTCGTGCTCGATGGAGTGGACGGCGCCCTCGCGCGGCGCTTCGGGGCGGAGTCGGCGTTCGGTGCACGCCTCGATCTCGAGACCGACGCGCTGCTCGTCCTCGTCGTCGACTTCCTCCTGCACGCGGTGTGGGGCTACGGCGTCTGGGTCCTCGTCAGCGGCCTCTTGCGCTACGTCTACACGCTCACCCTCGCGGTCTTTCCGCCGCCTGGCGGCCCCGCTCCGCGCTCGCGGTTCGCGCGGAGCAGCTTCGGCCTCTTCGTCACGAGCCGCATCGCCGCGCTCGCCCTGCCCGCTGCCGTCGCCGTGCCCGTCGCGGGGCTCGGCTCGCTGCTCCTCTGGTTTTCGTTCGCGCGCTCGTTCTTCTACGCGTACGCACGGCCCGGAGTCGCCCCCGGCGAGGGCGCGCCCATCGTCGACGAAGCGCTCGCCAGAGACGACGCCGCGCCGAGCGATCCGCGGGCGTGAGGCTCGGCCGCGATCAGGGCTCGGGACGGAGCTCGCAGTCGAACAGGACGTCCTCGCCGAGCGAGAAGCGGCGCGCTTTGGGACGGAGCGCCTGCTCGAGATCGTCGATCGCCGGAAGCAGGATCCCCGCGCGACCGCTGCCGAGAAACACCGGTCCGATCGTGACCTGGACGCGGTCGAGCGAGCGCGCCGCGAGAAAGCGAGACACCGTGATCCCGCCGCCTTCGACGAACACCCAGGCGACGCCCCGAGCAGCGAGCGCCCTGACGATCGCGCGCGGCGAGAGCTCGCCGTTTGCGCTCTCGAGGGGCAGGATGTCCGCCTCACCGAGCTTGCGCGCGCCGCGCGCGGCTTCGGCAGAGCAAATCACGAGCGTCGGCGCGGCGCGATCGCGGAAGACTCGGTAGCGCGGCGAGAGCCTGAGGCGCGGATCGACGACGACGCGGAGGGCGTTGTCGCCAGGGACGAGGCGCGTCGTGAGCTTCGGATCATCGCGCTCCACCGTGCCCGCCCCGACGAGCACCGCGTCCGACAGGGCGCGGAGGCGGTGCATGTGCCGGAGGTTCTCGGTTCCCGTAACGTACCGAGAAGCGCCCGAAGCGGTCGCGATCTGGCCGTCGAGGCTCTGACCGAGGTGCGCGAACGTGAAGCACGAGCGCGGTCCTCCCAGACAGATCGGCAGATAGAGCTCGAAAAGCTCGGTGATTGGCGGGCTCGTGGGCGCGCGGAGCTCGTACTCGCCCCGGTCCGCGTCGAGCACCACCCAGCCGGCGTCGGGGGCGACCTCGCACAAGCCCCCCGCCTCGTCGAGCAAAAGACCGACGCGCCCCGTGGGCCGCCGCCCGGCGCGCACCTTCCGAGACAACGCCTGGAGCAGGGACCAGGCGCGCGCCTCGTCGAGCATGGAGGTCCGCTGGAGCACGGGCTGCACGCCCCGTCAGTGTAGCCGCTCTCGCTACCCGAGAACCCCTCGTTCCGGCGTCCCGCGAGGATGCAAATTCGCAGCCCGAACGGCTCACCGGCACGCGCCGGGGTGCGTGACACCGCCCGCGATCCATGCATTGGATGCCGGGATGCGCAGAACCGCGCCGCTCGTCCTCTGGACCTGCGTCGCCGGGGTGATTTGCCTCCTGGCCCGTCCCGCTCGGGCCCAGGTGCCTTTCGGGGAGCTGGGGGTTTTGCCGCCACGGACGGGCTATCGGCTGTCGCTCGAGGTGCGCGAGAACTTCGCCGCGCGCGACGACTTCGCCCACCCGATGTTCCTGTTTCAGCAGGAGGTGGACCACGTCTCGGTCCGCGAGCTGTCGCTGCAAGCGGCGCTCTGGGTGGCGCTCACCCCGCGGCTCGCGCTCGGCGTGGACGTTCCGTTTTCGCTCCGCGAGGCGGGCGTGCGCTTCGCCCCCGTGATCGTCGCCGAGGGCGTGCGCCTGCCGCCGGTGTGGCGCGAGCTCGAGGGAAGCGGCCTCGCGGATCCCACGCTCGCGGTTTCGTACCGCATGCTCGATGGGGAACGCCTCACGCTCGCGACGACGCTCGGAGTCGTGCTGCCGGGAGACGACAACCCCGGGTCGAGCACGGTGCCGACTCGGCTCCCGCTGAGCACCGGGCAGGGCGAGGGATTCGCCGAGGCCGCCCTCGTCGCGCGGCTCTCCAGTATTGCGCTCGCCCTCTCCTACCGAGCCGGCTACCGCCCGGGCAGCGCCACCACGTACCTGGTCCGGCGCGTGGGTCCCGACGGGTTCGCGAGCGGCGCGCTCGGGCGGCACATCCACCAGCGCGTGCGCCTCGATTTCCGGTGGTCCACCGACCCGAGGTTCTGGCTGCGTTTCATCCCGGAGTGGCGCGTCGAGGGCAATCCGCCCCTCGTGGATCACGGCAAGGAGTACCTGTTCCTCCGCGAGCGGTTCAAAAATGAGGTCGCCCTCGATGCCCGCTTCGGCGTTCGCCTCTCCCGAACACTCGGGGTCGAGCTCTCCTACACGCTGTCGTTGCTCGAGTCCTGGCAGCGAGATCCTTACTTTCCGCTCGCCATTCCGCGACGCGGGTTCGGCGTCACGTGGTGGGTCTCGGGATCATGACGCGCCGAAGCGCCCCCCGCTGCGCGGCGCGCGCGCTGTGTCGGCTCCTCGAAATCGTCCTCTTCTTCTTCGCGCTCGGCATAGAGCCTGCCAGCGCCGCCCCGCACGGCTACTTCAACCGTCCCGAGGACGACTGGAACGTCACCGAGACCCGGTACTTTCGCATCTACTTCACCGACGAGACGCCGAACACGGCGGCGCGACTGGCCGCCATCGCCGACGCCACGTTCGAGCGCCTGCGCGCGTTCTACGGCTACGAGCCGCCCGACAAGATCACGGTGAGCATCGTCGGGTACACGAGCTTCACGAACGGCTTCGCCGAGTCGCAGCGCAATCGCATCACCCTCTACACGACGCCCGCGAACTTCCACAGCCGAAGCCGCGTACCCTGGCTGGAGAACGTCTTCACGCACGAGCTCAGTCACGTGTTCTCGCTCAACGCCGCGCAGTACGCCTCGCCGCGCGTGCCGGTCGTGATCGGGGCCGGCGTCGCGCGCTCGGCGAACGCGCAAGGGCTGGTCCGCGTCCCGCTCTACGGCAGCAATTACCCGCATTGGTTCGTCGAGGGGGTCGCGCAGTTCGACACCGCGCTGCTCGGCCGCGACGCGTTCGACGAGAACCGCCGCGCGTTCCAGCGCGCTTCCGTCGAGGACGCCCTGCTCTTCCCGCTCGGCCGCCTCGCGTTCTTCGGTGACGAGCGCTGGTACAACACGGGCTTTGCGTTCCTCGCCTATCTCGAGGAGCGCTTCGGGCGCGGCACCGTGCACCGGCTGTTCCGCGCGGCAGGTGCGCGCTACCACTATCTCTTCGACTCGCTGTTCGAGAACGAGCTCGGCGTGCCGCTCGCCGAGCTCGAGCGCGATTTTCGGGCGCAGGCATCCCGCGATTTCGCGGAGCACCGAGCGCGCGCCGATCACGGCCGCCGCGACGGCGTGCCCTTCGTCCTCGACGAGGACGCCCGCCCCTACCGCGATCTCACGCCCGAACAGCGACAGCACCTCGCCCATCGCTACTCGGGCCGCGTGCTGCGCTACCACCGCGGCCGCCTCTACTACCGGCGTGGCGAGACGATCCATCACGCCAAGCTCGCGCCGTCCGGAACCGAGCTCGAGGACGAGCAGGTGCTCGGACGGGGCGTTGCGTTCGCTCCGCACACGGAGTCGAGCGCCTTCGTGCTGCGCCAGACCGGTCACGATCCGACGCTCCTGCCCTCGTTCTACCGCCCTCGATTCGAGAGCCCGACGCTGTTTCTCGTGGACGCGGACGGCGAAGAGCGCGTGCTCTTCGAAGACTCGCGCCTCTCGGACTTCGACGTGTGCGCGAAGCGTCGCGAGCTCGCGGGCATCCACAACGACGGAGACGGGAGCCTCGTGCTCGTGCTCTATCCGCTCCGGCGCTTCGGAACGCCCGAGGTCGCCGTGGATCGCGGGCGCGCGCGCTTTCCCCTCCCGCGACAAGTCTTCGACGAGGTCCGGACGCCCCGCTACGACCCGGACTGCAAGCGGCTCTTCTTCTCCCGCCGCGTGGGCGACGATCACGATGTCTACGCGCTCGACCTCGCGACGGGCAACGTCGAGGCGTTCGCCGCCGAGGACGCCTTCGAGCTCTACCCGGAGCCCGCCGAGCGCGGCGCGTACTTCGTTTCGGCGCGCGACGGCACGATGAGCGTCTACTACAAGGCGTACGACGGCAGTCGGCTCGTGCGCGTGACGCGCGCCGTGACCGCTCACCACTATCCCGTCGCGACGCCGCACGGGTTGTTCTTCATCCGCATGACGGGAACCGGGTTCCAGCCGTTCGTGATCCCGCGCGGACACCTCGCGGCGGAGCCGGTCGCGCCGCTCGGTGAGAAGCGAGACCGCACGCTCCGAGCGGAGCGCTTGCCGCCACCGCAGAAGGTCGTGCGCTACGACGCCTTCTCCCCCAAAAATGCGGTCCCGCCCCTGTTCGTGCCGCTGCTCGACCTCGAGTACGACCACCCGGGCTCACCGAGCGGCACCGGGCTCTCCCTCCAGGCAGGCCTCGATTTCTACGTCGAAGATCAGCTCCGGACGCACTCGCTCCGCGTGCTCGGCTTCTTGGGCAGCCGAAACAGCATCTTCGTCGGGTACCGCAATGCCATGACGCCGCTCACGCTGGAAGCGCGGGCCGGCATGACGCAAATGCGGAGCGTGTACGAGTACCGGCGCAGCGACGGCGAGCGCTTCGATCACGTGCTCGACTACCGCTGGGGCTTCCTCTACGCGAGCGCGTCCTTGCCGCTCGATCTCTTCCACTGGTTCGGGCTCGAAGGCGAAACGCTCCGGGATCTCGGCACGACCGTGGGCGCGTCGGCGCGCCTCTACGACTTCACGCGGCCGCGCTACGCGCGGGATCGCGTCGGGTTCTTCCTCGACTACTTCGGCATCGATCGGAGCGACCCCGCGTTTCGCGAGCGGGTCGTCAATCGGCGCGGGTACCGCGAGCTCCGGCTGCGCGCGTCCTATGCCGTCGAAGAGATCCACAGAGGCCTCGCCAGCGCCGACCCCACGCTGCGCGTCGGCAGAACGCCCTACCTTCGCGCCGAGCTCGAGCACACCGAATACCTCGCCTTGCCGAAGCTGCTCGACGGTTGGTTCGACCACACACTCGAGCTCGGGCTGCGTCTCGGCTGGATCAGCCGCGACATCCGGTTCTTGCCGTTCTTCGGCGGTGGCCGGCTCTCGTCGCAGACGGCGCCGGAGCTCAACACCTCCGTCGGATTCGCCGGCTACGGCGCGTACGCGCTCTCCGGAGAGACGCTCGCGAACGTCGGTGCGAGCTATCGGTTCCCAATCGCCCGCGGCCTCGGCTGGGACGCCGGACCGTTCTACCTCGAGGACGTCTACGCGCAGGTCTTCACGTCGTGGGGCAACGTCTGGGGGTTCCACGCGAATGGCCGCCGACAAATCCCGTTCCTCGATCGCGCGCCGAACGGGCGATTCGTGCTCGGCGACGCGGGCCTCGACCTCCGGTTCTATTCGTTCTTGCAAGAGGTCGAAGCCAACGTGGGGACGACGATGCGCGTCGTGTACCGCGCGATCCCGTTCGCGACGTGCCCCGCCGACGCGCCCGATTGCCTGCGCGTCAACGGCCGGCCCGGGCTCGTGTACTATCTGATTCTGGGAGGTGGGTTTTGAGGCTCCGCGCGTCCTCGCTCGTCGCGATCACGACCTGCTTCGCGCTGAGCTGCGAGCTCGGCGCGGACGTGGCCCACCGGGGCGCCTACGGCTTTTTGCCGAGCGCCGCGGTGCCCGACACCACCCTGCGTCCGCTCCGGCATTTGCTCGTCGTCGAGGAGGACCCCGCGTCGGAGCGCACGCTGCTCTACTACTTCGAGGGTGAGCTCGGCCGCGCCGGGATTGGCCTCGAGAGCCTGCCGCGCCTCGCGCGGCGGCACGGGCGCTCCGCGGTGCGCTTCGAGAGCCCGCTCGCGACGCTGGGGATCCCCGAGCCGCCCGCTTCGGGCGGTGCCGCCGGGGCGAGCGGCGCTCCCAGCGACACGCTCCCGCGCGGAGAGGCCGGCGCCTCGGATCCCGGCGGCGCTGCCGGCGAGGGGAGCGTCGCCGGCGCAGGGGGAGCTCCCGGGTCAGCGATCGAACGCGAAGCACTCGTCGTCGAGCTCGAAGGCAGCTCCGAGCTCGTCACGCTCGAGCGCATCGAAGCCTTCGAGCTCGAGCCCACGGGCGCTTCGCGCTTCGCCCCTTCGCTCGGCGCGAATCCTCCCGTGCGCGCCTTCTTCGGGGTGCGGCGCGGGCAGAGCGCGCTGCCACCGCTCCGCATCGACACGGACGGGCGCCCGCTTCGCTTCACGCCTGCGCTCCGTGCGCTCGAGCCCGCGCCGTCCCGCGAAAACGCGCTCCTCGTGGCGGACTACGCGCCCTCTCCGACCGCGGATTACCTGCTCGTCGATCTGTTCCAGACGATTCACCGGGATTCGGACGCGGCGCCGTTCGACGCGATCCTCGGCGTCGCGCTCGCACCGAGCACCCGCTATCTCGTCTCTCCCGAGCTCCTCGCGAGCGCGTTCGAGCTCGGCTGCTGGTCTCTCGAGAGGCCGCTTCACCTCCGGGTGACTCAGGTCTCGCGCGCGTACGAGCTCGCAGCGGCGGGGGACTTCGCCGTGGTTCACCGCCGGCACGACGCGATCGAAGTCCCTGCCTCGCTCTGGTCGGACACGGTCGCGAGCGTGGGGACGGCCGCGTACTGCGCGGACTTCTACTGACGACGCGGCGAACGCGCGCAGTGGCGTCGCTGCCGCGTGTCTCCATCTCGCCACGGGACACGCACGACCAGGAACTCACGCGGTGAAAAACACGAAATGACCGCGTCGTTTCGAGTGCTAGCTTGCACTGCTCTCGGGGCACGCCCCCCGTCGCGCCGAGTCTATTTTTCGAGAGGACAGGGTCAGCCGTCAGGGCTCTTCGCGCCGGTGTGTGCCGGGTTCTGCGGCGAGCTCTCGGCAAGAAGGCAAAGGAGCATCAATGACACTCGATCTGTTGAAGGAGCGCGGCACACCGCTCTCCAATCAGCGCTTTACGCTGCGCGAGCTCAATCCGATTCCGCACAGCAAGCTCGACGACGACGCGTTCACGCGGGTCCGCATCATCCTGATGAACGGCATCGAGTCGGAGGCGATCCGGTTCAAGCACCTGTTCGCGCGTCTGAGCCGCGATCTGAGGCTCCCGCTCGCGGAGACCCGCCGCGTCGAGCACCACCAGCAGACGATGGTCAACTGGTTGCTGCCGGGTGACCTCTCGCCGCTCGAGACCACGATCGCGTACGAGCAGGTCGCGATCGAGGTCACCGCCTCGCTCGCCCAGCACGAGCCCGACCCGTATCTCGCTCAGGTGCTCCGCTTCGGGCTGCTCGAGGATTTCGATCACCTCTACCGCTATTCGGCCCTGCTCGATCGCCTGGAGGGCAAGGACGCGAACGCGATCACGCAGTGCTACACGGATATCCTCCCGGGCCGCCCCACGGCGATCGAGCACCGCCACCCCGTGGACGACCTCCGGCACCACTACGATCGCAAGAACGCCGCGCCCATCTCACGCCTGAACACGCTGACGATCGTGTCGGCCGAATACCAGACGCACGACTACTACATGCACGTCGGTCCGCTCCTTTCGGACCCGGTCGGGCGCATGCTCTACGCCGAGATCGCGTCGATCGAGGAGCAGCACGTCACGCAGTACGAATCGCTGATCGACCCCGAGGAGTCGTGGCTCGAGCAGTGGCTCTTGCACGAAGCCACGGAGGTCTACAACTACTACAGCTGCGCGCAGCAAGAGAGCAACCCGCGCATTCGAGCCCTGTGGGAGCGCTTCGTGGACTACGAGCTCGGGCACCTGCACGCCGCGCGCGAGCTCTTCGAGAAGATCGAGCGGCGTGATGCCGCGGAGGTTCTCCCGAGCACGCTGCCGGATCCGATCGACTTTTCGAGCCACCGGGAGTTCGTGCGCAAGGTGCTGAATCAAGAGGTCGATTTCGCGGCCCAGGGCACGGAGATCAAGCCGCGCTCGCAGGTCCAGGCACCGCAGACGGACGCCTACCGCGATCATTTCCTGTCGGAGGGCAGCGCCTCGGAGGCGGTCGCCGACAGGTTCGAGTGGACGCCGGGCACCGAGCTCACGCGCCGGCGTTTGCACAAGGAGCTCGACACGCGGAGGTACGCATCATGAACGAAAGCGCGATGAAACTCGGAATGAACAAGACGGGGTGCGGCCTGATGGGCGAGCGCAAGATGCAAGCGCCGCCCGTGGCCGAAGCCGATCTCGATCTCGGAGTGCTCGCCACGGGCACGTTGACCCAGCGCCTTCAGGAGAACGCCCCGGCGATCGGGTCGATCCCGCCGCCCGACACGGCGAAGGGAATGGTGGGCGCGGCGGTGCAGGCGCTCAAGGGCAACAAGCTGCACGTCTACATCGACAAGCTCGGGGAGCGCCTCGCGTTCGAGCGCGGCGGCGTGCGCCTCTACGACGGGTTGCTCGCCAAGTACGAGACCGCGAAGACGAACGGGGAGCCGCTGCCGCCGCGGGAGGCGATCGAGGCGATCCGCGAAGAGGAGCTCGAGCACTTTCGCCTGCTACACGACACCATCAAGGAGCTCGGCGCGGATCCGGCCGCGGTCACCCCGTCGGCGGACCTCGCCGGGGTGCAGGCGCTCGGCCTGATGCAGGTCGTGAGCGATCCACGGGTCCGCTTCGGCGAGTGCCTCTCGGCCCTGCTCGCCGCGGAGCGCATCGACACCGCCAACTGGCAGCTCCTCGCCCAGCTCGCGCAGTCCGTGGGCCAGGAGGAAACCGCCAAGCGCTTCAACGAAGCGCTCCAGGCCGAGCTCCGCCACGAGACGCTCATCTACAACTGGCTCGGCAACTCCGTGACCGAGAAGCTGAAAGTGGCGTGACCCCGAGCGCGGCCGCGCCCGGTCTCCCGGCGCGCCGTCCCCGAAGCGCCCACCCTAGAACGCCGATCCGTTCGACGGATCGGCGTTCTACTTTTTTCGCAGGGACGGGCCGCGCCCTCCCTCCCGCTGAACCGAATTCGGCGGGGCCCCCTCCCCACGCGGGGACGCTGTTCGACACCGTTTTCCACGGATTTCGGCGCGCTCCCAACCGTTCTTCGCTCCAGTCGGCGCTTCGGTTCTTCGTAGGCAGCGGGCACCGGTCCGAGCGGACCGCCTTCGCCGGGCGCGAGCCGCTCGAGCGAGTGTGGTAACGAGGGGGCCGCATGGGCCCCGCTGCTCGTTCACCGGACCGGGCTCCCCTCGTCGCGGCGTTCGCCGTGCTCACGGTGCTCGCGGTCGTGGGCCACCTCCGCGTCGACGACGATTCCTACCAGCACTTCACGCGCAGCGTCGAGCAGGTGCGCGCGCTCGACTGGAGGACGTTCACGACCGACGTCTGGAACAAACCGCTTCCGGGTCTCCTGTACGGCGTCGCGGGACAGCTCGGCATCGAGCTCGCGCGTCTCGTCTCCGTCGCGATCACCACGGCGACCGCCGGATTCACCGTCGCTCTGTGCCGCGGGCTCGGCATCTCGGCCGTCCCCGCGTGGGTCGTCGTGATCTTCTTTCTCGCGCAGCCGCCGGTGCTGCGCGACGGGTTCACGACCATGACGGAGCTTCCGGCGGCGGCGCTCCTCGTCACCGCGCTCTGGGCGGCGCTCTGCCGGGCGCGCCTCGGGCTCGCGGCGTTGCTCGTCGGTCTCGTCCCGCTCTGTCGTGTCGAGCTCGCGCCGGTCACTGCGTT
>Ga0079224_100004033_pt1 | contig 18799 bp, 9 predicted proteins | sample Stecom2015_FD_80414 | JGI IMG/M metagenome (GOLD analysis project Ga0079224, IMG submission 80414) | Agricultural soil microbial communities from Utah to study Nitrogen management - Steer compost 2015 | ecosystem: Environmental > Terrestrial > Soil > Agricultural land | place: USA: Utah... | reverse complement strand
CTATCGATAAAAATGTTGAATTGGTTTCAGTCTGCTGTGAAGGTGCTTTTGAAGCATTGATGTCTGGGGATGCGGAGGTACATGATCGCATTGTAGCCAATTCGTTGAGAAGTTTATCGCAACAGGTTGACGTTATTTTATTGGCACAAGCCTCTATGGCAAGGGTCGTTAATCAACTGGGGGAATCGGATAAAATTGTCCCCATCTTAGTAAGTCCACAACTTGCGATGGAATATTTAGCTGAAATTCTTTAAGATGGGAAAGGGATATCGAGTTAGCTTGTATCTAGGCATATTATCTTTATTTGCCATAGTGATAAGTTGGGTTACAGGATACTTTAATCTGTTAGCACCACTATCTGTGATAAGTGCCATTTGCATAGCCATTGGATTGGGTGGTTCTTCGTATAAAACATTTGCCTATACTGCTTGGATTATTGTTGCGATTATCTGCGGAATGTGCTACCCCGATGCATTCCTTAAATGGGGTGAGCTCGATCTTCAAAACCCTTGGTTAATACTAATTATAGTACAAATCGTAATGTTTGGTATGGGCACTCAGATGAGTATTAAGGATTTTACAGGGATTCGGGTCTTGGGGAAAGGTCTGATCGTTGGTTTAATCTGTCAGTTTCTCCTTATGCCATTACTAGGCTATGTGTTAGCCGTTTTCTTTAAGTTTTCCCCAGAGATTGCTGCTGGGATCGTACTCATTGGATCTTGTTCTAGTGGGCTTGCTTCTAATGTGATGTCTTATTTAGCCAAAGCAAATTTACCACTTTCAATTACACTCACTGCCCTTGCAACCTTAGCGGCTCCAATTATGACACCTTTTTGGATGAAAGTTCTAGCGGGTACCTATGTGGAAATTGAGTTTATAGCCATGTGTGTTCAAATTATTAAAATTGTGATTGTACCTATTGGAGCAGCACTATTATTTGATGCCTTAACTACGGGATCAGCTAATTTTAGAAATAAAATGAAGGTTATTGCTGTGGTGACGATCATCTGGTTTTTTGTAATTTCTATATCTTGGAGTTGGTTAGCCAGTACGCTCACAATAAATTCGCTGGAACTCGTAATCCTATCGAACTTTCTTATTGGCGCTATCCTTTTTGGATATTTGTTTTATCTTCTTAATAAAATTATCCCAAGACTATTGAAGGTGATGCCATTTATGTCGATGGTCGGTATTGTGTACTTTACTGTGGTCACTACTGCCGCAAGCCGCGATCATTTAATACATATTGGCCTGTTCTTATTACTTGCCGCCATCCTTCACAATATCCTAGGGTATGGCTTTGGATATTGGATTAGTAGGCTATTGGGCTTGGATAGAAATACCTGTAGAACAATAGCCTTAGAGGTAGGTATGCAAAATGGTGGTATGGCCTCAGGTTTAGCTGGTGTAATGGGAAAACTCTCTACCCTAGGATTGGCAGCCGCTGTCTTTAGCCCATGGATGAATATCTCGGGATCTATCCTGGCCAATTTTTGGAGAAAACATCCTGTTAAGTGAAAATAAAATGTTGCATTGTTGGAAGGTACAGGATACAATCTAAAATTGCAATGGATATTTTTAAATTGTCAAAAATCAAAATATGAAGCTCTTCCAGTCGTTCGTGATTTTATGCGCACTCTCATGTAGTGTAAGTTTACAGGCTCAATTGAAGCTACCTGCACTATTTTCTGACAATATGGTACTCCAACAAAACACCCAAGTTCCTATTTGGGGTTGGGGGTATCCCAAACAAGAAGTTCATTTGACCACCTCGTGGGATCATAAAACATATAAGTTTGAATCCAATAGTGAAGGTCAATGGCGATTTAAAATTCAAACGCCTTCGACAGGAGGTCCCCATAGTTTTACCGTAGCCCAGGGAGAACAAAAAATTAATGTCCAAAATGTACTCATTGGAGAAGTATGGTTATGTTCCGGACAATCCAATATGGAAATGCCTTTAAAAGGATTTCCAGGTCAACCCGTAAAGGGAGGAAATGAAAGTATACTACTTAGTACCAATAAACAAATCAGATTAATTACGGTTCCAAGAGATGCAAAAGTAACTCCAAACAGGGATTTTATGGGTCACTGGCAAGAAGCAGCCCCAGCTGTAGTTTCCGATTTCAGTGCCACAGCATGGTATTTTGGAAACCTATTGCACCAGGTGTTAAATGTTCCTATTGGTCTGATTCATGTATCCTATGGAGGATCAAATGTTGAAGCCTGGATGAGTGCTGAAATGCTCAAAGACTTTAATGGTATCAAGGTTCCTGAAAATCCAAAAGATATTGGGGAGCCTAATCGGACTGCTACTGCCTTGTATAATGGGATGCTAGCTCCAGTTATTGGTTATGGAATAAAAGGTGCTATTTGGTATCAAGGAGAATCAAATTATGATCGTCCATTCCAATATTTAGAGTTATTTAAAACCATGGTCGATCAATGGAGGAAGCAGTGGGGGCTTGGCGAGTTTCCATTTTATTTTGCGCAAATAGCTCCCTTTGATTATCGTGTCTTTACGCCTGATACGCTGGTGGAGAAGTACAATTCTGCATTTTTGAGAGAATCACAATTAAAAGCTTCACATCAGATCCCCAATTCAGGCATGGCTGTATTACTAGATATTGGAGAAAAGGGGAATATACATCCAAAACATAAAAAAGTAGGTGGTCATCGATTGGCCTATTTAGCCTTAGCCAAGACCTATGGAATCAAAGGTTTTGAATTTCAAAGCCCCGAATTTAACGCCATGGAACCCCAAGGGAGTTCACTGATTCTTTCCTTTAAAAAAGTTCCTAATGGTTTGATTTCTAAAGTGAAAGATATTAAGGGATTTGAAATTGCAGGGAAAGACAGGATATTTTATCCCGCAAATGCCTTTTTAAGGCGAAAATCTGTGATTTTATCTTCGCCGAGAGTGGAGAAACCGATAGCGGTCAGGTATTTGTTTAAAGATTATGTCGAAGCTGAACTTTTTAGCACTGGAGGTTTACCACTTTCCTCTTTTAGAACCGATAATTGGTAAATAGAAATGTTGAGATCTCTTATAATTCCTATTGTACTTTTGACATGTAATCTTGCAATGAGTCAATTACCAGAATTGAAAGATTACAATGTAATATGGAATACTCAAAGTAAAAACAGTTCCGAGTCAATGCCCGTTGGAGGAGGTGATATCGGCTTAAATGTTTGGGTAGAGGATAATGTGATTTATGCCTATTTCTCAAGAAGCGGCACCTTTGATGAACACAATACCTTTTTGAAATTAGGGCGATTAAAATTAGAATTGACGCCAAATCCTTTCACCCAAGGGGATGGGTTTAAACAAGAACTTGTTTTGGAAGATGGCTATGTGAAAATTGAGCAAAATGGTGTAGAAGTTAAGTTTTGGGTAGATGTTTTTCAACCTGTTATTCATATAGATGTGGTGGGAAAAGATAAAATTGAAGCCCAGTTGTCTTATGAAAATTGGCGTTATAAGGATAAACCAGTTAAGGGACGAGCCAATAATGCAAATTCATATAAGTGGGCACCCCAAGGAGACATTATTACGTATGCGGATTCCATCAAATTTAAAAAAGAGGGTGTTTTGTTCTATCACCGAAACCGGCCACATACTGTATTCGATGTGGCTGTGAAACAACAGGGGTTGGAGAACTATAAACATGCGATGATGAACCCCTTAAAAGAACTCACATTTGGCGGGTTTATTTATGGTGATAATTTCTCACCACATGAGACGTACTATGGAGTTTACCGAGACGCAGACTTTAAAGGGTTTACACTAAAAAGTAATGAACCTTCAAAATGGCATACCTTAAAGGTACAACTTTTCACAAAACAGACCGATGAATTAAAGACATGGAAGACTGCACTATTTTCTCAGGTGAAGGCTTATAAGAAATCCTCGAAAAATGCTAAGAAGAATTCAGTCGGTTGGTGGAATGATTTTTGGGATCGCAGTTTTATTTATACAAAAAAAAGAGCATCGCACCTTAAAGATACGGTATATCAAATAGGTCAAAATTATCAGTTATTCCGGTACATGCTCGGGACCAATGCTTATGGCCAATACCCCACCAAGTTTAATGGAGGGTTGTACACTTATGATCCTTATTATGTAGATTCCACATTCACTTTTTCTCCAGATTTCAGAAATTGGGGTGGGGGAACAATGACTGCTCAAAATCAGCGCCTAGTTTATTTTCCAATGCTCAAAAGTGGCGATTTTGACATGATGAAATCGCAGTTTAAGTTTTACATGCGGATGCTTAAAAATGCGGAGTTAAGATCGCAAGTGTATTGGAACCATAAAGGGGCAAGTTTTACGGAACAAATTGAGAATTATGGACTCCCCAATCCTTCGGAATATGGATGGAAACGACCAGTAGATTATGATCCAGGTATGCAGTATAATGCATGGTTAGAGTATCAGTGGGATACGGTATTGGAGTTTTGTAAAATGATGCTTGATCAGTATTATTACGCGGGTTTAAATGTTGAACCTTATATTGAATTTGTACTTAGCTCACTCCGATTCTTTGATGAACATTACCAATATTTGGCAAGAAAACGAGGTGCAAAAACATTTGATGCCAATGGAGATTTAATAATTTATCCTGGATCTGCTGCTGAAACCTATAAAATGAGTACAAATGCCAATGCGACGATCTCGGGTTTAAAGGTGATTATAAAAAAGGTTTTGGATCTGCCAACCAGCTGGGTTTCTGAAAATAATAGGAACTATTTAAGAGAGCTCAATGATCGCATTCCACCATTGAGTTTTCGACAGTTAGAAGGACATAAAGTACTTTCTCCTGCAAAAAGTTGGGAGCGCATCAATAATACAGAGGTCCCGCAACTATACCCAGTATATCCTTGGGGTATTTACGGTTTGGGAAAAGCTGACCTTGAAATCGCCCAAAATACCTGGAAATACGACCCCGATGCTCGCAGATTTAGGAGTCATATTGGTTGGAAACAGTCTAATATTTTCGCCGCAAGAATGGGGATGACTCAACAAGCCAGTAAGTATATCAAATTAAAATTAGCCAATTCTGGCCGTCGTTTCCCCAGTTTTTGGGGGCCTGGATTTGATTGGGTTCCAGATCATAATTGGGGTGGTTCAGCAATGATTGGTTTACAAGAAATGCTTATGCAGGAAACAGCTGGTAAAATCCTGCTTTTCCCTGCTTGGCCTAAGCAGTGGGATGTGCATTTCAAATTACATGCAAAGAACCAAACCGTGGTGGAGGCTAAAATTGAAAACGGAAAAGTTGAAATTCTTAGCGTTAAGCCAAAGGAAAGGAAGGACGATATTATAAATCTTTATAATATGACAATAGAACAAAAGCTTAAACTTAATTATCAATGAGGTATTTTAAAAATTTATATAAATATGTGCTGCTCGCAATAGGATGTACAGTTTTATTGCTGGGTTTGCAATGTAAAACGAAAGGATCTGATCCAAACTTCAAGACGCTTAAGATCGATCTAGATTTCTCAGGAAGGCGTTTGTCTGAGGTTAATGACCCTTTGTATAAGTCGTGGATGGTGGATCAAGATAGTGCAATAGAAAAGACTTTTAACAATACCACTATCGCTTTTTCAGGAAAAATTCGCTCAGGTTGGTACAAGGCCGGAGTACAAGCCCCACATAATGCTAGATTGGTTAATGATGGTTTAATTTCTGATGGCCCCCTTACCATGACTATTTCAGGTTTGGAACCAGGGACCCATAGCCTTCTTACCTTTCATAATACATTTGATAATCCTGAATCCACTACTTTTTCGGATTTCGCAGTTTATCTCAATGGTGACAAGGTTAAAACCATCACCCCATCCAACAGGGTCAGTAGCACAATAGCATCTGCAATGGCTTATTTTAAATTTGATGTCAAAGCAGATCAAGAGGTTGTAATAAAATTTGAAGCTGAAATGGATCCAGGAAAAACAAATAACACAGTGGTTTTAAATGGTTTTGAATTGGACGGAGAGAATTTAAGGAATCAAGCGCGTGCACCAATGCCGAAAAATGGAGATTATCATGTGGTGGTTGATACTAATTTTACGCTGCAATGGGAGCATCCAGAGAATATGAAGGAACAGTACTTGTATTTTGGAACGGATAAATCTGCAGTGTATAAGGCTGATAAGGAGTCAGAGATGTTTAAAGGAAGACCAAAGGAAAATCAATGGAAAGTTCCAGATTTGTATTCTGGGAATACCTACTACTGGCGAGTGGATCAAGTCGATCAGTCAGGGGATCTAACCAAAGGAGAGGTATGGTCCTTTAGGCCTGCACAATTAGCCTTTCCAGGGGCGGAAGGCTATGGGAGATTTGCCATAGGAGGCCGTGGAGGAAAAGTTGTAGCGGTCACCAATTTAAATGATAGCGGCCCAGGTAGCTTACGCTTTGCGGTAGAAAAAGAACAAGGGCCACGTACAATTGTTTTTAATGTCTCTGGTATTATTGAACTCAAATCCAGGTTGGTGGTAAAGGATAGGTTTGTGACAATTGCTGGACAAACAGCACCTGGAAAAGGTATTGTAATTTCAAGAGCCCCTGTGGGACTTACTGGGGATGATGGTATCATACGATTTTTAAGAGTACGCATTGGCGCTGGGAGAACCTATGATGGTATGGGACTCACCGGCGCAAATTATAGTATAATTGATCATTGCTCAATTAGTTGGACCATTGACGAGGCTTTTAGTTCCAGAGGTGCCCACCATATCACGCTACAACATACACTAATTTCAGAGGCACTCAATGTCGCTGGTCATAGTAAATATAAAGATGGAAAAATGCATGGATACGCCGCTACAATAGGAGGTGATATTGGAAGTTTTCATCATAATTTACTGGCACATAATTTTGGACGAAACTGGAGTATGGGAGGTGGTTTAAATGGTAATGGTTATTACACTGGAAAGTTGGATATCAGAAATAATGTGGTCTATAATTGGGGGCATCGTGCCACTGATGGGGGAGCAAACCAGGTGAACTTTGTTAATAATTATTACAAACCAGGAGCGGCAACCACATTCTTTTATGCTTTAAATGCACAACACGAAGGTGTAGGTCTTGGAAAACAACAATATTATTTCGACGGGAATGTTATGGGCGGAATATTTGATGAATCCAATCAAGAGAAAGGTCGTAAAACAACCATTACAAATAATGAAATTGTAAATTATGAAACTTTTGTTGATCAACCATTTTTTCCTTCATATGTAGAAACGCAATCCGCACGAGAGGCCTACAAAAGAGTGCTTTCTGATGTAGGGGCGAATCAACCATTAGATCAGCATGACAAGAGAATTATTCAGGAAACACTGGACAGTACCTTTACTTACATGGGAAAATTAAGTAAGCTAGGAGGGATGATCGATACTGAAAAGGATGTGGGCGGACTCGAGGATTATCCAGTAACCTACCGCGACGATCATTGGGATACGGACCATGATGGATTACCAAATTGGTGGGAAGAAGCGAAAGGTTTTAATGTCGAATCAGAAAAGGGTGATTTTTCAGATTCGAATGCTGATCTAGATAAGGACGGGTACACGGAGCTTGAGGACTATCTCAATTGGTTGGCTCAACCACATTTTAAAATAAACGTTGGCGAAGAATTGAATATAGATGCAAAAGATCTTTTTAGAGGCTTTACAAAGGAGGTTACTTACAATATTGAAGAAGGTAAGGCTTCTATTAATCAACATAAAATTCAATTTAAGGCATCAGAAGAGGGTTTTTATACTTTTGTTATAGGAGTTAAAGATGGCCATGGCGATACTATGAAGCGAACAGTAAACGTATTTGTATATTAATAATATTATGGAAAGGATTTTAAAATGCCACCTCACAAGGTTATTATTTATGGGCGGTATCTTTTTAGGTTTAGCTCAAGAGGAAGGATTGGTAGGTAATACCAACAGTCCTTATACGAAATTGCATAGCCTGGCTTTGGATGATGTACATTGGACCGACGGATTTTGGTTTGCACAATCGAAGGTGGAGCAACAAAGAACATTGCCTTTTATGTGGAACCTCTACCATCAAGCAGACGTGACGCATGCCTATCGCAATTTTGAAATTGCCGCAGGTCACATGAAAGGTACCCATGATGGCCCATCATTTCACGATGGGGACTTTTATAAAATAATGGAAGCCATGGCTTCAGTTTATGCCACCACTAAAGATAAGAAGCTAGATAAACAGTTGGATAAGGCCATCGAAATAATTCGGGAGGCACAGCGAGAGGATGGTTATATTCACACCCCTGTTTTAATAGAAGAACGTTGGGGTACACTCGGTCCTGAAGAGCTCCAGAGACAACTAGGCTTTGAGAAATACAATATGGGACATTTAATGACGGCTGCAAGTATTCATCATAGAGCTACCGGCAAGGATAATTTTTTAGATGTGGCCATAGGTGTTGCGGATTACTTATATGACTTCTATCAAAAGGCTTCACCAGATCTAGCAAGAAACGCGATATGTCCTTCTCATTATATGGGAGTGGTTGAAATGTATAGAACAACTGGAGATGCTAAATATTTGGAGCTTGCCAATCATTTGATTGACATTCGAGGAACCACTGATGATGGGACCGATGACAATCAGGACCGCATCCCCTTTAGAGAACAGACAACTGCCATGGGTCATGCTGTGCGTGCCAATTACCTTTACGCCGGAGTTGCTGACCTTTATGCAGAAACTGGTGAGGAAAAATTACTTGAGAATCTCGAATCCATCTGGGAGGATGTGGTGTATCGCAAAATGTATATCACAGGAGGTTGTGGATCCTTATATGATGGAGTCTCCCCAGATGGGACATCATATGATCCTGCTGTTGTTCAAAAGATTCATCAGGCTTACGGAAGACCCTATCAACTCCCAAATGCTACAGCGCATACTGAGACTTGCGCAAATATTGGTAATGTCCTTTGGAATTGGAGGATGTTTCAAATAACGGGGAAGGCCAAATACATGGATGTATTAGAATTAGCACTGTACAATAGCGTTCTCTCAGGTATGAACCTGGAAGGAGATAAGTTTTTGTATAATAACCCATTAAATGTTTCCAAAGCGCTCCCTTTTGAACAGCGTTGGGGTAATGAAAGAAGAGGATATATTGCGTTGTCTAATTGTTGTCCGCCCAATATCACAAGAACTTTGGCACAGGTGGGTAACTATGCATATAGCCTAGCTGAAGATGGTCTTTATGTGAACTTATATGGTAGTAACGAATTGGATTCTAAAACCAGTAATGGAGAGCGGTTAAAGTTACGTCAAAAGAGTAATTACCCATGGGATGGAGCCGTTGAGATAACCATAGATAAGGTTCCTAAAGAACTTTATAAAATTTATTTAAGGATACCTGGATGGAGTCGAAATTCTCAGATTCTTGTCAATGGGAAGCCATTTTCTAAACCAAGTGAATCAGAAACCTATTTTGTAATCGAGCGATACTGGAAAAAAGGAGATATTATAACACTTAAGATGCCTATGCCAGTTGAATTAATGCAAGCAAATCCTTTGGTAGAAGAAACCAAAAATCAGGTCTCTGTTAAGCGAGGGCCGATCGTGTATTGCTTGGAGTCTGAATTTTTACCTAACAATGTAAGCATAAATGAAGTCATTCTTGATACAACTTCAAGTTTTCTAACCCAACCAATTTTAATTAAAGGAAGAGAACTTGTGGGGATAAAAGCTAAAGTCAATGTTCGTGACACCCCTTCATGGAATAAGCAATTGTATAGACCACTAGAAGATGCGTCAACGACCTATCATAAGGTTGGCTTAATTCCGTATTTTGCCTGGGGTAATCGTGGGGCAACAGAAATGTCAGTTTGGTTAAATTACTGAGCACTTTAAATAGGAATATACCTGTGATTTACCAACGAAATTAGACCTGTTATTCGATTAAAATGATATCCAGTACGGGTTGTAGTTCTTACTTGAAAGAGGACGCTGGTTTAATTTAGAATAACAAGGCGTCGTCTTTTGAGTGAGGGCTTCATTGTCCTTTGAGAGATGTAATTTAGTTGCTCATTCCTTCTTTATTCCAAAGAGAATATTCTAAGCCAAGAGTGTATAGGAGCTTTGTTTGGATTCCCTAAAAATTCGTATTTAAAAAATTGGGAGAATTTTATAAATAATTCAGATTTCTTAACTGCAAATTAACAAAGGTGGTATAGTACAGGACAGAAACAACATAGGTTATGAATATATTTGACCTGATACCATTAAAAGTATATGAATGATATACGGGTTTAAAACTATTATTTTGGGGGTTTACGAATTGTTTTCGCAATCGTTTGAAATATGGGTTTTACGCCAAAATGGGTGTCGCAACTAGAAAACTAATAAACTAATAATTAATTAAAGTCGAAATACCTATGAGAACAATTAAAAAGGTATGTACATTTTTTCTGGCTCTATTGATTTCTGTTGCAACTTATGCGCAGGATCTGAAGGATCAAAGGACGATCACTGGGGTGGTTGTCGATCAACAAGGTGTCCCCATACCAGGAGTAAATGTAATTGTTAAAGGAACCAATAATGGGGTGGCTACTGATTTAGAAGGAAAGTATTCTATTCGAGCCTTCGGAGAAGATACTTTGGTATTATCCTTTGTTGGTTTTAAAACTGAAGAACGATATATCGGTGGTGAATCCAATATTGACGTCACTTTGGTTATGGATAGTGAACAGCTTGACGATGTGATAGTGGTTGGTTACGGAACACAGAAACGTGAACACCTGACCTCAGCGGTAGAAACGGTAGACATGGAGGAAATTAATCAATTACCAGTGGGAGATTTAGGAACTGCAATGGCGGGAAGAGTACTTGGTGTGAATGCCTCAGGGGGCAATACTAGACCAGGCTCCAAAGCTCAGCTGACCATTCGTAATCCTATGACACTCTCTAAAGATGGTGGGAATCTCCAGCCTCTGTTTGTTATTGATGGAGTAGTGCAGTTGGATGCGCAAGGTAGAAATGATAGTCAATACTTCAATAGTTTAGATGCATCAGAGGTTGAGAGTATTACTGTTTTAAAAGATGCCTCGGCAGCTATATACGGTTCTAGAGCATCCAATGGAGTTGTAGTGGTGACTACCAAGAGAGGTCGCGTTGGAAAACCTGTATTTAGGTTTTCTGGAACTTCAGGGATAAATAGCGAACAATACCGTGTGGAGATGATGAATGCTTATGAATTTGCGCAATATTATAATATAATGAACGGTCCCAATGGCTATAGAGAAGATCCAAGCGATAAAGAAAGATTCTTTTCCCAGGATGAATTGAATTTCTTTAAAAACAGGTCTTATGACTGGCTTGATCAAGCATGGTCGAGTTCAACTACACAACGATATACTTTAAATATGAGCGGTGGAACAGATCGGGTAACCTATTTTAGTGGGGTTTCCTACTTTACACAAGATGGTAATCTAGGACCAATAGATTATGATAAATTTACCTTTAGAGCTGGGACTGACGTTGAAGTTGCAAAGGGACTTAAAGTAGGTTTGCAGTTATCCGGAAATTTTACGGAAGAGGATAAAGTATTTAGTAAAATTGGTGGTGAAAATGAAGAAAACGATTATAATAAATTACTTCTTGCTCCACCATATCTTCCACCATATGTTAACGGTTATCCTGTAAAAATACCTGATGCAGGAAGTAGAGAGGCTTATCACTTTTTTGAAATACAGCGTCTTGCCAATACCACCAGCACCCGGTCCAATGATATGCGTGTAAATATTAATGCTGAATATGCGTTGCCATTTATTGATGGATTAAAACTTAGCGGTAGCTATGCTCGAAGTATGGGACACTCTAGAAATAATCGTTTAGGAACCTTTTACGATCTGTACAATATTGTAGATAGAGGAGGTGATAATGGACATATTTATAAGCAAGAAACTGTTGACGATCCTCAAAGCTTTGAAAATGGAAATGAAATAAGAAAGTCTAACATCACCTCTATGTTACAACAACTCAATGGGACAATAGCGTATTCTAAAGATTTTGGAAAGCATGGGGTTAGTGCCTTATTTACTGTAGAAAAATCAGAATCAGAAAGTTTCCAAGAGGATGCATCAGTAGATGACCCATTACAGGATTCTAATGGAACCTTTAGAACTGCCTTTGGGGAGGCTAGTGTTAGAGACTTTACCAATGAGGCGGGTTCGTTATCTTATGTAGGACGATTTAATTATCATTATGATGATAAATACCTATTTGAGTTTTTATATCGTTCAGATGCTTCCACAAAATTCGCTCCTGAAAATTATTGGGGAGATTTTTATTCCTTTTCTACAGGATGGGTAGTGTCTAATGAAAATTTCTTTAGCTCTGATTGGATTGACTTTTTAAAAATTAGATATTCCTTGGGATTGCTCGGAAAGGATGATACGCGACCATGGTTGTGGAGGCAGCGGTATACCTATCAGTATGGAAACGGTGTGGTTTTTGGTGGAGATGGACCTGTATCAATTGGTGTGAAAGCAGAAGCTTCCCCTAATAGAGCAGCAACCTGGAGTGATGACTTTAAGAACAATCTAGGTCTAGATACCCGATTCCTAAATGATCGTTTATCGGCATCCGTTGAAGGCTTTTATAACAAGGGAACCGATATTCTATTGGAACGAATTGGAAATGTTCCTTTTACAGTTGGAGGGACATTGGCTGCAGAAAATTTCGCAGAAATTGATTTTTTTGGTTATGAAATAGCTGTAGGATGGCAAGATAATATAGGAAAAGATTTTAATTATGGAATTGACGCACGTTTTTCATGGTATGATAATAAAGTGAAAAAATCCAATTTTAACGATGAAGATATTTTAAAACCATGGTTTGCCAAACCCGGAGAGTCAAGTGATTTTGGCGTTTACGGATATGATTACTTAGGGATGTTTAAAAGTCAAGAGGATATTGATGCTTACGTTCAGCAGTATAATATCCAACAGGTATTTAACACTCCAGTTGATGAGCTACGACCTGGAACGTTATACTATCGAGATGTGCGAGGTGAATACTTAGGTGATGGCGAATTCGCGGCTCCTGATGGTATTATCGATGAAAATGACCAAATTAAACTAGCTGATAAGGAATCCAATCACTATGGTTTTGGAACTACATTGAAGTTTAGCTGGAAAGGACTCAGTTTTAATGCTGTAATTGTTGGATCCTTCGGTGGTTGGAGTGAATACTCAGCAAAGTATGACCTTAATGGTAATATTGCGCGCAGCTTTTCGAACCTGCCTAGAGATTGGAATGATATCTATGATCCGACCATTAATCCAGGAGGTACCATGCCAAATCCTGCCTTTGGTGATATTAACTTTGTTAGGTCACAATATTGGGAACAGAGTTCTTTTAGTATGGCAGTTCGAAACTTTACCTTGGCATATAGCTTACCAGGAGAGGTATGTGAACAAATTGGTTTTAAGAGTCTAAACTTAACTTTTACAGGAATGAACCCGTTGAACCTTTACAACCCTAACGATTATATAAATTCTTTAGGCGCATGGGATAAATATCCGGTATTGAGAACCTTTTCATTAGGTTTAAATGTTACTTTTTAATTCAAAAAAATAGAACATGAAAATTACGATAAAAACTAAAATCGTCTTCTGCGCTGTACTAACATTAGTTCAAGTAAGCTGTAGTGATGATTTTCTAGAAGAAAAAAAGGACTTTTCAGGGATGAATGAAGAGACTTTTGAAAATATGCAAACTGCACGAGCCTATGTTGATTATATGTATCGTCAGTTTTTCCCAGGAGGTGGGAATGCACCTGCTTGGTGGGATATTGCTAGGCCTGACGATCTGGTGAGAACCAGTGATGAAGCCCCGGGAAGAACACGCTGGAATCAGGAGTGGGCACAAATTTCTCCCACCCAAAATCATGCAATGGAATATATCGGGGAGCGTTTGAGCACGAGTAACAGAAACTACACCTATACACGTCTGAAATCTATTAATATGTTTTTGGAAAATATCGAAAAACATGATGGAATAAGCGAAGAGGACAAGAATAAATTAAAAGGACAAATGTATTTTTGGAGAGGATGGCAATATATGGATTTAATGCGTTTTTACGGAGGTGTTCCAATTGCTCTTGAGGCTTTAAATCCTATTGTAGGTGGGACAGATGCACAAATACCAAGAAGCACATCTGCAGAAACGCTGGCACAAGCATTATCAGATTTTGACAAAGCCATTGAACTTCTTCCTGGCCGCTGGCCAGATGATCAGTGGGGACGAGTTACAAGTGGTGCAGCCGCTGCATTTAAAGGTCAAGCATTACTTCTTTGGGCTAGCCCACAATTCAATCGTAGTGATGATCAAGCACGATGGAAATTGGCCTATGATGCCAACAAGGAAGCTAAGGCTATTTTAGAACAGAACGGTTTTGGTATGTGGACTGGGCCTTGGGATGAAATGTGGCTAACCGAGGTTGGTAACCCTGAAGCTGTATTTATTTATGGTTATAATTCAGTCACTACTGAAGATTTGGATTTTTACAATGGAATGGAACCTAATTCGCGATCTGCGGATGCTGGAGGAAGTCCAAACCTCATTCCAACTAAAAACACCATGGATTTATTTCCTATGGCTGATGGTCGTCCTATTGGGGAATCCACCACATATGATTATGATTTGCAAACTTTCTATAAAAATAGAGACCCAAGATTTTATGCAACCTTTGTATACAATGGGGCCTCTTGGCCTTACGCAGAGGATCAAGATTTCGTACAATGGGAATATAGATGGTATGGAGATGGTGAGGATACCAGTGCTAATATTCCAGGAGAAGTTACTGGGGAGAATAGAAAACCAGCGGGAATTTATATAAAGAAATGGACCGATCCTAATGCATCAAGTGATGATAATTTTTCAAGAAGTGGTACTGATTGGATGGAGCTGAGGTTTACTGAAGTTTTGATGAATATTGCAGAAGCTGCTACTGGAATTGGTCAGTTAGGCGAAGCCAAACAAATTCTGATGCAAATCAGAGAACGAGCAGGAGTTGAAAATTTAGATGGCAGCTTTGGCCTTTCAAATGTCAACGGTAGAGATGCTATGTTCGGTGCTATTTTAACGGAAAGAGCGGTGGAATTCGCATACGAAGGTAAACGACATGACGATCTACGTAGATGGTTGTTGTTCAATGATGATTATGGAACAGTCAGTAGACTTGGGTTGGAACCCATCAATGGAACTAGAAGAAAAGGAATCGTATATGTTGCATTGGACGAAACTGGGCAACCCTATGTAGGAGACCTTGATCCATTTTTGAATACAGGAGATGGAGCACCAGTGATCGATAGAGCGCCAGAGACGTATCCTGAAGGGATTACCACACAAGAAGAATACCTCGATTACATCTATGAAAACTACATAGAGGTAAGGGTTAAGGACGATTTAGATCCAGAGGACTTTCAATTTCAGTGGTACAATGAATATTATTTCTATGGATTCCCACAAGATGTTATGGATAGTGCTCCCTATCTCGAACAAACGGAAGGATGGGGCGGTAGCTATGATCCGTTGGCAGGGGAATTAAACTATAATAATTAACTGAATTATGAGCTGTCGTTTATTAGGAACTACAGCTCATTTAAATTATATCAAACTAGTTTAGAATGAATCAAAGCGTATTAATAGCATTAATTTTAACATTATTAAGCGTTCAAGTCTATGGACAATATCCAAGCTTAACGGCGCAAGATAGAGAAAGAGAAAAGACCATAAAAGAAACGGCTTATAGACATTCTGATAGCGTATGGGAAAAAGCCGTTAAGATTGTGCGAAAAGAAGCGCGGGAAGGAAAACCATACGTTCCATGGGCCTTTAGGCCAATAGATTTACCTCAAGCTAAGATTCCTGCCTTTCCGGGAGCGGAAGGTGGCGGTATGTATAGCTTCGGTGGTCGTGGTGGAAAAGTGATTACCGTGACCAGTTTAGCTGATGATGGCCCAGGTACCCTTAGGGAGGCCTTGGAAACGGGCGGTGCTCGTATTATTGTATTCAATGTTGCTGGAAAAATTGAGCTAAAAACCCCCTTGATTATTCGGGCCCCATATGTAACAATAGCGGGGCAAACTGCGCCTGGAGATGGGGTTGTTGTAGCGGGTGAATCTGTATGGATCAACACCCATGATGTTGTTATTCGACACATGCGTTTTCGAAGAGGAGCAACCGATGTTGCCCGACGTGATGATGCTCTAGGGGGGAATCCAGTTGGAAATATAATGATAGATCACGTTTCCGCTAGTTGGGGATTGGATGAGAATATGTCTATTTACAGACATATGTACAGTCCTGGAGGCGATTATAAAGAAGAGAAATTAGCCACGGTGAACGTTACCATCCAAAATAGTATTTTCTCGGAAGACCTGGACACCTATAACCATTCTTTAGGAAGTACGCTTGGTGGAGAAAATGCTTCCTTTATGAGGAATTTATGGGCAAGTAATGCTGGGAGAAATCCTTCGGTAGGATGGAATGGCATATTTAATTTTGCTAATAATGTGATTTATAATTGGAGTCATAGAACTACTGATGGTGGTGATTATAAAGCAAAATTTAATATTATAAATAATTATTATAAACCAGGACCAGTGACTCCAAAGGACCAACCAATCGCTCATCGAATTTTAAAGCCTGAGGCTGGACTAAGTGATTTAGATACCTTAATTTTTGGAAGAGCATATGTTGATGGAAATTTTGTAGAAGGGTTTCCAAAGGTATCAGCCAATAACTGGGATGGTGGAGTTCAAATGGAAGGTAAGGATGGGGAGCTTATGACTGAAAAAGAAGCCAATGTTTACATTCCTTACATTAGGGCAAATGAAAAATTCATACACCCCTGGTTTACAGTAATGTCCGCTAAACAAGCGTATGATTTTGTTCTTGAAAATGCTGGGGCTACACTTCCAAAAAGGGACCCAGTTGACATTAGAGTAATTAAGACCGTGAAAAAAGGAAAAGCTATTTACGAAAAAGGATTGGATCCAAATTCTTTTTACCAATTTGAGCATAGACGCTTAGAACCAGATTCCTATAAGCTCGGTATCATCACTGATATCGCTCAAGTTGGAGGGTATCCCGAGTATAAAGGAAAACCTTATACCGATTCTGATGGTGATGGTATGCCTGATGCTTATGAGACGCAGTATGGTCTTAATCCAAATGATCCTTCTGATGCCAACTCGTATCCGGCGGGAGAATCTGGTTATACTCAAATTGAGTATTATATCAACGGTATAGATCCAAATACCAAGGTGGATTGGACAAATTTAGCTAATAACGAAGATACGTTGGCCAGGTTACCAAATGGTCTAGAAAAATATAAAAAATAAAAAACGATCGCTATAGTCAAGCGCTAGGTGACACCATAGCATTTGATTTATAAATTGAAAAACGAAACAATGAGAATAATTAAAAATATGATGATGTTGTTTGCTTTGATTGCCATAGGCTGTGGAAGTGGGCAAAAGGGTTTTGATCCAGAATATGTTAAAGTGACCAATGAGAGGGCGCAAAGAATTGTTGATGACTTAGGGATTAGCAGTGGTGATAAAGAAATAATAGTTCGGGATATTATTGCTGACCAATACAGAAATTTAAGTCGGATTCAGGATGATAGAGATGCTAAAATTCAGGCATTGGATGCTATGAAAATGACGGAGATTCAAAAGGATGAAGCCATTGATAAGATAACATCAAAAGCGCAAAAAAAAATTGATAAACTTCATTCTAAGTATATAAAAGCACTTGAAAGAAATCTTACTGAACAACAAGTCGTTCAGGTAAAAGATGGTATGACCTACGGGGTTGTTCCCTTAACCTATAAAGGGTATCTAGAAATGCTTCCTTCCTTGACCAAGGAACAAAAGGAAGTTATTTATAATTATTTAGTTGAGGCTAGAGAATATGCCATGGATGCAGGATCATCGGATAAGAAACATTGGTGGTTTGGAAAATATAAAGGGAAGATCAACAATTATCTTTCTGCTCAGGGATACGATTTAAATAAGGCCAGTAAAGATTGGCAAGCTAGAATCAGAGCAGAAAAAAATAACTAGAGTAAGGTTTAATCTATTCAAAACTTTTAAACTGATGTTAGATATATTCAAAGGCAGGATTACGGTTCTAGCAGTTCTTGCGTCCACCATGGTTTTTAGTCAATATCCTGAAATTCCATCTGAACTCCAGGCTAAGACTGATGCCATAATGGCAAAGGAAAATCAGCGTTTAGACTCCTTATGGGACTCTACTGTTTATCCTATAGTGCGAAAACAAGCCAATGAGGGGCGTCCTTATATTCCTTGGGGTTCAAATCCTGGAGATTTTGTAAAAGCGGCAATACCAGCCTTTCCAGGTGCAGAAGGAGGCGGTAGTTTTACCCCTGGAGGCCGAGGTGGAAAAGTGTTTGTGGTTACTAGTTTAGAAGATAGCGGACCTGGTACCTTACGAGAGGCCTGTGAGGCAGGAGGCGCAAGAATTATTGTGTTCAATGTCGCGGGAATAATTAAGCTTAAAACTCCCATTAGTATAAGAGCACCTTATGTGACTATAGCGGGTCAAACAGCACCCGGTGATGGCGTCTGTGTCGCTGGTGAAAGCTTCAAAATTGACACCCATGATGTTATTATACGCCATATGCGATTTCGTAGAGGAGCCACCGATGTAACCAGACGTGATGATGCTCTTGGTGGTTCACCAATGGGGAATGTTATTATAGATCATGTGTCTGCAAGTTGGGGCTTGGAT
>Ga0079224_100004031_pt1 | contig 18802 bp, 16 predicted proteins | sample Stecom2015_FD_80414 | JGI IMG/M metagenome (GOLD analysis project Ga0079224, IMG submission 80414) | Agricultural soil microbial communities from Utah to study Nitrogen management - Steer compost 2015 | ecosystem: Environmental > Terrestrial > Soil > Agricultural land | place: USA: Utah... | reverse complement strand
TTCGGGATTAAACTATTATCTATCGGTTTTTTTACGGATCCGAATCAGCCTATTCCCTGGCGAGGGCCAATGGTAAGTGCTGCTATCAAGCAGTTGTTTAACGATGCTGATTGGGGTGAATTAGATTATTTAGTGGTTGACTTGCCTCCGGGTACCGGCGATGTACACATCACAGTAGCTCAAAACTATCCCGTTGCAGGAGCCGTTATTGTAACGACGCCTCAAAATGTTGCCTTGGCCGATGCGACAAAGGGTATTGGCATGTTTATGATGAATACGATTAATATCCCTCTACTAGGGGTTGTTGAAAACATGGCCTATTTTACCCCCGCGGAACTACCTGACAATAAGTACTATATTTTCGGAAAGGATGGCGGCAAACGACTGGCTGAAAAGTTTGATGCTCCTTTTTTGGGCGAACTTCCTTTGGTCAAAAGCATTAGTGATGCCGGTGATAATGGCTATCCCATTGTAACTGATGAGGACGAGCTTATTTCCAAAAACTTTATATCAATTGCCGAAAAAGTGGCGCAACAACTGTCCTTACAACATAATTTAAAGGAAGTACAAAAGCCGAATTTTACACAGTAAATAATTTTTAGTATCTTTACATCTATTTTAAAACCACAAAGGTTATGAGCTTACAGGAGAGAGTAGAAGAAGCACTAAACACCCTAAGGCCTTATCTCGAGGCGGATGGTGGTAATGTAACCATAGAAGAAATTACGTCAGAGAATGTCGTTCGCTTGCGCCTGTTAGGATCGTGTGCGTCTTGTTCAATGAGTATTATGACTTTTAAAGCGGGTCTGGAACAGGCCATTCAAAAAGCTGTTCCCGAAATTACCGCAGTAGAAGCAATTAACATTACCGATCCAAATGACCCGAATGCTACCATGCCCCAGCGTGTTAACTAATTGACGCAAATCCTTTTAACATTATTTAACAGGAGCTTTTGCTGAGTTTTGGTAGTTTTATTGCATTATGAAAAAAATCGTTTTTGTAACCTGCTTGCTTATTTTAAGTGTGTCTACCTTGGCATTTGCCCAACAACATACCGAAAAGAAGCTGGTACAGTTTAGCGGAGTTATACATAATGCGGATTCAAATATCGCTGTGCCCTATGTAACATTGACAAATCTCTCTTATCAAAAGCAGCTGTTTAACGCAAATCATCAGGGTTTCTTTTCTTTTGTAGCCCATGAAGGAGATACGATAAAACTCAGCGCTGTAGGATATCGTTCCGAGCAATTAGTGATTCCTAAAACCACCACTAACAAAGTGACGGTCAATTTAACAATGAAGGCGCAAATCATCGATTTGCCCGTCGTCACCGTTTATCCATGGGCCAGTATAGATGAATTTAACTACGCATTCATGAATTTGCAGATCGCCGACGACGATTATCTAATCGCTCAAAGAAACCTTTCTTATGAGTCATTGGTAGCGATGTCTAAGGTAGTTCCAAGAAACGCAACCGAAATACAAAATTTAGACGCGACCAGCAGGCATATCGGTTTAACCAATAAGACTGTCAACCAACGCAATTCCAACGCATTGTTTAGTCCCTTAGCCTGGGCAAATTTTATCAACCAAATTACGCAAGGAAATAAGAGTCGAGCGAGCGATAATTAGCTGTACTCCCTTACATGATTAACTTTTTATCCATCGAATTTTTTCTTCGACAGGTTTTCGTTGGCCTTCTGCTTCTTTTTCATGATGATATCCTAGATAAAAAAGTCCCAAACATTCCTCATTTTGACTGAGTTGCAGAAAATCGCTCATCCCACTCAAGGTACCCGGCGTACTCCAGTATCCACCTATGCCTTTCGCTTTTGCTGCAAGCCAAAGATTTTGCGTCGCACACCCGACAGCCGCTATTTCCTCCCAACGCGGAACGATTCCACTATAAGCTATGTTAATTGCAATTACCGCCGCAGATTTTAGAATTTTTTCCTTGATATTATCAAACTTTTTTATCAAAAACTGCTCTTCTTTCGTTTGCACTCGATATAATTCGGCCATCTTATCAGCAAGCGCTTGGAGCCCTTGCCCTTTAAATACCGTAAAAAACCACGGTTGGGTGAGCCTATGACTTGGTGCATAATTAGCATATGTCAGAAGTTCCTTTATAATTTCATCAGGAATATCTTGATCGATATAACTTACAGGAAAAACACTTCGTCTATATTTTATATTATCCAGAATTATCTTTTCAGCAGACATATGTTTGTCGTAATTAAATGAACGGTTGCTACATGCTATAAAAAGCCATAGCCACTTGCAGTGGCTATGGCTATGAGTCCGATGTGTTCGTCGAACCAAAAAACTACTTTGCCGAAGCAGCCACTTGATTATGAACAGCAGGTTTCAATTCTATGAAATCGGCCATGATGTCTAAACTTTCATCTTCGATGAAATCGTTATCCATCCGTGGAAGCGCTTGTCCTTTTGCTATGGCCGGTAAGCCTTTTAGTTGCCGGCGAGCGTTTACACGATCTCTATTTTTTGCATCTTGATCTTCTCTTTCCTTCTTTAACTTCGTTTCCTGCAAGGATACAGAAGTCTCTCCTTCACGCTTATTGAACGCTTCGATATCGTCTAAAAGATATTTATATTCTGTAGACGTCTTCATCCGTTCATTATGCTTCTTTATCAGGGCGGGTTTGATCGCACTTAAATCGGCATAAGGGTTATAAGAAGAAGATTTAATTTGGTCCCAGGGAAGAGCTGCTTTTTCTGAACTTTCTCCAAATTTATCTGCTGCATAAATCATAGGAAATTCTATATCAGGCGTGACTCCCTTATGTTGAGTGCTGCTTCCATTTATTCGATAAAATTTGAATGTTGTAAAATTTATTTGTCCGAATTTCGGGGCACCTTGAGGCATGCTTTCATCAACATTGGAAGCTTCATTCGTTTTATCTCTGGCACTCAATAACAACCTATCGGCACGGCTAATAAATTGATCCATGGCTACCGCACTTTGCACAGTCCCTTTTCCGTAAGACTGGGTTCCAATAATAATTCCACGTCCATAATCCTGGATTGCGGCAGCAAAAATTTCAGAGGCTGAAGCGCTGAATCGGTCGATTAAAACGCCTAGCGGCCCTTCCCAGCTTATGCTTTCATCCTCGTCGTTGTTAATTTCCACGCGATTGTTCGGGTCTCGAACTTGCACAACCGGCCCTGATTTAATAAAAAGTCCGGTCAATTCTACGGCTTCAATTAAAGACCCTCCACCATTCGCCCTCAGATCCATTAAAACCGCATCGACCTTTTCTTGTTTTAAGGTATCTAATATCCGCCGTACATCTCTTGTTGTACTCTTATAATCAGGATTTCCAGCTTGCATTTCTTTAAAATTCAAGTAGAATCCCGGAACTTTTATGACTCCTATTTTATACGTTTTTCCATCAGCGCCCTTAACCTCTTTCACTTCTTTCTTTGCTGATTGCTCTTCATCTACAATCTTATCTCTCACTAAGGATATTATTTTTGGAGCAGAAGTAAGTTCTTGGCCAGCGGGAATTACTTTCAATCGAACCGTTGTTCCTTTAGGCCCCTTTATTTTAGAGACTACATTACCAAGCCGCCAACCAACTACGTCTACAAATTCACCGTCACCTTGGGCCACAGCAATAATCCGATCATCTTGCTTTAGGGTTTTATCGCGAAAGGCAGGGCCGCCAGGCACTATACGCATTACCTTTACGACTTCATTATCCATCATTAACTGCGCGCCTATTCCTTCAAACGAACGGGCCATACTCTCGTTAAAGCGTTGCGCATCTTCCGGAGTGAAGTAATTGGTATGAGGGTCAATAGCGCCCGTAAAAGCATTCATCATAATTTGAAACGCATCATAATTATTAGACGTGTTTTCCTGTGAAAGCAAATTTTGGTACCGTTCTTTTAGCGTTTTTTTATTTTTTGTCTCCTCGCCTTCTTTTCCGGTACTACTCAATTTCAGATTTAAAAGATCGTATTTTATTCTTTTCCGCCAGCTTTCCTGAGCCTCGGCCTCGGTTTTGAACCAAGCAAGTTTCTCTCGATCGTAAACGAAAGACTCCTCTTTAGTAAAATCATATTTCTTGTCTATCTGGGAAATGGCGTATTTTAATTGCTCATTAAAGCGCTTTCTGTAAACATTGTAGACATGAAACATGGCACTTAGATCACCATTCTTTAAATCATTTAACAAGACTTTACGATAAGGTTCAAAACTGTCAATATCCGATTGGAGAAAATAATTTTTCCCTTGATCCAGATTTTTCAAATACAGATCAAAAACGACGGATGACAGAGAGTCATCAAAAGGAACTTTTTTGTAATGCGCCTTTTCAAGCAGGGCGACTAAATCTTTGGTTATAATTTCTTGTTTGGCATTGGGCCGCAGAGCTCCTGAACCTTCATCCAATTTAACGCGCGGGTTAGCACTACAAGCAACTGCTGCAGCAATAAACAACGCCAAAAACAATTTTTTCAACATCTCTTGGAACGATTTAATATCCATTATTTATACGTAATACTCTCTTGGACAACGCTGTCCTCAAGGCTTTAAAATTATCAAAAAAAGAACCAAAAACCACACAGCAATATCGTATAAAACTATTTCTTTTGTAAATCATATAAATTTTACATTTATGCGATGCTATACTTTGTCGGAGGGCTTGTTACATGGAAGTATTCTGCATTACTGTCATGGTATCTTCTTTTGTTTTTGATACCGTGGCCTTTACATCGCTAGTGGGAAATAACCGATTTTTGATATGGTGATAAGCTGTTAAATATTCAGAGGCTTTTGTATAATTTTTTGTCTGCAAATACACATCCCCTAGATCATCATATATACGTAAGCTCAACATCTCATCACCTGCCTGTAAAGCATATGCGGCTGCAGAAGTATAATCGGTGATGGCTAGATCATACTCCTTCAGTAATTTCTTTACTTTACCAAGATGGTATAAGCTATACGACAAATCACGCTGACCATTACTTGCCAACGAAGCAACTTTTACAGCCTGAAGGTGGAACCACCTGGATTCGGTATATTTTTTTTCCAACAAATAAATGGCAGCCAAACTATTATAAGCACTCACACGACCGCTGGTGTTTTTCTCTTTTTTGTACAAAGGCAAAACTCGTTTAATGATATCATGCTGTGCTTCTTTAAATTGTCCTTTTCTAGCCTTCAAAAGTGCTAAATGCTCTAAGGCTATCGCCATGTTATGTGTACTGTTTGCCTTTAATGCAGCTTTACTCATTAGCTCATAATAGAGCAGGGCTTTATCGGTATTGTCCAGAAACTCATATAAGGCCCCTAAATTATTTGCAATAATAGCTTGTGCATGGAAGTCGTTAATCTCTCCCTTTATAGCAAAGGCTCGTTCAAAGCTACCAATAGCTTGTTCATAGCCCCTGTCTTCTACATATAAGAGCGCCAGCCGGTTTTGCAGATCTGATACCATTTCCATATTTCCGATTTGCAAATAGGACTGTAAAGAACGTTGGAGAGAATTCTGTAGATCGGCTCTATTTATACTTGTATGCGTGGGTAAAGGATAATACCGCCCGGTCTGCTGCAAAACAGCGCTGAGGCCTCTTTCTTCCAACCCTTTTGTAACGAAGACCGCAGCCATGCGCTTTTTGTCAAACTCTTCTTTCAGCAATTGCTCCTTGGTCTTCTCGGGTGGAAGTTCATATAAAACAGGGCCAATTCCTGAGAAATCTTTTACGGATACTGTGTCTGGCACAATCCCCCTATCACTTCTTCTTTTGGATAACTTGCCTTTTACCCCCGGTGAGAAACCCATTAATAAGCAAGAAACCAATGTATATTTAAGTATCTTTTGCACGTACGCCGTTTTTATTTATTTCCTATTATACAAACTTATATAAAATTGATTTGATTTGCAATTTTATGATATCCAAGACATAACCTATTTTTTCGACTTCTTTGTCGCAATGTTGGTATTGCTTTTAGATAAAAATAATAGTAGGTTTGCTAAAAAAGATGGCAACAACTCCTCCTTTGGCTGAGCGCATGCGCCCTGAAAATATAAATGATTATGTTGGTCAATATCATCTATTGGGCCCGGATGCTGTTTTAAGAAGATCCATTGAAAGTAACAATCTTCCATCTATGATTTTATGGGGACCTCCCGGGGTTGGAAAGACGACCTTAGCTTATATCATTTCGAAGCGTTTAAATCGCCCGTTTTTTAACCTCAGTGCAATAAATGCCGGGGTTAAAGATGTTAGGGAAGTCATTGAACAAGCGAACTTAAGTAAGGCCATGTTTCAGGATCAACCCATTTTATTTATCGATGAAATTCATCGTTTTTCAAAATCCCAACAGGACTCTCTGTTAAGTGCTGTTGAACGGGGACTGGTTACCTTAATTGGAGCAACAACAGAAAACCCATCTTTTGAAGTTATATCAGCATTACTATCCCGTTGTCAGGTATATACGTTGAAACCATTAGACGAAAGTGACCTTGTAACACTTTTACAAAAAGCCCTCGCTAATGATCCAGTCCTAAAAGAAAAAAAAATCATTATTGATGAACATGAGGTTCTTCTCCGAATTTCAGGGGGAGATGCCCGGAAGCTACTTAACGTATTGGAACTGGTTAGCAATGCTCTTCCTGAAGGCAACCATCATATTAATAACGAATTCGTGCTCAAACAGGTTCAACAGAACATGGCGCTCTACGACAAAGCCGGTGAGCAGCATTACGACATTATTTCCGCCTTTATCAAATCGATCCGAGGAAGTGATCCGAACGCCGCAGTATACTGGCTGGCACGGATGATTGAAGGAGGGGAAGACCCATCCTTTATTGCTAGACGATTGCTTATTCTGGCCTCCGAAGATATCGGCAACGCAAACCCAAATGCCCTGTTGCTTGCAAATAACTGTTTTCAGGCTGTAAATGTAATCGGATGGCCTGAATCAAGAATCATTCTTTCGCAAACGGTAACCTACATGGCCTCATCAGTCAAAAGCAACGCTGCTTATGAAGCGATTAACAAAGCACAGGCGCTTGTTAAACAAACGGGCGATTTATCGGTTCCTTTACATTTAAGAAACGCACCTACTAAACTGATGAAGAATTTAAATTATGGAAAGGAGTACAAGTATGCACACGCATACGATGGAAATTTTGTTGAACAAGAATTTATGCCTAAAGAAATAAGAGGCCAACAATTGTATGATCCGGGAAAAAACCCTTCAGAACAAAAGCTAAGGGAGCATCTACGGAAACTATGGAAAGATAAATATGGATACTAGTAGGCAACGACCTAACCTTTACGTCGCTAAATGATACCTAAGGCTTCGCAGGCTTTTTCCGCAGCCAACTTTTCGGCATTTTTCTTATTATAGTCGCGCCCCGTCCCCCTGACTTCCCCGGAAATAATAGCTTCTACCGTAAATAATTTAGCGCTCTCTCCTTCTGCATTATTCGCTACTTCAAACAACACTTCGTTCCCCGTGGACTGACACCATTCAATTAATCGGCTCTTAAAATTTGTTTCGGTTTGCTCTAACAGGTGAATGTCTACGTGAGGCTTTATAATGCGGCTGAGAAGAAAATTACGGGTAAACATGTATCCCTTGTCAAGATAGACTGCTCCAATGAGAGCCTCAAAGGCATCGCCCAATAAAGAGCTCGATTTCCCGGGATATCCTACCATTTTCGAATCGTATTGTATGAGTTCATCGAAACCCAGCTTTCTGGCTAATTGGTTAAGATGAACTCTACTAACAATCTTTGAACGCATCTCCGTTAAAAAGCCCTCATCTTTATAAGGGTACATTTTAAACAAAAGCTCGGCGACAACTGCGCCTAGAATAGCATCTCCTAAAAATTCCAGCCGCTCATTGCTATTTTTTGTTCCTTTCTTTACCTGTACCGCAACCGATTTATGACGAAAGGCCATTTGGTAGAGGTATAAATTTCCCGGTATAAATCCGAGTAAATTTTTTAGTGCCCGAACGTATTTTCGTTTGGACGAGAGGTAGAGCTTATAAATGCTAAAAATAGACATTATTCATTTGGAAAATTTTCAGAATTCCATAGATATCATTCAGCGAAGCTTTCGAAAGGATACGTTTCTCAAGGCAGAAACACATTATTCTTCGTACTTCTTGAATATAACGGAGGCGTTATGCCCACCAAAACCAAATGTATTACTTAAAGCATAGTTGACTGTTCGACTTTGCGGTTTATTAAACGTAAAGTTAAGTCTGCTATCTAAGTTGGGATCATCGGTGAAATGATTAATCGTTGGAGGTATGATACCATTTCGGATGGCCAAAATGGAAGCGATTGATTCTACCGCCCCAGCCGCACCTAACAGGTGACCTGTCATAGATTTGGTTGAGCTAATGTTAAGCTCATAGGCATGAGCTCCAAAATGATCAAGAATGGCCTTCGATTCACTTATATCTCCTACCGGTGTTGAAGTACCGTGCACGTTAATATAGTCGATATGTTCATTAGAAATACGGGCATCTTTTATGGCATTGGTCATCGCTAGCCGCGCACCGAGACCTTCCGGGTGGGACGCAGTAATATGGTGCGCATCCGCACTCATGCCTCCACCGATCAACTCCGCGTAAATCTTTGCTCCACGTGCTTTTGCATGTTCCAAACTTTCAAGGATAATCGTTCCCGATCCCTCGCCGGCCACAAAACCATCCCGATCATTATCGAAAGGTCGCGACGCGGTAGCAGGGTCATCGTTACGTGTTGAAAGTGCATGCATTGCGTTAAAGCCTCCTATACCCGCTTCGTTGATAATGGCCTCTGACCCGCCACTAATAATAACGTCGGCATATCCTGTCCGGATATAATTGAGGGAATCTATCAGTGCGTGTGTCGATGAAGCACAAGCTGAAACGGTTGAAAAGTTCAACCCATGCAGTCCATACTTCATGGATATATGCCCAGGACATATATCCAATATCATTTTGGGTATAAAAAAGGGGTTGTATCTAGGTGTCCCGTCGCCTTTAGCAAAGTTACTTACTTCGTCTAAAAAGGTTTTCAATCCGCCAATTCCCGATCCCCAAATTACACCGATACGATTTGTATTTAACTTGTCAAACTCTAACCCGGCATCCCGTACAGCCTCTTCTGTAGAGGCAAGGGCATAATGAACAAACGGATCTAACTTACGAGCCTCCTTCCGATCCATAAATTGAGTAGGATCGAAGCCTTTTACTTCACACGCAAATCTTGTCTTGAATTTCTCTGCATCAAAATGCGTAATAGGAGCAGCTCCGCTTACCCCGTTGATCAAACCATTCCAATATTCAGAAACAGTATTACCAATAGGAGTAAGCGCACCTAATCCTGTTACTACTACTCTTTTAAGCTCCATTTATTCGATTGGCCTAATTTTTAGTTAGTTAACGTTTTTCTCTAAGTAAGCTACAGCTTGTCCAACAGTGCTGATGGTTTCAGCTTGGTCGTCAGGGATAGCTACGTTGAATTCCTTTTCAAACTCCATGATCAACTCTACGGTGTCTAATGAATCAGCACCTAAATCATTGGTGAATGAAGCCTCTGGTGTAACTTCGTTCTCGTCAACACCTAATTTCTCAACGATAATTGCTTTAACTCTTGAAGCGATATCAGACATGATTTTTATGGTTTAATGTTTAATAAATCAGTGCAAAGAAAAATAAAATTCAGCAAAAATCAAACCTTTTTAAGTTTTAGGCCTAATTACTTTATTCTCAAAGACATTTTACCATAGGCAATTTGTTCAACTTAAGGCATAAAATACTTCCCTTAAACACTTGTTGTGCCAAGTGTCCTTAATAACAAATGATTTTTTGTTTTGTGTTAAGTATGTCAATTGCAATAGAATAGCAATTTATCTAAGTTTGCACCAAAGTTTTAGAAACATTGAATAAGCTGACATTAAAATACGAATTGGATATCGACTTCAATTTGGTGGCCATAACTTGCCCTTTAAAGGATTATCGGCTATGCTATTATATTAATAAAGTTACAGGATTGGACCTACACAAAATAGACGATCATGAAATTTGGCAAGACAATCAACATTCCTTTTATTTCGGAAGATACTACTATGAAGACAGCAATAATGAAATTTCCTACTACCTTTTAAATAATAAAGGTCTCGAGGGGGGCGTACTCATTCCGGAGATGAAAGTCACGGATTTTTTCTTATTGATAAAAAATGCCATCGATGATGAGCTGCTGGAGTGGCAGATCGATCAGATAAATAATTTAAAAGAGGTAGTTGTAGCATCCGAAATAGATCCACATAAATTGAAATCGAGAGAAAATTTAGTATTTTAGCTTGAGAATGATTTTCTTACCTTTGCCCGTGTAACTTTTACACTATTGTGAATAAAAACAACGACTTTTTCCCGAGGGGGGAAAAGGTAATTAACAGAATAATAGAATTAACAACCATAAAGAACAACTATATTTCCGGTAAACCAAGGGCTTATAGTATGTTCAACGCCATTAAAAACTAGCAATAAAATGAAAAAAGTTCATAAGAGAACTAAAATTGTGGCCACTTTAGGCCCCGCTTCATCGCCAAAAGAAATATTAAGCAGCTTAATTGAAAAAGGTGTAGATGTCTGTCGTTTAAACTTTTCGCATGGTAGCCAAGAAGATCACCTCAAGGTTATTAATACGATAAAGGAGATTAACGCCGAAAACAATTTGAATATCGGAATCTTGGCCGACCTACAGGGCCCTAAAATACGTATAGGAAAAATGAAAGAAGGCGGAGCCATTTTATTAAATGGAAAACAGCTTCGCATTACTACTAAAGAAATGATAGGAAATGAAGAAGAGATCTATATTACCTATCAAGAATTTCCAAAAGACGTTACTGAAGGAGAAATCATCTTGTTAGATGACGGAAAAATTCAGCTTCGGGTGTTAAAGACCAATAGTGTCGACTCGGTTACCTGTGAGGTGGTACACGGCGGTGTACTGACGTCCAGAAAGGGTGTTAACCTTCCTAATACAAAAGTTTCTATCCCCAGTTTAACGGAAGAAGACTTAGATAACCTTCATTTCGTATTGAACTATGATGTTGAATGGATCGGTATGTCTTTCGTTCGTACCGCCGAAGACATTCTACAATGCAAAAAAATAATTGCGGAGAGGGGCAAAACAGCGCGGGTCATTGCAAAAATTGAAAAGCCGGAAGCGATCGAAAATATCGACAGTATCATTGCCGCTACGGACGGGGTTATGGTTGCAAGAGGGGACTTAGGTGTCGAAATCCCGATGGAACAAGTCCCTCTATTGCAGAAAATGATTGTTCAGAAATGCCGCGATGCTTCTAAACCAGTGATTATTGCCACGCAAATGTTGGAAAGCATGATCACTACGCCTAGACCTACCCGAGCAGAGGTTAATGATGTTGCTAACTCTGTTTTGGATGGAGCTGACGCCGTTATGCTTAGCGGAGAGACATCTGTAGGTGAGTTTCCTGAAATCGTAATCGAAACGATGACAAAGATTATCAAAAACGTAGAGGGCACCGCTTATCCTTATTTTTCACCACGCAAGCCCGGGCATAATCCATCTACCTCTATTCCGGATTCAATTTGTGCATCGTCGGTTTACCTCGCTCAACAGGTAAAAGCAAAAGCGATTGTAGCAATGACCTCATCCGGCTACACGGCCTTTGAAATCTCCAGCCACAGACCGGATTCAGACATCCATATTTTTACCGGAAACAAATCGCTTCTTAATACACTTAGCTTACTTTGGGGTGTAAAAGGATTTTACTATGATGGGGAAGAAAGTACCGATTCTTCTATAGCAGATGTAAATTCTCAGCTTAAAGAAGCCGGGCTGATCTCTTCAGGCGACCTCGTAGTCAACACCGCCTCTATTCCGATCAGCGAAAAAGGAAGAACGAATATGATTAAAGTCACTGAAATCAAATAAGATAATAAACGCTCATTATTTAATGCATGAAAACATTAAATAATGAGCATTATCCTGTAATACCTTCAAGCTCACTTCTTATTTTCTTTATCCCCGCACTTACTTTGGCAGATTGAACTTGATCAAGAACGGTTACTTCAGTAGTTTTGTCTTGCTCTGACCGATAAATAACCAAAAATTCCTCATCGTTAATCAAAGCATCGTAAGGACCTTTGCCACTCATCAGCTTAACCAATACGGGCAAGCATTCAAAAAAGATGAATAATAACCCAATGAATGTTATCGCCCAGTAATTACTCGCATTCGTCTTCCCTGCATCACTGTATTTTAACTGTCCGAGGGCTTCATTCCTATCAGCAAAACCAGCTAGTTTCACGATGCTATCCAACTCCTTGGATGTCATTAGCTTTTCGTCAAGCAGGCCATCGATCTGCCTCCTTTCTTTTATAAAGCGCTCCTGAACGCTTATCTGTGAACGTAAATCCTCTTCTCGTCTCTCTCTTTCCTTTAACGCCTCCTCCTTTCTTTTGGCGTAAGGGCCATAGCCCATCATACCCGAAGTCTCAGCTGTTTTACTTCCAAATATTTCAAAATTTAAACTTTGACGATCGTGCTTAATTGTTTTCGAAAGGGAATCAAGTTCCGATTTTAGTCCTTCTAATTTAGCAATATCGCTATTGTATTTACGATCAAAGGAGCCATTTAATTGATCGATCCGTTGTTTTTGTCCATTTAGATAATTTATCTTAAGCTGTTCTCTTATTTCCTTATCAAATATTTTTAGCTCCAAAGGCCTGGAAATCACAATCCCAATCAATATCGCCAAGACTAAACGAGGTGCTGCTTGGAGAAACTGTTTAAAGGGTGTCGACATTTTATTAATTGTTGAAACGATGTAGCGGTCCATATTAAAAATAGCCGTTCCCCAAATGAGACCAAAGGAAATGGAAGCGAGTAAGGCATAAGTGCTTCCGCTAAAAACAAAATACAGCGCATAACTACCGGCGATAGCGGCAAACAAACCGGTAAAAAAAATCGTTGCTCCAATACCTGCATATTTGTTGTGCTCTGAGGGAGTTTTCAATAAAGTTGGTATGTGCGCCCCACTACAAAACCAAAAAAAATGATTAATCTTCCTCATAACTCCCTTTTAAATTATAGATATTGAAGCAAGCCTTCAAAAGCCATTCCTCTAGATGCCTTTAGAAGAACCGTCGTATTTTCAAGTGGTTTCTCCTGTAAAGCCTGCTTAGCCGCATCGAGCGATTCGTAATATTCTATATCATGTTCTTCTTGCCTTTGTCCGAAAAAGTTTCTACCCACAAAAATTTTTCGATAAAGCTTCATGCCACGTATACGTTCGATCAAACGACGATGTTCTGTCGGTGCTTCTTCTCCCAACTCAAACATATCACCCAAAATTGATACCTTTTTCTCCGCATGAATACTTTCCAAATTATCCAGAGCCGCCCACATACTACTTGCATTGGCATTATAGTAATCGCAAATAACGGTATTCTTTTCAGTCTGCGTGATCTGAGAACGATTATTTGTAGGGCTGTACGCTGTAATGCCTCGGTTAATTTCCTCGGGGTTCAATCCAAAATATAAACCTACCGCTACGGCAGCTAATACATTTTCCAGGTTATAGGAGCCCGTTAAATGCGTAGGTACCACCTGACGATCGTAACCATATGCCTTAATACTACTCCAACCTAAATTTAAAACGGGATTAACGGAAAGCAATTCGCCACTAATATTGTTCGATTTGTCTAAACCATAGGTTATGATTTGCTTGAAGGTTTTATTGTTGGCCATTGATAACAAATGATTATTATCTCCTTGTAAAAACAGAACCCCTTTATGTTCTTCCAGCCACTCATATAACTCGCCTTTAGCCTGTTTCACCCCCTCAAAACTTCCAAAACCTTCTAAATGCGCCTTCCCAACATTTGTAATCAGTCCGAGCTCCGGTCTCGCTATCCCACATAAAAAAGCGATTTCGCCAATATGGTTAGCACCCATCTCTATAATGGCAAGCTCAATAGCTGAATCAATAGCCAGCACACTCAACGGTACACCTATATGATTATTCAAATTACCTTTTGTAGCATAAACGTTAAACTTCTGCGACAACACCGATTGTAGAAGCTCTTTAGTAGTCGTCTTTCCGTTAGTACCGGTGACCCCTATAACAGGTATCTGCAGTTGATCCCGGTGATACCTCGCTAAATTTTGCAGTGTTTCCAGAACATTCGAAACCACTTCGATGCGTTCGTCAACAATGGGTATCGGCTCATCAACGATCGCTAATCTTGCACCTAATTCCAGCGCTTTTTCAGCAAATTGATTACCGTTAAATGTAGCCCCACTCAATGCAAAGAAAATGGACCCGGGAAGAATATTTCTCGTATCCGTTGATATTTTTTGACATTCTTGAAAAAGCCTATAAAGTGTTGCAATCTCCATAAAAAATGATTTTTGCGACTAATTTACATATTATAATATTGAGAATAATGACTCGCCTTATGAGGCTTTTTCACTTAAGTTGGCTATCTGATTAATTTTCAATATGGACTGAATCTGCTTGATGTTCTTCTTCCTTTTTCATCTCTGCTATGCATTTCAACCCTTCTTCCGTCATAATCCATTCTGTATAAGATGCTCTATTTTCCTCGGGAAAATTTTCTCTACATTGCCAAACCGGCAAATTTCTAATGTGGTTATCGGCTTCATTACTTAAAAATAATTTTGCGCCCACAGGTAACAGCATTTTAATACTTACTCGCTGGTCGCGCATTAGTTCACCTTGTGGCAAGGTGGAGTTATTATCAAATACGATATGCTGTTCCTGCTGATTCACATTATAAATGATTCGTTCTGCTCGCTTCGCTGCTAGATCAAAGTTTTTCCCTCGGGCGTGAAACTCTTGAACGAGTTTTGCCGGACTGTTCGTCTCTCCCTTTATTATTTTAATATCGACCGAATTCATATTTCGGAATTTACCTCTTTTTCGATTGGATTTTATAATAGTACCCAAAGAGTCCAGTCGATTCCCGCTGGAATCAACCTTTTTAATGACGTTGACATCGTTTACATCCACATAATATGCAGGGAAAGGGGCTAGTAAGCGCTCCTGAACAATGGAAGCATCCTCTCTGAAATCTTGTGCTGTTTGAATCGTATAATAGGTGAGCGTACCGGCAGCTACGAGCCATAGTACCAGGAGCCCGAATCCTACATAACTACCCGCTATTCGCCTATTAAATACAATACGGATGGCTAGTATAATAAGTGCCAACAGAGGGATCGCCAAACTGAAGAAAGCGGCCACAATGACAATACCCTTATAAGATTCAGGAACAAGATACAAGGGGAAATCCGGGTCATATAAGCCCCCGAAGCCATCTCCGGTCCAATCTGGTATTGCCAGAATTAGGCAAACAAGCAACGCAACAATTCCTGCGCTTAACCCGAAAATGATAAGAGCGCCGATAACTTTTAAGAATACAATGAATGCTTTTGCAATAAAATTCGCAGCACCCTCCAACGAGTCTGCCGCCTTATTTAGGCCGGGTTTGATTCTTTCCCCGGCCATAGTAAAATTTCCGCGGAGGCCCTCCATTTCCTCTTCAAAATTCTTTTTGAAGTTTTGCAAATTCGGTGCTTCCCCACGCATCGCCATACGGTCGGCCCGGGTTTTTGCAATGGGTACAACAATCCAAAGTATAATGTATAAAAGGAAGCCCGTTCCGGCAAAAACAAACAAGAGTACCATTACAAGCCGAACCCATAATGTTTCGATATCGAGGTAATGCCCCAACCCGGAACATACGCCCCCAAATACTTTATCATCGGGATCTCTAAATAATTTGCGTGTTCCTGAGTAGCCTGACCCATAATACGATTGCCGCGAATAATCATAAGAATCACCGGCATTATCACTTTCAAAGTCGCTCACTTTTCCCATCTGTGCACAAACTTCTTCCACATCCTGCATCGTAATAACTTCTTTCTTTCCCGGAACAATCCGTTCGTTGAACATCTCCGCAATTCTGTTTTCAATATCTCCTACAATTTCCTTGCTGTCTTCCGTATAAGCAAAATGCTTTTTCACATCGATCATGTATGACCGCAAAGCATCGTAAGCATCTTCTTCAATGTGAAAAACGATGCCGTTTATATTTATTATTATTGTCTTATTCATGGTTAATCATTTATTAGAGGTTCACATCGCTGTTTTCTTCTGTATTTCTAGGTGCAGTGGATGTTTTTACTGCAAACACAAGCTCGTTCCAAGTTTCATCTAAAGCTTTAAGCACTTCTTGGCCGGCTTCGGTTATTTGATAATACTTTCTTGGCGGACCCGAGCTGGACTCTTTCCAGATATAGCTTAACAGCTCGTTATTCTTCAATCTGGTTAACAGAGGATATAGTGTACCCTCTACCACCAATAAGCGAGCCGCCTTGAGCTCATTGATGATATCCGAGGCGTATATTTCCCCTCGGGAAATAATTGACAGAATACAGTATTCCAGTATTCCTTTCCTCATTTGGGTTTGCGTATTTTCTACTATCATATAACAAAGATATATGTTTTGGCAGGTATTATGCAATACATAGTAGCTTGTTAAAGACACACTAAATTATAAATGACTGACAATCAACGACAAAAAAATAAAATACCGACAAAAACGCATGTTATCAGAAGCTATATCTTCGATTATTTCAGGTATTTCGTTTGGTCTTTCTGTTTTCGCGGTTATCAAATAGTGTATTTTTAACACAATCCATTTGCTTTTTAATATTTCATCCAATACATTTACAAATTAATTCCTTATAAACAAAAGCATGATTAAAGCGGCTAACCTAAAGAAACTATTTATCGAAAAATTTAGTCAGAATCCATTAATCGTCCGCTCACCGGGCCGAGTAAACCTCATTGGAGAGCATACCGATTATAACGAAGGGCTCGTTCTTCCGGCGGCAATTAATAAAAATGTATACTTAGCTATTGCTAAAAATAACACGGATAAAGTTCGTCTTTATGCCATAGATCTATCCGATTCTTTTGAAACCACCGTTGATGCTATAAAAAAGACTGACAAACTTTGGCCGGATTATATTCTCGGCGTCATTGAACAATTGCAATTAAATAATTACGCCATTAATGAAGGATTCGATATTGCTTTCTCCGGAGATATTCCGCAAGGAGCAGGCTTATCGTCATCCGCTGCCTTGGAATGCGCTACCGCTTTTGCTCTAAGCACGCTTTTTGAGCTCCACATAAGTAAGCTGGATATCGCACTTCTGTCTCAAGCTGCTGAAAATCAGTTTGTCGGTGTAAATTGCGGCTTAATGGATCAGTTTGCGAGTGTATTCGGAAAAGAACAGCACCTGGTGAAATTAGATTGTGCAGATTACTCATACGAGTATATTCCTTTTAAGACAAGCGACATAAAAATATTGCTGCTCGATACGCAGGTTAAACACTCGTTAGCTTCCTCTGCCTACAACGAACGCCGCGAACAATGCGAAGAGGGCGTTCGGTTGATCAGTCGGCATCACCCCTCAGTTACCAGTTTGCGGCACGCTACGGAAGAAATGCTTCTCAAATATGTAAAACCCGTTGACGAAATTGTATATCGAAGGTGTAGCTACGTGGTCGCAGAGATTGCACGTTTACAGCTAGCTTGTGAGGATTTGAAAAAAGACGATTTTAAAGCTTTCGGGCAACGTATGTTTGAAACGCATGAAGGCTTGGAGAAACAGTATGAAGTGAGTTGCAAGGAACTTGATTTATTGGTGCAGTTAGTAAAGGGCAATCAGTATGTGCTAGGAGCCCGTATGATGGGTGGGGGCTTTGGCGGTTGCACGATTAATCTTGTGAAAGCTGATAAAGCGGAGGAAGTGGCTCAACAAGTTGCTGCTGCTTATAAAGAACAAACAGGAATAGAGATTCCGTATTATATTGCTGAAATAAATTCCGGAACGAGTATCGTTGATTTAACACAAGCATCGTATGGCCAGGTATAAGCTTCCACTACTTAAAGATTTCAAAACAAAAGGAGACGATAAGAGTAGCGCGCTGATCATACTAAAAAATAACAGAGGAATGCAGGTGGCACTTACAAACTATGGCGCGCGAATAGTAAGTATGATTGTTCCCGATAAGACCGGAAGTTCGGTAGATGTTGTTTTGGGCTTTAACAACATCTTGGATTATCTCCATGCGGATGAATTATATCATGGGGCTACTATTGGGCGATACGCCAACCGGATAAGCAACGGTACATTTGAACTTGGCGGAATACCCTATAAAATTGAACCAAATAACGGCCCTAATGCGCTACATGGTGGGAAAAATGGTTTTCACACAAAAATATGGGATCGAAGAATTAACAATCCCAATCAGGTGACCTTCTATTATACTTCTCCTGACGGTGAAGAAGGTTTTCCGGGAACACTAACCGTGTCCGTAGATTATCTATTGACAGATGAAAACGAGCTCCAAATAAATTATCGAGCAAATAGCGATAAAGACACTATTATTAACCTTACAAATCACGCCTATTTCAATCTGGATGGCGAAGGTTCGGGATCCATCGTTGATCATGTTGTTGAAATCGCAGCCGAAACGTTCCTTCCCATTAACGAGGTTCAAATCCCTTTGGGAGAGCTCCGACCGGTAAGCGATTCAGCTTTTGATTTCCGTAAACCGAAGCGTATATCCTTGGGCATATCAAGCGAGGATGAACAAATCCAAAAGGGAGGTGGGGGATATGACCATACCTTCGTTCTAAACGAAGCAAACAAAGACGGTAAAAAAGTCGCAGCTTCTG
>Ga0079224_100004030_pt1 | contig 18803 bp, 17 predicted proteins | sample Stecom2015_FD_80414 | JGI IMG/M metagenome (GOLD analysis project Ga0079224, IMG submission 80414) | Agricultural soil microbial communities from Utah to study Nitrogen management - Steer compost 2015 | ecosystem: Environmental > Terrestrial > Soil > Agricultural land | place: USA: Utah... | reverse complement strand
ACATCAGGATAACAACCAATGCCGATCAGCTTCACATGCAGAACAGGTATATGGGAGTGCAACGGTACCGTCTATAAACGAAAGTAGGTGCCTTCAAGAAGACACCTACTTTCGTTTATAAGAAATAATGTTATTACCGCTTATTAGTTTGTCGGTACTGCTGGCGTTACCGGTGTGGCGTTTGCGCTGATACCTAACTTCGCTTTTACATCTGCTGAGATGTCTTCTCCCCCCTGGAAATAAATGACGCTTCCGCTAGACGTGTCCAGAACATAGGCGTAACCTTTTTCCTTAGCCACCGCGTTGATTGCGTTCATCACTTTTGTCTGTATAGGCGCAAGAAGTTCCTGTTGTTTTTTTCCAAGGTCTTCTTGTGCTACACGTTGCACCTCCTGGATACGTTGCTCGATATTCTGTAACTCCTGACCCAATGTCTGCAGCTCCGCATCTACTGTCGCTTTGTTGGCTTCACTGCGGTTTCTAAGCTTTTCATTTGCGTCATTCTGTTTCTTCTGGTATTCTTCATACATCCCCTGAAGTTCTTTCGTTTTTGTATCGTTCAACGTCTTGAGTTGATCGTTTGCAGTTTTGAATTCAGGAGTCATTTGAAAGATCTCGTCCGCGTTCACATGTCCGATTTTTTGTTGCGCACTTAATGATTGTGTGCCCAACACTACCACTGCCGCTACAGCTACACTTCTAAATAAATTTTTCATTCTTTCCATTTTAATCTTTGTTGCCTACTAAGAGCAGACACGACTTTTTTGTTTTTTTATAATGTTAATAATTAATTCCGATTTTTCGACAAGTATAAACAAAAAAATTAGTTTGCCAAGCTCGGATTGGGCTTCAATCCTAATTTTGTAATGATTTCATTACTTTTATCCAGTGCCGGATTCGCGTAGAGGAAAGTAACCTCGGTACCTCGATCGAGGATAAGATCCAGGCCCTGTGCTGTAGCAACGTCCTGAATGGCTTTGGCCACGCGATCCTCAATAGGCTTAATAAGGCGTACCCGCTCTTTGAAGAGGTCTCCTTCAAATCCGAACCGTTGGCGCTGCAATTCTTTAACCTGCTTCTCCTTGTTAACAATTTCATCTTCTCTACGTCTGCGCATGTCTTCGTTCAACAGCACCTGATCGTTCTGATAAGCCTGGTAAAGTTTCTCAATTTCTCCGTATTGTTTATCGACTTCCTCCTGCCATTTTGTAGAGAGGTCGTCCAACTGCTTCTGCGCCGCAACATATTCAGGGATATGTTTTAAAATGTACTCGGAATCTACATAAGCGAAACGCTGGGCGAACGCTGCACTTACCGATGTAACAACAAAAGCGACGATAAAAACTATTCTTTTCATAGTGACTGTTCTTTTTACAAGTTGTAGGACAATTATAGTTCCAAAAGGTTTAAAAGCCTCCCATATTCTGCAGGATACTGAAGGTAAAGTTTTGCTTCCATTGGCTTGACTGTAATCCCGGAATCGGATCGAACGCATGACCGTAGTCGATGCCCAACATACCGAAAATCGGAAGGAATATCCGTGCTCCTACGCCCGCCGAACGTCGCATCTTAAATGGATTGACTTCGCTAAACTTATTCCATGTGTTTCCTGCCTCCGCGAAAGCCAGTACAAACACCGTGGCCTGCTCATTTAACATCACAGGGTGACGAAGTTCTAACTGATATTTTGCGTAAATCGGACTACCGGAGTTTATCGCAATATTCGCGAATCCATTGCCTGTCGACTCCGGAATGATGGTACCGTTGGCATAACCACGCATGGCAATAATTTCAGATCCCTGCAGGAAGTCGAATCCCATCATACCGTCTCCTCCCAGCTTAAAGCGTTCGAAGGTAGAGGTTGGTGTTCTGTCGGTATAATTACCCAAATAGCCGAACTGTGCCTGTGTTTTTAATACAAGTTTGCCAGCAATCTTTGTGTACCATTGGCTATCAAACTTCCACTTATGATACTCCGTCCATTTATATCTCACGTTGTCCGGTGCTGTTTGGTAATTGATACTATTCCATGCGGAATAGGGTGGAGTCAGCTGTACCGAAAACCGGAGGTGAGAACCGGAGGTCGGATATATCGGTGCATCGACGGAGTTCCGGCTGATCTCCTGTGTCAGGTTGATGTTATACGCTGTACCGTCGGAGAACAGGAAGTAGTTTCCGTAGTTCTGCAACTTATACTGCTGGAAGGATAGGGACGTATTGATCTGGAAATAGTTGTCGGGCCACTGCAGACGTTTTCCCAGCGTCGCTGTAACCCCTGTCATCCAGATACGGCTTAATTCTTCGTCGCTCACCATCTGGCGACCCGTAAACATGTTAAACCCACCCAACGATGAATTGGACGTATAAGCACTCAAGCCAAAATAGATAGGCTTTTTCCCTCCCAGCCAAGGCTCTGAGAACGAAAAGCTATACGACTGATAACGTTTACCCGACGTTTGCCCACGGATACTCAGCTTTTGTCCATCGCCACGGGGTAGGGGTTTCCAGGCATCTTTCTTGAAGAGGTTACTGGTAGAAAAGTTATTGAATGTTAGTCCCAACGTTCCGATAACTTGTCCTGCCCCGTAGCCGCCGGAAAGTTCGACTTGATCGGAGGGTTTTTCCACCACGGTATACTCCAGGTCGGTGGTCCCCTCTTCGTAGTTTAGGTTCGTTGGCACCGGATTAATTTTTTGCTCATCGAACATACCTAACTGCGAGATCTCCCGCACGCTGCGCATAAGCATTTCCCGCGAAAATTTCTGCCCCGGTTTAGTGTAGATCGAGCGTAGTACCACACGGTCGTTTGTCACATCGTTTCCTTTGACGATCACGTTGTTGATGGTGAACTGCTTCCCTTCGCTCAATACAATTTCCAGGTCTATAGTGTCGTTATAGATCCGCTTGATAATAGGCTGCACACCGAACGTCAGATACCCGTCGTTTTGGTAGAGGGCGCTTATGTCGTCGCTATTGCGTGTGGGGCCGGAAAGCTTCGTGTTTAGCTTCTCTTCACTGTAGATGTCGCCCTTCTCGATCCCGAGTATCAGATTCAGTATGGAATCGGTGTACTTCGAGTTGCCGGACCATTCAATATTCCCGACATAATAACGGGGCCCCTCGTAGAGGTTCAGATAAATGTCTACTTCATTGTTGTCGTAGCGGACGACGCTGTCCGATAGTATCTGTGCATCGCGGTAGCCTTTGTCCTGCATTTTCGCGACTAAGTTCTCTTTGGCTTCTTTATATTTTTCGTCTTTAAATTTGCCAGGGCCGAAAATGCGGAACCAACGACGGGGTTTCACCCCCTTAAGATATTTCCGGAGCTGTTTGTCAGAAAACGCTTCGGAGCCTTCAAAATGGACCCGGTGCACCCTGATTTTTTTATTCTTCTCCACATCAACAACGACGATTTCGTTGTTGGCCTGTGCTGTATCTTTCTCTGTACGTATTTTTATCTCGGGGTACAGGTAGGATTTTTCGCGCAGGAATTTTTGGATGGTAGACTGCGTGGTTTTAATCAGGTTCGCGTTGACGATCTTTCCCGAGTTCGTATTGAGCCGTTTACGGATCTCTTCGGTTTCGCCCTTTTTTAATCCGTTGATGTCGATCCGTGTTAGACGCGGGCGCTCCTGCACCCGTATTTCCAGATAAATATTGTCGCCTTCGATCCGTTCGGCATACAACTGCACGTCGTCGAATAGGTTTTGACCCATTAGCGTTTTTACGACATTAGCCGTCGCTTCGCTCGGAACTTCGATATATTGTCCGACCACCAGTTTCGAAATGGTAATCAAAACATCATTATCCAGATATTCAGTGCCTGAAACGCGGACACCCCCGATGACGTAATTCTTGGGGTCCAAATAACTGATTTCATCGGGATCGTTCAGATTGATGGGGTTGTTGCCCCTTATCTGAGCGAATAATTGTTGTCCTCCAAAAAGTATGGTAAATGCTATTAGATATAGTACGCGCTTCATTTATTCTGTTTTCTCGGTGCTAAAGTACACCAATCTGTTGTTAATTTTTGTTAAAAGAAATAATTAATAACCAACCTATTAATTAGGCCTTTAATTGACGCTGCAAAGGTAAATAAATCCCGGAGCCTGTTTAAATTTATCTAATTATTTTTTTTCGTCTCAAACTGTGGTTCTGAGCGCAGGAAAAGGCGCTGCAGCACTCTCGGGCCCTGCGCTCCGTCCAACGCGTTCAGAGAGCACAATCTAACGATTTTTATTTATCAACACAACGGAAAAGCTCTTCTTCAAATGCCTACAGTTGTTCGCTTGTCTTTCCGAATCTTCTTTCACGCTGCTGGTAGTTATAAATGGCTTCGAAGAGGTCTTCCCGCTTGAATTCCGGCCACATTTTATCTAAAAAGCAAAACTCGGTATAGGCCATTTGATAAAGCAAATAGTTGCTGATACGTTGCTCGCCGCCGGTACGGATCATAAGATCCGGATCGGGGATCCCGGATGTATAGAGGTTGTCGCTAATCGTCTGCTCATTGATATCTGTCGGGTTAAGTCTGCCGTCAGCGACCTGTTTCGCGATAGAGCGTGTGGCCTCTACGATTTCGGATCGTGATCCGTAGCTTAATGCCAGCGTCAGAACGCAGGCCGTGTTGTCCTTGGTCAGGGTTTTCGTGTCTTCAAGCTTAGCCTGACAGTTTGATGGCAGATCGGCGATATTGCCGATGGTGTTAAGGCGTATGCCGTTCGCTATGAAGGTTTCGGTTTCCTTGGCCAGTGTGTTGACCAGAAGCTCCATCAACGCCTGTACCTCGAACTTCGGCCTGCTCCAGTTTTCTGATGAAAAAGCATACAGTGTCAGGTATTTTACACCGATGTCTACGCACCCTTCCATCGCCTCGCGGACAGCAGACACGCCGTTCTGGTGTCCAAATATCCGAAGCTTGCCTATGCCTTTGGCCCATCGGCCGTTTCCATCCATGATAATTGCTATATGTGCAGGCAGATTCTCTCTATTTATTTTCTCTTTGAAACTCATCTGTGTGATTGTTTAAATATGCCGACAGCGATGCGTGTTGGTGTTATTTGTGTTTAAGGTGATACCAGGTTTAGAAAAGCAATTCGGGGACAGCTGTTGCAGATGACATACGTACAGGCTGCCATAGCCGCCGGATTTCCCGTCTGCGGGCTCTCCTGCAGGTCGGGGCACGGAGCGGCAATGCTGGACAATGTATGAATATGGCTTCACAAACTTGAAATTTTGGTGTAAAGATAACGGTTTTCGGACAATATGAGATATATGTTTAGTAACTGCGTTGATTACGGCCGTGCGCATAACCCGCGTTTGATTCTTATTTCGGTTCAGAATGGATTTGACAAACAGGCTAATCCAATAGCTGCACCGCGCTGACTTCCCTTGGTTCTCCCGTAAACCGACACCAGGACGGCGGCACTTGCTATAGAATTTTTGAGCTCATAATAAAAATAGACGGACGCCGGTTAATAGTTTCGTACATCGAGTCCCCAAAGTAACTTTTCGCGAAGTGTACTGAAAAAGCTATCAGACGCCAGGCGGATGAGGTGGATCCGGAATGGAGCCCTTCGGACACGTAGCTTTGTGCTGATATTCAGCGTTTCACTTTTAGAGTCACAGCTGAGGATGTATTTCTCCGTCCGGCTTTCTATTTCCAGCTCCAGTTCGCTGTCGGCGGAAATTATAATCGGCCGCACGTTCAGGTTGTGTGGCGATATCGGGGTAATAACGAAGTTGCCGCTGCCAGGCATGATAATTGGCCCCCCGCAGCTTAGGGAGTACGCCGTTGAGCCCGTCGGTGTGGCGATAATAACGCCATCGGCCCAATAGGAATTTAGCAGTTCGCCGTTTAAAACGGCGTTTATAGTGATCATTGATGAGGTGTCGTGCCGGAAGACGGTGATATCATTTAATGCAAAGTTTTCCGTTCCGAAGATTGTTTTATTGCTTCCGCTGACCTCCAGCAGATCGCGCGCCTGCAGCGTATAGTTTCCTGCAAAGATGTCATCCAATGCCTGAATCATTTTCGATTTGGAGATGGAGGCAAGAAACCCCAGTCTTCCAAAGTTGATGCCGGCTATCGGTATGCCCGAGTCCCGCACCTGCGAAACGGCGGACAGCATCGTTCCGTCGCCTCCCAGGCTTAGCAGAAACATAATATCGCCGGGCAGGTCCTTATGATTATGGTATAAAAGAAAGGTCTCGGGACACGCAAACTGCTGTCTTAAGAACTCGTAAAAATCTGCGTGGATATAGATTAATATATCCTTTTCTTTCAGATAGGCAAACAGCTGCTCCACGTAGGGAACGACCGATGAGTTGAAAGCCCGTCCATAAATGGCAATGGAATTTTTCTGCATGGGAAAAGGGTTTGACAAACTTATGCAAAGATGCTAAAAAAAAACGTCATGAGCACCTATCTGCCGGCTTTGCTACGCACGGCAGGTTTAGTGCCTTCATAACGAGAGGTGGCTACAGATTCAAGTAGTTCATCAGGATATCATAACGTTCTTTGATATCCGAATCCTGACTGCCGTCGTTAAAGGTGGCTTTGACGACATAGTCAAACCGCCAAAGTGAAGCGACAAGCGTGGAGATATTTTGTTTATCGACCTTGATGGTCATCTCAATCTTGGTCGTATTGGGGATGTCCCTGACGGCGGCGTTTAAAATACGGATATTCTCTGATTCGAAAATATGAGCGATATGGGAGAACGACACATCATTCTTCCCCAATTCTAGTACAATGATTGCACCGGGCTCCTTGTTGCTTAACGTTTCATTGACAGACGACAGCAGATCGCCGAGGGTGACCACGCCAACATAGTTGTTTTCCTTGTCCAAAATCGGGAGTACTTCCAGCTGGTGGGCGCTCATGTACTGTAAAGCGTCGTATACATGTTGATATTCGTATAAGTACACAAAGCGGAGGGAAACCATTAAGCTGTGCAGCTCATGCGTATCATCATGAGCCGCGAGAAGGTGATCCTCCGCGATGACGCCGAGGAAATCTCTTCCGTTAACCACCGGTAGCTGCGAGGTGTGAAGCTCATTCATTTTGTCTAACGTGAAGCTAATGCTGTCATCCGATTTCACGTCGAAATAGTTTTTTGCCAGTATTTCACCTATATACATGATGAGCGCTTTTTTTAATATTAAACATGGAAAAAAACAAAACGTTCTGTGTTTTCACATGTAATATACTAATTTAAAAATAATCGTTGATACCGGGGCAAACTTCATGTAAATAACTTTTTACATCGTGGAGTGCCCATTTTGGAAGGGCTCAAAGGGAAATTTGACGGGATTGCCGCAAAAAAAGAAACGTAAAAGAATAATTAGATGAATTTTAAAACGGCCTCTAACATATATTTTCGTTAATTTTACGGCATTATTTATCGAAATACAATAGTGTAACACCACCAATGAGCGAAGAGATAGCGCAAGAGAAGTTTATCCAGGTACGTGAAGTTATTCGAAAAAAGAGCCCCGGTTTGGCGAAATGGATTCCAAGGCCGTTAGTCAGCTATTTGGAGCGGGTAATCCATGAAGATGAGATTAACTACATTATGACGAAGTTCCGCGATCTTTATGGGCTGGACTTCGTGGACGCTTTGATCGAAGAGCTGGGCGTGAAGGTGGTGCTGGAAGGGGCGGAAAATATCCCGTTGGAGGAGAGTGTAATCTTTGCATCCAACCATCCGCTGGGCGGGCTGGACGGCATTGCGATTATGCAGGCAATCGGCAGATATCGCCGTGACGTCAAGTTTCTGGTCAACGATATTCTGATGAATATCCGTAATCTGGAGCCCCTCTTTATTCCGGTAAACAAAATCGGCAACCAGGCGAAAAGTGGAATTGTAGCTATTGATCAGGCATATGCTACAGATAATGCCCTGCTGATCTTTCCTGCAGGGTTGGTATCGCGGAAAATCGACGGGCGCATTGCCGACCTGGAATGGAAGAAAAGTTTTATCTCAAAAGCAAAAAAATATAAAAGAGACGTCATACCGGTCTACATCGATGGCAAAAATTCCGATTTTTTCTATAATTTAGCTAGACTAAGACAAAAGATCGGAATAAAGGCCAATTTGGAAATGCTGTATTTACCGGACGAAATGTTTTCGCAGCGGAATCAGACAGTCACAATCCGGGTGGGCGAACGTATCCCGTACGGTTATTTTGACAAGACCAAAAGCGAACGTGCGTGGGCACACGAAGTGAGAGAGCGAGTTTACAGAATGGGGGACAAAAAATAGTATATGCAAGAAATTATTGCACCAGTAGAGAGAGAATTAATAAAGGCTGAGTTAACGAAAGAAGCCTTCATACGATATACCAACAACGGGAATAATGAAGTTTATCTCGTGAACTGTCATACGGCTCCCCATATCATGCGTGAAATCGGGAGACTTCGGGAGCTTACCTTCCGGGGGGCAGGGGGAGGAACGGGGCTGCCGTTGGATATCGATGAGAATGACACCTGCGAACATAATTACGACCAGCTGATCGCGTGGAATCCCGAAGAGGAGGAAATCATCGCCGGGTACCGCGTTATCAAGTGTAAAGATGCCATAGATGCCGAGGGCAATGTGCATCTATCGACTGCACATTACTTCCAATTCTCCGAGAAGTTTAAGACGGATTATCTGCCCTATACATTAGAATTGGGACGCTCGTGGGTGCAGCCGCGTTTTCAGCCGGCGATCGACAACAGAAAGGGACTATTTTCTTTAGATAATCTGTGGGATGGACTGGGAGCCCTGGTGGTCATTAATCCGGATATTAAGTACCTGTTTGGAAAGGTAACCATGTATCCCCATTATAACGCAACAGCCCGGGATCTTCTGATTTACTTCATGGAGTATTATTTTCCGGATAGGGAGAAGCTGGTCCTGCCTTTTAATGAACTGAATGTAGGATACAAAACCGATATCACGCCTTTTTTGAGGATCTTTGACGGCCTGGAATATAAAGAAGGCTATAAAGTGTTAAATACCAAAGTCCGTGAACTCGGAGAGAATATTCCACCATTGATCAATACCTATATGAACCTATCGCCAACGATGCGCACATTTGGTACGGCAATGAACGACGAATTTGGCGAAGTGGAGGAAACGGGTATTATGATTACGCTGGAAGATATCTACCCCGCCAAGAAAGAACGGCATATGATTACTTATGAGCGGGACAAATATTACGGAAAACGCGAGCGGAAGTAAGGTTTGCGTATTGAGATGGAGACATGTTCTGAGGTCTCTTATCTCATATCGACTACCGCCCTTTTCTTAACATTTCAATGTGTGGAATATCGTCTTCCAGATACATATCGCTGACGCGCTCAAATCCGAGGCTTTCATAAAACCGTTGCAGGTAAAGCTGTGCGCTGATCCTTATCGGGGTGTTGGGATATTTTAGGTTCCAGTATTGTATGGCCCGCTGCATGAGCTCTTTTCCCAATCCATATTTTCTGAAATTGGTGTCGACAACTACGCGGCCTATGGATAGGTCCTCGTAGGAGATTCCTGCAGGAAGTAAACGCGCGTAAGCTACTATACGATCCTGATGCTGGCCAAACAGGTGGAAGGCCTGCAGGTCTTTATTGTCGCATTCGGGATATAGACAGTTCTGTTCCAGCATAAATACGTCGATACGAAGCCGCAGGATCTGATAAAGATCCAACGCGGTGAGGTCGTTAAACGCTTTTACAGTCCACTGTATATTCATTTACAGGCGGTTCAGCAGCTCTTTCACAATTTCCGATAGGGTTCGGCCATCCGCCTGCCCCGCTAATTTCTGGTTTGCGGCCCCCATCACCTTACCCATGTCTTTGGCGCTTGTAGCGCCGACTTCGGCAATGATCTTTTCCACGATTGATGTAATGGCTTCCCGATCAAGCTGCTGCGGTAAATATTCCTCGATGACTTTTTGCTCTTCCGTTTCTATAGCATAGAGGTCTTCCCGGTTTTGCGCTTTATATATTTCGGCGGACTCCTTCCGTTGTTTCACCAGTTTTTGCAGCACCTTTGTCTCTGCCTCTTCCGAAAGATCATCTACATGGTTCTTCTCTGTCTTCGCTAATAAGATGGCCGCTTTTATGGCGCGTAGTCCGCGTAGCCGGACATTATCTTTAGCGATCATCGCTGCTTTTATATCTTGATTGATTCTTTGTTCTAATGACATCGTTCGTATGTTAAATTTGGTATATTATTCTTCTTATCCGGTTTATCTGCAGGCTTAATCCGGCAGATCTCTTTTGATAATTGTCCCGGTGGCTTGTGCTGTTGGCATGACTAGCAGGTCGTTGATGTTGACATGAGCGGGGCGCGACAGCACGAAGGAAATGATTTCGGCGATATCCTGTCCGCTGAGTGGTGTGATCCCTTTATATACGGCCTTTGCGCGTTCCTTATCTCCTTTGAAGCGGACTTCCGAAAACTCAGTTTCTACCATCCCGGGGTCAACAGACGTAACTTTAATGCCTTTTGTCAGCAAATCGATGCGCATCGCCTGGGTCAGCGCATCTACGGCATGTTTCGTCGCGCAATATACGTTGCCGTTGGGGTAAACTTCTTTTCCCGCGATTGACCCTAAATTCACAATATGGGGAGCGGGACTATTTTCCATAAGCGGAACAGCATATTTGGTAACGTATAGGAGGCCTTTTACATTGGTATCTATCATGCGGTCCCAGTCGCCTGTGCTGCCTTCATGAATGGGGTCCAGCCCCTGGCTCAGTCCCGCATTGTTGATCAGGATATCGACGTCCCGCCATTCTACCGGCAGGTTGGCAAATGTGTTTTCAACCTGCTCCCGGTCACGGACATCCAGTTCAAAGCAAAAGACATCACACGAAGGAAAAAGCTCCTGTATTTCCGACTGCATTTCATGCAGACGCTGTAGTCTGCGCGCACATAATAAAAGCCTGTAACGTGATTCTGAAGCAAGTACTTTAGCACACGCCTCGCCGATCCCCGAACTTGCTCCTGTTATAAGTACTGTTCTCATCATTGAATGCTTTAAGGTCGATGTATATATTTATTTTTTTAGTCTATTTGATACACTCATAAATGGTACAAAAGCCAAATGTCTGCGGACGGACATGGGTCGTCTGAAAGCCGGCCTTCTTGGTAATAGCCGCAAAACGTTCGCCATCGGGAAAGTTTGCAACAGACTCCGGCAGATAAGAATAGGCACTGGCGTCTTTCGATATCAGCCTGCCGAGAGCGGGCGTCAGTTTATGGAAATAGAAATGATAAAACTGCTTAATCGGGAAAGCCGTGGGATTGGAAAGCTCTAAAATGACAGCCTTGCCGCCGGGACGTAGGACGCGGCAGATGTCGGAAAGGCCTTGCTCTAAATTTTCGAAGTTCCGCACGCCGAAAGCGACGGTGACGGCATCAAATGTATTATCGTCGAACTTCAGGCTTTCGGAGTCGCCCAATTGCACTTCGAAACGACCCTGCAGCCCCTTTTTTTCGATTTTCTCGCGGGCGATATCGAGCATTCCTGACGAAATATCCACCCCAATGATTTTCTCGGGATTCAACAGCTTTAACGACTCGATGGCGAAATCGCCTGTTCCGGTCGCTACATCCAAAATGAGTCGGGGGCGAAGGCTTTCTAACGATCGTATCGCTTTTTTACGCCAGATGGTATCTATCCCCATGGTCATCATCCGGTTCAGCACGTCGTAGGTCTTTGAAATGTTGTTGAACATTTCCGCGACCTGTTCCTTCTTTCCTCCTTCTTTTGACTTGTAGGGCTTTATCGTTGAGCTGTCATTTGCCATGTCGCAAAGATACGATATTGACCGTCACTAAAAAAATCAATGATACTGAATAAATTGATACGGAATGGGATAACTGTTTGGCTTAGAAAGAATAGCAGCCATGGAGTCGGATTTTTGCTTGATCTAAACGGTAGGCACCAACGTTTTTAACATGTCCTGAAGTTATCCACATTGGCTTAACCGTTTGTGAGTGAGTGTACTTTTTGTGTTTTTAACACGTTATACACAATAGATGTGTATAAGTTAGGTGTTCTTTTTCAGGGTATTCGGATTGGTTGCGCACGGTTGTTCACGCAACCGAAAAAGGGTGTTTACAACTTATTCAATCGTTCATGTTTATTTTTTATATTTTTGTTACCCCGTTACGAGCACGGTCAATATATAAGACTTAAAGATTAAACAGAACAACCTTTTTTGGAATGGCGACAGATAACGAATTTTCTAACAACATGGGCGGCAAATCCAATTTTGCAAAGAAGCGTACAAGTCTTAATAATCTTATCGGAGGACTGGGGAAGCTTCCTCCGCAGGCATTGGATTTGGAAGAGGCGGTGTTAGGGGCGCTTATGCTTGAAAAAAATGCATTAAGCGAAGTTATAGACATTCTCAAGCCAGAGTCTTTTTACAAGGAGGCACATCAGAAAATCTACGAGGCTATCTTCAGTTTGTTCCAGCAGACGTCGCCCATCGATCTATTGACGGTGACGGCTGAGCTGCGTAAAATGGGAGCGCTGGAAATGGTTGGAGGGGCCTATTACATCACGCAGTTGACAGACCGCGTTGTGTCTGCGGCGAATATTGAATATCACGCGCGGATAATTTCACAAAAATATATACAGCGCGAGCTGATTAAGGTGTCTACCGAGATTATCAATAGCTCGTACGACGAGACGGCCGATATCTTCGACCTGTTGGATCACGCCGAGAAATCGTTGTTTGATATCGCACAGAACAACCTGCGTCGTGATTCGCGCAAAATGGATGATATCATGCGGGAAGCAATTTCCAATCTGGAGATGCTGCGTGATAGAACAGACGGCCTCACCGGAATCCCTTCGGGCCTAACGGCGTTGGATCGTATGACATCAGGATGGCAGCCGTCGGATCTGGTGATTATTGCGGCACGTCCGGCCATGGGAAAGACAGCGTTCGTCTTATCGGTAGCCCGGAATGCTGCGGTAGATCATCAGCGTGCTGTAGCCGTCTTCTCGCTGGAGATGTCGTCGGTGCAGCTGGTGAATCGTCTGATAGCCGGCGAAACTGAAATAGAACAGGAAAAGCTGAAAAAAGGAAATCTGGCTGACCATGAATGGCAGCAGCTACACTCGCGTATTGGACGACTCACGGAGGCGCCGATCATCATTGACGATACGCCTGCCTTAAACGTGTTTGAGTTTCGGGCAAAATGCCGGCGTCTGAAAGCGCAGCACGATATACAGATGGTTATCGTCGATTACCTCCAGCTGATGCATGGTAAATCAGAGGGCAAAGGCGGAGGGAACCGTGAACAGGAAATCGGTAGTATTTCCCGTGCCTTGAAATCGGTCGCAAAAGAGTTGAATATTCCGGTGTTGGCACTTTCACAGTTAAGTCGCGCGGTTGAATCGCGCCCCGGAAATAGCAAGCGGCCGATGCTGTCGGATTTGCGGGAGTCGGGATCCATCGAGCAGGATGCGGATATGGTTCTTTTCCTGTACCGTCCTGAGTATTACGGATTGACCGAAGATGAAGAAGGGCGCCCTACAGCCGGGGTCGGAGAAGTGATTATTGCGAAACACCGTAACGGTGAAACAGGTATCGTGCCGCTGAAATTCGTCGGTAAATTTGTTAAGTTCGTGGATCTGGAAGAAGATTTTGGCGGTGCTGGCGGAGATTCTTTCGGTACGCCGGATAGCTTTGGGTCGGCCCTTGGTCCGTCGGATGCTTTTAGCAATTTCGGTGGCAACTTCGACACAGGAGGAATAACCATGCCGTCGCGCATGAATGATATGCCGGACGACGCGCCTTTTTAGGCGTTGTAAGGTGCAGGTAGATAGGTGGCAAGGGCAGCGTTCGTCTCCCGATCGCTCTAGTTAGCAGATAGATGTCGTACAGGCCTGTGCCTAGGCATGCTGCTCAGGGCTGATATGATTTTTCCTTTCGTTGATACAGGCACTAGATAGGTTCATGTTGCCGTCAGTATAATGATTTATGCTGGAGAGTGGATTATTTTTCTTAATTTTACCGCTACTTTTTAGCAGGACTTTCATAAAATTCAGGAGAAAGATTTGGATTATTTAGCAGGATTAAATCCTTCCCAACGTGGAGCGGTAGAGCAGACCGAAGGACCGGTAATGATCGTGGCCGGAGCGGGCTCTGGAAAAACACGCGTTATCACATATCGTGTTGCCCATTTGATTCGAAAAGGCGTAGATCCTTTTAATATTTTGGTGCTGACGTTTACAAACAAGGCAGCTAAGGAAATGCGCGAACGTATTATGAGTGTCGTAGGGCAGGAAGCAAAAAACATCTGGATGGGAACTTTTCACTCCGTGTTTGCACGTATACTGCGTGTGGAGGCTGAGCTTCTCGGCTATCCCAGAAATTTTACCATCTACGATACCGACGATACGAAAAGCTTAATCCGTGCGATCATTAAGGAGATGAATCTGGACGATAAGCTGTACAACGCCAACCACGTCTACGGTCGTATTTCATCGGCAAAGAACAATTTGATTTCTCCACAGGAGAATAATAAAAACGAGGCCATTATGGCTGAGGACATTGCGAACGGGCGAGGCCAGTTAGGGCAGATATATATGACCTATGCACAACGCTGCTATCGGGCGGGCGCCATGGATTTTGACGACCTGCTGTTTAAAACAAATGTACTGCTAAATAAGCACCCTGAGGTACTGCATAAATATCAGCACCAGTTTAAATACCTCATGGTGGATGAGTATCAGGATACCAACTTTTCCCAGTACCTTATCGTTAAGCGTCTTGCTGCGGTCAATGAGAATATCTGTGTCGTAGGTGATGACGCGCAGAGTATTTATGCCTTCCGCGGTGCGAATATTCAGAATATTTTAAATTTCCAGAAGGACTATCCTGATGTCCGTATATTAAAGCTCGAGCAGAACTACCGCTCCACCAAGATGATCGTAAACGCGGCCAATAGTGTAATCGCGAAGAATCAAAATCAGCTGGAGAAGAATGTGTTTTCCGAGAACGAAGACGGAGAGAAAATCAAGGTAACGCGCGCGTTCTCTGATAATGAGGAGGGTAAGATTGTCGCGGAGGCGATCGCACAGGAACGGGCGCTCAAAGGACTAAAATATAAAGATTTTGCCATTCTGTACCGGACGAATGCGCAGTCTCGCGCCATGGAAGAAGCATTGCGGAAGATAAATATTCCGTATAAGCTTTACGGGGGCACGTCATTCTACCAACGGAAAGAGATCAAGGATCTTATAGCCTATTTCAGGCTTACATTCAATCCGAACGATGAAGAGGCATTAAAGCGTGTAATAAATTATCCGCGAAGGGGCATAGGCGACACCACGCTGGAAAAAATATTGGTGGCTGCAGACAAGCAGCAATACCGGCTTTGGGATGTGGTGGTTAATGCCCCCATGTTTTTAGATGGCCGGAGTGCGGGGGCTGTCGGGAATTTCGGACTGATGATACAGAGTTTTCAGGCAGTTGCCAAGACAAACTCCGCGTTCGATACAGCCATGCATATTGCACAGCACTCGGGGATTCTGAAAGATTTGTACGAGGACAAGTCTGTAGAAGGTTTGAGCCGGTATGAAAACATTCAGGAACTTCTCAACGGAATAAAGGAATTTTCGGAGCGTGAAGATATTGCGGAAAAAGGCCTGGACGTGTTTATGCAGGACATCGCCCTGTTGACGAACGACGACAACGACAAGGACCCCAACGCGGATACGGTATCTCTGATGACTATCCACTCGTCCAAGGGGCTGGAGTTTCCAGTGGTGTTTATCGTCGGACTCGAAGAGAATCTGTTTCCTTCCCAGCTATCGTTGAACTCGCGTTCAGAATTGGAAGAGGAACGACGGCTATTTTACGTTGCCGTAACGCGGGCAGAAAAAAAGCTTCATCTCTCTTACGCCACCTCGCGGTACCGTTGGGGTACGCTGAACAACTGCGAGCCTAGCCGTTTTCTTGATGAGCTGAACCCAGCCTGCCTGGAACTCGACTTCCAGCCGCGTAGCAGCGCTGGGGGGGCAGAGAGCTTTCAGTCTGAGCGTGTAGCATGGAAGCAGCGGGAAGCCGACACGTTTTCAAAGCCAAAACCCAAAGTGGTCAAAACGACATCGATTCTGCCGAAGGCACATGTGCCGACCCCGGGTTTTGCTCCGTCGGACACATCCGGATTGCAGGTCGGCATGGAAGTTGAGCACGAACGTTTCGGATTCGGTAAAGTGATTAATCTGGAAGGAAACAAGCCGGATATTAAGGCAACTATTTTTTTCAAAGAGTTGGGGCAGAAACAATTGTTGCTTAAATTTGCAAAACTTAGAATAGTACAATAGATATAAAAGGTAAAAACCGCGCTGAAATAACATCGTTTTCAGCGTAAAACTACAGGATATGGATTTCGATTACAACAGTACCCGCCCAAAGCTCATTTTAGCTGAATATGGAAGAAACGTGCAAAATATGGTTGACTATATCTGCTCGCTTCCAACGAAAGAAGAAAGAAACCGATATGCTCAGGTAGTTATCGATATGATGGGGGTCTTAAACCCACATTTGCGGGACGTCTCTGACTTTAAGCATAAGTTATGGGACCATTTGCATATCATCTCCGATTTCAAGATAGACGTTGATTCTCCTTACCCTGTTCCGAGCCGTGATGCTATACACCAAAAACCGGAACTCCTCAATTATCCGCAGCACCCTATCCGGTATAAGCACTACGGATACACCGTAGAACGCATGATTGAAAAGGCTTTAGGGATGTCGCAACCTGAACATAGGCAGCGCATGGCTTTGGCTATTGCTAATTTCATGAAAATGGCATACGTCACATGGAATAAGGACAGTGTACAGGATGAGCACATAATCCAGGATCTTGCAGAATTGTCGAAAGGACAGTTGACTTTGCCGGCCGATACTGTATTAACGAAGCTGGAGTTCAAAACACCTCCTCCGGGAAGCCGTACCAAAAGTGCCAGCACCGTGAATAACAACCAGAAGAGCAACAACAACGGAGGTGCAAAAAAAATGCAGAGTGTTCAAAAGAAAAGCAACGGCCAGAAAAAGAAAAAAAAATAGTTTTATAGAAGCTGTAAGCCGAAGGGCAATTGCATAGCGGACCTCGTTATCCAATTGCTCTTTTTGTTGCGCCGCCTATCAGAAACACGAGTGATAATAAATAGTTGGATAATCCATAGATCTCTAAAAGACGAACCGGGTGAAGCGGGCTCATTTATTCCAATGATGCGTACACCCAATAAATAATCATTTATATATGAATGCATTCGAAATAATCGGGGGGAAAAAATTGTCAGGGGAAATCGTCCCACAAGGTGCAAAGAACGAGGCTTTGCAAATTCTCTCGGCAGCGCTGCTAACGGAAGAGAAGATGACCATTAGCAATATTCCGGATATCAAGGACGTAAACAAGCTGATCGACCTTTTGGCGGCGCTAGGTGTATCGGTTAACCGGATAAATAAAGATACATACGAATTCGAAGCTAAGGATATCAACATAGCGTATTTTCAGTCGGAAGAGTTTAAGCAAAAAGGAGGAGGGCTCCGCGGATCAATTATGATTGTGGGGCCGCTGCTGGCCCGTTTCGGTAAGGCCGCGATTCCAAAACCGGGAGGCGATAAGATCGGTCGCCGGCGTCTGGATACGCATTTTCTCGGGTTCGAAAAGCTGGGTGCTAAGTTTGTATATGATGCCGATAATCATTTTTTTAACGTCGACGCTTCTGAGCTTAAGGGCGCCTATATACTGCTGGACGAGGCTTCCGTTACAGGAACAGCGAATGTAGTGATGGCAGCTGTCTTGGCTAAGGGGACCACGACCATCTATAACGCGGCCTGCGAGCCTTATCTGCAACAGCTGTGTAAAATGCTGAACCGTATGGGGGCCAAGATATCCGGAATCGGCTCTAACCTGCTGACGATAGAAGGGGTGGACAAGCTGGGGGGGACTACGCACCGTATGTTGCCTGATATGATCGAAATAGGTTCTTTTATCGGTCTGGCAGCAATGACCGGCTCCGAACTGACGATAAAAAACGTCTGTTTTACGGAACTGGGTATCATTCCGACCGTGTTTTCCAAGTTGGGAATTAAATTTGAATTACGGGGTGACGATATCTTTATCCCGTCGCAGGAGGGCTACGAGATAGACACATTTATCGATGGTTCGATACTGACTGTTTCTGATGCTCCATGGCCCGGGTTTACGCCGGATCTCCTGAGTATCGTATTGGTTACGGCAATTCAGGCCAAAGGAAATGTGCTTATCCACCAAAAGATGTTTGAGAGCCGCCTGTTTTTCGTCGATAAACTAATCGATATGGGCGCGCAGATCATCCTTTGCGACCCCCATAGAGCTACCGTGATAGGGCTGAACAAGCAGACGAAATTACGTGGAATTGAGATGACGTCTCCAGATATCCGTGCAGGCGTTTCATTGCTTATTGCTGCCCTTTCGGCACACGGAAAATCGGTCATCTATAACATTGAGCAGATTGAGCGGGGGTACCAGGATATCGAAGAACGTCTGAAAGCACTTGGTGCAGATATCAGACGTATTGATGCCCAGCCTTCTCATTAATATAAATCAGGTAGTTCAGGGGTTGTTGCCCAGCAGTCTCTGAACTACCGTCCTGTGATGAAGGTTTTTTATAGCCAATAGCCGACAAGTTGTAAAGTCGTTGATTTGTAAAGTTGTGGAGGTCTTCTCCAACTTGTTTAGCTAATAGCCATCAGCCAGTAACCAATATCCAACAAGTTGTAAAAGTCGTTGATTTGT
>Ga0079224_100004029_pt1 | contig 18803 bp, 15 predicted proteins | sample Stecom2015_FD_80414 | JGI IMG/M metagenome (GOLD analysis project Ga0079224, IMG submission 80414) | Agricultural soil microbial communities from Utah to study Nitrogen management - Steer compost 2015 | ecosystem: Environmental > Terrestrial > Soil > Agricultural land | place: USA: Utah... | reverse complement strand
CAACTCCGCTGACAAGCACTCCAAGTGCAAACAGGACGACAACGACCATCAACATATCTGGCTTTTTTTTCATTAAATTTTCCAGTCAATTAAAGTAGTTATCTCATACGCCCGGTAAGAAGGCACTTCTAAGGCGCTGAAGACTATTACAAAAACAAAAGATTGACAATCCTACTTTTTGGCTAAATGCGTTTCCTTCGCAGTTACACGAAGAAGACAACCAATTTTTGTTTCAGTTCCGTTAGCAATGCCTCTTGCCGGCCTTTTAACTACTGTTAATATATACAGTATTATGCCGCCTTCCTCCTCCGATCCCCGCCTGCAGGCGCTGCTCTCATCCCCTCATTTATGGCGGGCAGAGACGCCTGAATCCCTCCCGGGCAGCCCGTCCAGCGCCGGTTTCGCCGGTATTGCCAGCGGTCATGCGCTGCTGGATGCGGCGCTCCCCTGGCAGGGCTGGCCGCGCAGCGCCCTGGTGGAGATCATCAGCCCCGTGTGCGGCGCCGGAGAGCTGCAACTGGTTCTGCCGCTGTTGCGCACCCTGAGTGAAGAGCAGCAGTGGAGCATCTGGGTGGCTCCTCCCATGTCTCCTTATGCGCCTGGACTGTTGGGTGCGGGGGTGGATCCTGCGCGCAACATCCTGGTGACGCCTACTCCTGCCCAGCGCCTGTGGACACTCGAGAAATCCCTCCAGAGTCCGGCCTGTGCGCTGGTGCTGGGCTGGCCGGGTCTGCTGTCAGGCAAGCACATCCGTCGCCTGCAGCTGGCCGCCCGCAAGGGCCGCACGCTGGGCATCCTGTTCCACCCACGCAACATCCGGCACTCCGCCTCTGTGCTGAGGCTGGCCACCCACACCCGCGGGGACACCCTGCAGGTGCAGGTGCTGAAGGCACGGGGCAGTTATCGCAAGGATGCCTTCGCCATTCGACTGGAGCTGCCATGAGCAGCCACCTCCCCCAGAAACCGGGTCGCGCCCCTGCGAAACGCTTGCTCAAGGCAGTCAAGCCGCGCCATCCGGTGTCGCTCCCGCCTTCCTCGTCCCGTCCCTCCCGCAGATCCACACCGCTGTGGTATGCCGTGTGCGTGCCCCGGTTGCAGCCTGGTCATGGTGAAAGGGGGATCGCGCAGGAGCGCTTGCAGGAGCTCGCCGCTCTGCTGGGCCAGATCAGCGCCACTGTCAGCATCCAGCCGCCGGACAGCGTGGTGTTCGAGGTGCGCAGCAGCCTCACCTATTTCGGCGGCATCGCCAACATTCGCACCCGCGTGCTGGCGTTGCTGGAGCCCTTGCTGGCCTCCTGGGAACTGGAATCCGGGTTGCAGCAGGCCGTAACGCCTACCGCCGCCGCCAGCCTGCTGCTGGCCAGGAGCGGATGCAACCTGCTGGTCTATCGACGGGACAGTCTTCGCTCAGCGCTGGGCAGCCTGCCTCTTGATGCCCTGGTGTCATCCCTGCCCCCTGCAAAGGCAAAACAACGGAGCCGGCAACTGCGCAACAGCGGACTGCAGGTCATGCGCGACCTGTGGCGCCTGCCCCGCCAGTCCCTGGCACGACGCTTCGGTCCTGAGTTTGTACGGCAACTGGATGTGTGCCTGGGGGACATGCCGATGCCGGTCACCCCCCATCAGGCTGCGCCCCGCTTCAGTACGACGATGGACTTCGAGTACGCCGGGGAAAATTCGGCCTTTCTGCTCCACGCCATCGATGAATTGCTGGCCAGACTGTGCCTGTATCTGCAGCAGCGGGAACTGGCCGCCGCACACCTGCAGTTTCTGCTGCGACACGAGCATCGGGAGGACACCGTCGTCGCGGTGGAACTGCGCCAGGCCTCCCGTTCGCAGTCCCATCTCGCGTTGCTGCTGGAAACCCGCATCCAGGCCTTGACCCTTGCCGCCCCGGTCATCGGGATGCAGCTGGAAGTGCAGCGGTTTGATTCCTTCAGGCCCCAGTCCCGACCCGTCACCGGCCTGGCCGATGCGGCCGGCCAGGCGGACCAGGGCGCCATCGTACAGCTGCTGGAGCAACTGCAGGCGAGGCTGGGAAACGAGGCCGTGCGCAGCCTCCACTGCCATGCTGAACACGGACCGGAGCTGGCAGGCAGCGAGAGGACCTTCTCCGGCATCGCCGGCATCGTCGGCAGCCCCGCGGCGGAGGCCGGGCCCCTGCCCGTAGCCACCCGGCCGTGCTGGATTCTGGGACAGCCCTCTGCGCTACCGCCACCCGCATTCAGGACCCTGCAGCTGCTCAGCGGCCCCGAGCGGATAGAAACCCGATGGTGGAGCGGGCAACCCCTGCATCGCGACTATTATGTGGCGCGCAACCAGCAGGGCATGCGCCTGTGGATCTATCACGAGCGCACCGGCGAGCGCGCGTGGTACCTGCACGGCGTATTCGATTAGTAGCGGGGCTTAATGAAAATCGCGCGACCTCAGCGCCATCCCCGAAACCAGATGACCAAGATCCGTCAGCTCCGTGGCCACCACGTGCACGATGCCTCCCTCGCCCAGCTGCAGGGTGCCCTGGACCCCCAGCATGCCAGCGTAACGGGCGGCCTCGCGATAGCGCTCATACACACGCGCCCAGGTCACCACATTGATCGTGCCGGTTTCATCCTCCAGCGAAATAAAAGTGACACCAGACGCCGTCTGCGGACGCTGGCGCGCCGTGACAATACCGACCACCTTGACCCTGCTCCCGTCAGGTAAGGCGGACAGGTCTCCGGCAACCACTACACCATAGGGTTGAAGCCTTGCCCGAAGCAACGCCAGAGGATGGCGCCGCAAGGTCAGGCCCGTGCTGTTGTAATCGGCAAGGATATCCTGCGCTTCGGAGGGCCGTGGCAGCATCACCTGCAGCTCTGGGGCTGGCCAAGGTGAGGCGGTTTCCCGGCCAGTGCTGGCCCCGCACTCCTCCGCAGCCACCTCCAGCGGCAACTTTTGTTGATATCCCGCCACCTCCCAGAAGGCACGGTAACGATCGCCGGCCAGATCGCGCAGGGCATCCGCGGCGGCCAGGCTCTCACGATCCCCGGCATTGAGACCGCTGCGATCCACCAGATCCTGGACGTCACGAAACCTGCGCATCATGCGGGCCGAACAGATGCGTTGTGCGGCGCCCATCGACAGCCCCTTCACAAGTCGGAGCCCGAGACGGAGGTGCCATGACAATTTTTTTCCACTGCCGCTCGCAACCAGCGTGCAGTCGTAATCGCTGTGATTCACATCCACCGGCAATACGATTACACCGTGCCGCCTCACGTCCTGCACCAGCTGGGCAGGTGCATAAAATCCCATCGGCTGACTGTTGAGAAGCGCGCAGGTGAAAGCTGCCGGATAGTGATACTTCAGCCATGAGGATATGTAGGCAAGCAGCGCAAAGCTGGCCGAATGCGACTCGGGAAATCCGTATTCCCCAAAACCCTTTATCTGATTGTAGATCTGCAGGGCGAAGCCTTCCGAGTATCCTCTGTCCGTCATGCCCGTGATCAGTTTGTCCCGGAACGGTTCCAGGCCACCCTTCCTCTTCCAGGCGGCCATGGCGCGGCGCAGCTGGTCAGCCTCGCCACCACTGAAGCCCCCCGCAACGATCGCAAGCTGCATCACCTGCTCCTGAAAGATGGGCACGCCCAGGGTGCGCTTGAGCACCTCTTCGAGACCCTTTTCGTAGGTGACGCTGGCAGGGTTGCGGCGATTCTCCAGATAGGGATGCACCATATCGCCCTGAATGGGGCCGGGCCGCACAATGGCAATCTGCACCACCAGGTCGTAGTAGCTGGCCGGTTTCAGGCGGGGCAGCATGCTCATCTGCGCTCGGGACTCAATCTGGAAGACGCCGATGGTGTCAGCCTTCTGGATCATGTCATAGACGTCGGGGTCGCCTTGGGGAATATCCTCCATCGTCCATCTTCTGCCTGTTATGTTGCTGACCAGGGCCAGGGCCTTGCGGATCGCTGTCAGCATTCCCAGCGCGAGCACGTCCACCTTCAATAGTCCGAGTGCTTCGAGGTCGTCCTTCTCCCACTGGATGACGGTGCGATCCGCCATGGAGGCATTCTCCACAGGCACCAGTTCCGACAAGGGTCCCTGACTGATGACGAAGCCCCCCACGTGCTGGGACAGGTGACGCGGGAAGCCGATGAGAGAACCCGCCAGAGTAAGCAATTGCTTCACCATCATCGGGGAGATTTCCCGCAGCGAATCGGGGGTTCCCGCTGCAGAACTGGCGAATTTCAGATCCGGGGCGTGCCAGTCCACGCTGCGACCCAGCAGGACAGCTGCGTCCTCATCCACGCCCAGTGCCTTGGCGACGTCGCGAATGGCACTGCGGGGCCGGTAGCAGATAACGGCCGCCGCCAGCGCCGCCCGGTCACGGCCGTATTTTTCGTATACATACTGGATGACTTCCTCCCGACGCTCGTGCTCGAAGTCGACATCGATGTCGGGAGGCTCATTGCGCTCCTTCGACAGAAAGCGCTCGAACAACAGCTTGATGTCGTTCTCATCCGGCCGGACCTCGGTGATGCGCAGGCAGTAGCAGATGAGCGAGTTGGCAGCCGACCCGCGTCCCTGGCACAGAATGTCGCGACTGCGGGCAAACACCACGATGTCATGGACGGTCAGGAAAAAGTGCTCATATTGCAGCTCGGCCACCAGCGCCAGTTCCTTCTCCAGCTGCTCCTGCAAATGGGGCGCGGCGCCGTGGGGCCAGCGTTCCTGCAGCCCTTTCCAGGCCAGCGTTCGCAGCCAGCTGCTGGGCGTTTCCCCAGCGGGCACCAGCTCATGGGGATACTCATAGCGGAGCTCGTGCAGTGAGAAGTGACAACGCGCCACGATTTCCAACGTTTCTGCCAGCAGGGACGGAGGATAGAGTTTTGCCAGCCTCTCCCGGCTCCGCAGATGCTGTTCGCCATTGCCGGCCACCCGCAATCCCAGCTGATCCACCCGGCAGCCCAGACGAATGGCAGCCAGGGTATCGCGCAAGGCACGCCGCTCCGGCAGATGCATCATGACGGCACCAGTGGCCACCAGCGGCAATGCCAGCTCCTGGCCCAGGGCCTGCAGAAGCGCAAGACGGCGGCGGTCCCTACCCTGCAGCAACAGCTCCACTGCAATCCAGGTTGAGGGCAGTTGCCTCTTCAGCCACGCACCGTCCGCGGGATCGATATTGGTGGGTGGAGGAATCCACAGGGCCAGACAATCCTCCAGCCGCTGCTGAGCCAACAGCTGCCGATCCAGGTGGTACTGTCCCTTCGGCGCCCTGCGCCGAGCCAGTGTGATGAGGTGGGACAACTGCCCATAGCCACGCCGGTTGCGCGCCAGCAGCACGAAGCAGAGACCATCATCCAGCACGAAGCGGCTGCCGATAACCAGCTTCACCCCCGCCTCCTGTGCCGCCACGTGGGCCCGTACCACGCCACTCAGTGTGCACTCATCGGTAATGGCGAGCGCGTCGTATCCGAGTTCGGCGGCCCGCGCGACCAGCTCCTCCGGAGAGGATGCGCCATGCAGGAAGGTGTAGTTGCTGAGGCAGTGCAGCTCGGCGTAGCGGGGGAGTGACATGGGAAGCGGGCTCATACTGTATTTATATACAGTATTTGAAAGCTCGAGCCTCGTCAATCCAGGACAGATAGTTGCGCTGCAACTCCATTGCCCCAACTCGCCACCTGCCTCACAATGCGCCTTTTCCCGAACAGAGGCGCCGCATGGCTCGAAAACGACGCAAATCTTCCTCTCGCTTGATTCTGCTTCTACTGGTGTTGGGGGTGAGCTATGGCGGCTACTACCTTGGCGAGAACGGTGAGCTCGACGGTGTTGTGGCCGAGCAGGTGGGCGTACCGGTCACCAAACTGCGCCGCAGCATTGAAGACCTCTGGGCAGAACTGCGACAGGTGCTACCTGTCGAATGGCCTGCAGACTGGGCGGAAACTCCCACCACCTCAACAGATACCGTAGAGGGGTGGGTCGAGCGGGTTTCCGATGGCGATACCGTGCGACTCTCCGTGGCCGGACGCGAGGCCATTACAGTGCGGCTGTACGGCATCGACGCGCCCGAGCGCGACCAGCCCCATGGCGACACCGCCGCCCGGGCGCTCGCACGCAAGATCGATGGCGCACGCGTCACGGCTGTTCGCGTGGATACCGATCAATACGGGCGACTGGTGGCGACGCTGTTCAAGGACGGGGAGAACATCAATCTGCAGATGGTGTCGGAAGGCCATGCCTGGTGGTATCAAAGCTTTGCCCGCGGCGAGCAGGCGCTGGCAGCTGCGGAACGCAGCGCAAGGGCAGACGGCCGCGGGCTGTGGGCAGACCGCAACCCGACCGAGCCGTGGGTCTGGCGGCAGCGCTAGCGCGGAAGGGCCAGCAGCTCTGCCACCCGCTCACGAATCATCGGCACGATGTCTTCCTCAAACCAGGGGTTTCGTCGCAACCATAACGTGTTGCGCGGGCTTGGGTGCGGCATGGGCACCACCTCCGGCCAGTAGCGCTGCCAGGCCTGCACCGTTTCGGTCAGCGAGCCGCTGCCGGGTAGGTGATAGGCCTTGGCGTATTGGCCGATCACCAGAGTGAGTGCCAGATTCGGCAGGTGTTCCAGCAGGGGCTTGCGCCAGGCTACGGCGCATTCGGGGCGAGGGGGCAGGTCGCCCGATTTGGCCTTGCCCGGATAGCAGAAGCCCATGGGAACAAGAGCGACCTGATGGGGATCATAGAAGACCTCGCGACTCATGCCGAGCCACGTGCGCAATCGATCGCCGCTGGCGTCATTGAAGGGCAGGCCGGTTTCGTGAACCTTACGCCCGGGCGCCTGTGCCGCGATCAGAATGCGGGCATCGGGGTGCAATTGCAGCACCGGGCGCGGGCCCATAGGCAGATCCGCGGCACACAGGGTGCAGCCGCGAATTTCCCGCAGCAGTATTTCGTGCGGCTCCATGATTCCTCAGCCTACAGCTGGTAGGTGAACTGAGCATACCAGTAGGCGGTATTGCCTGCATCGGCAGCGTTCACCGCGTTGCGCAGCAGGTCACCCTTGTGCAGATAGGCAGCGCCCAGGTCGGCCAGGATGTGCTCACTCAGGCCGAAACGCAGACGCATCTCCAACTGATGGCCCAGAAAGGCATTGGTCTGGTCGAGTGAATCCAGCACATTACTCGTGGTGTGGGCATCATTCTCCTCTTCGACCCAGGAAGCCCGGTATCCCAGCTCCATCGCGTAACCGGCACGCGGCGTGAATTCCCACTTGAGGATGGGGGAGACGATGTTGGCGCGGGCATAAGCGCCATAGATGCCGGTGATTCCGAAATCGACCGGGTTGGAGCCATAAAGGCCGTCGAAACGGTTGCTCTCATCGTCGTCGGGATTCCCGTCTCCCGTGACATAGTCCATCCGCAGCACCAGCCGCGAAGCCCAGTTGTCGGCGAAGCGGTAACCCACGTGTGCGTGCAGCATGAACGCCTCATGATCCAGATCCGTCACGTCGCTGGCCGCCGCCGTCGCGCGTACTGTGCCTGTCTGCACGGCCCCTTCCACCTCGAAATCCCACTCGTTGACCGCCGGCGCCTTCAGCCAGCGCAGGGCCAGCGTCTGTATATCGCGGTCCCGGGTCGGCTGACCGCTGCGATCCTCTTCCTCGAGAGAGAAGAAGGAGGCATCCAGCGCAGTCTTCTCCCAGCCCGTCCAGGCGGAATGCAATCCCCAGAAACGCACATTCGACTGTTCACGGTCGAACTCGTGTTCATTGCGGTTCAGTTCCTGCCGGGAAAAGGGTCGCGCCTCTACCGGGACGACGTACAGCGCCTGCCACTGCCAGTCTGCCTGCTGCCAGTTGGCATGGACGCCGGTGAAGGCCCGGTAGGAGTTACGAAAGCGCGCACGGGAGAAGAAGCGCCGGCTGCCAATGTCAAAGGCCATGCGCCCTCCGCGGAGAGAAAAGCTTTCGTCGGGGCCCCTGCTGTTGCGCCAGCCTGCATAAAGCTGCAGCGCGTCTGCCGTGTTGACGTCATCCGTCCCGAGTGGGGTGCCAGCGTCGTCCAGCCAGGTTCGGGAGTCCTGCAGTTCAAACTCACCAAACAGATTGTCTTTCTCCGCCTTGAAACTTAACAGCAGACGGGCGGCCAGCAGTTGGTCGCTGCCACTCTGGTTTGCCCGGAACGGATTGTTCAGTTGCTCATAACGCAGGTGATAGCTGCCGTGGATCTCGAGGGATGGTTCCTGGTTTTGCGCCACACTGACGCTGGGAAGAGCAACCACAAGAACGGCTGGCAGAACGAGACGTCGCTTCATTGATGATTTCCTTGAATGGATAAGTTATTCCTGGCGCCTGCTGATCATCGGGACGATGTTCAATACAAACAGGGCCAATAACGTGGCCATCACGGCCGTGGCCTCATTACCCATTCCCACGGCGACACCCATGGCGGCGGTGAACCACAGCCCCGCGGAAGTAGTAAGCCCCCTGATCTCTTCCCTGTTGGTTTCCTTGATGATGGTCCCGGCACACAGGAAGCCAATGCCTGCGATCACTCCCTGGACCACCCGGCTCATGGCATCCTCCAGCGCCCCACCCTGCTCCGGTACGATGACGAACAGGGCAGCCCCCAGCGCGACCATCATGTGCGTCCGAAGGCCCGCGGCCTGACCCTGGGATTCGCGCTCATAGCCCAGCAAGCCGCCAAGAAGAGCGGCAAACGACAGCCTCAGGATGACCCGGGTAACCATTTCGAGATCGGAGAGATCAGCGAATTCGCTGGCGATGGTGTTGAGTATGGTGTCCCACATCTTCTTCTTTTCCCTCTTCCATGCATGGCTGGATCGGAACGCGTCTTAATCCCTGCTTTGGGTGGAGAATAGCACCTTTCTGATTGTGTCACCCGTGCGGACAACGCCGGGTGTGACCACTTTGGCATTGATGCCCCGCATGTTCAGCTGCTTGCCTACGGCGGAGTTGACAAAGCGCACTGCGTCCTTGCCAAAGCGGTTCTGGAACTTCTGGCATCCCAGGTGTGGCTGCGCGGTCACTTCGATGACCGCTGAACCCAGCGCCAGCCTGGTGCCGGGCGGTACATTCGCTTTACTCAGATCGAAATCCACAAGAAACTGATCACCGGCGAGCGGCCACGCTTGGCGATAACCCGCCACCCTTTCAATGACCCTGACATTCATCAGGTTCAGCTGCATCTCCGGGTGAGCCGAGCCATCCGGAGTACTCGAGCTGCCCCGGATCTTCCAGCTGTCTCCCCGCAGTCCTTCGGCCAGCGTCAGTTCGCCTTCTTCCAGAATCCGGCGCTTGCCGACCGCGGGCCGACAGACAATCATCTCCACCCGGCCGATGTCGGCGGGGGCAGCCCTGATCCTGTCCAGCCCGGATTCCAACTCCTCCAGACTGCTTTTCGCTCCCTCGGTCATTCCCGGCAGTTCTTGCTGCACAGATTCCACGACAGCCCTCCTACGATTCGATTCGCGTTCTGATTTCATGAATGGTCAGTCCATCCACTTCCATCACCTTCTGTGGAGACGCTTTACCAGCAACGATACGCACCGAGCTCTCCGGCACGGCGAGCGCCTTGGCCACCATGCTCTCCACCAGCCTGTTGGCTTTGCCCTTTTCCGGTGGCGCGGATACCCGCACCTTGAGGGCATCGCCCAGCCAACCGCAGATCTCTGACGATGAGGCGCCAGGAACCACTTTTATTTTCAAGCGTTCGGAACTGCTCATGTTCTGTGCCTTGCCAATCACGCCTTGCGCACGAACTCCGACTTCAGCTTCATCGCCCCGATACCGTCGATCTTGCAGTCAATATCGTGGTCTCCTTCGACCAGACGGATGTTCTTGACCTTGGTGCCCACCTTGACCACCAGCGACGATCCTTTCACTTTCAGATCCTTGATAACCGTGACGGTATCCCCGTCGCTCAGCGGATTGCCATTGGCATCGGTTATCGAGAGGCCAGGCTCGTTCTCGACCTGTTCACCTGGGGCCCATTCGTGGGCACATTCAGGGCATATCAGTAAGCCGTTGTCTTCGTAAACAAATTCGGATTGGCACTTGGGACAAGGCGGTAAGGCGCTCATAACTTTCTCTCTATAACATGGAAATCCATGGATTTTAACACCCCTGCCTGACAGGCTGGGAAAAAACTATCTGCTAGAATGAGCGCTGATGTCGATATCGGAGGACTCTGCCATGCAACGTAAGATCGTGGGCTATCACAAGGATGCGGAGGACGATTGGGTCGCCGAGCTGGACTGCCACCATTTGCAGCACGTGCGGCACAAGCCCCCGTTCTTCAATCGCGAGTGGGTGGAAACCGAGGAGGGCAGGGCCGGCATGCTCGGCAGCGAGCTGGATTGCGTGCGCTGCGACCGGCTGGAGTTTCCCGTGGGCATCAGCGAATACAAGCGCACCCCGGAGTTCACCGAGACCACCATCCCGGCCGGTCTGCTCAAGGAGCACAATACCAAGCCTGGCGTATGGGGGCTGATCCACGTGCTCGATGGGCGGCTGCTCTACACGCTGGCAGACGGCAGGGAATTCGTGTTGAGCCCGGGCGTTCTCGGCATCGTGGTGCCGGAAATGCTGCATCAGGTGCGCGCGGACGGGAGGGTCAGGTTCTGTGTGGCCTTCCACCGGAAGCGCTGAACCGCCGCAAGAATTCACTTTGCGGCAGGCTGCCAGGCTCAGCGGCGCTTGGATCCGCCGAGAATGCCGCCCAGCAATCCACGCAGGATCTGCCTCCCCAGCTGGTTGCCAACCGTTCTCGCCGCGGACTTGGCCATGGATTCCGCCACGCCCTGACGGCGACCCGTTCCCCAGAGCAGGTCGCTGAGGGCGCTGCTTTCCTTTTCCTTCGCCGGTTGCTTGCGGGAGGTCGACTTCGCCTTTTCCTGCTGCTCAGCCAGCTCTTGCTCGGCTGCCATCATCTCCGCGGCCCGCTTGCTCAATACCTCGTGCGCCGACTCACGGTTGAGTGCTGTGTCATATTTGGCGCCCAGCGGGCTGCGCTGGCGCACAACCGCACGCTCTTCCTCCGTCAGCGCACCCATATGACAACGAGGGGGCGCGATGATCGTCCGTTGCACCGGCATTGGCACGCCTTTCTCCTGCAGGGTCGACACCAGCGCCTCGCCGACGCCCAGCTGGGTGATCACCTCTGCCACGTCCAGGCCAGGGTTGGCCACAAAGGTTTCGGCGGCCGAACGCACAGCCTTCTGATCCCGCGGCGTGAACGCGCGCAACGCATGCTGGATCCGGTTACCCAACTGCCCCAGCACTTCGTCCGGAATATCGTCCGGCGACTGCGAACAGAAGTAGACCCCGATGCCCTTGGAGCGAATGATTCTGACCACCTGCTCCACACGCTGCAGGAGCGCGGGCGGCGCATCATCGAACAACAGGTGTGCCTCGTCGAAGATGAACACCAGCTTGGGTTTCTCCAGATCTCCCACTTCGGGCAGGTTCTCGAACAGCTCGGAAAGCAGCCACAACAGGAAGCTGGAATACAACTGCGGCTTCATGATCAGCTGATCCGCCGCCAGGATGCTGATGATGCCACGGCCGCTGAGGTCCGTACGCATCAGGTCGCCCAGCTCCAGCGCCGGCTCGCCAAACAGACTGTCTCCGCCCTCGCGCTCCAGCGACAGCAGGGAGCGCTGGATGGCGCCGATGGACTGCGAACTGACCAGGCCATACTCGCTGGAAATCTCCTTGCGATTGTCCGCCACAAAGCTGAGCAGCGCCCGCAGGTCGTCCAGATCGAGCAGGAGGAGGCCCTGGTCATCCGCCAGCTTGAAGGCAATCTCCAGCACCCCGGACTGGGTGTCGTTGAGCTGGAGAATGCGGCTCAACAGGCTCGGCCCCATCTCGCTCACTGTCGCCCGCACCGGGTGACCGAGCTTGCCGTATATATCCCAGAAGATGACAGGGTTGGCCTCGTTGACGTATCCTTCGATACCTATATGGGCTACCCGCTCCCCGATCCTGTCGTTCATGGTGCCGGCCTTGGCCATGCCGGAGACATCACCCTTGATATCCGCCATGAATACCGGGACGCCCATGCGCGAAAAGCCCTCTGCCAGAACCAGCAAGGAAATGGTCTTGCCGGTGCCCGTGGCGCCCGCTATCAATCCATGACGGTTGCCATACTTGCCCAGCAGGTTGACTGGCTCATCACCTTTGCCCAAAAGAATCTGGTTCAATGCACATTACCCCGTTCCGAATCTGATCGACTAACAATAGCGAGATACTTCGATGAAATCCACGCCCCATGTCCTCTACAGTCTGGCTCTGGCCCTGTCCCTGGGCTCGCTGACCGCCACTGCAGCCTCACTTCCCCACGCCGCCCCCGAAGAGACTGGCATGTCAGCCGAGCGCCTCGACCGGGTGGACGCGCTGATCGATCGTTATATTGCCGACCAGCAGATCTCCGGAGCCGTCACCATGGTGGCGCGTCACGGTGAGATCGTACACGCTGAAAGCCAGGGATGGATGGACAGGGAAAACGAGGAGCCCATGCGGCGGGACGCCATTTTCCGCATGGCATCCATGAGCAAGCCGGTCACCGGTGTGGCCATCCTGATGCTCATGGAGGAGGGCAAGGTGCGACTCTCCGACCCCGTATCACGCTTCATCCCGGAGTTCACCAACACCCAGGTGGCGATAATTGACGAATCCCGTCCGACGCCCCGCGGCCAGCTCCCCGACTACTATACGATACCCGCCGAGCGGGAGATCACCGTGCGCGACCTGCTCACCCACACGTCCGGGCTGGGCAGTGGAGGTGTCTATGGAATTTCCAGCAGCATTTCACCGCGTGACGGGACGCTTGACCTGGAGACTTACATCCCCACCCTCGGCCGTACGCCGCTGGAGTTTCAACCGGGTTCGCAGTGGAGCTACAGCCTGCTTGCCGGCATTGAAACGCTCGGTCGCATCGTAGAGGTTGCTTCGGGCATGTCCTTCGACCGCTTCCTCCAGGAGCGCCTGTTCGGGCCTCTGGGCATGGAGGATACCGCCTTCGTCGTCCCCCCCGCCAAGCAGTCGCGCCTGGTGATGCGCTATGAGCGGACGGACGAGGGGCAGCTGGAGCGTGCCGAGGGCAATCCGTCCTGGCTCGATACCACCACCCTGTTCTCCGGTGGCGGCGGACTCTATTCGACTGCAGACGATTACATCCGCTTCGCCCAGATGCTCGCCAACGGCGGGGAGCTGGAAGGCACACGCATCCTCAGCCCGCGCACTGTGGAACTTATGGCTTCCAATCACGTGAAGGATTTGTATGGCCCCGACGCAGGTCGCCCTGAGGGCCTCGGCTTTGGTCTCACTGTGGATGTCGTGCTCGATCCGGTGCTGGCGGACACCCGCAGAGGCCCCGGCAGTTTCGCCTGGGGCGGTGCCTTCGGCACCTATTTCTGGGTCGATCCTCACAACGATCTTGTGGGTCTGCTGATGATCCAGACACCGGTGGATGAATTGCGCGCTGATTTCGTCAACGCGGTCGTGCAGGCAATTGTGGAATAACAGGCACTAGCTGCGCGCGAAGCGCGGCCGGGTTCGTCGAACGCATGCGGATGAGCTCGGATGATGATCCATGAAAAAAGGGCGGCTCCTTACGGAACCGCCCTTCTTGTTGGCGCTCGGATAAATCCGGGGCCAGTCACTTACATGTCGTAAGTTACGCGAGCATACAGCATACGGCCGGTTGGATCGTACAGTACTGACTCCATACCACCCAGCATCGGTACTTTCTGCGGCATTCTGTCGAACAGGTTGCGCGCACCGATGGTGAAGGAGAATTCCCCACCCAGGGCTTCCAGCTGGCGGTAGTTATAGGCTGCATCCACGATAGTGGAAGCACGCAGCACGTCTACATCACGATAGTTGCTGAACGGCAGGTTGGCCTGATAGGCAAACTTGTTCGCATCGAAGTCCATATCGTGGATGTAACGAGTAGTCACGTTGGCGCTGTGCTGACCCAGGGACCAGCCCAGGCTCAGGTTTGCTTTCCAACGTGGCAGCGGAGGTACCGCACCAGTCAGGTCATTTTGCTGGCCAACACCTTCAACTACTGGACGGTCTGCACGCATCTGGTACGCGTAGGTATCCAGATAGGTGCCTTCCAGAGATACGTTGAAGATACCGTAATCAGCAACAGGGAACAGGTAGTTGAACTTGATGTCGGTAGCACGTACCAGCATGCTCGACGCGTTGCTGTCACCGCTGATGATGCGATCGATCTGGCCCAGGTCGCCCGGGTTACGCTGAATGCGCTTGTCGGAACGTGGATCTGCAACCCATGCCGCCAGCTGTGCCAGGGATGGCTTGCCGGGACCCGCGAAGCCGGTGGCCTGCTGGAAGTTGAAGAAGTCCGTTGCCAGAACGTCGGAAGTGGTGGAAGAAACGATTCGGTCAGTGAAGTCCGTCTCGCTCCAGTCGATGGCCAGCGTCATACCTTCGAGCAGGTCCAGCTCGAAACCGAAGCTCATCGTGTCAGCCGATTCCGGCACCAGGTTCGGGTTGCCCTGTGAGCAGTTGGCTGTAAAGGCGGCGAACGTGGAGAAAGGATCCGACACGTTCGTCAGACCACAGGACTCAGGTGCGTTGAGCTGATCCAGCGTCGGGGCAATGAAGGACGTACCAGCGCTCGCACGCAGGGTCAGACGATCGAACGGCGTATAGACCAGACCGTACTTGGGATCTGTAGATGACTGGCCAGTGCTGTACTTCTCGTTACGCACCGCAGTTTGCAGCTCAAGGTTGTCCAGCAGCGGCAGCGACAGCTCCAGGAACCAGGAGTCGACGTGGCGCTTGCCGCTGTCGATTTCCAGTTGCGTACCGATGAACACATCACCCGTCAGACTGTGCAGGCTGGGGATATTGTGGAAGCTGTCCTGACGGCGCTGATAACCGATAGCGGAGCCGATGGTCCCACCGGGCAGTTCGAAGTCGCCAAGAGGCACTTCACCGTTGAAGACCAGGTCGAAGGTCTGCAGCGTCGCTTCTTCGTGCTGACGGTTGCTGTGGTACACAGTGGAATCCGCCATCGCCTGAGTGTTCAGGTACTGCGGGTCAGTAGCCACGAATGGGTTGAAGCAGGTATCGGGCTGTGTGACGTCGCAGTTCAGGCCGTTTTGCAGAGCGCTGAGGCTGAAGTTCGGCGCCAGGCTCTTGTCGATCTGCGATGAGTAAGTGTAGGTCGCATTACCGCGCCAGTCGTCCAGGTAAGGAACGGCGAAATCAGCCTTGAAGGCCTGACGGTAGCCACGAATGTAGGTGTCGGAGCGCAGGGATCCATCGGAAGCGAGCTGGCTCGGCAGGGTGCCCTGCTTACCCCAGGGACGCCAAGAAGAGAATCTCACGTCTTCGTTGAAGGGGATGCCATTCGGGTCAAGGATAACCAGGTTGTTGGCGTCACGATCCGGAATTCCGTCACCGTTGGCGTCGGCTGCGAACAGTGGATTGCCATTGGCGTCGACGGCACGGTAGGGGTTACCCGGCAGCTCGCCACGAATAACCGGCAGTTCAGCAACACGGCCACCTGGGTTGGAGGCTGATCCGCGGTTGTAGGCGCGACGTGAGAAGAAGGTGGTCTGGGCAGAAACGCTCAGGTCCGGGCTCACATCATAGGACAGGTTCAGGAAGGCGGTACCGATATCCGCTTCCGTACGATAGTCCCAGAACTCACCATAGTCATACCAGCAGCGCATACCCGCCTCGGTACCTGTCTGGGAGAACAGGAAGCCGTTAGGGTTGGAGCCTGGTACGGTTGGATCGGTGCGCTCTGCGCCGCAGCCAGGATCAGGCAGGATACGGCTGGCACCGGTCAGGTTGCCCTCGGCGTCGCGCACAGGAACACTGTAGTTACCGGGGTTGGAAGTAGAAGAAGACGTCAGACCCGCATTCATCTGGTCCGGACGATCACGCATGCGCAGACGGCCGTTGGTACGGAAGTCGGCTGCGGCCACGATGTTCACGCCGTTCCACTCGGTACCACCCAGGAAGCTGAACTGGGTGTCCTTGTAGTCCCCGCGGTCGTCACCCTGTTGATACAACTCCAGACGTACGCCATCGAAGGCTGATCGCGGAACGAAGTTGACCACGCCCGCTACCGCCGCAGAGCCATAGAGTGCCGCTGCGCCGTCAGTCACCACGTCGATTCGCTGCATGGCGATTTGTGGCATGAAAGTGTTGACGTTGGTGCCGATTACCCGCATGCCGTCGACCAGGTTCAGTGTAGCGCCGGAGCCCAGGCCACGCAGGTTGACGGAAGTGGATGTACTGGATGCTCCGGTGAGGGAGTTCTGGGTGACAGGTGAACCCTGGTTGAAACTCATGTTGGCGATCACGTCGCCCATGTTCGGCGTACCCGCTGCTGCAATGTCATCTGCGGTGATCTGGGTTACCGGGGAAGCAGCTCGGAAGCCTTCTGTACGTCGAATGAAGGAGCCGGTGACGACTACCTCTTCAACCTCGGCTTCTTGCGCGATTGAACCACCACTGATTTGCAGCAAGGAAAAGGAAATCGCTGCGCACAGCAGTTTTTTCTGAGGAAAACCACTACTGAACTTCATCTACAGACCTCTAATTTTTGTTGTATCTCTCCTGGACAGCCGGTGATGAAACCGGACGACCACTCCATAGAAGGCTTCTTACTTGAGGAAAATGCCGGACGTAGCGCCAAGGCGCGACTTTGAGAGGAGCGTGGAACTCCCATCCATACCACCCCAGATGAAGATCTGGCGATCGACGCGGCATACTGCGTATTCCCGTTGAGTAGAGCCTACTCACAGAAAAGTGCCATGTTGTTATAGACACAGTTCCTACAGCGACGCAGAGTAGCCCATTAGGACGCAGAGGTAAATGACGAGATGCGGCTTTTTCATGACTACCTGACCCCCTATTGATTTCTCCGCATTTTTTTGCCAGCGAGAGGCGCCAGACAGCATTAATTCAGGAATTAACAAGGAAATTGCAAGGATCCGTCAGGTCGTCAGCCCCGATGGATAACCTTGGGCCTGACGTGACGTCGACAAAGCGAGGGTTTTTACCGACGAAACGAAATTCGCGGCTTTGTAAGCAGGCACTATCACTCTCAGGCCTTGATATCAAAGGATAAGGGCGCCTTTCTCGTGCAACAGGTCTCGCAGAGCCGACCGGTGGCACTGCTCCTCCCGTTCGCAGTAACAGCCCACAGAGAAGTCACTCTCCCTGGAAAGAGCAGCCAGCAGCTCCACTGCATGACGCGCGTCCGGAGATGACATTTCCTTCTTGTACTTGCGGAAGAATGCCGCCCATTGCTCGGGCGTTTCCGCCTGATGGGCCAGTTTTACCGCCTCGTCGCTGGGAGCCAGGAGGGGAAACCACACGTCGTACCAGTTGCCCGACGAGAATTCCGACCGCGGTACCCCCCGCGGCGGGTGCCGCACCGTTCCTATGCGTATTCCTTCGTTGGGCAGGCGTTCACTTCCCAACCGCAGCACCCGAATGGCCATGGCACCTCCCCTGGAGTAGTGATGCATGAGATCCCGACGCCGGTGGCCTCAGCCTCGAATCTGCTGTCGGCGTCGAGCCCGGGCAGCCCCGCCCGGGGCTCTCACCACAGCTTCCGCCATACCGACACCTGCGACACCACGTACTCGTATTTCCTTCTGTGTTCACGAATCATGAAGGGCAGCTCCTCTTCATGTATCAGCTCAAAGCCCTCCAGAGTCGCAGCGATGGATGCCAGCGCCTCCTGATTGTCCCTGCCATCCAGGAATTGATCCTGCGGCGTGTACTGCTCCATCCATGAGTTCGGCGATATGAGCACCACAACACCGCCCGGCCGCAGCAGGTGCTCGTCTTCCACGAACTGCCGCAGGCAGGCTGCCGGATCCGGCAGTCGGCACAACAGGTTGCTGAGCAGCACGGCGTCAAAAGCGCTGAGATTGACCTGCGGTTCCAGGGCCCGCAACCGGGTGGCATCGCCGCGTACAAAGGTGATGCGCGACCTGTCCACACCAGGTTCGATGCGGGCGGTCATGTCGGTATAGTGGCGGCCGCTCTCGTGGCGCCGATAATCCAGGCTGCCCTCCCGCAGCAAATGCCTGGCAGCGTCGATAAAAGACTGGCTGAAGTCGATCCCCACCACCTCACGAAAGGTCTTCGCCAACTCAACACTGGCCCGGCCCACCGCGCAACCCAGATCGAGGACGCGATTGCGACCCTGCGCAAAGCGCTTGACCAGTTCCACGGTCGCCGGCACGAAAGGCTTCGTCAGTGGGTGGCCGACACGGGCGCTGATCTCGGCATCCCGTTGTTCAGTCTCTCGGCCCCAGTGGAACAGCATATATTGATTGAACAGCGCATCGGTTTCATAACGCGCTTTCTCCTGGTGCTCCACGGCCTCCACCTCCTCACTCTGCACCATTCGAAAGCCGGCATGCTGGAAGAAGTGAGGGCGAAAGTGGAAGCGCGCCCAGATACTGGCCTCATCCCCGGTGCTGATGAAAGAACCCCCGAGAATCATCTGGTGCTGACCATCGAAACACGGCGTGCTGAAATCAACGTAATAAGGGTGGATACGAAAGCCGGGCAGGGGGTGAAAGGCATCCTCGCACCACTGCCACACATTGCCGAAAACGTCATGGAAGCCCAGACTGTTGGGGGCGAAACGGTCGACCGCACTTTCGCTGCCGAAGTGCAGGTTGTTGTTGACCTCGTACCCGGACTCCAGTTCCGCCTCATCCACCATGACCCGATCCAGGTCAAGCCATTGAGGTTGTTCTTCGCTCCAGTCGCCCGCTCGCTGGCGCAGGGGCTCGCGAATGGCAAT
>Ga0079224_100004028_pt1 | contig 18804 bp, 15 predicted proteins | sample Stecom2015_FD_80414 | JGI IMG/M metagenome (GOLD analysis project Ga0079224, IMG submission 80414) | Agricultural soil microbial communities from Utah to study Nitrogen management - Steer compost 2015 | ecosystem: Environmental > Terrestrial > Soil > Agricultural land | place: USA: Utah... | reverse complement strand
GCGGTCGTGGGGCCGACGGCGACGGGCAAGACGGACCTGGGTGTGGAGTTGGCGCTCGCGCTCGGCGGCGAGGTCGTCAACGCCGATGCGATGCAGCTGTACCGGGGGATGGACATCGGCACGGCGAAGGCGACCGTGGAGGAACGCCGGGGCGTGCCGCATCACCTGCTCGACGTGTTGGACGTGACGGAGACGGCGTCGGTGGCTGCCTACCAGCGGGACGCCCGTGCCGAGGTGGAGCGGCTGCTCGCGGCGGGCAGGGTGCCGGTGCTCGTGGGCGGTTCGGGCCTGTACGTGCAGGCGGTGATCGACGATCTGCGGTTCCCCGGTACGGATCCGGAGGTGCGTGCGGCGTTGGAAGCCGAGGCGCAGCGGCTCGGCGGGCAGGCGCTGTACGAGCGGTTGGCGAGGCTCGATCCGGAGGCGGCGTCGTCGATTCTGCCGGGCAACGTGCGGCGGGTCGTGCGTGCTCTGGAGGTCATCGAGATCACGGGTGAGCCGTTCTCGGCGAATCTCCCGGCACCGGGGCCGGCTCGGTACGGCACGGTGCTGGTCGGGGTGGACCGCGACGTGGCCGAACTCGACGAGCGGGTGAACCTGCGCGTGGAGCGGATGTTCGCGGCCGGACTCGTGGACGAGGTGCGCGCTCTCGAAGCGCGAGGGCTGCGTGAGGGCAGGACGGCCTCGCGGGCGCTGGGGTACCAACAGGTGCTGGCGGCACTGGATGCCGGAGCCGACGACTTCACGCAGGCGGCCGAGGAGACGGCACAGGCGACGCGGCGCTTCGTTCGCAAGCAGCGCAAGTGGTTCCGCAGGGACGCGCGGATCCACTGGTTCGACGGTGGCGATCCCGCCCTGGGTGATCATGTCCGGCGCCTGGTGACACCGTAATCTGGTCGGCATGGGTGGAATCGAGTTCCTGAAGGGGCACGGCACGCAGAACGACTTCGTGGTCCTGCCCGACGCCCCCGGCGCGCTGGAGCTGACGCCGGAGCGGGTCGCCGCGCTGTGTGACCGTCAGCGCGGTCTGGGCGCCGACGGGGTGCTGCGGGTCGTGCGCTCGTCCGCCCTCGGTGAGGACGTCGAGGTCGGCGCCGAGTGGTTCATGGACTACCGCAACGCCGACGGTTCGGTCGCGGAGATGTGCGGCAACGGGGTGCGCGTGTTCGCGCGGTACCTCGTCGAGGCAGGCCTGGAAACGCGTGGGGAGTTCAGCGTCGGCACGCGTGCGGGGGACAGGCCGGTGCAGGTGCATCCGGACCTGTCGGTGACCGTGGAGATGGGCCCGGCGCGGATCACCGGCACGTCGGTGGCGATCGTGGCCGGGCGTGAGCTCTCGGGCGTGGCCGTCGACGTCGGCAACCCGCACTTGGTGTCCACGATGGACGACGACGTGGCGGACCTCGACCTCCGTGACCAGCCGCGGTTCGACCACGACGTCTTCCCGGACGGGGTCAACCTCGAGTTCGTCAACCTCGTCGAGCCCGGTGCGTTGCGGATGCGCGTGCACGAACGCGGCGTCGGCGAGACCCGGGCGTGCGGCACCGGCACGGTGGCGGCTGTCGCGGCGTCGTTGCACCTGGCTGGCACGGACCACGGATCGTCCACAGTGGATGTGCCCGGCGGCAGGGTGTCGGTGACGGTCGACCGTGCGGGCTCGACGTTGACTGGCCCCGCGGAGTTCGTCGCCAGGGGCGAGCTCGACGCCGGCTGGTGGGGCCGCCTGCGCTGACCAGCCGACGGCGCGTGCCGCGGCTCAGCCGATGGCGCGTGCCGCCGCGTCGGCCATGCCCGTCATGCCGGACGGGCGCGGGTGGTACCTCGCGGCCGCCTCGGGGTCGTCGTGCTGCCCCTGGATCCACGCGGCGTCCCAGGCGCACGCGTCGTGCCCGCGCGAGGACGGGTACATGTCGACGAACGTGGCCTTCCCGTCGGCCGACACGGCCTTCTCGATCGCGGTGTTCAGTGCGGTCTCGACGTCGTCCCACCAGCGGAGGTCGCCGTCGGCGAACGGCATCACGTCCGGGCACGTGCCCTGCTCGGGCACCAGCCGCGGGTAGCCCATCACCACCACGCGCGCGTCGGGCGAACGGCGGTGGATCTCCTCGAGCACCGTGGCGATGCGGTGTCCGGTGCCGGTGGCGTCGCGGACGAGCGTGTCCACCCCGTCGACGGTGAACTGCTCGCGGCACGGAGCACCGGCCGGATCCTGCTCGCGCAGCGGCGGGCACGTGGTGATGAAGCGGCCGAAGACGTTGTGGTCGTTGCCGCCGATGCCGAGGGTGACCAGGTCGGTGTCGGCGCGCAGGGCGTCGAGCTGTGGTGGGTTCGGCCCGCCGTCGACCTCCTGCGGGGCGGTCATGTGCTCGGTGCTCGCGCCGCCGCAGCTGACGTCGGTGAACTCGGCGACGTCGAGGCGCTGCGCGAGCAGCGACGGGTAGTTGCCCGTCGAACGCGCACATCCGGGGATCTCGGGACGCTGCTCGGGCACGAGCGGCCCGGACGTGTAGGAGTCGCCCAGTGCGACGTAGTGGTTGACCGCGCTGTGGTCGGCGGCGCTGTCGGCAGGGCTGTCGAGACCGGTCGCGGTGGCCGGTGGCGGTGCGTCGCCGGGTGCCGTGCCCGCCAGGGGCAGCACGGCTGCGCCGCCGAACATCGCTGCGGCCACTGCGATCACGACTTTCTCGACTGCCATGTCCTCGATCCTCCGAGCTCCGGTTCCGGCGACACGGGCATGTCCGTGCCCCGAGGAGCGTGCCACCGCGGGAGTGGTCGCGCGGTGGTGCGGCCGTGGCGGTGCGGCGGTGGTGGTGCGGCCGGAGGCCGAAGGGCACGGACGAACGGTAGTGGTACGCACGTAGACTCGGATGGCGCAACGTAGGACCAGCAGGGAGTGTGTGCGTGTCGGACGACGACCAGGAGTTTCCGCCCGAACTCTCCGAGGGCGACAACTTCATCGCCGGTCCGCCGCCGGACGATCCGGAGCCGGTCAGCGAGGAAGAGGAAGCGGCGATCGCGGCGCAGGCGCGACGCGAGCTGCAGGTCGTCGAGGCCGCCCTCAACGAGCGGTGGCCCGAGACGAAACTCGAGCCGTCGCTGACGCGCATCTCCACGCTGGTGAACCTGCTCGGCGACCCCCATACGTCGTATCCGGTGCTGCACGTCGCAGGCACGAACGGCAAGAGCTCGACCTCGCGCATGATCGAGGCGCTCATGACGCAGATGAGCCTGCGGGTCGGCCGGTACACGAGCCCGCATCTGCAGCTGGTCACCGAGCGCATCAGCATCGACGGGCAGCCGATCTCGCCGGAGCGGTACGTCGACACCTACCGGGACGTCGCACCGTTCGTGCAGATGGTCGACCAGGCGGGCGGCCCGGACGCGCCGCCGATGAGCAAGTTCGAGGTGCTCACCGGCATGGCGTTCGCCGCGTTCGCCGACGCGCCCGTCGAGGTGGCGGTGCTCGAGGCGGGCATGGGCGGCGCGTGGGACGCCACCAACGTCGCCGACGGTCAGGTCGCGGTGATCACCCCGATCGGCATCGACCACGCCGAGTACCTGGGCGGCGATCGCGCGACCATCGCCAAGGAGAAGGCCGGGATCATCAAGCCCGGTTCGGTCGTCGTGCTGGCTGAACAGGAGCCCGACGCCGAGCGGGTCCTGCTGGAGCGCGCCGTCGAGGTCGACGCCACCGTGGCCCGTGCGGGCAGCGAGTTCGCCGTCCTCGAGCGCACGATGGCCGTGGGCGGCCAGATGCTCAGGATCCAGGGCCTCGGCGGGATCTACGAGGAGGTCTTCCTTCCCCTGCACGGCAAGCACCAGGCCGACAACGCGGCCCTCGCACTGGCCGCGGTCGAGGCGTTCTTCGGTGCGGGCAAGGAGCGCCAGCTGGTGCAGGACTCGGTGCGCGCCGCGTTCGCGGAGATCGTCACGCCGGGCAGGCTCGAGCGTGTCCGCGCGGCACCGGCGGTGCTGATCGACGCGGCACACAACCCGCACGGCGCGGCCGCCCTCGCCGCCACGATCGACGAGGAGTTCGCCTTCCGCAGGCTCGCCGCCGTCGTCGGCGTGCTGGGGGAGAAGGACGCGCGGGGCATCCTCGAAGCGCTCGAACCCGTCGTCGCGGAGATCGTGGTGACCACCAACTCCTCGCCGCGGGCACTGCCCGCCGAGGAGCTCGCCGAGCTCGCCGTGGACGTGTTCGGCGAGGAGCGCGTCACCGTGGAACCGCGACTCGACACCGCCATCGAGATCGCCGTCAGCCTCGTCGAGCAGCCCGACGACCCCGAGGAACCCCTCGCGGGCGGGGGCGTGCTCGTCACGGGTTCGGTCGTCACCGCGGGCGAGGCCCGCACCCTCTTCGGCAAGGAGCCCGCATGAGCGACGAGCACACCGGCGCCACCGACGGCACGGCCTCCACCGACGTGGGCGACGGCGTGCCCGCACCGGCGACCGATCCGATGAAGGGTTTCCGCGGTGTTCAGGCGGGAACGCTCGTCATCGAGGCGATCGTCGTGGCGCTCGCGCTTCCCGTCGTCGCGACGTTAGGGCACGGCATCACGAGCTTCCAGGGCTGGACCGTCATGGGGGTCGTCGCCGCGCTGATCGTGATGTGCGGACTGCTGAAGAAGTCGTGGGCGATGGGGGTCGTCCTGGCGTTGCACGCGGTGTTGTTGGCCTTCGTGGTGGCGCTGCCGTCGATCGCCGTGATCGGGCTCGTGTTCCTCGGCGTGTGGTTGTGGCTGTTGTGGCTGCGCCGCGACGTGGCGCGCCGCATGGCCAGCGGAACGTTGCCCAGCCAGCAGCAGGGCTGACCAGCAGGGCCGAGGACGTAGGCCGAACCACTGCCCGTTCATCGGCAGTACAGCCGTTGTTGATCCGTGCGCCGCGGATCCGGGGTAGAGATGTCCGCATGACTGATCTCCCTCCCCACCACCCACTTTCCTCCCATCCGCTGAGCAGGCGGCCCCTGGACCGGCGCAGCCTCCTGCGCGCCGGTGCGATCGGTACGGGCCTGATCGCCGCCACCGCGTTCGCGGGTGGGCGGGCCAGCGGCCTCGTGCGCAGCGACCGTCCGGTCCTGACCCACGGCGTGCAGTCCGGTGACGTCGACCGCCACTCGGCGATGGTCTGGACGCGCGCCGACCGGCCGTCCCGCATGCGCGTCGAGGTGTCGACGGACCCGTCGTTCGCCCGCAGCCGGGTCGTGCCGGGCCCGCTGCTGACTCCCGAGACCGGCGGTACCGGCAAGGTGCGGGTGCGCGGTCTGCCCACGGGTGCCGACGTGCACTACCGCGTCGTCGCCGAGGATCTCGACGGCCGCGCCACCTCCGAACCCGTGGTCGGCAGGCTGCGCACGGCGCCGTCCGGCCGTGCCGACGTGCGCCTCGTCTGGTCCGGCGACGTCGCGGGCCAGGGCTGGGGCATCAACCCCGACATCGGCGGCATGCCCGCGTTCTCCGCGATGGCGGCGCGCCGTCCCGACCTGTTCCTGCACAGCGGCGACACCGTCTACGCCGACAACCCGATCGAGGAGACCGTCACGCTCCCCGACGGCCGGGTCTACCACAACCTGGTGACCGAGGCGAAGTCGAAAGTCGCCGAGACGCTCGAGGACTACCGCGGCCAGTTCGCCTACAACCTGATGGCCGACAGCGTGCGCGAGTTCAACGCGCTCGTGCCCAGTTACGTGCAGTGGGACGACCACGAAGTCGTCAACAACTGGTATCCGGGGGAGATCCTGGATCTGCCGGAGTACACCGAGAAGCGGGTCGACGTGCTGACCGCGCGTGCGCTGCGCGCCTTCCACGAATGGCATCCGATCGATCCGAAGCGCGCCGAGGACGGCCGGGTCTACCGCAGCTTCACCTACGGCGACCACGTCGAGGTGTTCGTGCTCGACATGCGCAGCTACAAGGACCGCAACGACGGCGACCCGCGCAGGCAGGACGGGCGGATCCTCGGCGAGCGGCAGGCCGACTGGCTGGTACGCGGGCTGGAGAAGAGCACCGCGACGTGGAAGTTCGTGCAGGCGGACCTGCCGATCGGGCTCGTCGTGCCCGACGGCGAGGACTCGCCGGACCAGGAGGCGGTGTCCAACGGTCTGCCCGGCGCGCCGGGAGGCCGCGAGACCGAACTGGCCGGTGTACTGTCGCGGATCGCCCGCAGCGACGTTCGGAACGTCGTGTGGCTGACCGCCGACGTGCACTACACCGCGGCCCACCACTACTCGCCGGACCGCGCCGCCTTCGGGGATTTCGCCCCGTTCTGGGAGTTCGTCTCCGGCCCGTTGCACGCGGGTGCCTTCGGGCCCAACGACCTCGACCCGACCTTCGGGCCGAAGGCCGTGTTCACGCACTGCCCACCCGCTGCCGACACCTCGCCGATGGAGGGCTTCCAGCACTTCGGGGAGATCAATGTGGACGGTGAAAGTGGTGCGCTGACGGTGGACCTGCGCGACGGCACCGGCGCCTCCCTGTGGTCGAAGACCCTGCAGCCGGAATAGGATCCGGCGCCGGTGTCCGCGCGGCTGGGCCGCGCGGACACCGGCGATCGCGGAACCTCGGGATGCCCGGGCTCAGCCGGCGAGCGCGCGTGCGCGGGCGCCGACGAGTTCGGTCACCGACGCGTGCTCGCGGACCTCGATCGTCGGCACGAAGGCCGAGCGCGCAGCTCCGCCCACGGTCATGACGTCGCCGGTTCCGATGAGGCCGATGCCGGTGACGACGACGTCGCCGATGACATCGGTGGTGGCGGCCGCGTTCGGGGCGGCGGCCCCGGCGAGCGGACCCGGTGCGGTCGTGGGGATGGTGGCGGCGGCGCGTGCGACAGTGCTCATACGTGCTCCATTCCGTCCGGTGGTCGAGGATCTCCCGGCAGGCGAGACCCTCGATGACCGTGGCAGGCCATCGCCACGCCAGCATCGGTCGATTCACTGATTTCGTGTCGTTCGCGTGCGTCCGTGCCCGGTCGAGTGGTCGCTCACCGGCACCGGAGACGTACCGGAAGGCTCCCGACCGCGCGCAGGGTCTCCGAGGCTTGCCAGGGCACCTCCTCGGGCGCGACGGCGAGTCGCAGCTCGGGGAACCGACGCAAAAGCGCGGTGAGCGCGATCGCGACAGCGCTCCGGGCCTGGTGCGCGGCCGGGCAATGATGCCGGCCGGTGCCGAACGCGAGGTGCCGACCTGCCGGCCGGTTCGGGTCGAACCGGCGTGGTTGGGAATGGACGGCCGGATCGTGGTTGGCCGCGCCGAGGGCGAAGACCACCAGGTCGCCCTCCTCGACGAGCTGACCGCCCAGCACGAGGTCCTCGGTGGCGCATCGCTGTCCGCTGACGTTGTGCGGGCCGCCTATGCGCAGAAGCTCGTCGACGACGTGCGGGATGCGTTTCGGATGTGCGGCGAGCAGGTCGAGGTGATCCGGGTGCGTCAGTAGCGTGTGGACCGCCGTGGCGAGCGCACTGTAGGTGTTCTCGACGCTGATCGTGGTGAACACCATGCACGCGAGTGCCAGCTCGCCGTGTCCGTGTCCGTCGGTGCAGATCCGGCCTGCGAGCGCCGAGATGACGTCGTCCTGCCGCCCTTCGTTCCGGGCTGCCATGTCGCCCAGGTGCGCCATCAGCTGCTCCGCGGCCATGCCGCGGGTGCCTGTCGTCGTGGGGCTGAGCCACTCCGCGGCCGGTTCGACGAACTTCGCCGTTTCGGTGCCGCACAGCAGGATCCCGGTCATCCGGATCGCGTATGGCAGTGCGTACGAGCGCACGAGGTCGACCGGGCCTGCGGCACTGTCCAGATCGTCCAGGCCGTCCAGGACGCCGTCGGCACAGGCGGTCAGCAACTCGGTTCTCCGCTCGGCCAGCGCAGGCCGGAGCGTGTCGGCGACGACGGCGCGCACATGGCTGGTGAACGACCGCGTGAACCGGGCGCGCTGGGCGACGTCGGCGCGGGCGGCGACGGGGTCGGCGCCGTGGGCGAGGCGTTGGCGACACAACGCCTCGGCGATGAGATCGGGATCCTTCGACAGTCGTGGATCGCCGAGTCCGTCCTGGATCTCCCGCGTTCCCACGACGATCCAGCGGTCGACACCGTCGCTTCGGCGCAGCCGATGGATCGGTCCCCGGTTCCGCAGCCGGTCGAACACGGGAAAGGGATCGCGGAAGAAATCGGCGTCCACGGGCAGTGACGCGGTCACCGGGACACTCCTTTCGCAGTGCGTGCGCCTGCTGGCGGCGGCGCCACGGAGACCGCGTCACCGGCCTGCATCCCGATCAGCTGCCCAGCGCACTCGTGCGTGCGTCGACGAGATCGGTCACGTTCGCGTGTTCGTGGATCTCGATGGTCGAGGTCATCGGAGCGACCTCGCCCAGGCTGGAACCGTCGATGTCCACTCCGGTGTAGATGGCCGTGATGAACAACGCCTGCTCGACGTGGGCGGTACTGAAAGTCGCCATGCCGGCGGTCTGCGTCTCGGCTGCCTTCTCGAGAGATGAAGGGGCAGTCATCGTGTTTCCTTTCGTCCTGACGTCACCGTGCGGTACGGGCACGCCGCGGACGTTAGGACGTGTACCGGCCGGGATTCATCCAGCAATATGCGGATCGCCGGTTCTGCCGCCACCGCGCCGCGATTCCCGAGCGCCTGCACTTTTCCGTGCCCGCCCGGGGAGATCACCGCGGGGACCGCTACGCTTTTTCCACCATCGTTTTCATGAAGGAGTAGCACCGAAGTGACTGAGCGCACGCTGGTTCTGGTCAAGCCCGATGGCGTCAAGCGGGGCCTGGTCGGTGAGGTCATCTCGCGCATCGAGCGCAAGGGTCTGTCGCTCGCCGCGATGGACCTGCGCACCGTCGAGCGTTCCGTGGCCGAGGAGCACTACGCAGAGCACAAGGACAAGCCGTTCTTCGGTGAGCTCGTCGACTTCATCACCTCGGGTCCGCTCGTGGCGATGACCGTCGAGGGCCCGCGCGCGATCGCGGCCTTCCGCCAGCTGGCAGGCGGAACCGACCCCGTGGAGAAGGCGACGCCGGGCACGATCCGCGGCGATTTCGCCCTCGAGGTGCAGTTCAACTTGGTGCACGGTTCCGACTCCCCGGAATCGGCCGAGCGCGAACTGAAGCTCTGGTTCGGCAACAGCTGAACATTTCTCCGCCGGTGGCCGCCCTTTCGTTCGCGAAGGGCGGCCACCGTGCGTCGTGAGTGGGCCGGTGCGCTCGCGTCAGCGTCGGAAACGGTGCCGGTGGCGCTGCGCTGAGGGCGCGCGCTGCGTCGAAAGTCGTCGTTTCCTGTCGGTGGGTTGTGGCAATGTTCTCCGGGTGAATGTTCGGCGGGTGAGCGGCGAGACGGCGGCCCCGATGGTGGAGGCCAAGGCACTGGTCAAGCGCTTCGGCGAGTTCGAGGCGGTACGCGGGATCGACGTGCACGTCGAACGGGGCGAGGCGTTCGGTTTCCTGGGCCCGAACGGGGCGGGCAAGTCGTCGACGATGCGGATGATCGCGTCGACCTCGCCGCGATCCGACGGCGACCTGCGCGTGCTGGGCATGGACCCGGACGTCGACGGTCCGCGGATCCGCGCCCGCCTGGGTTCGGTGCCGCAACAGGACAACCTCGACACCGAACTGACCGTCCGGCAGAACCTGCAGATCTACGGCCGGTACTTCGGCCTTTCCCGCGCGCACGTGCGGCGCAAGGCGGCCGAGCTGATGGAGTTCGCCCAGCTCACCGACCGGGCCGACGCCGAGGTCGACGCGCTCTCCGGCGGGATGAAACGGCGGCTCACGATCGCCAGGTCGCTGGTGAACGATCCCGACCTGCTGTTGCTCGACGAACCCACCACCGGGCTCGACCCGCAGGCCCGGCACATGCTGTGGGACCGGCTGTTCCGCCTGAAAGCGGGCGGCGTCACGCTGATCATCACCAGCCACTACATGGACGAGGTGGAGCAGCTGTGCGACCGGCTCGTCGTCATGGACGGCGGGCACATCGTCGCCGAGGGTTCGCCCGCCGACCTCATCGCGCGGTACTCGACGCGTGAAGTGCTCGAGCTGCGCTTTCCGCCGGGCGAGCAGAACGGCATGGGCGAGGCCGTGGCCGCCTTCGGCGAGCGGGTCGAACAGCTGCCCGACCGCGTGCTGCTCTACACCGCCGACGGCGAGCACGCACTCGCGGGCGTGCACGGTCAGGGCGTGCGGCCGGTGTCGAGCCTCGTGCGGCGCAGCACCCTCGAGGACGTGTTCCTCCGCCTGACCGGCCGGACGCTGGTGGACTGATGGCCGGCGCAGCACACACAGCGCACATGAACCCGGACGCGGCCCCGGAGTCGAGGGCGACCGGCCGGGTGTTGAGCTCGTGGCGGGCGGCCTGGTTGCGGGTCGAGGCGCACTGGACCTGGTATCGGCGCTACTGGCGGTCGAGCCTGTACTCGTCCGGTCTGCAGCCGGTGCTGTTCCTCGCCGCGATGGGCCTCGGATTCGGGTCGCAGGTCGAGGCGGGCCCGGCGACCGGTGGGCACGCGTACGTCCACTACGTGGCGCCCGCGCTGTTGGTGGCCGGCGCCGTGCAGAACGCGATCGGTGAGTCCAGTTATCCGGTGCTGTCCGGGTTCAAATGGCAGCAGGACTACCACGCGGTGACCGCGACGCCCGTGACCGCGGGTCAGCTGCTCGGCGGGCAGATCATCTGGTTGACCCTGCGCGTGGGCATCGCGTGCGTGGTGTACCTGCTCGTCGCCGCGTTGTTCGGCGCGTGGCTCGACCTCGGCGCGCTGCTCGTCGTCCCGGTGGGGCTGCTGGCCGCCGTGGCATGCGGCGTACCGATCATGGCCGTGGCCGCGACGACCTACAACGAGGGCGGTCGATTCACGGCGATCTTCCGGTTCCTCGTCATGCCGATGATCCTGTTCTCGGGCACGTTCTTCCCGATCGAGCAGCTGCCTGCCGCGGTGCGCTGGCTGGCGTGGATCTCCCCGGTGTGGCACGGCACCGAACTGGCCAGGGGCGCCACCTTCGGCGGACTCGGCCTGCTGCCCGCGGCGGGACACCTCGCCTTCCTCGGGACGTTGCTCGGCGTGAGCGCACTCGCCGCGCGGCGGTACTTCTACCGGCGACTGGTGGTGTGAGCCATGACGATCGCACCGTCGGAGCAGACCCGCCCGCCGCGCCGCGGCGTGTTGCTGCGCATCCTGCCGCCGTCCGTCTACACCGGACGCGCGCGAGCGCTGCTCGAACGTTCGACGCTGGTGTATTCGCGCGCGTGGCTGGTGTTTCTGTCCGGGATCGTCGAACCGCTGCTGTACCTGCTCGCGTTCCAGGTCGGGTTCGGCGCGCTCGTCGACGAGGTGACCGGGCCGGGCGGAGAGCCGATGAGCTACGTCGCGTTCGTCGCCCCGGCGCTGCTCGCCGCGTCGGCGATGAACGGCGCCGTGTTCGACTCGACGTTCAACGTGTTCTTTAAGTTCCGCTACAACAAGACCTACGACGCGATGCTGGCCACGCCGCTCGGGCCGCTCGACATCGCGCTCGGCGAGATCGGCTGGGCCGTGGTGCGCGGCGGGCTGTACGCGCTGGCCTTCCTCGGCGTGATGGCCGGCTTCGGGCTGGCCACCTCACCGTGGGCGCTGTTGCTCGTGCCGGTGGCACTGCTGGTGTCGTTCGCGTTCGCCGCCGTGGGGATGGTGTGCGCGACGTTCCTGAAATCGCCTGCGCAGTTCGACTTCGTGCAGCTCGCCGTGATGCCGATGTTCCTGCTGTCCACCACGTTCTATCCGTTGACCGTGTACCCGGAGCCGCTGCAGTACGTCGTGCAGTGCCTGCCGCTGTACCACGGCATCGAACTCACGCGTGGGCTGTCGGTCGGCTTCCTGGACGTCAGCATGATCGGCCACGTCGCCTACCTGCTGGTGCTCGCGGCCGCCGGGGCCTACCTCACGGCGAAACGGCTCGCCGGGCTGCTCCTGCGCTGATCATTCGGCGCCCAGTTCGCCCGAGAGCCGGCCGTGCCGGGCCGAGGAGTCCTCGTTCAGCCCGACGATGCGCACCGTCGCGCCGTGTGCCGCGTACTTGGTCTCGATCGCGTCCAGTGCCGCGACCGACGAGGCGTCCCAGACGTGGGCACGGGACAGGTCGATCACCACCTCGCGTGCACCGTCGCTGTAGTCGAACTGCGTGACCAGGTCGTTGGACGAGGCGAAGAACAGTTCGCCGGTGACCCGGTACACGCGCTGCCCGTCGTCGTCGGAGGCATCGAGCCGTTCGACCGTCGTCAGGTGTGCCACGCGGCGGGCGAACAGCACGAACGCGGTCAGCACCCCGGCCACGACGCCGATGGCGAGGTTGTCGGTCGCCACCGTCAGCACCACCGTCACGAGCATGACCGAGGTCTCCGACTTCGGCATGCGCCGCAGCGTCGAGAGCCGGACCGAGTGCCAGTCGAACGTGCCGACCGAGACCATGATCATGACGGCGACCAATGCGGCCATGGGCATGACCGCGACGACGTCGCCGAGGCCGACCACGAGAATCAGCAGGAACACACCCGCCAGGAAGGTCGAGATCCGGGTACGGGAGCCCGACTCCTTCACGTTGATCATCGTCTGGCCGATCATGGCGCAGCCGCCCATGCCGCCGAAGAATCCCGTGACGATGTTGGCCGCTCCCTGGCCCCAGGCCTCGCGGGACTTGTCGGAGTGGGTGTCGGTGATGTCGTCGACGAGCTTGGCCGTCATCAGCGACTCGAGCAGGCCTACCAACGCCATGGCCACGGCGTACGGGGCGACGATCTGCAGGGTCTCCAGCGTCCACGGCACGTCGGGGATCAGCAGGGACGGCAATGAGCTGGGCAGTTCGCCCTCGTCGCCGACCGTCGGCACGCTGATGCCGGTCAGCACGACCGCGCCGGTCAGCAGCACGATCGCGACGAGCGGGGCGGGAACGGCCTTGGTCAGTTTCGGCCACCCCACGATGACCGCGATGCCGACGGCCACGAGCGGGTAGACCAGCCACGGGACGTCGATGAGATGCGGCACCTGCGACAGGAAGATCAGGATGGCGAGGGCGTTGACGAATCCGACCATCACCGAACGCGGGATGAACCGCATGAGTTTGGCGACGCCGAGCAGTCCGAGGACGATCTGAATGAGGCCACCCAGGATGACGGTCGCGAGCAGATAGTCGACGCCGTACTCCCGCACGACTGGTGCCACGACGAGGGCGACCGCTCCCGTCGCCGCCGAGATCATCGCCGGCCTGCCGCCGAGGAACGCGATCGTGACGGCCATGGTGAAGCTGGCGAACAGGCCGACGCGCGGGTCCACGCCGGCGATGATCGAGAAGGCGATCGCCTCGGGAATCAGGGCCAGTGCCACGACGAGCCCGCCGAGCACCTCGGTTTTCATCCTGCGCGGATCACGCAGCGCGGCCGTCCACGAGTGGGAGCGGTCGGCGTCGGGCGCACCGGTCACGGGTCGGGGTTCGGGTGCGGGATCGGGAATCTGCAGCTCGTCGGACACGAGCGGCAAACCTACCGTTACGTGAGGGTTGCGTTGTCGCGGGTCGCGGCGAACGTGCCGCGGGGCACAGGTGCGCGCGGGCCGGTGCTGCGGGGAGGCGACCCCGGAGGGTGGGGATAATGCGCCGTGATGAGTGAGCACACCGAGGTGTCCACGATGCACATCGGCGCGGTGGCCGAACGGACGGGCCTGTCGTTGCGCACGTTGCGGCATTGGGACGAGGTCGGCCTCGTGCAGCCGTCCGGGCGTTCGGACGGCGGTTTCCGGCTGTACACCGAGGACGACGTCGAACGCATCCTCCTGGTGCGCCGTATGAAGCCGCTCGGTTTCACGCTCGCGGAGATGGGCGAACTGCTCGAGGTGGCCGACCGCATCGCAGGCGGGGCGGCCGATGCGGCAGCGCGGTCACGGCTGGCCGAACTGCTGGCCTCGGCACAGCAGCGGCGAGCCGAACTGGCGGGCAAGCTCGACATGGCCGACGAGTTCATCGCGAAGCTGCGCGCGCTGACCGCGTGATCGCCGGGCGCCGCCGGGTCGCGCTCAGTGCTGTCCGCCGAGGCGCACGAGCAGGCGGTGCACTGCGTGTGCAGCGTGGGCGCCCACCAGGCCGCGGCCGTGGAAGGCGTTGTCCTCGGCCGGCCCGGTGCAGGTGCCGGTCTCACGGGCGTCGGCGGGACAGTCGATCGGCTGCGCCTGGCGCAGCAGCATGCGCCGCAAGGCGGCGGGGGAGCGGTCCTCGGACCGGTCGGCCGCCAGGACGGCGGCGGCACTCGCCACGTGCGGGGCCGCCATCGACGTGCCGCACAACCGGTCGTATCCGCCGGGCACCGTGGACAGCACACAGTCGCCGTCCGAACCTCCCGGCGCCGCGAGGTCGATGACGCCGCGTCCGTACGAGCTGTAGTCGGCCTTCGTGCCGTGCCGGTCGACGGCCGACACGGTGAGCGTCTCCTGCAGCGCGGCGGGCACCGCCACGCACGCGCGGGCGAGGTCGGACCGGCCCTCGTCCCACCCGCCATCGTCATTGCCGTCGCCGGCGTGGTGCAGGTCGCTGTGGGGGAGCGGTGACAGGTCGAGTCCGTCGTTGGTGGCGGCCGCGACGTTGAGGGTGCCCGAACGGTCGGCGAACTCGACGGCTCGCGCGACCGCTTCGTGGACGACCTTCCTGCCCTCGCTCGCGGCGCAGGCGACGCCGGAGGGCGCCACGGTGAAGCTGGCGTTGGTCACGTCGATGCCGTTGTGTGCCGCCCAGAGGTAGCCGCAGACCGCGGCCTCCGGCGTGACGTAGCCGTCGTCGTCGACGACCCGCACCGAGGCCAGACGCGTGCCCGGGGCGGCACCGGTGACGCCGCGTCCGTCGTCGGCCGCGCCCACGATCCCGGCCACGTGCGTGCCGTGCGTCGCGGCCGTGCTCGACTCGGCCGGTCCCGGCGACCAGGCCGACGGACGCCGGTCGGGGACGCCGGTCAGACAGCCTGCGGACGCGTCGGGGTCGATCGCGTCGGCCAGGTCGGGATGGCCCGCGTCGAGGCCGGAGTCGAGGACGCCGACCGTCACGTCGTCCAGTCCGGCCGGTTCCACGGGCGTCAGGCGGGCGCCGGTGAGCTGCATGTCCCACTGCTCGCCACTGAAGTCGCCGGTGCGGTCGTCGGTGGCCCCCTCGGCCGTGGCCGAGGGGGCTTCGGCCGTGGAGCCGTGGGCACGTTCGTAGCGGGCGCGCTGTGCGCTGAACGCGCGGTCGGTGCCCACGACTCGGTCGAAATCCGGGTCGGCCGACGTCGCGATCGCCACCGCGATGTCGTCGTAGTACTCGGTGAGTGCACCGCAGGCCGAGCGGACGACCCGGTCGGCGTCGGATGGGGAAGTGCCCTCGTCGAACAGCACGACATGGCGCCACGCCCGGGAATCGGTGTGACAGGTCTCACCGCCCTGCGCTCGGGCTGGTGCCGTCGCGGCGAGATGGCCGGTGAGCACGAGCATCGCGCAGGCGAGCAGTACGTTCGCGCGCCCGAGCACTGGACCTCCGTGGATGTCGTCGCGATGACCGCTCCGCAGGTGCTGCCACGTATCGCCCGCGACTGCCCCATGACGCACCGTAGCCAGCACGGGATGCCAGGGACAACCATCGCTCACCACCCGGGTGACCGGGGAGGACGCCGCGGGGAAGGCCGCGCTCCGCCGTGCGTCTCGCGTTGTGTGGGATACTGGTTTCGGCCGTCGAGCCGTCGTCGCCGGGTTACCACCGGCGAGCGGACGGGCGACGGCCCGGTGACGTGCCGATTCTGGATCCTCGTCGTCGCCGCGGGCACGCGCCATGTGCCTGGCGGCTGGGACGACGCGGATCCCGGAAGACTGTGTCGACGTCGACGGCTCGGGAGGCACCGAGATGTCGCGAGCACCGGCGGCCGCGTCGCCGCGGGACCCCGCCACGCCGGGCAGGTCGGAAGATCCGGCGCCCACGTGGCACGAGTGACAAAGGATTCCCGCCCGTGGTGAGCCCACCACGGCGGTCAACAGGAACGGCCCCTGTGCGGCCGCGTCCTGTGTGCCGGTACCGGCAGCGAGGTGACCGATCTCGCCCGGACGGACGCAGGCGCGCCCGGGGGCGGAGGAGACATATGTCGAACGCGGAGACACCCGCCGAGAACACCGGCGGGACTGCCGCCACACCCATCGCACGCGCACTGCAGGAGCTGCCCAACCGGGTGCGGGTTCACGCACTGGCCAAGCTCCTCGGATCCAGCAGCCGAGAGGTGCTCGGCATGCTGTCCGAGCTCGGCGAGACCGCGCGGAGCCCCCAGTCCAGTGTGACCAGGGACGTGGCGGTCAAGGTCGCGGAGACGGCGGGGGCCGTGCCGCCCGCCGACCCGCAGGACGGCGCCGCCGAGAGCGGTGCCGCGGCTGAGCAGGCTCCCGCCGAGCAGGCCCCGGCCGAGCAGGCCGAGGCGAGCGCGGAGACGACCACCGCAGCGGCGGACGCGGGAGCCGGGTCCGCGGAGTCGGCCGAGTCAGCCGAGTCAGCCCGGTCCGTGGAGGCCACCGAGTCGGGGGCCTCGGACTCCGGCCGTGCGGGTGCGCCCGCGGCCGTGCTGTCCGCGCCCGCACAGCCCGACCAGCCGTCCCTGCCCGCCGCGGGGTCGGCCGCCCACACGCCGGTGTTCGCGGCGCCGTCGCCGGTGTTCCTGCCCCCGGATCCGGTCGAGACCCCCGCACCCGAATCGGGCGTGGCGGAATCCGACGCGAACGAATCGGATGCCTCCGACGAGAGCGGTGACCAGGACGGTACGTCCGACGGCTCCGCCGACCAGTCCGGAGACGGCGAGGGCGGTCGTCGCCGTCGCCGCAGGGGCAGGCGTGGACGTGGCCGTGGCAAGGGCGGCGACGACAACGCCGACACCAACGCCGACGGCACCACCGACAACGCCGAGGGCACCGACCGCGGCGACACCGGCGAGTCCGCCGACGACAAGACCGCGGGCGGCAAGGGCTCGGGCAAGAAGAGCCAGGCCGAGAGCGCGGACAAGGACGGCAAGGGCGGTGCCGGTAAGGACGGTGCCGGTAAGGACGGTAAAGACGCCGCCACCTCCGACAAGGACGGCAAGGACACCCCGGGTTCGGGCGATTCCGAGGCCGATTCCGGCGAGGCCGGCACCGATGCCGACGGCGACCAGGACCAGGGTGAGCAGTCCGAGTCCGGCAGCAAGCGCCGTCGCCGCCGCCGTAGGCGCAAGGGCGGCAGCGGCGACGACGCCGACGGCCAGTCGCAGGACGACCCGCCCAACACGGTGGTCCACGTCCGCGACGGCAAGCAGAACGACAAGGGCGACAAGGGCGACGGCGTCCGCAGCGTCCGTGGCTCGACGCGGCTCGAGGCCAAGCGTCAGCGGCGCAGGGATGGCCGCGAGGCAGGGCGCAGGCGCGCCCCGATCCTGTCCGAGTCCGAGTTCCTCGCCCGGCGTGAGTCCGTCGAGCGCACGATGGTGGTGCGCGAACGCGGTGGCTCCACGCAGATCGGGGTGCTCGAGGACGGCGTGCTCTGCGAGCACTTCGTCACCTCGCAGGGCAGCGGGTCCATCGTCGGCAACGTCTACCTCGGCCGGGTCCAGAACGTGCTGCCGTCCATGGAGGCGGCGTTCATCGACATCGGCCGCGGACGCAACGCGGTGCTCTACGCGGGCGAGGTCGACTGGGACGCGGCCGGCCTCGAAGGCAAGGCCAGGAAGATCGAGCAGGCGCTGACCAGCGGCGACCAGGTCCTCGTGCAGGTCACGAAGGACCCGATCGGGCACAAGGGCGCGCGGCTGACCACCCAGATCTCCCTGCCGGGCCGGTTCCTCGTGTACGTGCCCTCCGGCGGCGCGACCGGTATCTCCCGCAAGCTGCCCGAGAACGAACGGCGCAGGCTCAAGGACATCCTCAAACGGATCGTCCCGGAGGACGCGGGCGTGATCATCCGCACCGCCTCCGAGGGCATCAGCGAGGAAGAGCTCGACCGGGACGTCCGCAGGCTGCAGGCGCAGTGGGAGGTCATCAAGGAGAAGTCGGAGGCCGCCTCGTCGGGGTCCGGCAAGAAGTCCGGAGCCCCCACCCTCCTGTACGAGGAGCCGGACCTGCTGGTGAAGGTCGTGCGCGACCTGTTCACCGAGGACTTCGTCAAGCTCGAGGTCCAGGGCGACACGGCGTGGGAGACGATCAGCGCGTACGTGCAGCACGTCGCGCCCGACCTCATGGACCGGGTCAAGCGCTACGTCGGCAACGGCGACGTCTTCACCGAACACCGCATCGACGAGCAGATCACCAAGGCCCTCGACCGGAAGGTGTGGCTGCCCTCGGGCGGCTACCTGGTGATCGACCGCACCGAGGCGATGACCGTCATCGACGTCAACACCGGCAAGTTCACCGGCTCCGGCGGCAACCTCGAGGAGACGGTCACCCGCAACAACCTGGAGTCGGCCGAGGAGATCGTCCGCCAGCTCCGGCTGCGCGACATCGGCGGCATCATCGTCATCGACTTCATCGACATGGTGCTGGAGTCGAACCGCGAACTGGTGCTGCGCAGGCTCACCGAATGCCTCGGCAGGGACCGGACGCGGCACCAGGTCGCCGAGGTCACCTCGCTCGGCCTGGTGCAGATGACACGCAAGCGGGTCGGCACCGGCCTGCTCGAGGCGTACTCGTCGACGTGCGAGCACTGCAAGGGCCGCGGCGTCCTCGTCTCCACCGAACCGCACAAGAGCGGTGGCCACCAGCACGGCGGCAACGGCGGCGGCAATGGTGGCAACGGCGGCGGTGGCGGCAATGGCGGC
>Ga0079224_100004027_pt1 | contig 18805 bp, 19 predicted proteins | sample Stecom2015_FD_80414 | JGI IMG/M metagenome (GOLD analysis project Ga0079224, IMG submission 80414) | Agricultural soil microbial communities from Utah to study Nitrogen management - Steer compost 2015 | ecosystem: Environmental > Terrestrial > Soil > Agricultural land | place: USA: Utah... | reverse complement strand
TAACTCCTAAGCAACCTGTCCTAAATTTGGGGTACAGCTCTGTTTAATGGTATTTCGATAGCGTCTACATTAAACCAAACTAAAATTTTACCACAATCTGAAGGAGTGATATCCTCTCAAGGATTTTTTGGCCAACAAGTGGCTTTATCAGGCAATGATATGGTTGTCGTGGCAAAGAATGCACCCTACAGTGGTGCGGTCGTATATTATAAATTTGAAAATGATGTCTGGATAGAGAAGCAACACTTAATGCCCTTTGGTGATACTGAAGATATTCAATACGCGGCGGATATTATTCTTGACAATGATACATTGGTAATTGGAGCGCCTTCACTCTTTAGAAATAAAGATAATAATGCCGTATATATTTACCGTCTGATTGATAATCGATGGATTTTAGAGCAAAAAATAGACGCATTTAGTTTAGGGTCCCAACGATTTGGGAGTAGTGTTAGTTATCATAATGATGCATTGGTATTCTCGGCAGAAGAATGTGATTTTTCTTTCAGTGATGATGATTGTGCGGTTGAATTTATCCGTACTGGTGATGTTTGGGCAGAGTCAGAAATTATTGGCATAGGTGACGGGCTTAATAAGCTGATTCTGAAAAATAATGAGTTATATATCAGTTCTTCTGATTATGGAACCGGGTATGTAAATTATTATAAAAAAACAATTGATGGTTGGCACTTAAATCAAACCATCACTGGTTCTGATGGTTTAGATTATGATTATTTCGGGCATAATTTTAGTATATTTGGATCTTATTTGGCTGTTGGAGCTTATGGCCATGATGGTGAGTTTAGTAATCAAGGTGCTGTTTATGTGTTTACAAGAAATCAAAATAATAACCAATGGCAAGAACTTATAAAGTTATCTCCAGAAAACGGAGATTTGGGTCATAATTTTGGTTTTAGTTTGAGTTTGTATAATAACCAGTTGTTAGTCGGATCAGGCTATGATGCACTATCAGCTTCATTGAGTTCTCAAGCTTACTTGTTTGAAAAAATTGGAACTCAATGGTCATATAACATCGTGCCATCTCCCTCTTATTTAGAACAAGGTCGTTTCTCTCATTCGGTGGCAATAAATAATCATCACATGATAATTTCGGAACCACAGGGTGGTAATACTTCCTTTGGGTCAGGTGTGCTACATTCATATAAGGATATTAATCAGAATTGGACTTATCAAAGTGAAATTGTACCTTTAAAGGGTAACAGATTTGCAAAATTTGGGGCAGATGTAGACAGTGAAAAAGACTTACTTTTTGTCAGTGCGCCCACGGAAGTTAACGAGAACAATCAACTTGGATCTGTTTATGTTTATAAAAAAGATACTGACGAATTTGTTTTAGAAACTAAAATAACCAGTCCAGATGCTTATTCACAAACGAACTTTGGTTATGAAGTAGATGGCTCATCTGATTGGTTGGCTGTGAGCTCTCCATTTGATTCAGAGATAGCTCATTTTTCTGGTGCAGTATTTATGTATCGTCGTGACAATGGCTGGCAATTTGAACAAAAAATTGTACCCTCTGTTGTTGAGGATGAATTGCGTCTTGGCTATTCAATTGCCTTGGCTGGTAACACATTGGCTTTGGGTGCACCTAATAAAAAAATTAATGATATGCGAGTGGGTAGTGTTTATATTTACGAATTAGTTAACAACCACTGGATAAAAACTTCGACAATACAACCGAATGAAAATATAACTAGTGACCAATTTGGCAAATTTGTGGCTCTTCAGGGAGACCATTTATTAATTGCCTCTGATAAAAATTATGATATTTCAGGAAATGGAGAAATTGACATATATCAGCGTATCAATACTGAATGGGTGCATCGGCAGAGATTTACTGATCTAAACTTAAATTATTGGAAAATAGGTGAAGAAATAATTATAGAAAACGACACCGTGGCTTTCAGAATGGTTTCTTATGCAGCAAATTCAGGTATGGTTGGTGTTTTGAAATTTAATGGAAATAATTGGGGGGATTTTCAGCTTATTTATCCCAATGATTTTACGCCTGATAATAAATTTGGTACATCAATAGCAATTGAACAGAATACTATTTATGTTGGTGCTTCAGAAAATAATGATTTTGGCTTTCGTTCTGGTGCTGTTTATCAGTTCAACAGAATAGCGGATAATTGGCATCAATCTCAAAAAATCCATTCCTTTGACCAACTTTTTGGAATCGGTTTTGGATATAGCCAAGCTCTGTCGGAAGGAATGTTATGCATGGGGGCTCCCTATGACAGCCAAATAGGTCCCCAAGCAGGTGCTATATATTGTCAGAAAAGTGATGTCATTTTTTATGATGACTTTGAATAATTGTTTTCTCTAAAATAAGGCGCACCGGTTGAGTTCCATTCCGTTAAGCTATAATTACCATAAAATCGCCCTGGAAAGTGCCTAAAGTGGTCATACTAAGCAGCCTGGTAGGAATCTGAACTTCTGGAAGGATGGGTATCGGTCCATTGTCATAAACAAACACCCTCAGTATTGTTAAATCACCATTGATAACTGAAGTTAATTGGTTGGTGAGGGAAAGGGTTTGGTTACCAAAAATACTGGCTTATCTTAAGCACCACCGGATTTTTTAATCACGGCGGCGTCACCACTTTTGGTGATGCTATTTTTGAATTGATTGTAGGCGCGATTATCAGAGCCGATATTGGCACAATTAACTTCATTGGTTCTTGGCAGCATATTAAAAGTGGCCTGATCATCAATGGCTATCGCCACACCGCCCTCAAATGTTCACTGCGTTTCCGCGAAATAAGTTTTTAAAATATCGTAACTAACAACACACGTGTTATATTCTTTTTTTTACTAATGTATTATCATGATTAAAAAACCAAACAGGGGACTCGATGTGCTTTTAAAAAATAGTTTGAATAAATTAGGTATCATTGTCTTTCTGTGTGGTATCGCCCCAATCGCATATGCATCAAATAAAGGAGACATTTCTGCGGCTGTAACAACATGGATATTAGGCGCTGTTATCGCGCTTCTGGTTTCGCTTGTTTTTGCTTTGCGTAAAAATGAAGATGGTCGATTAGTTGGTTTAAAGAAAGCAAAGTTCTTTTTATTGTTATCTATTTTTTTGATGATTGTTTTTGTGGCCGGTACCGCCGCGTTTTTTATCTTTATGTAAGCAGTGTGGTGAAAACAACAACTATCAATAGCTATAATTTACTGCAAGGTAGGTTGAAATATTTTTTCTAATAATCTGCAACATATCAATCTTTTTTTTAACAAAACAAATGCTTTCCTTTTGTTTACTTGAAAACTATCTAAAGGTAAAAACTGCTTATAGGTTGCGTAGTCTTTTGCTTAAATTGAAAAATATAATTTGTAAAGCTAAAATTTTCGTACAAAATTAGGTGTGTTAGTGTGAATGCTCTATAATTATCTACGATAATGGCAACCATTAATGACAAACAGAGGAAATTATGGCTAAGAAAAAAACATTGAAACAAGCATCTGCTGATAAAAAGTCTCCCCAACTGGCTGAATCGTTGGCCGGTTCTGCCAATGAAATTTGGCTGGCTGGTTTAGGCGCTTTTGCCAAAGCTCAAAGTGAAGGCAAAAAGATTTATGAGAAATTGATTGAGCAAGGTAAGGATTTTGAGCAGGCCTTTAAATCACAATCTCAAAAAACCACCAAAGACATTAAATCGACAGTAAATACTAAAGTAGATACAGCCAAGAAAAAAGCATCTGAAAGCTGGGATAAGCTGGAAAGTGTTTTTGAGACTCGGGTTGAAAAGTCATTACAGAGGTTGGGTGTGCCGACCAATAGTGAGTTGGATCAATTAGTAAAACGTATTGAGCAGCTGACTGATAAGGTGAGCCAACTAGCGGCGCAACAGCCGGCTGACAAAACCGCTGATGCCGGTAAGGCTAAAGCACCAAAGAAAACTGCAACTAAGAAAGCGACCACTAAGAAAACGACCGCAAAGAAAACTACGGCCAAGAAAACGACCACTAAGAAGCCAACAACTAAGAAGGCGACCACAAAAAAGACAGCGGCTAAGAAAACAACGACTAAAAAAGCGACAGCCAAGAAATCTACGGATGAAGCTAAATCAGCGTCAGCTCCGAAGTCGGACGCTGATTCTAACAAATAAACAGCCAACAAAATAACTTAACCAAGTTAAATCCTGCGGCATTGATTACAAGCCGGTTAAGCTCAGTTTAACCGGCTTGGATGGTTTGTTCTAAAGTGTCTAAGGAGTGATTTAGGCGTTCAGCCCAAGTCATGGCACTGTCCTGATTTTCAATATAATCATTTAAGCAACGATCACCAACCGCTAACTTTGTGGTGTCCAGTTCTAAGCCGTGACGCGTTAATATGGATTGTAATTGTTGCTGCTGTTGTTGCATGTGACGTCGGGTTACCTGATAGGCATAGGCACACAGCTCATCTCGTTGTGAGTAGCTAAATAGATTAGAGGTGAAGAGCTTTTCATCTTCAGCATCCGGCTCAGCCAACACAATATCAGATTGTGGATACAGCGATTCATATTTATCTAAACCTGACTTAAGTCGTGATTGAACGATGGAGCGAAAAGTTTGCGATAGTACCATCGGTAAACCGCCGGCTTCCAGTCCTTTCTGAGTAGTTTCTGGGGCTCGAGAAAAAGGTACGATGGGGTTAACAGCAAACAATAACTGGGTGTTTTGCTTTAGTGCAGCCGAAGCGTTCATGGTACGTCGTAAGGCGCCATCAACATAAAATTTACCATTAATTTTTACCGGGGCGTATAGCCCGGGCAAAGCAGAGGAGGCTTGAACCGCTTTTGAAATAGATACGGATTCATTTGATTGATTGCCAAACCCAGCAATCTTACCGGTGTTCAATTCACAAGCTACAATATACAACTGCTTATCTAATTCACGAAAGTCGTTGGTTTGACCGTAGTTTAATAATACTGATTTTAAAAAGTGCTCTAATTTTATGTTATTGAATATGCCGGTCGGTAGGGCCGTACCTAAACTTTCCAACAAATCTACAATGCCTGTTTTTAATGGGTTTCTGGCCCATTTTAGCAGCGTTTTAGAAAGTAATGCTGGCGATTTAGCTAAATTAATGAGGTAATCTCGATACGCCGGTTGTAAAAAATGATCTGGATTAAATGGTGTTAAGGATTTATGACTGAACACAAAAATCTTGAGCATTTGCCGTAAATTGATGCCGTTGGCCAATCCGGCCGCTAAAAACGCACCGGAGCTGACGCCAACATAAACATCAAGGTCATGCATGTTGAAATCAATAATATGATCTTCAATGGCGGCTAAAGCGCCCAATTCATAAAAACCACCTAATGGTCCACCGCCGGCTAAGGCTAAGCCAAATTTTTGATTACTGGTGACAGGCTGTGCTGCTGATTTAAGGGTAAACATGGGGTCATTATAGTCAATAATAATTTAAGACACCAATTCTATCCGTCTTCAATAGAAAATCAAGCAAGTCAATATGCTAAGATATTATAAAAAAGTGGAGTGTTAAAATGATAATCAAATTATTACTGGTTGATGATCATGATATTGTCAGGACCGGGTTAAGAATGGTGATTGAAAAAATGCCCGGTATTAAAATAGTTGGCGAGGCTAAAGATGGCCAGCAAGCCATGGATATGGTTGCTGAAGTTAAGCCCGATGTTGTGCTGATGGATATTAATATGCCGCGTATCAGTGGTCTGGAAGCAACCCGAAAAATTACCGCAGCCGATCCTTACGTACGCATTATCATTCTAACCATCCATGCTCAAAATCCCTATCCAAAACAGTTGCTTGATGCCGGAGCTAATGGCTATTTAACCAAAGGTTGTGCGGCTGAGGAACTGGAAACAGCTATTCGCAAGGTCTATGGTGGTCAGCGATATGTGGGTGCTGACATCGCCCAGCAGATGGCTTTGTCAATGTTGCCGGGCGGTAAAAATAATTCGCCGTTTGATAGCATGACGAAACGTGAGATTGAGGTGGCTATGCTTCTGGTTCGCGGGAAAAAAGCGCGACAAATAGGTAAAATATTGGTGCTTAATGAAAAGACAGTGGCAACCTACAAATACCGTATTTTAGAAAAACTGGAGCTTGATAACGAAGTACAGCTGACTCATCTGGCAATCCGACATGGTTTATTGGATGCCAAAGAAATAAGTCAAGAGGGCTAATTTTAAATTGCTAAATGTGAATGGATTTAGAATTATCTCAATGTATTAAAAACCGAGTCTGTTTTGCGATATTTTGGGTGCCGTTGCTAGTCGTAATTATGTACCTTGAAAAAACTAGGGTGGTATTATTTGAAGTAGTGATTTCAGGCCTTTTGTTGATATGGGTATTGTTGCTGTTATCTCGGCTGTATTTAATCAAATTTAAAAGGTCAGGAATTATACTCTTTGTGCTTATCAATTTAATTCCGCTAATGTTATATATTTCATTGCAATGATCTTCGGTTATCAGGGCGATAATTATTCACAAGATTAAATGACTGCAGGGGGTGTCGTTTTATTTGTACTCGCTATGCTTATTTCGGTTTTGAATTTGTATATAACACTGGTGGCTTTGTTTAGAGCACCTTAGCTGGTATCTGAGAAAAAATCTTAAGATAAAAATCCTAGGCTGACAATCATGAGGTAACGGCAAACATATAAAAAGGACGCTGTGGACTGTGTGTTGACGGATATAGATAAAGGATGCTATTTGTATTGTGTTTGGTGTACAATGCGCGACTATTTCAAGTAGCGGTTGTTTTTGACTCTATATTCGAGCGCCGTGGCAATAAAACGCTAAAAAAGCTTAAAAATAGCTGTTAACTCGGGTTGTTTTCTTATAAAATTGCCCGTCTTTTTTAGTGCCCTGAATTTTTTTGAGGTAAGTATGGTTAAAATTAAACTGGTTAGACACGGTGCAAAACGTGCACCATTCTACAAAGTTATAGCCACCGATTCGCGTTATGCGGGCGACGGTAAAGCTTTGGAGCGTTTGGGTTTTTATAACCCATCAGCACGTGGGCAAGAAGTTAAATTAAACTTAAATGTCGAAGCAATTGAAGCATGGGTTGCCAAAGGCGCACAAGTTTCAGAACGTGTTAGTAAATTATTAAAAGAAAACAGTAAAGCTGCAGCGACTCCAGCTGCTTAAGATAGTGGCTGATGACTTGTTAACCGTTGGTAAGATAACGGGTCATTTTGGGGTGCAAGGCGGGGTTAAGGTTTTTTCCTACACCCAACCAATGGAAAACATAACAAGCTATACCGACTGGTATGTGGGTGAGCGGTTATTTAAAGGAATCAATGCCAAAAAACACGGCAAAACCATTATTGCCATGTTGCCGGAAATAAACAGTCGTGAACTGGCAGAGACCCTGGTGGGACAAATGGTCGCAATTGACAGGCAGCAACTTAGTGCTCTGAATAACGATGATTATTATTGGCATCAGCTGATAGGACTTGCTGTCGTGGATAAGCAAGGCTGTCAGTTCGGCATGGTTGATTCATTGTTTGAGACTGGCGCTAATGACGTTATGGTTGTTAAGCAAGATGACGAAGAGATGCTGATACCCTATTTATGGGGAAAAACAGTGTTAAACGTAGATCTTGATAAAGGTCAGATTTGTGTCGATTGGAGTGATGAAGATAGTAAATAATGTGCTGTGACGATGCAATTTAACGTTATTACCTTGTTTCCGACTGAGTTTGAAAACATGGTGAATTGTGGCGTTATTGGACGCGCCATACAGCAAGAGTTAATTCGCTTACGCTGTTATAACCCAAGGGATTGGTCGGATAATAAACACCGCAGTGTCGATGATCGACCTTTTGGTGGTGGGTCGGGCATGGTTATGATGTATGACCCTTTGGTACGTACATTGGCAGCGATTAAACAGCAGTCGCCAACGACTAAAGTGGTGTTTTTAACACCCCATGGGCAGCCATTAAAGCAAACGATTTGTAATCGTTTAGCTAAATCACACGACATCACTTTGTTGTGTGGTCGTTATGAAGGTGTCGATCAACGATTTATTGACCGACATGTAGATTTAGAGATATCACTGGGTGATTTTGTTATCAGTGGTGGTGAATTGGCGGCGGCCGTATTAATAGATGCGGTAGCACGTCAATTACCGGGTGTTTTAGGCGGAATTGATTCAGCTGAGACCGATTCATTTATGAATGGTATGTTGAGTTATCCGCAATACACCCGTTCAGAGTTATTGGGACAGTCAGGTGTCCCGGATGTTTTGCTCAGTGGTGATCATAAAAAGATTGCTGCATGGCGACAGGCGCAAGCCATCGCATTAACAAAACAACGAAGACCTGATTTATTGGAAGGCACCTCTGAGAGTCAAAAATAACTGCTCACGTGCCCGTAAAGCAATGCAAGATTAAATGAGATAGAGTCATGAGTGACATTATAAGAGAAATTGAAACTGCTCAATTGCGCAGTGATTTGCCAAAGTTCAGCCCTGGCGACACCGTTGAAGTCGGCGTTAAGGTGGTTGATGGTGCCCGTGAACGTGTGCAAAACTTTGAAGGTGTGGTTATCGCGGTTAAAAACCGTGGTATCAACTCAGCATTTACCGTAAGAAAAATTTCTTATGGCGAAGGTGTTGAGCGTGTCTTTCAAACTCACAGCCCGTTGATTGCCGGTGTAACTGTTAAACGCAAAGGTAAAGTGCGTCGTGCCAAACTTTATTACTTACGTGGTTTGGAAGGTAAGGCTGCGCGTATTAAAGAAAAACTGGGCGTTAAAAAATAACCGATAAGAGAGAATAGCTATGTCAAGAGTATGCCAGGTTACTGGAAAAAAAACCGTCATGGGTAACAATGTTTCTCATGCCATGAATAAAACTCGCAGACGCTTTCTGCCAAACATTCAAACCCATCGTTTTTGGGTTGACAGTGAAGATCGTTGGGTTAGGTTGCGCGTTTCTGCCAAAGGTATGCGAGTGATTGATAAGAAAGGAATTGATGCTGTATTGGCTGAAATTCGTCATCGCGGAGATAAGGTGTAATTATGCGAGATTTAATTAAATTGGTTTCAAGTGCCGGTACCGGTCACTACTACACAACCGATAAAAACAAAAAAAACACCCCTGATAAAATAGCCATGAAAAAATATGACCCGGTTGTCAGGAAACACGTTATTTATAACGAAAAGAAAATTAAGTAAGCTTTATATATTTTATAAACTCACTTTATAACGGTAACAATATAAATGAATTTGTTACTCAACGTCTATAAAGATCAGCATTCATAACTGGGTGCCCGTACTTATGAAAGCGGGTTGTTATGATAGGTCTTTATATTGAAATAACCCTAAATTAAAGGAAACTATAACTATGGCAAATGTAACTGTCGAACAACTGCTGGAAGTTGGTGCCCACTTTGGACACAATACCAGATATTGGAACCCTAAAATGGCCCCGTACATCTTTGGTGCCAGAAATAAAATTCATATCATTGATTTACGTGAAACCCAAGCATTATTTAATGATGCCCTAAACTTCATGGGTAAAATTGCCTCTCGTCGCGGTAAAATCATGTTTGTCGGCACTAAACGTGCAGCCAGTAAAGCGATTAAAGAAGAAGCTATGCGTTGTGGCATGCCTTTTGTTTCTCATCGTTGGTTAGGTGGTATGTTGACCAACTATCAAACTGTAAAAGCATCCATTAACCGCTTAAAAGACATCGAAGCGATGCAAGCGGACGGACGCATTGAACGTTTTGTCAAAAAAGAACAGCTGGACATGGAGCGTGAGCGTGAAAAATTGGAAAAAACCTTAGGTGGAATTAAGGACATGAAAGGTTTACCAGATGCACTGTTTATTGTTGACACAAAGTTTGAAACTATTGCCATCAATGAAGCTAAAAAATTAGGAATTCCGGTTATTGCAGTGGTTGACACTAATAACTACTTTAAAGATGTTGATTATATTATTCCGGCTAATGATGACGCCATGAAGGCAATTCGACTCTATGTAGGTACTGCTGCTGATGCCATTTTAGAAGGCAAAGCGGCGATGCAGATTGACAGTAAACCTGAAGCCGCCGAAGAGCAAAAAAAGGCAGCGCCTAAAAAGGTTAAGACCACTAAAAAAGTGACAACTGAAAAAGCCAAGGCTGCTGATAAAGATGACAGTCAAGAAGCCAAGGAAGATCAGTCTGAAGCTAAGCCAGGCAAGGAAGTGGTTGCAGAATCGGAAGTTGCTGCAGACAAAAAAGTAACTAAAAAAGCAACAACCAAAAAAACAACCACTAAGAAAACCACAACTAAAAAGACAACTAAGAAAAAAGTCGCAAAGAAGGAAGACGCTGACCAGTAAATAGATGTCAGTTAGTTAAGTTACGGGCAGATTTAAAATTTAATTTGCCCGTAACAATAAATGAATTATTAATATAACAAACCGTTTGATCGTCGATCAGCGGTTTTTTTAAGTAAGCGAGGTAACGACATGAGTATTACAGCAGCAATGGTTAAAGAATTGCGTGAAATCACCGGTGCCGGCATGATGGAATGCAAAAAAGCACTGGTTGAAACTGAAGGTAACATTGAAGTTGCGGTAGAAAATTTAAGAAAGTCGGGTGCAGCACAAGCCGCTAAAAAGTCAGGTCGTGTTGCCGCAGATGGGATTATTAAGGTTGCTACATCAGCAGATAATAAAACGGCTTACATTGCAGAAATAAACTCTGAAACAGACTTTGTTGCTAAAGACGATAACTTCCTTGAATTTGCTGAGGGTGTTGTTCAAGCTGCCATGAAGAATGATATCAGTTCTGTTGATGATTTAATGGCTTGTGATTTTGGCGGTAAAACCGTTGAAGAGGCACGAACCGATTTAATTGCTAAAATTGGCGAAAACATTCAAGTTCGCCGATTGCAAAAAGTTGTTATCGATGGCGGCCAAGTAGGCACCTATTTACATGGTAAAAACATTGGTGTGGTCGTAGCTGCAACCGGTGCTGATGATGACTTAGTAAAAGATATCGCTATGCATATTGCCGCATCTAATCCAGAATTTATAGATGCTGACCAGGTACCACCTGAGAACTTAGAGAAAGAAAAAGAAATTCTTATAGCACAGGCTCAAGACTCAGGCAAACCGGCAGAAATTATTGAAAAAATGGTTGAAGGCCGTATGCGTAAATATTTAGCAGATATTACGCTTAAAGGTCAGGCTTTTGTTAAAGACCCTGATATGACAGTTGCTAAATTGTTAAAAAACAACAGCGCAGACGTGGTAGAATTTGTACGTTTTGAAGTTGGCGAAGGCATCGAGAAAGGTGAAGATAACTTCGTCGAAGAGGTCATGTCGCAAGCTCGTGGAAAATGAAACAATAAAATATAAACGAATTCTTCTGAAACTATCAGGAGAGGCATTGTTAGGATCAGAGGATTACGGAATTGATCCTCTGGTTATTAACCGCTTATCGGAAGAAATTTCTCGGGTCCATCAAATGGGTGTGGAAATTGGCATCGTTATTGGTGGTGGCAATATTTTCCGTGGTGAAGGTCTCAGTAAATCCGGTATCGATCGGGTCACCGGTGATCACATGGGCATGCTAGCAACGGTTATGAATGCCCTGGCATTGCAAAATGCCCTAGAAAAACAAGGCAACAAAGTTCGTGTAATGTCGGCCATTGGTATTCATGAGGTTTGTGAAGACTATATACGCAGACGAGCTATTCGGCATTTAGCGAAGGGTAATATTGCAGTTTTTGCTGCCGGCATAGGTAATCCATTTTTTACAACGGACACTGCTGCCAGTTTGCGAGCCATCGAAATAAATGCTGATATTGTGTTAAAGGCAACTAAAGTGGATGGAGTTTATTCTGCCGATCCGGTTACCCACAAAGATGCCGTTAAATACGATCACTTAACTTACGATGAAGTTATTGAGAAAAAATTAGCGGTTATGGATACTTCAGCAGTGGTGTTATGTCGCGATCGAGACATGCCGATTAGAATTTTCAACATTAATCAAGAAAATGCACTTATGGATATTGTCAAAGGCAGTAATATTGGCACCATAGTCACTTCTTGATAACTTGGAGTTGTAATGATTAATGATGTAATGAATGAAGCAAAGCAACGAATGGTTAAAACCATTGAAGCCTTACGTAACGAGTTAAAAGGTGTTCGTACCGGACGTGCTAATACTAATTTATTAGATGGCATTATGGTCGATTATTATGGTTCGGCCTCGGCCCTCAGCCAAGTCGCCAACGTGGCTGTTCAGGATGCCCGTACCTTAACAGTTACACCTTGGGAAAAAAACATGATTACGCCTATTGAGAAGGCTATTATGTCTGCTAACCTAGGCTTGAATCCAATCAGTGCCGGTATGGTAATCCGTATTCCATTGCCCCCTCTAACTGAAGAACGCCGTAAAGAAATGGTCAAATTAGTGGGTCAAATCGCTGAGCATTCAAAAGTGGGAATACGAAACGCCCGTCGTGATGCTAATCAGCAGTTGAAAAACTGGCTTAATGATAAAGAAATATCAGAAGATGATTTACATGGTGGCGAAAAGCAAGTTCAGCAGTTAACCGATGAGTATGTTGCCATTGTAGATAAGATTGTTGCTGAAAAAGAACAGGAGTTGATGGAAATTTAATTTACCATCAGCCGGGAGTGGTTCATGACAGTTCAGCATATTGCGATTATCATGGACGGCAATGGACGTTGGGCCGCCCGCAAAAAACGACCTCGTACTTGGGGTCATAAAGCCGGAGTGAAAGCGGTTAAAGCAACCTTAACCGCTTGTGTCAAAGCTCAGGTTAAACACCTCACACTATTTGCATTCAGCAGCGAAAATTGGCAACGGCCTGAGACCGAAGTTTCGCGGCTCATGTCTTTGTTTTTACAGTCTCTGGAAAAAGAAGCACCCGAGTTAAATTTAAAAGGTGTGGCCATTAATTTCATTGGAGACCTGACAGCTTTTTCTACGCAGTTACAAAACAAAATGCAGCAAGTTCAGCAGCTCGCACCTAAAGAATTACGTCTTACACTCAATATCGCAGTAAATTATGGTGGTCGTTGGGATTTGTTAGAGGCAGCTAAAAAACTGGCTAAACAATATAAAGCTGAAGCCGTTGATTTGGCTGATTACAATGAATCTAATTTTAATCAGCTTATTTGTCTTGCTGATCAGCCGCCGGTTGATATACTTATTCGTACCGGTGGTGAACAGCGACTGTCAAATTTTCTGCTGTGGCAGTCAGCTTATGCTGAAATATTTTTTCTTGACACATTGTGGCCGGATTTTGATGAGTTAGCTTTGCAAGAGGTCCTTCAGCTGTATCATCGCAGAGAACGCCGTTTTGGCCAAACCAGTGAACAAATCAATGCTTAAACAACGAATTATCACAGCCCTTATTTTAGCTCCACTTTTTATATTGGCTGTTATTTACGGTCAAAAATATGGTTTTGCTGCGCTAGTTTTGGCTATTACCGCTGCAGCAATCTTCGAATGGTTAAGGATTAATCGATTACCTACCGCATTAACAATAATTAATGCCTTTATGTTGACCGTTTTAACAGCTTATTTGATGCGCTTTGTTGTTCCATTTAAAGATTATGTTTTGCTATTAAACGTAATGATTATTTGGTTGCCAGCATTGCTGTGGTTACGATTTTATCGCTGGGGTTATCAACAATCCGGTTTACAGGTGATGGTCAAATCTTTGTTGGGTGTAGCGGCAATCATGTTGTTCGCTTTGTGTATGTATCAGATACACCAGCAGCCGCAGGGTATTTTATATATTTTGAGTTTAGTGTTTTTAGTTTGGATTGCTGATATTGGCGCTTATATTGCCGGCAAAAATTTTGGTAAGCATAAATTGGCGATTAATATTTCTCCTGGTAAAACCTGGGAAGGGGTAATCGGAGCACAAATAGCGGTGCTGATTTATGCTGTTGTCATTGGCCAATTTATTGACCGGCCTTGGTATTTGTTGGTGCCTATTATGATGTTAACGGCATTATGTTCTGTGGTAGGTGATTTGACGGCCAGTTTGGGTAAGAGACAAGCAGAAATGAAAGACAGTTCTCAATTGCTACCAGGGCATGGTGGTGTTCTTGATCGATTTGACAGTATGATTGTTGCGGCACCAATATATCTGTTGTTGTTACAGTTAATATGAAAAGCCTTGCTATATTAGGTGCCACCGGATCTATAGGTGATTCGACGCTGGCCGTAATCCGTAAACATACGGATAAATTTAAAGTGCACACCTTGTCGGCACACCGTAACGTCACAAAAATTATATCGTTATGCCGAGAGTTTAAGCCCCAAAGAGTTGTAATCACAGATACCTGTGCATACACAGAGGTCAAACAAGCATTAAGCGGCCAGTCTGTTGAGGTAGTTTATGGCGCCAACAGTTTATGTGATGCTGTTTGTGAATCTGATATTGATTTAGTGGTGGCTGCGATAGTCGGTAATGCCGGAATGGAGTCGGTGGTGGCGGCTGTAAATGCAGGTAAAACATTATTATTGGCCAATAAGGAGTCGATTGTTACAGCCGGATCTTTGGTTATGCCTTTGGCCTTGAAAACAGGGGCACAAATCATACCTTTGGACAGTGAGCATAACGCCATTTACCAGTGTTTAATGACTGGTTATCAATGTGGTAACGTGCCCAAAGATGTGGCGCATTTGACTTTAACTGCTTCTGGTGGGCCTTTTTGGAATACTCCCATTAGTGAATTCGCTGCCATTACGCCAGCCCAAGCGGTCGCTCATCCACAATGGGATATGGGCGCGAAAATATCAGTAGATTCGGCTACTTTGATGAATAAGGGCTTAGAGGTTATTGAAGCGCATTGGTTGTTCAATATCGCCGTAGAGCGAATTAAAGTAGTGATTCATCCACAAAGCATCGTGCATTCTATGGTTAATTATCTGGATGGTTCAGTTCTAGCGCAATTGGGAAGCCCAAATATGCAAATTCCGATTTCATTTGGACTAGGCCTGGGTGATCGATTAGCCAATGAGGGTGGCTTGTTAGACATTGTAAATGTAGGTCAATTACAGTTTTTTGCAGCTGATGATGTTAAGTTTCCAAATTTAAAACTCGCTCGGCAAGCCATTATTAGTGGTGGAACTGCTCCGGCTATTTTGAATGCCGCTAATGAAGAGGCGGTGGCGGCTTTTTTAAATCATCAAATCGCCTTTACGAAAATTTCCGAAATCAATGATAGAATGCTCAATTCTTTATCTTTGGAAGCGGTTGAATCAGTGCCACAGTTACTGGCGATAGATCAACAAGCTCGATTACAAACAAAACGTATGATAGAAAAGCTGTAAAAACATGACCAGCGTATTAGCAAGTATATTTTGGCTTATTATCACCTTAGGTGTGTTGGTTACTTTTCATGAGTTAGGGCATTTTTTGATGGCCCGCTTATTTGGTGTAAAAGTGCTGCGCTTTAGTGTTGGTTTTGGTAAACCCTTTTGGTCACGTTATGATCGCTATGGAACCGAGATTGCAGTTGCCCCCATTCCTTTAGGTGGCTACGTTAAGCTTTTGGATGAACGAGACTGTGAAGTGGAAGCCGATCAACATGATCAAGTCTACAACCATAAGCCCGCTTGGCAAAAATTTCTTATTATGTTTGCTGGACCGGCGTTTAATTTTATTTTGGCTTTTATGTTGTACTGGTTGATGTTTGTAGTCGGTAAACCGGAAATAAAACCTAGTCTAGGTGAGCCACAAAATATAATGGCGGCATCGGGTTTTAAAAACCAAGATGAAATTGTCGATATCGAAGGTCAACCGGTTAAAACTTGGACTGATGTTTCCATGTATTTGATCACCGCCGGGCTGGATCGTGAAGATGTGACAATAACAGTTAAAAATTCAAGTGGGAATTTACAGCATAAAACCTTACCCTTATCAAAACTACCCGTTGGTGTAAAAGAATCAGAAATGATGAAAGCCATAGGTTTAAGGCCTTGGCAGATGCCGGTACCCGCTGTGATGGGGGAACTTGAACCTGGACTACCGGCAGCTAGAGCGGGTTTAAAAACAGGCGATTTAATAACACATATAAACGAAAAAGCGGTTGCTGATTGGTATCAAGTAAGTTCTGAAATAAGCCAACAAACTCCGCCAATAGTCATTGACTTCATTCGTGACGGCCAAGCAAATCGAATTACCATTAATCAATTAACTACAGATCCTGATAACCCTAAAAGACAGGTCATTGGTATCCGGCCGGCCTCAGTTGATCCAGCAACAATTGCGTATGCAAAAAGTCTTTACTATGAATTATCGTATGGGCCGATACAAGCAATTCCGCAAGCCTATCAAGAAATGCTTAAAATTACTGGCAAATCACTGGAAATGATGGGTAAACTGTTGCTTGGTAAAGCATCTTTGGAGAATTTATCGGGACCGATTACCATAGCCCAAGTGGCGAGTGATTCCGCTGCCAGAGGATTTTCATGGTATCTGTCCTTTTTGGCCTTAATCAGTTTAAGTTTAGGAATTATCAATTTATTACCTATCCCAATGTTGGATGGTGGTCAAATACTGTTTTTGTTATTCGAAAAAATTAAAGGAGCGCCATTAAGTGCGCGCTTTGAGATGCAAGCTCAGATGCTGGGAATGTTTATGTTAATTTGTTTGATGACATTGGCGTTTTATAACGACATTTTAAGATCCTTATCATAAAATACGAGTTGGAAAAAAATAAAAAACGATATGCATAAAAATATTTTACTTTTGTTACTTTTAGTAACTGCTTCTGCCCATGCCTTTGACCCGTTTGTTGTTGATGATATTCGAATCATTGGTGCCGATCGAATTTCACAAGGTACCATATTTACTCATATTCCAATTGAGCGAGGCGATGAAGTAGACTCTTCTCGGATTAGGGACGCCATCAAAAGTTTATTCGGTACGGGCTATTTCGAGGATATTAAAATGGCCCGAGAAGGTGGTATTTTACTTATTACTGTGGTCGAACGGCCAGCCATTGCGACCATTAGTATTTCAGGGAATAAAAGTATAAAAACTGAAGAATTATTAAGTGGTCTGGAGAATATCGGTTTAGCAGAGGGCGAGGTCTTTAATGAATTAGAATTGGAGCGAGTTAAAAATGAGCTGGTTCAACAATTCTTTTCGCGTGGTAAATATAATGTTGAGGTTAAAACCAAATTTAAAGAATTGGATCGCAATCGAGTATTGATCACCATCGATATTGACGAAGGTAAATCGGCTAAAATAAAACACATCAAAGTTGTTGGGAATACGGTCTTCAGTGACTCTGAATTAACCGATCGATTTGAATCAGATACCACAAATTGGTTGTCCTGGTACTCCCAGTCTGATCAATACTCGAAGGAAAAGCTTAATGGTGATTTGGAAAAGCTAAAGTCTTATTATATGGATCGTGGTTATGTAAACGCGGACGTTGAATCGGTACAGGTAACCATTAGTCCAGATAAGAAAGATATTTATATTACCATTAATATACAAGAAGGCGAGCAGTATAAGTTTGGTGAACAAAAATTAACCGGTGAGCTTATCTATGATAAGGATATCATGGAAAAATATATGTTTAGCACGGAAGGCAATACCTTTGCTCAGAATTTAATTGAAGTTACAATTAATAACTTTAAAGGGGTTTTGTCAAATCGCGGTTACGCATTTGCCGAAGTTGAACCGGTTACTGTTATAAATGAAGAAGACAAAACGGTGGCGGTAACTTATTACGTTAAGCCCGGTAAAAAAGTCTATGTTCGGCGTATTAACTTTATCGGCAACACCAAAACCAAGGATGAGGTTCTGCGCCGAGAAATGCGCCAATTTGAAGGCGCTTGGTTTTCACAAGCTTTGGTTGATCGCTCTAAATTAAGACTTCAGCAAAAACCCTATTTTGAGGAAGTTGAAATTGAAACGCCACGGGTACCGGGAACCGATGATCAAGTGGATGTAAATGTTAATGTTAAAGAGCGTAACTCCGGACAGTTTCAGTTTGGTTTAGGTTATTCTCAGGTGAGTGGTCTTAATTTATCGGGTAGTGTTTCTTTGGCTAACTTCCTCGGTAGCGGTAACTCAGTCTCGGTAGCGGTAAATACCAGTGACTATTACACACGCTTGAACCTCTTTTATGAGGATCCGTATTTTACCGATGATGGTATTTCTTTGGGTTACAGTTTAAATTTCACAACCATTGACCAAGGTGAAGCCAATATCGCGCAATACAACTCTACCAATGGTGCACTTGGCGTCAATATGTCGTTCCCTTTAACTGAATTTGATCGATTGTATACCTCGATGTCTTATGAACGTATTTCATTACGTGCCACCGCCGGTTTAACGGCTGATGCCATTGTTGATGAATTATTGGATTTAGGAGGCTATGCTTTCTATTGTCAGCGAGTTGTTCGGCCGGAGGATGATGGTACATTGCCAGGGTTGTCAAACCAGTGTTATAACGATGGCATGTTGCCCCCTGCGACTGGATTAGAGGGTGAAACCGTCATGATTCCTTATCAATATCGACGTGCTTTTACATTATATAAAACCCAAGCGCGATGGGCTCGAGACAGCCGTAACCGATTTTTCAATCCAACCCGTGGTGCTTATCACTCAATTGGATTTGAAGCGAGTATTCCAAGTAGTACGGCTGAGTTTTATAAAATCAACTTAAAAGAAAACATTTTGTTTCCTCTGACCAAGAATCTAACCTTATCTTTACGCGGTGAGATTGGTTATGGTGCCGGTTATGGCGATACTAATAGCTTACCGTTTTTTGAACATTTCTTTGCCGGTGGTG
>Ga0079224_100004026_pt1 | contig 18809 bp, 4 predicted proteins | sample Stecom2015_FD_80414 | JGI IMG/M metagenome (GOLD analysis project Ga0079224, IMG submission 80414) | Agricultural soil microbial communities from Utah to study Nitrogen management - Steer compost 2015 | ecosystem: Environmental > Terrestrial > Soil > Agricultural land | place: USA: Utah... | reverse complement strand
GCGGGCAGCCCGAAGGGCAACACGGGCCTTGAGCGCCGCGGGTTGCGCGTCGCCGCGGCCGAGCCAGGGGGCTGGCAATGGAGATGGGATTGGTCCGGAAGCGGGGGGAAGCTCAGGTCACAGGCGCATCAGTCTCGATCGTCGAGCCATCCTGCCCGCTTGCCTGCCGCCCTTGTGCCGATTGCACATCAAGAGCGCCAAAGACGCTCACGCCGATGAAACCGCGTCAGTGCATGTTCTCGAAGCTCACACGGCTGTTGCGTAACGCTGTGAGCGCACTGTCGAGGCGGTCTGGCGCCACATCGGCGCGGTGCTCGACAACTTCCCGCCGAGCGAATGTGCCGATTACATCCGACATGCTCGTCATCTAGAGTCAGCCAGCCTCATTCAGGCGATAGACAAGGCGCTCGATCGTCAGCAGGGTCCGCTTTTCGCGACCGGGAATCTGCGAACAGAGCGACAGCGATATCACAATTTCACCACCGCTGCGGCTAGGTCCGTAGTCCGCGACCCACCCGTCGACGGCTGCCTTGATCGTTGCTCCCGTCCCTGCGTCGAGCTGATGATCAGGGTAGAGTGCGATCGGCAGGTAGGTCACAAACGGCGCCGCGTCAGGATCGGAATCTGCAAGCAATTCGAATCCGTAGCTCAGCGCGAGCGTCACTGGCTGGCCAAGATAGTCGGTGACGCCGAACAGGGTCTGGAACGCAGCAGTCAGTGCTGAGGCAAGGTCCGATCCAAGCCCGGTGATGTCGAAGCGCCGGCTCTCCGTGTTGATCGGAGTCACCGTGGACGCCGCGTTGACCACGTCGGTCGAAAGGACGAAATCCTCGTTAGTCGTGAAGCCGTCTGACAGCTTCTCATTGCGGGCTACCGTCAACGACGCCGTGGCGTTCTGATAGCGGGCCATGGTGATGCCGTGCCAGATCAGCGAGACATCCGCGTAGCTACCGGCGGGCACCTCTTGCTTGAGCACGTAGCGGCTCTGCGTGGATGAGATTTCGTTGCGGTCTGTCCCGACAGGTACTCCGTCAGCGGTGCGGAAGACAAGCTCGGGCCATTGGTCGGCTGGTCCCGGACCAGAGCCACCGCATACGACCCGGACGGCAGCCACCCGTACGGGACCGCCGGGGTCCTGCGCATAGTCGAGCTCGATATCGAATTCGTACGCGGACAGCGGCAGCCCGGGTTCGGGCCGAGCCCCGACCCGCCCTGCATCCAGCCGTCGCTGCTCGAGGTCGGGCCAATGCGCTTCCCAGGCCGAGGCAACCTCGAAAACCAGCGACGCGAAACTGGCTGCCGCACTGGCCGCCGCCGCTTCATCGCCTTTCGCCGGGTCCGCATAATAGCCGAGCAGATCCCACAATCCCGTCGCCACGGCATCGTAAGCGACAAGAGCCGTCGCCAGCGCATCGCGCGCTTTCGCCTGCTTCGTTGCTTCCAGGATATGCTCGTTGAAGCGAATCTGAAGATGCAGGTCGTCCTGGCTCGCGTGCTCGTGCGAATAACGCACCCCGTATGTCCACAAGGCGGCATCGGCGAGCGCGGTTACCGGGTCCCGCCCCACTGTCTGGCCACGCAGGGTGGGCAATTGTGGGAACGCACGGTTGGGAACGGGCACCCGAACGTCGCCCAACCTGGCTGCCGTGCCCTGCGGCATCGCAGCCGGTGTCAGCGTCGGTGTGAAAGCAAGCCAGTCGGACGCGTCGTAAGTGGTCGCCTCGTCGACGGAGATCGGGTCGATATGGAACTCGAGATTGTCGAAGGCATAATCGAGGTGCAGCGCGATCTCATTGGCACGCACCGGATCGTCCAGGGTCAGCAGGAAAGTGACGTAGTCGTTCGTCGCGTCGAGCCGGGTCTTGGCCGCAGTGATCGCATATCGAATCCCGCTCGATGTCTCGTCGTCGTGCCGGCCGACGGCGTGCCCCAGCAAGCGCGCCGGCGCGGGCGGGTTTTCTCCAGTCCAGGCCGAACTGCAGGTCGAGGTATATTGCAGGATCGTCGAAACCGAATAGCCCCGAGCGAGGCCGATCGACAACGTCTGGCACAACTCCGTAGCAGCAGCCCGGATCGCAGGCACGAGACCCGGATCTGCTTGCTGGAACACGGGAGCGAGGCCGCTGGCGATCGCGGTCGCCAGCACGCGCTTGCTCGCGATTACCGAAAGCAACGCCGCTCGCGCTGTTGTGCCAGCGTAAAGAGTGCCAGCGTATTGGGCGGAAAGAAACTGGTCTACGTCCCGGAGGATGCGCTGCGCGATCGGCTCTACGTCAATGCCGACCAGGTCCGAAGGCGGTGTCTCGCGATTGAGTGTACCGTCCGGGTTGATCGAGGGCAATTGCACGCCACTCAACGACACCAGGCGCGCATAGAGCGGACGCAACGCAAAATAGCGAGGCCACTTGTCACCATGGCCTCCGGGCGGCTCGAACACGCCTTCCACATCGAGCGAAGAGATCCCTGAGGCGTCGAACGGTAGGAACCACAATTCGTCGGACGCGCCAGCGACTCGGCCCCCGACAAGACGCAACGTAGGAAACAGGTTGGCGAGCAGCGTTCCGAAACTGTCTTGGTCCATTCCCGGGCCCCCGCCTGCACTCGAGGAGGAAATCGGCGCACCGATCCGGCTCGTGAAGGTCTCCACGTCGCTCCCTGGCGCGAAGGCAGGGTCTATCCGCAGTCTCGGCCGGGCAAGGGTAAGCGTGACCTGGAGCGGCATGACCGGCTCGGCGAACGGGCCTGCTGCGGCGGGAACCGCCACCGTCATCGTCAGCGGAGCTGGAGGCAGCAAGACTAGCGCGCCAGCGGAGAGGAAGGGGATGTCGCCGTTGATCTTGGCTAGCTGTGCCACATCGATCAGGGCGCCGGCGGCGGCGAGCCGCGCGAGCAGCGCGGTGATCGTGTCCTTCGGAGCCGTTGCGGCGGTGATGGGGCTGGACTCCGACCCGCTCAGCGTCACGCCGGGCTTGAGAAGCCCTTCGAGCGCAGCATTGGCGGCAAGGAAGGCACCGGCCTCAATGCCGAACACCGCAGCCGCTTCGTTCGGCGACAGCGCACCGTCGGTCGGACCTGGAAGGACGGCCGGCGGACAGGACAGCATGGCACCTTCGGCCAGCAGCCCGGTCTGTGGCCCAATCGAAGCCATCAGGGCGGCGAGGTCGATCTCGCTCGACTGCCCCTGAAGCCGCGTGAGAACCGAACCGATCGAGTCGCCGGCCTCGGTCACCGTATGATAGCTCTGGCCGCCCGCTCTCACGATCACCGTCTGCCCCAGCGCGAACAGGCCCGGCATATTCTCATTGTCGCGGCCCAGCTGGTCGAGCCCGTCGCTCCCATAGGCGAATCGGCCCGCGATCATTGTCAGGGTGTCCGATGCTCGCACCGGACTGGGAATGCGCAGCGCGCCGGCGTCTTCCGGCAACGAAAGCATTCCCGGGATTGTCAGAGTTTCGCCTGGGGGCAGGCTCGGCTGCGTGGCCTGCTGCTCGATCGCCGCGAACAGCAACGCGGGGGTCGTGGCGTACTGATGGCAGAACTCGGCGAGTGTCGCTGTACTTGAAGCCTGCGCCGCCGGACTGCCTGGAAAATCGCCGAGATAGACGAGCGCCCCGGTGTCGAACAGGTTCGCGGTGCTCGCGTTGCGCGCGGCGAGTTCGTGAACCGTGGCTCCACTTCCGTTTAGCGCCAGCGTATCGAAGGGCTCGCTCGTCGTCGGCACCGGCACAAGATAGCGTTTGGCAACCATAGTGCTGCCCGCAACGAGGACGTCGGCCTGATCGCCGAGCTGTGCGCCGATGTCGCCGACGAACACGATCACGCCTTGCGCGGCAAAGGCGACAACGATGTCATCAAAACTGCGCACACCGGTGCCGCCGGGGGCTGCGGTGGTGACGGTCAAGTCGTCGAAGACGACGGATACGCCGCCGGCGAGGATGTCGATGGCACTTGCGTTGTCTTCGGCCAGAAGCGCCGCGGTGCTCCCTGCCTGCCTGGCGATCGTGTCCAAGGAGGGCACCGGATTTCCCGTGGGAACCACGACCGGACGATCGGGAATGGCGAGCAGGGTGCTCGGGCGCAGCGGGAGATTCTCGGCATTTTGAGGCAGGGCGAGCAACGCCGCACCGGAAGCAGGCTGCGGCCAGCCGGGCCGGTCGACGTTCCGGATCGCTTCGGCGCTCTGGTTTTCGGCAAGTGGCACCAGCGCGGGGATCGTCAGATCCTGCCCGCCGAGGATGTCGTAGGCACGGGCGTCGGCCTGCCCTGTGGCAAGCACGTCGCTCCCGATCCCATAGGTTTGCGCCAGCGCTCCAATCGTTTGTGCACCGCTGGCGAGCGGCCGCACGGCCACAAGCCCCGCCACTGCGCGCGCGTAGAGCAGGTTCGCTGCCACAAAGCGCCAGAGCGCGGGCAAGTGCGACGACAGGTCGACTGACCGAGCGCGCCCCGTTTCCGGACCGTCCGTCTGCGTGTACAGGGTCGATGCGAAATCCAGAGTTAGTGACGGCTGCGAGAGCTGGTAATAGATGGTCTCGTACGCGGCGGCTTGATTCTGCGCCGCCACGATGGCGCTCTCGGCGGGCCCGCCGAGGCCAGGCATCAGCGCTCCGGCCTGGCTGGCAAATATCAACTGGATCGCGACCGTTCCCGTACTGACGCCCGGCCCCAGGCCGAAACCCATCGCCAGCGCGGGCCAGGTGCCGAATGGCACGAGCGCATCGGTATAACCGATGGGCAAGCTGATGGCCTTCGCCTGGTCCTGTGCAGTGGCGTTGCCAAAAATATCGACGAAACCGACCGTCAGATCGGCCCGCGCGAGCGTGTTACCGGAATTGATGCCGCGATAGGGGTCGGCTTCCGGTGGGGGCAGTCCGCTCACGGCCGGCGCATTCGAGGCCGGTCCCATCTGGGCGACAGGGAAAGCCTGGCTATAGCTCCACTTCGACGGCTCCGGAACGGCGTTCGCCGAGCCCCGCGCGCGTGATTGCCGGGCAAGCCGCCGGCTCGCCGCTCCGGTGAGCGTGGGGTCGTCCTTCGCCTCAGGTGTGATCGGCATCGCCGGAAGGCCCGCGTCGAAGACCGCGCCGGGTTGGCCGACCTCGTAGCTGACCATCGAGAAAAGCTGTCGCGTTCGGTCGACGGGCCTTGCGGGCTCATTCGGTGGCATCGGAATCACCATGGACAAGCCGGCGTTGCCCGGCGGGACCGTCGCGATGCGCGTCAGATCGCTGCCATCCGCAGCTTCGAGATAGACGCTCGCGGCGGAGGCATCGAGCCCGGGTCCGATCAGCGCGCAGGTGTTGAACGGCAGCAGCGGTCGGCCGTCAGGCGCAGGCCCCTGCTGCACGCCGGCGATCGCGAGAAAGTAGATCACCGCTTCGCCCTCGCCCGTGAAAATCGTGGCCGGCAAGCCGCCCCCGCCGCGGTCGCACAAGGTCAGGTAATAACCGCTGCCGCCAACCGAGACGCCCTCCCACAACAGTTTGAGGAAAGCCGGAGTGTCCGCAAGATTGGCGGCATAGACGGGCCGGCTGTCGCGGGCGGCAGTCGTCTCAGCACGCAGCAGCGGATGCACATCGGTCAGTCCGGGCACCGTTTCGGTAGAAAGGTTGGTCTTGACTATCGCAGGGCGGTCCCGGTCGAGTGGGACCTGGGCGAGGCCTTGGACGTTGGCGGCCGCCGGGTCCGGCGAAACGAACAGTGACAGCGTCGGCGCCGGACTGGGGTGGGCCGCGAGATACTGCCACAAGTGCAGCAGCGTTTGGCGCTGAATGTCGTCGGTACCGAGCAGCTGATACTGTGTCGGCGAACCGGGCAAGGTCTTGATCCGAACCGAGAATAGCGTGCCGTAGCTCGAGGAGAGCAGCGTCTCGGCTTCAGCGCCGGCGGCGCCTTGCACTGCCGATTTGACCACTTCGTAGGGCGTCGGCGCGCCAGCCAGCGCGAGCGCCTGCACGGTGGCCGGGAAGGGCCACAGGCTGGGGTTGCCCGCCTTCGGTGTCCTGCCTTCTGCCGGAATGGCGAGCGGTGCGGTCACCTGGAGCTCGATCCGGTTCGAGAGGCCGTAGGTGGCCGGCACCTCGACCGATAGCGCGAGCGCTTCCGGGCCGGACGCAGGCGTGACGGTCATCGTCTTGTCCGGATATTGCTTGCCGAGGTCGGCCTGGCTGTAGACGAAATCGAGCCGGTCGACGCTGTCGGCCTGCAGGATGGCGCCGGCAACCGGGCCCGTCCGGTCGCCGCGCGCCAGCTTGCGGTTCCGCGACAATGTGGCGGGTGCGCGGGTGGCAATCGCGTCGAGCCCCTCTCCATCGCCGGCCACGATGCTGGCGGCGAGTTCCACCCAGTCGTATCCGGCGTCGAGCGTGGCTGTGATCGTGATCGCGGGATCGGTGCCGTCGCCCGGCGACGGACCAGTGAACTGCTGACCCGACAAGGCGGCCATTGACGTCATCGGACCGGTCGCGCGCACTGCGCCTCCGTCGCCCGCAACCGGGGCTGGCAGGCGCAAGCCGGCCATAAGCTGGCGACCGCTCTGCGCGCTGACATTGGTGAACCCCTCACCGGTCAGGATGCTTCGAACGAGCTCGTCGACGTCGGCTACAGGCACGTCGGTGACGGCCCACGGGGCACCGCCCGGTGCCAGCGCCGGGACCAGCGGCTTGTCGGCGAGTTGCCTGGCGAGGGTGGCAATGTCGAGGCCGAGGGCCTCCGACACCGCAGCAAAGCTGGGGTAGACGCTCGTGTCGAGCTGAAACGCATTGATGACCAGCGAGGCGTGGACGTCGAGGAGATCGGGCGCCGAGGCGATCCAGCCGAGCAGCCCGGCGATGGCCGCCTCACTTCCATCGCCGAAAACGTAACTGCGAGCCGCAAGGCGGACGAGACTTTCACCGGGCTGGATAGTGATGTCCGTAGGGATCAGCGCGGGTGCCGCTGCCCCGCCCGATCCCGCCGTGAAAGCAGCGACCATCTCGTCGCGGTAGACGACCCAGTCGGGGACGCTCGCCGCCTCGCCCGAGGCGTAGTTCTGAACCAGGTCCGCCATCGCCGCGATAGCATTGACGCTGTCGCCGACCTGGCTCGTGTAGTTTGGCTCGGCGGGCTCGGTGAGGTCACCGAGCGCGGTCGGTAGTTTCAGGCCGATCCCCGCCGCGATTGGCTCGCCGACCTGTTCGGTACGCAAGGCCTGCGCGTTCCAGTAGAGGATGAGGTCGGCGTACCATTGCCGGTCGGGCAGCCGGTGCGTGTCATGGAAGCGCGCGAAGAAGAAGGCGGCCGATTGCAGCGCCCCGAAGCCGGGAGGCGGTGTGTAATGCGTCGCCGGCGCGGTGAAGCTCGCATCGGGGCGCAGCAAGGCCGGGTTGGCCGCGAGCGCCGGATCGGACAGAAGGCTGATGGGACCTTCGAAGCCGAAGTTGGTCGCGATCACCGCCAGCGTGTCGCCGGCACGAACCTGATAGACGATGCGACTGACGCTATATTGACCGGGGACGAGATCGCGGCCGGCATTGTCGAGCGCGATCGTTTCAGGGGCAATGCCGAGGACGATCGCGATCTCCGATCCGGCCGCCGCGCCGCGCAGGCGCTCATCGAGGTCCGGGTTCAGGTAGAGCAGATCCTCGGGCGTGACCCCGAGCGCAAGCGCCACCGAGCTCACCGTGTCCCCTTCGCGGACCGGATAGTGGATCTCGGTACTGGCGAAGCTGGCAGCGATCGCCTCGAGACTGGTCGCGGCATCAGGCCGCACTTCCCAGCGCGCCAGCTGTTTCCTGGCCGCCTCCACGCTGGCGCGGGTCAACATCAGACACCAGTCGGAAAACATGTGACTGGCGAAGGAAACCGTGTCCGCCGACTCGTCGGGTCCCTCGGTCGACTGGGCGGGCGTAGGGGTGAACCGCCGTTGATAGGCGGCTACGTCCGCAATGTAATCCGGACCGATCATATTGAAGCCGGCCAGGTCGACCGATCCCGACACGTCGCCGCTCCAGGCGAAGCCGAACAGCGGCGGCAGCGCCACGGGCATCGCGCTCAGATCGGCGGGGTCTCCGTCCGGCTGCCCACCGACCGAAAGGATCACGTTGGTCTTGAGAAAGACGGCGAGGGTGTCGAAGGTGAAGGCACCGCGCGTGGCGGGCCCGCCGGCCGCCATCTCGTCGGCCAGATGAGCGAGTTGCCCGGCCGTGACTTCGGCCGACGCGTCTCGGCCGATCGGATTGGTAACCGCGTGGATCGCCCAGCGCAGGAAGGCCTCGACGAGCTCGGCTGCCGGCATCTCGGACATGTCGTCGGCGTGGGCGCTCATCCCCGTGTCGCGCTGGTAACTCTCGGCGATGCTGGCCGGATCGACGATCGTACCGGTTTCGGCCCAGAGCTGCATGACGATCTTGTAGGAGGGGTCCGTCGACCCTGGCTCCGACGCCCAGCCCAACGCGACGTTGTCGCAGCTGAACGCCGGCAGCAAGATCAGCGGTATCCGGCGCGGAGAATCCTCGAAGACCGCGAATTGAGGGTCCCAGTTGAGCGTCTCCCCGGCAAGCTCGGCACTCGCCATCCGCGTTCCGGTCCTGCCGCGTCGGTCCGTCGCGCCCACCCGCAGCAGTGCCCGCGGGGTCGCGGGCGCAGCTATCAGGCCGACCTCGTGCAACTTTCGCAGATGAGCGCTGCGCAACACGGCCCTGCGTGCGTCGCGCCGACCGCGGTCCAGCCGGTACAGAGTGGCCGGCGACTCTGCCGCGGCGATGCCGTGCCGCTCCGCAAGGCCCCGCTCCCCGGCATGTTCCGGGGCAAGTATCCACGGCGTGGCCGACTTGGTGCCTATCGTGAAGTCGAACGAGACCGTCACGTGGAAACTGAAATGGACCTTGACGAAAAGGACCTTGACGGTCGCGCGCGCGTTTACATCGATCTCCAGCTCGACCAGTGTCGGCTGATGGGATTCGAGCGTCAGGGCCGCCGTGGCAGAGGCCTCCAGCGTCACGTTCACCTTGATGACGACGAAATCGACCTTGCCGTAGATCTTGCCGTGGAGAGCGGCGATCCCGCGCACCCAGTAATAGGTAGCGCTGTCGTCGCCAGCGCTGCTTGGCAGGAAGCGGGCGAAGACGCCCTCGAAGATGACCTCCAGCTCGATGAACGCGCCAGCGCTGAGCGGGCCGACGCTGAAATCCTTGCCAACGCCGACAGCAAGACCAATGCCCAGCTCGATGACGGGTGCGAAAAACCCGTTGGAGATCGCGGGCACGCGACGCGAGCTGTTGCCGTCGAGAAGCCCGAAATAGATGCCTCCGCGGCCAATGAAAGGGAACACTTCGACGCTGAACGAACGCGTGAAGTCGCGATTGTGCGGAAAGCCCAGGTCAATCTTGAAGTTGCCGTTGGTGTAGACCTCGACCGCCACGACGCCGAGTGTGATCGACACCTCGCCGAACTCGAGATGACGAAAGGCTTCCGGGACCTGCAGCTCCACGCGGAACATACCGAGCGAGTCAGTGATCTTCTTGTAGAGAATCTCGAAATGGAGCCCGGCCAGCGAGCCCGCGTCGGGCCCGCCGAGCGAAACCGACAGGCCGTAGAGCCGGGGGTCGTTGAAGATCAGCCCGAGGTCGACCATCCCGGCAATGCCGATGTCGAGCCCGATCAGCCATTGGCTCTCCGCGTCGAACGAGACACCGTTCGCGCCCGGCTGTCCGATCGGGGACTCGTCGGTCGACACCGGCTTCATCGACCGCTCCATCTGCGCCAGTACAGCGCGGACGGAGTCCAGGTTCTCGATGCCGTTGATCTTCACGTGCTGGCCGAACGCCAGATAGCGCAAGTCGACGACGGCAGTATTGGCCGGCACCAGATCGGGCGGACTGTCGTTAATCACGTCCCAGTCGAGCGCGTCGTCGCCGGTATAATCCCGGCCCAGCGCGGCTCCCTCGAGGATCAGATTGACGCTGCCCTCGCCTTGTTTGCGGCTGTATTTCACGCCGACCCGGTCGACACGGAAGATCGTCAGGTCGAGACTAACGTCATAGCTCAGCGCGATCGTCTGCTCTGTGGGATCGAGCGTCAGCGCGAAGCGTGACAGGTCGACCTGATTGAGCAGGTCCCAAGGCGGAGCGAGGTGATAGCCAAGCGTCGGGGCGGCCAAGCTGACCAAATGTTCGAGAATCTCGCCGAGCTTGATAGAGCTCAGCTGGAGGGTGATGATCTGGTGGCGCCCGTCCCCCTCGCCGATCCAGGCGGTCTGAGCGGTAAGGTAGTTGTCGCCGAACAAGACGCGAAACGTGTAAGTTGGGAATTCGACGCCGATGTCGCGCGAGGCATAAAGGCCAAAGCGATTGATGTCGAAGCTGCCCGCGAGATGGCCTGTCGGGCTCGTGCTGCTGTCCGGGCGCGAGATTGCCGCGGAGGCGCGCGCCGAGACGGTCAGCGGCGTTCCGAACGGCGCGAACTGCCAACGCGCGAGGATCGACCCCTCGACGCTGTATGATTTGCTCGTCGATCCGAACGAGATCGCCATCGTCTCGATGTTCAGCGCCGGCAGGTTGTCTGGCGGATGGTCGGTCAGCAGATTGGCGACCAGCGTCACCAGTTCGAGCGGCGCGTTCTGATTGAGCACGCCGCGGAAAGTCCACTCGCTGCCGCGGCCCGAGGGCGGATAAGTCGCGCTGACGGTGAACTGGGGCTGCGCCGCGCCGCTACCGCCACCGGTCAACTGCAGCGTGCCGGCGATCGACCCGCCCACGGCCGCCTGCTGTACGTCGATGTTGAAGCGCAGCTCGATGAGGTCGAGGCTGACCGAGTTGGTGAACGGGATCGACCAGTGCATCGTGACGACCGCCTCGGCCTGGAACGTCAGGCGGTAAGGGTCGGCGAGGAATGCGAACTCGGTGATCCGCATGTCATCGGGCGTCGGCGGGCCCGGGTTGCCAAAGAAGTGGTTGAAGGCATAGCCGATCGGAATCTCGTCGTTTGTGCGCAATCGCCCCTCGAGCATGAACGAGGGGATGTAGCCCACCAGATCCACGGTGAAGCTGTCGACCACGTTGGGCCCGGGATCCTCGCCATCCTCCACGGCGGGCAAGGTCGTGGCGCGCGCGTCGCCCATCGCGGGGTTGGGAGCTGACAGCAGCGGCAGATTCCGGCCCGACCGGCGCGCCGCCACCTCCTCGTCGGAAACGCCGACATTGAGCCCGCCGAATACCGATCCGAAGCTGAACATCTCGGGCTTGTCGTCGTTGCCGACCATCCAGCCAACGTTCCAGCGCATGCCGGTGTCGATGACCCGCACGAACGGGATGGGCGGATTCCACACGCGATCGGATCTCAGCGTGACGCCGATGTTGGAAACGTCGAAAGCCGCCGCCCCCAGGCCCTCGAGCAGGCTGCCCTGATAAGCCGGCAGCCAGACTTCGATCGACGAGAGATAAAACGCGTTGAACGTGTCGAGCGTGTCAGGGGAAATCAGCTCGGATGCGGTCAATCCGAGCAGAGCCGCGACGTTCTCGATCTGGTCGCCGATGCGGACCGTGTCGGGGTCGGCTTCGACCAACAGCCGCCAGGTCGATTGAACGGTCATGATTGCGACGATCAGCCGTAACCGGTGGTCGGCGTCGAACTGCACGATGCCGGCGAGGCTCAGGATCGAGACAGCGGTATAGCCATAGTCGTCCGGCTCGAACCCGGTCTGGATCTCAATCTCGAACCCCAGGTCGAACAACGTCGTGTTGCCGAACGGCAGCGCGCTACCCCCGACGCTTGCCGTCATCTCGAGGTCCGGCGGCAGATCGTAGCTAGCAGGGAGAACCACCGTGCCGCCCGCCGCGAGCGGCCAGCGACCCGGGAACAGCCCCGTATAGGCGGGCAAAGCGAAGATGCCGGCCTGCGGCAGGTCGCCGGAAAGCGTGGCGCTCGCGCCGGAGAGGGACGTGGCTGCGAGTTCAGCGTTGATCAGCGGCAGGCCGATCAGGAACGATGGCGCCAGCTCGACCGTCTGCCCACCCTGCGCGAGCTGCTGGCAGTCGGGCAGGTTGGCGAAGGTATCGGAGAATTGCCAGTTCTGCGGCGGTAGAAGCAGGGTGAGTGCAAACACCGGATTGCCGCCCTCGTCGAGCGTCGCGGTGAGGGCGACGCCGACATCGACCACGTGGCTGCCCGCCGCCTCGGCGCCCGGCAACCCGTATTGGGCAGTGCCGCGCAGCAGCACCTCGTTGACCGGCTGGGTCAGGACCGCGTTGGCGACCACGAAATGCGTCTTGAGCTGCAGCAGATCGAGCGCCGCAGCCATCGACGCAAGCGGTCCCGTGGCGGCCGTCACCAGGTCGATGGAGTCAGCGACGATGGCGCCGCGCAGCGCCTGGTAGACGGCGTTGAGCGTCATGGCGCCATCCTTCGCGGGCGCAGCGAGGGCGCGCGGAACCAGGCCTGGCGCTCAGCCATCGATCTGTCTCAGCCGTCGGGGCGGCCGGGTATGCAGGGGACTCCCGTCCTCGTCGCCCGGCCCGGCCCGGCGCGCAGGCGGTCGCACCGCCATTGTCCGGCTCGGCTGGGTTGCGCTTGCCGTCGGTGCTGTGGCAACAGGCCGGTCCTCATCCCCTTCCTTCGACATTTCCATCACGGGAAAGACCGCGAAAGCGACACCGTCCTTGCGGTTCTCGATCCGCTCGAGGGTGGTTTTCTGGGTCGAGGCGTCGGTCGTGTATCGCCAGGCGACGCCGAAGGGCGGGCTATTCTTGGCGCCCGATTTGGGAATGGCCGTTACCTTGCCGGGATTGGGGGGAAACGTGGCCGTCTCGTCCTTGTCGGGGTCGTAGGCCTCGCGCCGGACGTAGTAGCGATTGGTGAAGATCGCATGTTGCGTCGCGAACGTCCACCAGTCGTCGAAGGGAGGAAGAGGCTCCTTCTTCGACGTCTTCTTCTTCGTCTTCGGATCGACGACGTCGATGACGATCTTGAAATCGTCCTCCTCCATGAAGTAAGCATTGTAGAGATGCTGCTCGCTCTTGAGTGCCGGGTCTTCGTACCAGACCGTTTTATCCACGTAGCTCCAGAAATAGCTCATCACGAAAGCCGACGGGTGACGGAAGCTGCCGACGTCTTCGGCACTCGCATGGATGGTCTTGGCCTTGATGTTGGCGGCGAAGGTGTCGATGACCTTCTTGGCATCGGCCGGGACTCGCTCCTTCTCTCGTGCCCGCTTGCTGCGGCTGCCGGTGAGTCCGAACGTGGTGGGTTCGCTGGAATGGTGTGGCATCGTCAACGCGGCCACGTTTGCGAGGGTGACCTTGTACTCACTTAAGACCCAATTGGCTTGCGCGATCGTTGCCCCTGTCGCGTCGCCCGTCACTACGTATCGCCAATTGTCGAATACGACGACGAATATCAAAGAGTAGGTGTTAAGCGAGTAGCTGTCGGTCCTCCATTTCTTGTCAGCGATCTTCTTGACCACCTTGCGCGGCTCGCTTGACACGTGATTGCCGACCAGCAGATAGATGGTGACATCGTCATGAGTGAACATCGGATGCGCGCTCGGGTAGGACGAATTGTTCGACGGAAGCGCCTGCGGCTTTGTGGTTCCGGTGGGCTGATAGTTCTCCAGGTACTGGATGACGTTAGCCCCGCTATGTTTGGCGTAGAGCTTGCGCGGACCACCGTAGATGACGGTCATGATCTCCAGTATCGGCTTGGCCGGCTTCTTGGTGCCGGGCGGATCGAAGTGGCCGAGCAGGTCCAGCACCAGATTGATGTGATCGCTGTCACTGTGCGACAGCGAGAAGAAGTCGATCCGCGGCTTGGCCATCGTCTTGAGCTGCTTCACGATATAGTCGACCGATGGCCCGCCGGCTTCGGTCTTGGCCCGCTCCGAGCCGAGGTCGAGCAGCGCCGTCGCGGTGATCGCGTTGCCGGTGTATATCTCGACAAAGGTGCTGGAGCCCTGGCCGACGTCCAGCATGGTCACCGCGATCTTGCTCGCCGTCACAGTCCCCCCTTCCGTGGCCGCCGCCCCGACCGCTGGCGGCGGAGCCTGCGCAGAAGCTCCTGCGGGCGGAACGGGGGGGCCGCGCCCCCCGCTTCGGCGCGCGACGCCGCCGCCAGCCGCGTCCTGCCGGGACGCGCCTGCGTCTTCTCCTCGTCCCTCGTGTCCTTGGCGTAAGCTGCATACCAGCCAAGCTTGGCGGCGCCGCTCTGGTCGGGATTGCCGAACAGGACGATGTCGTTGTTGCCCGGTGGAAAGTCGAGCAGGCCAAGCAACGACAACGTGAACTGGTGCAGCCGCAGCAGGTACACGAGTTCTTCGCGCTCATTGATATAAGTGAGGAACTGGAAGTTCCGGAACCCGAGCCTCAGTACCCCTTGCAGCGGCCATTGCACGTCTTCGGCCGGCCCGGTTCCCAGTCGAAGCCCGAGATATTGGGGCGGAGTCAGCTTCTGGCCGGCACCCGGCTGCCAGGCGGCGAGCACCTCGACGGCGATCCCTGCACTTCCGAGCAGGGCGCCCAGCGTCCCGAGATCGAGTGTGAAGCGTAGGCCGTACCAGGGCGCATCGAGCGGCACCTGCTCGAGCGGAGCCGAAACCGACGCGAAGCCCAGGTCTTCGGGAGTGGCACCCGCGGTCCCGGACGGTGCGCCCTGCTCCTGCGCCGGGCGAACCGCGAGCAGTCCGTTCAGCGCCAGCGGAAAATGGCCGACAAGCGATTGACGCCGCGCGTCGCTGTTGGCGAGATCGAACGACAGGTTGCCCTCGTCGACTGCGAACTGCTTGTCCGACGCGTCGCCGCCCGGCGTAAACGTCATCGATACGAGGAGCCCATTATAGCGAAGGCCGCTGGCAGCGTCGGTCGGCGCACTCTCCTCGACCGGCTCGGGCCCGAACGAGTACAAGTCGAAGACCTGCGGAACGCCGAACTGCAGCGTGCCAGACAGAGTGAAATCGCTCACGAGCTGGGCGCTGGCGCGGCCGCCCCGAGTCTGCAGGCCGACGGAGGCAACGTCGATACGCGACAGGACCGAAGCGCGCGTGGCGTAGCTGTTGTGCCCGGTGAGCACGAAGCTGTAGACCGGGACTGTGCCGACACGCTGGTAGCCTCCGTCGAGCACCAGGTTGTTGCCGTGCTCGGTCTGCGACTTGGTCAGGGCGTCGGAGAAGAGCCGGTTCACCAGCAGCTCGGCCCTGGCCGAGAAGTCGCTCAGCGCCGAGTTCGAGAAGCTGGCCCGCAGCTGAAGCGTCTTGAAGTCGAACGGGACGGTTTCCTCGCTGTAGAGATCGACCGGATCGTTGTAGTCGATGAGACCGAAGGTCGCGGTGTTCTGCAGCACCGGCTTCGTGCCGGTGACGACGAACGGCGTCTGTGACAGGCCGAGATGGTGGGCATAGAAACGGCCGGTGTCGATCCCCGCGGTCAGGAACAGCAGGTCGTCGGGCATCTCGGCGATGTCGACCGGCGCGTTAAGGAACAGGAAGCCGTTCCAGGCAGGATTGTCGACCACCTCGTCGAGGAAACGCCGGTAAGGCGACCCGGCTTCCGTTGCGGCCGCATCGGCAAAGATGTCGAGGATCAGCCGCTGCGTCTGGCCGATCGTGCCACCGTCGACCGGCGGAACCGCAACTTCGGGCCACACCCAGCTGCTACTGTCCGCGACAAGGTCCGACAGGGCCCGATTGCAGAATTTGGCGAGCATTACCGTCGGACTGTTGGCCGCGCCTCCGAGCACGCTGTCAGGGTCGTTCTCCGTCTGGCCAGACCAAGGTCTCCAGGCGCGCGGCGACAGCTGGAAAGTCCAGCCGTCCATCTGCGCCTGCAGCTGTCCGGCCAGGGCGAGATAGGTCGGGAGGTAGCTTGGCGTGGCCGCCGTGCCGATGCAGTCGACGAACTCGCTCTCGGTGTCGAAAGGCTGGGCCTTGCCCTCGACCGCGGCGTAGACGGCCGTGATTATGGCCGTCGGTACGCCCTTTGCCCGCAGCAGGGCGGTGTTTTCAGGCGTGTCGAGCAGTTCGTAGCGGACCGAGGTCGCCTGCATCAGGGTATCGGGGTTAGCGGCCACGAAAAACAGCTGATTGCTCTGCAGCGCTGTCTTGAAGCCCTTGGTGACGGCTGTGAAGTCGAGCCGGGGACAAGCGGTTCCTGGCAAATGGGCGACGCAGACGCCATCGTAATCGAGGTAGTCGGGCGTCAGTTCGACGACGAGCCCCTGCGGCGTCACACCCAATGGGTCGCCCTCGTCGCGCGACCTGCGGGAGGGACCTCGCGATTGGGCGCGGGCGTCCGCCGCGCGTCGCCTGGCGCGTTCGCCATAGCACGCATCGATCCGGTAATGGCGATAGGGAGCGAGGCTGGCATTCTCGAGCTCCTCGGCAAGCATCGTGTCGGCGCTGGCCAGCCCGGCGTAGACCCCGAGCGGAAACACCCCGAGCGTCCCGGAGGCATGCAGCGTCGCGGCCGGCATGGGATTGAAGTCGAGAAAATCCGGGGCGATCTGGCTCTTTCCCGAGAAAATCGGCGCCTGACGCGGCTGCGCGAAATAGATCGCATCTCCGGCGCTGGCGAACGGCAGGATCACGGCATGCGAGGTGATGGCGGTGTCGTCGAGCGCCCGCTCAACGGTTGGCGGGTCGGGCGAGCCGTCTTCGGCGGGCACGGCGAAAGCCGGCTCGCCCCCCGCGAAGACGATCTGGTGGCTGTCCGCGGATATCTCGACATATTCGAGTCCCGACAGGCCTGTCAGCAACTGATGGGGAGCGCCCGACCCGCCTTCGGGGGGCACGACGCGCATCCGGAACGCACCGTCGGGGCTGAGGTGATGGATTACACCATCCTCGCGGCTGCTCCCTCGCACCGGTGCGGCGCCAAAGACGAAGCGCGCGTCGGGCTGACCTGCCGCGCCGGCGAGCGGTGTCAGGGCCACCGGATAGCCCAATGTCGTGCGCAGAAACGAGGTCAGCTCGGGCGGGTCGTCCGCGATTGCCGGCGCCAGCGAAAGGTGGCTGCGAGAGCCGGCGAGCGGATTCAACGGATCGAAGGCAAGCGCAGCGGTGATCGCGACCGGCTGGCCATCGAAGACCGGAAGGAACAGCAGCCGGGTCGCGGCTTGCCCCGCTATCTGGCTCGGCGTGGAGTCATTGCCGGGCGCAACCGGCGGCGCGGCGTAGCACAGGCCGATCCCGAAGCTGTCCCAGATCGAGCCAGCGGCTTGACCATCCGGCACTGCGGGGACGGTAAGCCGGCCGGTCAGACTGGCGACGGCCACGCCGCCAAACGGAATAGCGAGCGAGCCGGCGGCGAAACCGGATTCGCCCCCGGGCCCGAAGAACGTGCCCCCGCCGGCAAAAGCAATGCCGCCACCGGCGTCATCGGGAATCTGCGTCATCTCGCCGAGCCCCGCGATCTCGACGCCATAATGGCCGAGCCGGAAGCCAGTCGCACGCACGGTGGTCCAGGTGACGGCGCCTTCTGCTCCCCGTGCCTCCGCCTGGAGCGCGAGAAGGCGCCATTGCACCATGGGCGCGTCGGGATTCTCGATCCACAGCAGCCGCAACTGGTCGGGCGGCGCGAGGTTCGGGCGAAGCGCGTCGAAGCCGTCAAGGAACGCCGACGGGTCGTCGGGCGCCGCTCCCAGGACCAGGTAGGTGCCGCCCTTGTCCTGCCAAACCCGCGACGTCGAAAGCGTGCCCGACAATGGTGAGCCCGGGGCGGCGCAATATCCGGCCCAGAAGCCCGGGAGCCCGGCCTGCGCGCTGGTGGACAGCGCGAACAGCCGGCTCTCCCCCTGCTGCACGAAAACCGGGACCGAAGCCACGGGTTCAGAACCCCGTGGTCACGATCAGGTCGCCAGCCAGCAAGGGCAGCGAGTAGCCGTCATAGCCGCTTCCCGCTGCGTAGACCGCGCCTCCCTGCCAATCGAGCATCACCTCGAGCTGCGCTGTCAGGTTGTCAGCCGCCGCAACGGCCGTCGAACCGGCTCCCCTCGCGCGCAGCAGCCGTAAACCGCCGCTGTGCCCCTTGACGTTCGGCCGCAGTTGCAGCTGCTCGAGTAGATTGCCAAGGCTCGTTCCGACCGGGACCAGCCGTTGGGTCCCATCAACGCAGACCCGAATCATCGCCTCGAGAGTGCTGCGGCCGCGAAAATAGGCAGTGGCATACTGTTGCGGATCGGGAGCCGCGGCGTTGATTGCGGTGAAGCTAGCCGCCGCAACGATCGCGAAATTGAGGTTGACCTGGTTCGCGTTGGCGGTGCTGCTCGGGGAGAGCAGTGTCGCCGGCACGAATGCGCGATAATAGGCCTGCTGCAACTGCGGATAGTAGAGGTCCAGCGCGGCCGCCACGCCCGACTGGCCAGCGCCCGAGACACTCTTGAAGGGCGCCGGCACCTGCAGCGCATTGTGCGCGGCGAGCTGGTTCAGGAACCCGTCGAACCCCACGCGCCAGGCGCCGTTGGTGTGATAGGCGCCGATCTCGAAATCGAACACTGTCGCGCCGGCGTAACCGTTGAGCCAGGTCGGCAGCGACTGTTCGTTGATGCTGACGTAGTCGCCGAGAACGACGCGCAGCACCATCCCGGGCCGCAGGTCGACGAACGCACTTCCGGCCCCAGTCGATAGCGACAGCCCATAATTGTAGTAGAGCTGCTCGTCGAAGGTCTGCGGCATCATCCGCGCGATCGCGCTCTGCACGAGGTAAATGCCGTAAGGACTGGCCCCCCCGAGCCCCTCGCCCGGACTTTCCAGCCTGGTCAGAAGCTCGACGTAGTGGGCCTGCAGTGCCGGGCGAATGGACGTGGTGTCGAACGCCCACACCGCCGCGTCGGCGGCGATAGTCAGCTCG